>JAESFJ010000062.1_pt1:0-170000 | contig 182726 bp, 168 predicted proteins | sample 9266161 | NCBI WGS metagenome assembly JAESFJ01 (sample SAMN14506165, study PRJNA617096) | algae metagenome | isolation source: Calothrix sp. FI2-JRJ7 and co-occurring heterotrophs from granitic desert soil | place: USA: Red Pass Lake area, Fort Irwin, California | collected 2000-06-01 | reverse complement strand
CACATGCTCCACCGCTTGTGCAGGCCCCCGTCAATTCCTTTGAGTTTTAATCTTGCGACCGTACTCCCCAGGCGGATAACTTAATGCGTTAGCTGCGCCACCCAAGTTCCATGAACCCGGACAGCTAGTTATCATCGTTTACGGCGTGGACTACCAGGGTATCTAATCCTGTTTGCTCCCCACGCTTTCGCACCTCAGCGTCAATACTTGTCCAGCGAGTCGCCTTCGCCACTGGTGTTCTTCCGAATATCTACGAATTTCACCTCTACACTCGGAATTCCACTCGCCTCTCCAAGATTCTAGCTTCCCAGTTTCAAGGGCAGTTCCGGGGTTGAGCCCCGGGATTTCACCCCTGACTTAAAAAGCCGCCTACGTGCGCTTTACGCCCAGTAATTCCGAACAACGCTAGCTCCCTCCGTATTACCGCGGCTGCTGGCACGGAGTTAGCCGGAGCTTATTCTCCCGGTACTGTCATTATCATCCCGGGTAAAAGAGCTTTACAACCCTAAGGCCTTCATCACTCACGCGGCATTGCTGGATCAGGCTTTCGCCCATTGTCCAATATTCCCCACTGCTGCCTCCCGTAGGAGTCTGGGCCGTGTCTCAGTCCCAGTGTGGCTGATCATCCTCTCAGACCAGCTATGGATCGTCGCCTTGGTAGGCCTTTACCCCACCAACTAGCTAATCCAACGCGGGCCCATCCAAAGGCGATAAATCTTTGGTCCGAAGACATTATCCGGTATTAGCTCAAATTTCTCTGAGTTATTCCGAACCTAAGGGCAGGTTCCCACGCGTTACGCACCCGTGCGCCACTAGACCCGAAGGTCTCGTTCGACTTGCATGTGTTAGGCATGCCGCCAGCGTTCGTTCTGAGCCAGGATCAAACTCTCAAGTTGTGTCACACACCAAACCGGCATGGGGATAACCCCATCAACCAGCATGGCATGAGCTGCAAGGAGCCGATACCTGCACTGTCAAACGTAATGGATACGAATGAACATGCTTGACATCCGGGCAGGCGTGGAGCCCGCGATCGGATGTGGCGATCGGCTTGAGTTAACCGGTTACCGGAGCCTTGAGGTCCCCGGACCGGGCGCCGTCGCCCACATGTCCCTTCATCAAAAACCAACGATGTCAAAGAGCCGCCAGACAGTAATAGCGGACAGCGCTTGGTTCCCCGATTTACACCGGGGGACCGGCTATCCGAATTTGTTGGCGACCGAGCGTTGCGGTGGCGGTGGAAGCCGTCAGCGCCGCGTCGGTGAGGGCCATATATGTGCGGCCTCAGATTCGGTCAACGGCTTTTTGCAATTTTATTTCAGGCCCGCGCAAGAACCGCAGATTTCCGCCATTTTTTCCCTACACAACGGCCCTTTCAGCCCCTGAGGGCAGGGATGAATCGGCGCGATCCGATCGCGAATCCGCTCCTTCTGCAGGCCTGAATCGCCGTTTCGGGCAGTAGCCGGCCCTCTTGCCCGCCACGCGCCTACGATTCACCTACGCGCACCGCGAATCTGTCGCCGAGCGCCAAGGGACGTGTTGGGACACGCCCGCGAAGATGGTAAGATCGCCGAGGCGGACAAGGACCGGAGCGCCTTGCCGCACGGGAGAGATGCCATGTTGGTGCGACTCGTCTTCGCCGCCGCCGTTCTTGCCGCGCCCCTGCCGGCCGCGGCGAATGGCCCTGCCCCGCCACTCCCTGAAACCCCTGCCGCAGGTCTTGTCGATCCTGCGGCGCCCGTGCTTGCTCTCGAACAGGAGCGGCACAACCGCCTGACCCTCCCCGTACTGGTGGAGGGCGCGGGGCCCTTCGCCTTCATGATCGATACCGGCAGCCAGGCTACTGCGATCACCCACGAGATTCGTGCCGCCGCCGATCTTGAGCCGGCGGGCACCGCGGTGCTGGTCGGCATGGCGAGCCGCCGCGAGGTCGAACTCGCCAGCGTCGGGCGGATCGAGTTCGGCGCGAACAGCTACACGAATTTCTTCGCGCCCGTGCTCGCGCGCGAGCACGTCGGGGCGGACGGGATCATCGGGCTCGATGCGCTCCAGGACTTCCGGGTGCTGATCGACTTCCGCAAGCAGACCATCGCGGTCGAGGACACCACCGCCAAGAACCACCGCGGCGGGTTCGAGATCGTAGTGCGGGCGCGGCAGCGATTCGGCCAGCTGCTCATCACCGATGCGACGGTCGAGGGCGTGCGCGCCACCGTCATCATCGACACCGGCGCCCAGGCGAGCCTCGGCAACATCGCGCTCAGGGAGAAGATTCGCGCACGCCGCGCGCAGGAGGTGATCACCACCGATGTCAACGGCGTCGACCTGATCGGCGAGCTCGCCTTCGTGCGCTCGCTCCAGATCCAGGGCATGACCCTGACCGACGTGCCGCTGACCTTCGCCGACACCCCCGCTTTCGCGGCGCTCGGAGTGGCGGACCAGCCAGTGCTGTCGATCGGGATGCAACACCTTGCGCTGTTCGACCGGGTGGCGATCGACTTCGCCCGGCAGCGCATCCTCTTCGACGTGCCCGCCGACATCGCGCGGGCCTTACGGCAGGCGAAGCAATCGGCGAACTACCGGCCGCGCTTCTGACCGGCCGCCTTGCGGGAGCGGCCGTGCGCGCCCACATGGGCGAGATATGCCGCCCGACACCGCTTCCACCGCCGACCCCTCTAACGCTGCCGCGCGGGCGCGGGACATGGAGCGCTGGTCGACGCTCAGGCGTTTCCTCCCCTACCTTTGGCCGAAGGACAATCCGAAGCTGCGCACCCGCATCGTGATGGCAATGTTGCTGGTGCTCGCGGCCAAGGGCGTCACGCTTGCCCTGCCTTTTGCCTACAAGGGCGCGGTCGATGCCATGTCGGCTGCTGGGGCGGGCACCGCCAGGGAGGGAGCAGTGGTCGCCCTTGCGCTGGTGGCGGCCTATGCGCTGGGGCGCTTCACCTCGGTCGCCTTCGACAACCTCAGGAACATGGCCTTCGAGCGGGTCGGCCAGATCGCCACGCTGCACCTTGCCGAGGACGTCTTCCACCGCCTCCACCGCCTCTCGCTGAGGTTCCACCTCGCGCGGCGCACCGGCGAGGTTACCAAGATCATCGAGCGCGGGACCAAGAGCATCGACCAAATGCTCTACTTCCTGCTGTTCAACATCGCGCCCACCATCCTCGAACTGATCGCGGTAGGGGTGATCTTCTACATGAACTTCGGGATCGAGTTGGTCGCGGCCACCGCGGTCACGGTCGTCGCCTATGTCTGGGTCACCCGGGCGATCACCGAATGGCGCACCAAGCTCCGGCGCGAGATGAACGATCTCGACGGCAAGGCGCTGCACCGCGCGGTCGATTCGCTCCTCAACTACGAGACGGTGAAGTATTTCGGCGCCGAGAAGCGCGAGGAGGCCCGCTATGCCCAGGCCGCACGCGCCTATGCCGAGGCCGCGATCAAGTCGGAAAACTCGGTCGGCCTTCTCAACATGGCGCAGGGGGCGATCACCAATGCGCTGGTGGCGGGCGCCATGGCCTACACGGTGTGGGGCTGGAGCACCGGGGCGATGACGGTGGGCGATCTCGTCCTTGTCAACACCTACCTGATCCAGCTGTTCCGCCCGTTGGACGTGCTCGGCTGGGTCTATCGCACGATTCGCCAGGGCCTGCTCGACATGGCTGAGATGTTCCGCCTGATCGACACCGACATCGAGGTAAGGGACAAGCCGGGGGCGCCCGCGCTGATCGTGTGCAGGCCGACGGTTGCTTTCGACAACGTCACCTTCGGCTACGATCCGGGCCGCACCATCCTCCACGGCCTCAGCTTCGAGGTGCCCGCAGGCAGCACCACCGCCATCGTCGGGCCTTCCGGCGCGGGCAAGAGCACCATCGGGCGGCTGCTGTTCCGCTTCTACGATCCCCTGTCGGGCCGCGTGCTGGTGGGGGGCGAGGACATCGCCACCGTGACCCAAGACAGCGTGCGCGCCGCAATCGGCATCGTCCCGCAGGATTCAGTGCTGTTCAACGAGAGCCTCGCCTACAACATCGCCTATGGGGCCGAAGGCACTGACGCGGCGATGATCGAACAGGCCGCGCGCGACGCCGCGCTCACCCCGCTGATCGAACGCCTGCCCGACCGCTACGAGACCATGGTGGGCGAGCGCGGATTGAAGCTGTCGGGCGGGGAGAAGCAGCGCGTCGCGATCGCCCGCACGCTGGTCAAGAACCCGCCGATCCTGCTGCTCGACGAGGCGACCAGCGCCCTCGACACCCGGACCGAGCAGGAGATCCTCGCGACGCTCAGGCGCATCGCCGAGGGGCGCACCACCATCGCCATTGCCCACCGCCTCTCGACCATCGCGGACGCGGACAACATCCTCGTGCTCGATCATGGCCGCCTGGTGGAGAGCGGCAATCACGCCGCGCTGTTGAAGCGCTCCGGACTCTATGCCGAAATGTGGGCGCGCCAGGCGAACGAGCGGCGCGAGGACGCCGCCGCGCCGCCCGCCGAAGCCGCGGAATAGCCGGCGGCATTGCCCCTCCGCCCGGCAGCCGTTACCTCTCGGTCCATGCCCGCCCGAGCGGGAGCCGATGGAGAGAGAGCCGAATTCATGCGTCATTCCCGATTGATCGCCGTGCTGCTGGCCGCCGCCGCAGCCCTGCCGCTCGCCGCGCAGGAGCAACCCGCCCCCGCCGCCACCCCTGCCGTCCCGATCCCCGCCGCCCTCACCGCAGAGGCGATGCCTCCCATCCCCCTGTCGCTTGCCGAGGACGTGCGCCCCTATCTCGAATCGCGCGGCGCAGGCTTCGCGGGATGGGACCCGACAACGCGCGCGGTGCTCATCAACACCCGCTTCGCCAATGTCAGCCAGCTACACCGGGTCGAGGCGCCGATGGGCGCGCGCACCCAGATCAGCTTCGAGGCCGAACCCGTGCGCGGCTCCTATGCGCCCGCCAGCGGCGACGTGATCCTCGTCACCAAGGACCGCGGCGGTGACGAGTACTTCCAGCTCCACACCCTCAAGGACGGGCGCCTGACGCTGCTCACCGATGGCAAAAGCCGCAACCAGCCGGGCGCGTGGAGCAAGGACGGCCAGCTCGTCGGCTTCAGCTCGACCAGGCGCAACGGGGTCGATTCGGACCTCTACGTGATGAACCCGCGCGATCCCGCCACCGCGCGGCTGGTGCACGAGAGCAAGGGCGGCGGATGGGCGATCATCGCCTTTTCGCCCGACAAGACCTTCGCCTACGTCGCCGACTACAATTCGGTGCAGGACGTCGACCTCTATCGCCTCGAGCTCGCCAACGGCGCGATGACGCCAATCGGCGATACTGCGGCAGAGATTGCCTATGGCGGCATGGACGTCGCACCCGACGGGACACTGTGGGTGACGAGCGACGAGGGCTCGGACTTCCAGCGGCTCGGGCGGCTCGATCCCGCCACGGGCAAGTTCACCCCCGTCACGCGCGAAGACTGGGATGTCGACGGCTTCGATCTGTCCGACGACGGCAGGACCATCGCCTACGAGGTCAACGAGGCGGGCTCGGACCGGCTGCGCATCCTCGATGTCGCCTCCGGCAAGGTGACGCGGGTCGACGCCCTCCCCGCCGGCCAGATCGGCGGCCTCGAGATCGCGCCCTGGGGGGAGATCGGCTTCTCCTTCTCAAGCGCGAAGAGCGCGGCCGACGTGTGGTCCCTCGACCCCAAGACCATGCAACTCACACGCTGGACCCGCAGCGAGACCGGCGGGCTCGACACCTCCGTCAATGTCGAGCCGCGGATCGTCACAACCAGGAGCTTCGACGGGCTGGAGGTCTCGGGCCTCCTCTACCTGCCCGATCCGGCAAAATTCCCGGGCAAGCGCCCGCTGATCGTCGATGTCCACGGCGGCCCCGAAGGCCAGAGCACCGCCGGCTTCATGGGCCGCGCCAACTACTACCTGAACGAGCTCGGCATCGGTATCTTCTACCCCAACGTGCGCGGCTCGACTGGCTACGGGAAGACCTTCGTGAGCCTCGACAACGGGCCCTTCAAGCGCGAGGATTCGGTGAAGGACATGGCCGCGCTGATCGACGCGGTCCGCGCCGACCCGGCGGTCGATGCGGCCCGGGTGGGCCTCACCGGCGGCTCTTATGGCGGCTACATGTGCTATGCCGCCGCGGTGCAACTCAAGGATCGGCTGGCCGGCAATGTCTGTGTGGTGGCGATCAGCAACTTCGTGAGCTTCCTCGAGAACACCAACCCCTACCGCCAGGACCTCAGGCGGGTCGAGTATGGTGATGAACGCATCCCCGAACAGCGCGCGAAGCTGACCGAAATCAGCCCGCTCACCCGGGTCGGCGAGATCGCAAAGCCGATGTTCGTCATCACCGGCGCAAATGATCCGCGCGTCCCCAAGTCGGAAGCCGACCAGATGGTCGCGGCGATCCGCGCCAAGGGCGGCGAAGCCTGGCACCTCGTCGCTGCCGACGAGGGTCACGGCTTCGCCAAGAAGGCCAATGCCGACTACGCCTTCCTCGCGCAACTCGCGTTCTGGAAGAAACACCTGCTCGGCGAGTGAACGGTAGAAAGCCCCTCTCCTCGAGGGAGCGGCGAAGGAGGAGGGGCGCTTCCGCAGGCTGTCAGGCAGTGGGGCCCCCGCCACCGGCCGCGCGTTGCGCGATGCCGCGCAGCGCCTCCAGCACCTCCAGCGCCTCCGCGGCTCTGGGCCACGGCACGAAGAGGTGATCGTGGTGGAACCCCGCCACCACGTTGCAGGCGATCCCCCGCTCCGCCAGCGCGTTCGACACTGCCGCCGTCAGCCCCACGCCCTCGAGCGCCGAGTGCACCATCAGCGTGATCCGGGCGAAGTCCCCGCCTTCAGCTGCAAGGATCGCGGTGGTCCCCTCGTCCTCGCGGATCAGTGCAAAGGCGTCCGGCGGGACTGCGCCCGCTACCAGCACGAAGTCCCAGCGCCTCGCGTCCAGAAGCGGGTCCATGCCTGACAGCATCCCTGCAAGGTCGCTGACCGGCCCGGACGCCGTCACAGGATGTACTTGCTGAGGTCTGTATTGCCCGCAAGACCCGCCAGCCGCGCCTCGACGTAGGCCGCATCGATGGTGATCGTCTCGCCGACATGATCCTCGGCCTCGAAGCTGATCTCCTCGAGCAACCGCTCCATCACCGTTTGAAGCCGTCGCGCGCCGATGTTCTCGACGCTCGCGTTCACCTGTGCGGCGATCCGGGCGATCGCGTGAACCGCGTCGTCAGTGAAATCGAGCGTCACCTTCTCCGTGCCCAGCAGAGCCTTGTACTGCGCCACCAGGTTCGCCCGCGTCTCCGAGAGGATCCGCACGAAATCCGCCTCGGTCAGCGCGCGCAGCTCGACGCGGATGGGGAGACGCCCCTGAAGCTCCGGGAGCATGTCGGAAGGCTTGGCGACATGGAACGCGCCGCTCGCGATGAACAGCACGTGGTCGGTTTTCATCGGCCCGTACTTGGTTGCGACCGTGGTGCCCTCGATCAGCGGCAGCAGGTCGCGCTGCACGCCCTCGCGGCTGACGCTCCCGCCGCGCACGTCGCTGACCGCAATCTTGTCGATCTCGTCGAGGAAGACGATCCCGTTGGTCTCCGCGTTCTGGAGCGCGGCGCGCGCGACGTCGTCCTGGTCGAGCCGCTTGTCGGCCTCCTCCTCGACGAGCCGGTCCCAAGCGTCGGGCACGCGCAGCTTCTGGCGGCGGGTCGTTTTCCTCCCCAGCGCCTTGCCCATCATGTCGGAGAGGTCGATCATCCCGAGCTGCCCGCCCAGATTGCCCATGTCGAAGGGGGCGGCGGGGGTGTCGCGCACCTCGATCTCGACCTCGACGTCGTTCATCGCGTCCTGCACGATCCGCTGGCGGAAGCTCTCGCGCGTCGCCTCCGAAGCGTTGTCGCCGACCAGCGCGTTGAGGAGCCGCTGCATCGCCGCTTCGCTCGCCGCCTCGCGGACCTTTTCGCGGCGGCGCTCCTTCTCGAGCCGGATCGCCTCCTCGACCAGATCGCGGGCGATCTGCTCGACGTCGCGGCCGACATAGCCGACCTCGGTGAACTTGGTCGCCTCGACCTTGATGAAGGGAGCCTCGGCGAGCTTCGCCAGCCGCCGGCTGATCTCGGTCTTGCCGCAGCCGGTGGGGCCGATCATGAGGATGTTCTTGGGCGTGACCTCGTCGCGCAGGTCTGCGCCGAGCCGCTGCCGCCGCCAGCGATTGCGCAGCGCCACGGCGACAGCGCGCTTGGCATCCTGCTGGCCGATGATGTGCTCGTCGAGCGCGGCGACGATCGCCTTGGGGGTGAGATTGTCCATGTGCTGTCCGGGGCAAAGAGAGGGGGTCAGACGGTTTCGACCGTCAGGTTGCCGTTGGTGAAAACGCAGATCTCGGCCGCGACCGCCATCGCTTTCCTCGCAATGGTTTCGGCGTCCTGCTCGTAATCGGCGATCGCCCGCGCGGCGGCGAGCGCGAAGTTCCCGCCCGATCCGATCGCGGCGATATCGCCCGCCGGCTCAAGCACGTCGCCGTTGCCGGTCAGCACCAGCAGCGTGTCCTTGTCGGCAACGATCATCAGCGCCTCGAGATTGCGCAGATACTTGTCGGTGCGCCAGTCCTTGGCGAGCTCCACGCTCGCGCGCATCAGCTGGCCCGAAAACTGCTCGAGTTTCTTCTCGAGCCGCTCGAACAGGGTGAAGGCATCGGCGGTCGCGCCGGCGAAGCCGGCGATGACGCTGCCATCGCCGAGCCGGCGCACCTTGCGGGCATTGGGCTTCATCACGGTGTTACCCATCGATACCTGCCCGTCACCAGCGATGACGGTGGTGCCGCTCCTGCGGACGCCGATGATGGTGGTGCCGTGCCACTGGAGAAGGCCGTGGCTGGCCGTTTCGCTCGTCATGCGGGCGAATATGGCCCGCGCATCGCCAGGATCAAGACAGGTCGCGCGCGGCGGCTACTGCCCGTTCGGACCACCGCCCGGCGCGCCGCCCAAGCCCGCCCCGCCGACCTGGCCGATATTGCCGAACAGGTCCTCGAGGAAGCCGCGCTCCCGGCCCAGCACCGGGGTCTTGTCGCCTTCGGGATCGAGGAACACCACCTGTTCGATACCGCTGCGCCGCACGTCGAGCACGCGGCCTTGCGGATCGAAGGTCACCGCCAGCACCGAGTGGTCGCGGATCTTCGGCCGGTTGAAGGGGCGCTGTCCCGTGATGCTCGACACGTAATACCAGGTCGGCGTGCCGAACTGGCTGGTGAAGGTCGGTCGGCCGAGCGTGCCTTCGACCGATTGCCGATTGTCGATCTTCGGCTGGATCACGCCAGTCAGCACCGGATCGACGATGTAGCCGCGCGATTCCCGTATTGCCGAACAAGCGGGCAACACCGCCGCCGTCACGGCGAGCAACGCCGCCGCTCCGAGCCTCGCCCGGCCGTGCTTCCTCGCGCCCGCTTCAATGATCTGCGCCAAACCGTAACCGTCCCGTGCTCTGCCGCGCCAATTGCGCGCTCTTGTCCCTTGGGCGAGGTGCTTTAAGGGTCTGGAAGCCAGCTTGCAACGCACCATATGGCAAAGCGGTGGCGCCTGTGCGTTGAACGGGTGTTGAACGCATCCGCCCTTCGTGCGTTGCCGTAGCAGGCACGAACGGCGCCGCCCGCCCCCTCGGTGATGATCTTCTGCCCTGCGAAAGGCCCTGATTGACGATGTCCTTCCTCTCCCGCCTGCTCGGCACCGCCTCCGATCCGCGCGAGGACGTGCGCCCGCTGTGGCACCGCGTGATCGAGCTGGCGCGCGAGCGCGATTTCTACACCCAGTGCGGCGTTGCGGATTCAGTCGCGGGCCGCTTCGACATGATCACAGCCGTCCTGAGCGCGGTGATGGTGCGGATCGAGGCTTCGGAGATGCGGGCCGAGAGCGCGCTGCTAGCGGAGCTCTTCGTCGAGGACATGGACGGGCAGCTCAGGGAGTTCGGCGTCAACGACGTCGTCGTGGGCAAGCGCATCGGCAAGCTGATGAGCGTGCTCGGCGGGCGGCTCGGCGCCTATCGCGGCGCCTTCAACGCGGGCGATCTCGAGCGGCTGACCCAGGCGGTGCAACGCAACGTCACCTTCGCGCCGGGCGTCGACGAGGCGGCGAGCGCGCGGGCCGTGGCCGAAAGGCTTACAAAGCTGTTCGAGCGGCTGGGACGATTCTCCGACGCCGAGATGCTGAAAGCGAGCGCGATCTGGTGAGCGTCCGCCTCCCCCCTTCCGAGCTGACCCGCATGGTCCGTGCCCGCCCGCTTCCCGCCGGACCCGTAGTGATCGAGGCCAGCAAGGCCGAGCGTGCCGCGCTCGCTGCCCGCTTTGGTCTCGGCGCCGTCGAGAGCCTGCGCGCAGAGGTGGCGCTCGAACACAAGCCGCGTGCTATCCGCGCGAGCGGGCGGCTGGTCGCGGCGATCATGCAGCCCTGCGCCATCTCGGGCGAGGATTTCGCGGTGGCTATCGACGAGCCGATAGATCTGCGCTTTGTCGAGGAGCACCGGCGGCCCGCCGACGCCGACGAGGAGATCGAGCTCGAGGCCGACGATTGCGACGAGATCGAATATGCAGGCGACATGTTCGATCTGGGCGAGGCGGTGGCGCAGACGCTCGGCCTCGCGATCGACCCCTATGCCGAAGGGCCGGGCGCCGATGCCGCACGCGCCGCGGCGGGGATCGTGCAGGAGAGCGAGCAGCGCGGCCCCCTTGCCGATCTCCTAGCGGTACTGAAGAAATCCTGACGCCCGCGCCTCTCCCCGAGGCGCAAGGGAGCGATCGCTTAAGCGGCACCATGGCATGAGGCGCACAGCCGCTTCGTCACGGAACCTTGCCATGCCGCCCCTGCACATGCTGCCCTTGCCGGTCCTCGCCGCCGCCCTCGCGGCGTCGCCTGCACAGGCTGCCGCAGATGACGGCAACGTGTGGCTCGGCCAGCTCGCGACGATCAACGCCTCCGAGAAGGTCTACGTCCGGCTCGAGGCGCAGGAGCGTTTCACCAATGATGCCGCCCGTCTCGGCCAGCTGCTGCTGCGCTCTCTGGTCGGCTGCCGGCTTTCGCAGGAGGTCAACATCGGCGCGGGCTATGCCTTCGTGCTGACCGACCCGATGGGGCCGGTGAAGCTTAACGAGCACCGCTTCTACCAGGAGCTCAACGTCCGGCTGCTGACCACGCCGCTCGGGACGACGCTCGACAGCCGCACCCGGCTCGAACAGCGCACCTTCGAGGAGCGCGCCGGCACCCATTGGCGACTGCGCCAGTTCGTGCAGCTGCGGGTTCCGGTGAGCGGGAAGAACAGGATCGTCGCCTACACCGAGCCCTTCGTCGACCTTGACGAGGGCACGGTGCAGCGCGGCGGATTGTCGGTGTGGCGCAACTTCGTGGGGGTATCGATCCCGCTCGCGAAGGGCGTGGAGGTGGTGCCGGGCTACCTCAACCAGCACATGTTCCGCGAGGCACGGGACCGCAGCGACCACACGGCCAACGTCAATCTCTTCATGACCTTCTAGGCCCCGGCAAGCAGACGCAGCCCCTCGGAGAACAGGCGCCTGAAACGGGTTCGGGAAGGCTCTGCGGGTGCGCGATCAGAACGGAATATCGTCGTCGAGATCGTCGTAGCCGCCGCCGCCACCCGAATTGCCGCTGCTGCCGCCGCCCTGATCCCAGCCGCCACCGCCGCCGCCATAGCCGCCCGCACCGCCGCCGCCGCCGCCGCCGCCGAAGCCGCCCGAACGGCCACTGCCGCCACCGCCCATGCCACCAGCGCCGCCTGCGCCGTCGAGCATGGTCATGACCGAGTTGGGCCCACGCAGCACCACCTCGGTCGAATAGCGGTCGTTACCCTGCTGGTCCTGCCACTTGCGGGTCTGGAGCTGGCCTTCGATATAGACCTTCGAGCCCTTCTTGAGGAACCGCTCGGCTACTCCGGCGAGGCCCTCGTTGAAGATCGCCACCGTGTGCCACTCGGTCCGCTCCTGCTTCTCGCCGGTGTTGCGGTCCTTCCAGCTCTCGGTCGTGGCGATGCGCAGGTTGCACACCTTGCCGCCGTTCTGGAAGGTGCGCACCTCGGGGTCTGCGCCGAGATTGCCGATCAGCATGACCTTGTTGAGCGAACCCGCCATCGAAATACCCTTCCCGTCAATGTCTTGATCCCCGGCTGCGCAAGATGCGCGCCGAATCCGCCTGAGGCAATAGGCGAGACCACCGTCCTGCGCACCCGCAACGCGCGGTTAATCCACGATTGGCGCCGACGCTCAGCGCGCGGGGTAGCGTAGCCGGCCGAGGAAGCGTGTCAGGCTCGGCAGTTCGCGGTCGCTCCGCAGGAACTGGGCCTTGACCTTCTCGAAGCGCATCACCCCGTCGATGCGCCGGTCGAGGAAGGCGTAGGTATCGGCCTTGCCTTCGGAGTCGTCGTTCACAAACACGGCCAGCGTCGCCGAGTAGATCCCGGCGAGGATCGCGCGCTTGGTGTAGTGGTTGTAGTCGGTCGCGGTATCGCCGGCGAGCCGCCACATGATGTCCGCCGAACGCCACCCAAGCTTCAGCGCGCGGCGGGCGTTCTGGGGCTGCGCCATCACCGCGAGCGCGCGGCGCACCGCCTCGTCGATATGCGCGACCGTCTCGAGACGGAAGGCGACGAGGGTGCGGATGCGCTCGCGGATCTTGAGCGCCTGGAGCCGCTCGGCGGGCCACTCGGCCTCCATCGCCTGGTCGACTGAGGCGATCCATGCCTCGATCATGTCCATCGGCTTGGCGCCCGGAAAGGCGAGCTTCGCCACGTCGACGTCGCAGCCAGCCATCTCGGCGGCGGCCACCAGCGCGGTCTCGTTCCACCCGTCGAAGATCGCCGAGGCGGCGATGTCGGGAGCGAGCGCGATGCGCAGTTCGTCGAGCGTCAGGTCGGTGAAATCGGTCATGTCAGAAGGAAGGCCCATAGTCTTTCTTGGTTCCCGCCTCGGCGCGCTTCTTGTCGGCCTCGTCGAACTCCTGCTTCATCAGCGTGTTGCCGTTCATCAGCGCAACGTAATCGCGCGCCGAGCGACCGGAATTGTCGTTGCGATCGGGGTCCGCCCCCTTTTCGAGCAGCAGCCGCACCATCGGGACGTTGCGGGCATGGACCGCAGCGATCAGCGGAGTCTCCCCCGTCTGGTCGGAGACGTTGACGTTGGCCCCGCCCTTGATCAGCGCATCGACCCCGTCGGTGAAGCCCAGAGAGGTGGCAAGCTGGAGGGGCGTGATGCCCTTCTTGTTGGCGATGTTCGGATTGGCGCCGCGCTGGAGCAGGAAGCGGATCCACAGCACGTCGCTGCGCGCCACCACGACGTGCAGGCCGGTGTCGCCGCTGGTGATGTCGCGGGTGTTGACGATCTGGGTGCCCGGCTTGGAGAGCATGTCGGTGGCCTTGTCGCCCTCGCGCTTTTTGACCGCTTCGAGGAACTGGTAGCCTTCCGACTGGAACTGCGCCGCGGCGGGAGCGCTCAGGATCAGTGCACTAGCACTGGCAATCGCGCCGGCAGCCCCTAACTTGCGCAAAACATCGTAGCCCAAGGTTTGATCCTTTCGCATAACCTGTCACACCTTGCCCCGTGTGACGGGGCGCCGGGCCAGCCCGGGCGTCTTTCGCAAGCGACCAGTTAGCAGAGCATGAACCGCATCAACAACCCTTCCGCCGTCCGTCTCGTCGCAATCGCCGCCGCCCTTGCGCTGGCCGGCTGCGGGGGCGCGGCCCCACAGGCCGAGCCGCCGCTCGCCGGCGCCGCGATCGGCGGCGATTTCGCGCTCTCGAACAGCCGGGGCGAGACCGTGCGCTGGGGCGATTTCGCCGGCAAGTATCGGATCGTCTATTTCGGCTATGCCTTCTGCCCCGATGTCTGCCCCACTGACATGCAGCGCGTGGCGCAGGGTCTCAGGGTGCTGAAAGGCGAGGACCCGGCCAAGGCAGCGAAGATCGCCGCCATGTTCATCACCGTCGATCCCGAACGCGACACGCCCAAGGTGGTAGGCGAATTCACCGCCGCCTTCTCGCCCGACATCGTCGGCCTCACCGGCACGCCTGACCAGATCGCCGCCGCCGCCAAGGCGTTCAAGGTGTTCTACCAGAAAGGCGAGACGACTCCCGGCGGCGGCTATCTCGTCGATCATTCGAACATCGCCTACCTGTTCGGCCCCCAAGGCGAGCCGCTGGCGACGCTCCCCACCGACAAGGGCGCCGATGCGGTGGCGGCGGAACTGGACAAATGGGTGAGCTGAGGGACCGCTTCTGGGAGCTGCCGCTGGGCGAGCTCACCCGCGCCGAATGGGAGGCGCTGTGCGACGGCTGCGGACGTTGCTGCCTCCACAAGCTCGAGGACGAGGACACCGGCGAGGTGGTCGACACCAACATCGCCTGCCGCCTCCTCGACACTGGCACGGCGCAGTGCAGCGACTATCGCAACCGCAAGGCCTTCGTGCCCGATTGCCTGCGGCTGACCTTGCGCATCGTGGAGCAGGTGAGCTGGCTTCCGCCGACCTGCGCCTACCGGCTGCGCGCCGACGGGCGGTCGCTGCCGGGCTGGCACCACCTCCTCTCGGGCGATCGCGACGCGGTGCGCCGCGCCGGCGTCTCAGTGATCGGCCGGGTGGTGCGCGAGACCGACGCCGGGCCGATCGAGCATCACATCACCCGCTGGCCGGCGCCCCACCGCAACTGGCAGGCCGATGCCAGGGAGGCCGAGGCGTGATCGACTGGCTGCGCACCCCGCCGCTCGATCCGGAGATCGACCTAGGCGGCAGGCGCGTGCCGATCGTGCTCAAACGGCTGCGCAACGCCCGGCGCCTGACCCTGCGGCTCGCCCCCGACGGCAGCGAGGTGCGCATCACGCTGCCCGCCTGGGCCGAGGGACGCGAGGCGATCGCGTTCGCCCATGCCCGCGCGGGCTGGCTCGCCGAACAGGCGGCCAAGCTTCCCCCGCGCGTCGCCCCCGAGCCGGGGGGCACGGTGCGCTATCGCGGCCGCGTGCTACGGATCGAGTGGAAGCCGCGCGCACCCCGCCGCCCGGCGATCATCGACGAGGCCTTGTGGGTCGGCGGGCCACAGGCGGGGCTCGAAGCTCGGGTGAAACGCTGGCTTGAGGGCGAGGCGCTCGCGCTCGCGGAAGCCGACATGAGGTTCTACTGTGCCGCCGCCGGGCTCGAAGCGGTGCCGATCGCGCTCACCCGCGCGCAGCGGCGCTGGGGATCGTGCTCGGACCGGAGCCGCATCCGCATCAACTGGCGGCTGGTTCAGGCCCCCGATTTCGTGCGCCGCTCGGTGGTCGCGCATGAAGTCGCGCATCTCGTCCACTTCGATCACTCGCCCGCCTTCCACGCCCTCCTCGCCCGGCTGTTCGAGGGAGATATCCACGCCGCCGACCGCTGGCTCAAGGAGCACGGGCGCGGGCTCTACGCCGCCTTCGGCTGAGCGCGGCGGCTCTGGCGTTCGTGCAGCCGCGCCCTATATTGCCCCCATGATCCGCAAGCCGCTCCACACATCGCGCTTCAACCCTGCGCCCGGCCTCGCCGATTTCTGGAACGAGATCCGGCGCCCCAACCCCTATCGCTGGCCGATCCTCGGCCTTTCGGTGCTGCCGGTCGCAGCGATGCTGTGGTGGGGCGTGAACTCGACCGTCTATGCCGAACCCGAGCGGCCCAAGATCACCTATATCACCACGCTCGATGCGGCCCGAAGCGATGCGGAGATCATTGCCGAGAACCGCGCCAACCAGGAACTGAAGGACCTGCGCGCCGCGGCCGAGGAACGCATCGCGCAGCGCAAGCGCGAGATGTACAAGGCGCTCGGCGCGGCGGCGGGGATGGATGTCGAGGAGATCGAGCGCAAGGCCGAGGCCGAGCGCGCGGCCGAGGAGGCCGCCGCCGCCAAGCGCCGCGAGGCGGCCGTGCAGCGCGCCAACGAAAGCGCCGCACAATAGCAGCGGCGCACATGCCCACAGACCGCGACTGGATCGCCGCCGCCGCAAGGCTGGCGGCGCGCGCCCGTCCGCTCGCGCGGCCCAACCCGGGGGTCGCGGCGCTGGTGGTGCATGAAGGCCGGGTGATCGCGCGCGGGCTCACCCGCCCCGGCGGCCGCCCCCATGCCGAGGCCGAAGCCCTTGCCGGCCTCGATCCGCAGGTCCTGAGCGAGGCAACGCTCTACGTCACGCTCGAACCTTGCGCCCACGCCTCTGACCGCGGCCCTGCCTGCGCCGACCTGATCGTGGCGGCACGCCCGGCCCGCGTCGTCGTCGGCCAGGCCGATCCCGATCCGCGCACCGCTGGCCAGGGCATCGCCCGGATCGAGGCGGCCGGCATCGCCGTCAGCGTGCTGGACGATCCCGCCTGCGCCGCGAGCCTCGCGGGCTTCCTCACCCGTCAGCGGCGCGGCCGCCCCTGGGTTACGCTGAAACTGGCGACCTCACTGGACGGCTGCATCGCGCTTCGCGACGGGACGAGCCGCTGGATCACCGGAGAGGCGGCACGCGCCCATGTCCATGCGCAGCGCGCGCGGCACGACGCGATCCTCGTCGGCGGCGGCACGTGGCGCGCCGACGGCCCGCGCCTCGACGTGCGATTGCCGGGTCTTGCCGACCGCTCGCCCGCGCGCGTGGTCCTGACCCGCGGGCCCGCGCCTGGCGGCGGCGTCACCGCTCTCGCCTCGCCCGAGGCGATCGCCGCACTGGACGGCATCCTCCACCTCTATGTCGAAGGCGGCGCCGCGACCGCCGCCGCCTTCCTCGCGGCCGACCTCGTCGACGAGCTCCACCTCTACACCGCCCCGATCGTGATCGGCGACGGGCTGAGGGCGCTCGGTCCGCTGGGCCTCGCGGATCTCCCCGCCGCGCACGGTCGCTGGCGCCTCGCGACACGCCGCCAGCTTGGCAGCGACAGCTTCGCCGCGTATCTGCGCACCCGAGCCACCTAGAGGAAAGCGCCCCATGTTCACCGGCATCGTCACCGCAATCGGCACCATCGCCGCCGCCGAGCAGCGCGGCGACCTGCGCCTGCGCATCGCCGCGCCGCTCGATCCCGCGCGGATCGACATCGGCGCCTCGATCGCGTGCTCGGGCGTGTGCCTCACCGTGGTCGAGCGCGGCGGCGCAGCGGGCGATGCCTGGTTCGAGGTCGATCTCAGTCACGAGACCGTCAGCCGCACCGTGCCCGGCATGTGGAACGCAGGCGCGCGCCTTAACATCGAGCCCTCGCTGCGGCTCGGCGACGAACTCGGCGGGCACATCGTCACCGGCCACGTCGATTCGGTGGGCGAGGTGGTGAAGGTGGCGCGCGAGGGCGACAGCTGGCTGGTCGCGATCCGCGCCCGCGCCGAGATGGCGCCCTTCATCGCCGAGAAAGGCTCGATCACGGTCAACGGCGTCTCGCTGACCGTCAACGACGTACGCGACCGCGAGGACCGGGCCTGCGACTTCCTGCTCAACATCATCCCCCACACCGCCGCGGTGACGACGCTGGGAGAGCTCGCCGTGGGGGCCAGCGTCAATCTCGAGATCGACGTGCTGGCGCGCTATCTGAAGCGCATGCAGAGCCTCGCGGCGGCGCGGTGAGGTGACGCGCACGGGCCTCCTTGCCGGGCTGGCGCTGCTGGCGGCGGCGTGCGAGCCCGCCCCTTCTGCCGATCCCGCCGCTCAGGGAACCCCCGCCATGACCGATCCGGCCGCGATCAACCCCGTCGTCCATTTCGAGATCCCGGTCACCGACATGGACCGGGCGATCGCCTTCTACGAGGCCGTCTTCGCTGTGAAGCTCGACCGCCGCGAGACTGACGGCTACGACATGGCCTTCTTCCCCCGCGCCGACGGGCAGCCGGGCGCGAGCGGCGCGCTCGCCAAGGGCGACGTATACCGCCCGACCCGTGACGGGGCGATCCTCTACATCGGCGTTGACGATATCGACGCGGTGATCGCCCGTGCGACCACCAAGGGCGGCAGCGTGCTTTACCCGAGAAAGGACATCGGCGAGGCCGGCTTCGTCGCCGAGATCGCCGACAGCGAAGGCAACCGCATCGCGCTCAGCCAGCCGGCGGAGTGAGGGGCGACCGCGTTTCGGGCGCGATCGGCGGAACCGGACGGTCAGGCAACGACCCTCGAACGGATCATTCTGAAAAATTCATCCCACAACTGGCGAATTTCAGCCAGCAGAAAAACCCCTGATAAGCGCCTCGGCCCCGGCCTCAGCGACCGCCCTTGCTTGCGCCGGGTCAAGCTGACCACTCAGCGCGAGGGTGCCTGTGCCGTGGGCAAAGGCCCAGATTGATGTTGCGGCCATTTGCGCTGAAAAGGTGTTCGATCCCGTGGCGAGCAGCCGTTCGACGAGCATCAGCAAGCTCGCAGCCGGCGCCGACGCAGCCTTTGCAAGATCGGGATGGGCCATGCGGTCGGCCATCTGGACATCGTGCATCAACCGGTGAAGGTTGGGATGGGCGATCATGAATTCGACGTAGTTGACCGTCCCGGCGACCAGGCCCTTGATGGGATCATCGCCTGCGCCGGCGAGGGCGCGCTCCTTGCTCGTCTGAAGCCGCCTAAATCCCTCTATCGCGACGGCAACCAGCAGATCGGCGCGGTCGTGGAAGTGGTGATAGGGTGCCATCGGGCTGACGCCGACGGTGCGAGCGAGGCCCCGCAAGCTCAGTGCCTGGACGCCGCCCCGCTCCAGCCTGTCCAAGGCCGCATCGATCAGCGCGGCCCGCAGTTCTCCATGATGATAGGTGGCTTTGAGGCTCATCTTGACGCCAGATAGCGGCTGAACTATGTGCCGTAAACTTTACATCGTAAGGATAACAGATGCTCACTGTCATGACGGGCGGAACACGAGGCTTGGGCCGCATTGCAGCAGAGCGGCTTGCGGCGGACGCCAGGGATGTGGACGCGGGCCATCGTCCGGTTCTGATAATGGGGGCGCGCGATGGAGGATCGGTGCCCGCCGGATGGATCTCGGCACCGCTCGATCTTGGCAGTCTGGATAGCGTCGCGGCTTTTGCCGCCTCCCTGCCGGACGAGCCGGTCGCCCGACTGATCCTCAACGCAGGCGGGCAACGCCCCGACGTCGCCGCGCGCAGCAAGGACGGCTTCGAGGAAACATTCGCGACCAACCATTTGGCGCATTTTCTGCTGCTGCGCCTGCTGATGCCACGCTTCGCCCGAGGGGCAAGAATCGTCATCACCTCGAGCGGCACGCACGATCCGCAAGAGAAGACCGGGGTTCCGCCTCCCCGACATGCCAATGTCCACTGGCTCGCCTATCCCGATCAGGATCCGCAAGGCGACACATCGAAGATGGTGGCGGGAATGCGGGCTTACTCCACCTCGAAGCTCGCCAATCTGATGACGGCCCGGTATCTGGCACACAGCGACGACGCGCGCGCGGGCGCATGGCGGGTCTTCGCGTATGACCCAGGCTTGACGCCGGGAACGGGCCTTGCGCGCAATCAACCTTGGCCGATCCGCGCGCTCGTCTGGCCACTTTTGCCGCTGATGCTCCCGTTTGCCAAAGGCATGAACCGCCTGAGCGACGCAGGGCGCGGCCTTTACGAACTCGCGACCACGGCTCAGGCCCCTGAGGCGCGATCATACGCCGCGCTCAGACGCGGTGCGCTGACATGGCCCCTCCCCTCGTCGCTGGCCCGTGATGAGGCGCTCGTCGCACAGCTTTGGGAAGACTCGGACAGGCTGGTCGATAGCTGGCGGTGAAGGCTCGCGGCTGCGGCAGCTTTCCGCCAACGTCCGGTCATTCGCGCGGTCCGGCACTGCAACTGAGCGGCCCGCTTGCGAAGTCCTCGCGGGTGATGACGTAGCCGAGATGCGCGACAAGCGCGCCGCCGGCCATGATGCGATCCTCGCGGCGGTCGGTCAGGCGGGCGCCGATGTTCGCGAGCGCGCGGCGCGAGCGGGTGTTGGTCTCGCCCACCCAGAAGTGCACCTCGGCGACGCTGGCGAGCGCATGGGCCAGCATCAGCCGCTTCATCTCGCGGTTGTAGCGCCCGCCCCAGTGCGAACGCGCAAGGAAGGTCCAGCCGATTTCGACCGAGCCGCCGCCCCCCTCCTTTGGCGCCTCCTCGAGCCCCTCGAAGCGCGAGGAGCCGATCACCGCGCCGGTGGCGGCGTCGCTCGCGATCAGGGCCCCGCCGCGGGCGAGCGCCTCGCCGAAGAAGGTGCGGAACACCGGCTCGCGCCAGCGATCATGCGCAGGATGGTCCGCCCAGATCAGCGGGTCCGAGGCGACCGCGAATAGCGCGTCCCAATCGCTCTCCAGCAAGGGACGCAGGCGGACATGCTCGCCCTCCAGCACGGGCTGGCGGTCGAGCATTGCCCTGCAGGCCCGTCAGACCGCGACCGCCGCGAGGGCGGCGATGAAGTTCGGCAGGTTGGCGGTGGTCAGCCCGGCGATGTTGATGCGGCCCGAGGCGGCCATGTAGATGCCGTGCTCCTCGCGCAGGATCGCGACCTCCTCCTTGGTGACGGGGAGCATCGCGAACAGCCCGTTCTGCGCGGCGAGCGGGGTGAGGTCGATCCGCCCCGCGCGCCCCGCCTTGCCGAGCGCGTCGCGCACCTGGCGCATCCGGGCGCGCATGGTGTCGAGCTCGGCGAGCCACTGCGCGGTCAGGTCGACGTCGCGCAGGATGATCCGCACCGCTGCGCCGCCATGGTCGGGCGGCATCGACCAGCCCGCGCGGGCCAGCGCATTGGCGTTGGAGAAGGCGGTGTCGAGCTGGGCGGGTTCCTTCGCGAGCACGTAGAAGGCGCCCACACGGTCGCGATACTGGCCGAAGTTCTTGTCGCAGGAATAGGCGATGAAAGCCTCCGGCACGGCGGCGAGCACGGCGCGCATCCCGGCGGCGTCTTCCTCCATGCCGTGCCCGAGACCCTGGTAGGCGGCATCGATGATCGGGAAGGTGCCGCTCTCGGCGAAGGCCGCGGCGATCGCGGCCCATTGTTCGGCCGTGTAGTCTATCCCGGTCGGGTTGTGGCAGCAGGCGTGGAGCAGCACCGCCTCGTCCGCGCCTGCGCCGTTGATGGCGGCGAGCACCGCGCCCAAATCGGCGGTGCCGTCAGCGCGGGCGTGATCGAAGGGGGCGAGCTCCATGCCGAGGTCGGCGAGGATCTGCGCGTGGTTGGGCCAGGTCGGCACGCCCATGTGGACGCGCCGGACGCCCGCCTTCTGCGCCAGCGCCAGCGCGAGCCGCACCGCACCCGTGCCGCCCGGGGTCTGCATTCCCTGGATGCGCCCGCCCATCGTCGGGTCGGCCGCGCCGAAGACATAGGGCATCAGCGCATGGACGAAGCCCATGTCGCCTTCCGGTCCGAGATAGGACTTGGAGTCCTGCGTGTCGACCAGCCGCTGTTCGGCTGCCTTGATTGCGGCAAAGACCGGGGTTTCGCCCTCCTCGGTGCGGTAGACGCCGACGCCGAGATCAATCTTGTGGTCACGCGGGTCGGCAGCGTGGAGGCGGATCAGGGCGAGCAGCGCGTCGGGCGCCTGGGGGCTGAGTCGGTCGAGCATGGTGTGCGCGCCATGGCCCGCCTATCGCTTCATCGCAACCGGGTATGCACGCCCTTGCTCAGAAAGGGACCCACTTCTGTTCCTTGGAGAACTTCATGTAACCGGCATTGACCCCGAGCCTGAGCCCCGCGCCGACCCGGATCGGGATCAGCACCACGTCGCCCCGCCTCAGGTAGCTCGCGTTGAGACCGCCGACGAAATAGGCCTGCCCCTCGCCCGCCGCGAAGCGCTTGTAGAGGTCCTCGGTGTCGTAGAGGTTGTAGACCAGCACGAAAGTGTTGGCGGCATTGGCGCCAACATCGAAGCCCACCGAGGGGCCGGTCCAGTAGACGGGTTTGGTCCCTTCGATCTTGTGGTGGAGCGTGCCCGAGCCGTAGCGCGCGCCGACGATGAACGCTCCGCCCGCCTCGCGCCCGACGATATAGCCGTTGGGTTCGCCCTGCTTCTTGAGCAGGTCCTCGATGAGCTTGGCGAGACCCTCCGCGCCCTTGCCGAACACCCCCTCGGCCGCGCCGATGAGATCGTCCTCGCCATAGGTCTGGCCGGTGCTTGCGGCGGCGGTGGTGACGGGCGCCACGCCGCCCTGGTCCGGCAGCGGGGCAGCGGGAGCGGCCGGCGCGGGCGCATAGTCGTCGAAGTCGCCGTCGAAGGCCGGATCCTCGGCGGTGCTCGCCGCGGACGGCGGTGCAGGTGATGCTGCCGGGTTCGGCTGGGGGGCCAACAGATCGCCGTCGATCCCGCTCGCCGCGGCACCGTTCTGCTGGGCATAGGCCGCGTCGGGATCGAAGGTCTCCAGGTCCTGCGCGGCCACCGGCCCGGCGAGCGCAATCGCCGCCAGCGCGCCGAGCGCCCAGCCCGCCATCCGGCGGGAGAAGCTGCCGTTTCGGAGGTCCGGAATTAGGGCGGTCATGTCGCGCATCATGCAGCCTTTCGCAAGCAGGTGTCAGCCCCGGGTTGTTGCGCCGCGAAGCAGAATCCTTCGCTCGGCGCCCCGCAACCGCTCGTCGCCGGAGCGAATCGGATTTGCGACGAGCCGAGTCCGATTAAGGCGGCAAGGCTGAATGCGCACCGAACCTCCAGGGGAAATGCCGCGCGATCGGCAGGACCGCTCCCGCGCCCGAGGCTTTTTTGTCGCATTCGCCTTGCCGCTGGCCGAGAGGCCGACTATAGCGCCGCCCTCACAGCCCAAGCTGTTGTCCGGAGACGTGGGTGAGTGGCTGAAACCAGTTCCCTGCTAAGGAACCGTACTCTATCAGGGTACCGAGGGTTCGAATCCCTCCGTCTCCGCCACCGGCTTCCCGCACAATCCACTCGAAGCCGAACAACCCCTTGGAATGTCTTGGGTTAGTCGGCGGTTCGGGTCCCATGGCATCCCTTCCAATCCTCGGGCGTCCGATTGGATTTGTGGCATTTGTGTGAGAGAATCATGGTCATGGGAGGCTCTCTGCAATGGCCGTGAAAGCGGCAATCCGGAAAAGTAGGCTCGGCGACGGCGATGGCCTCTATCTGGTGGTGACCGGATCGGGGACCAGGAGCTGGATGGTGCGGGTCCAGAAGCACGGGACGCGGCGCGACTTCGGTCTGGGCAGTGCCTCAAAGGTCTCGCTGGCTGTGGCGCGGGAACGGGCGCGCGAGATCAGGACCTGGGCAAAGCCGGGATTGTACCCGCCGTTCGCGCGTCTGAAGGCGCAAGGGGCGCCGACGTTCAGTGAGGCAAGGGCCAAGGTGCTGGCGCAGCACCGCTAGACCTGGCGAAACGAGAAGCACGAGGCGCAGTGGCTACGCTCGCTTCGGGCCTATGTTTTCCAGCATCTTGGCAATGTGCAGGTCAACGAGATCAGCGGCCCGATGATCCGCAATGTATTGGCCGAGACCTGGCTGGCAAAACCCGAGACGGAGCGGCGGGTGTGCACAGCACTGGTGCAAGCGATTCAACCGCCTACTACATGTCAGACCTCCTGTCTGCGCAAAAGCAGCGCGAACTCGAGCGCGTTTTGCAGTTGATCTGCCGTAGCCTTGCCCGCCGTCTCCGAGATGGAAATTCAGCTCCACAAAGAGGGCCGGCGCCACTGCGAAAACCCGGATATGGCCGCCCGGCAGTTCCTGGGCCTCGTGCGGGAGTTCATCGTCTGGCCCAAGGTCATGACGATCGAAGCGCCCGAGGGTATCCCACCCACTGAAAAGGTCATCGAAGAAGCGATCCTCATGTTCCTGACACGATATGCACCGCGATCATCGCGCAAGCTTGATGCACCAACAGATCTCAAAGCGTAGCTAAAGGCAACACAGGCGAAATCCGTAAATATTTCGGGTTTTGAAAGCGAAACTCACCCCTTATAAACTGAGTTTATGTTCAATTTCTGTCAAACACTTCGATCCGGCCGATTGCCTTGTGCTGACAAATTAACCATTCAAAGCTTATTATGAGAATGATAAAATTCGGATCTATAAAGACCGTAGAAAATTCAAAAAATCACAATTGATACCGATAATTTGCCCGAAACGTTGCAAACTCTTTGTTTCAAGCCGAAAATCAGTCAAACTAGCCAATGGGCACTCTGCCAAATCTTATATATGAATAGACCATACGAATATAAAGAAGTTGCTGGTACTGGCACCAGAAGCATCGACTTGTGTTTTCAATGCACGAATTCCAGCAAGAATTTGCAAGCTTCTTACTCTAAGCCAACCCCGGTCGAAGAGTTATTCAGGCATTCCTTCAACGAAGCATCCTCGTCAATGTTCCGTCCTTGACCACGGCGTGATGCCACGCCGCTGCGGCCGCGTGGATCGCGATCAGGCCGAGAATCAGCCAGCCTCCCGCATTGTGGAGGTATTGCATCGCGTAAGGCGGCCCACCGAATTGCTCGCCCGAAACGAGCATACCTGTGACTGGCTGCACGAACATCATAATATAGAGGATTGCATGGGTGAGCTGCGCGGCCAGTCTTTGCATGGGTGGCGACCCCGGCAGAGGCGGTCGCCGGTTGCGCATCCGGTTCGCGACACGCCAGACACCAAGTCCGAATATTGTGTAGCCTCCAACGGAATGAAGCCCGTTGAGGTGGAAAACCGCGCCGTGATCATCTGGCAGAGCCGATGAGATCCATCGGGATGCGAATTGCCAGACGAACAGCACGGCCATGATCCAGTGAAGGCGACGATCCAGACGCGACCAGCTCATGCGACCCCTCCGACACTCCGGATCCAGCGTCTGACGGAATCCTCGACTGTCGGCGGAGGGCCGAACAGCTCTGCCTGGCGCGTCGTGTCGGCGACATATTGGCCGGAACTGACATACGCCATGGCCTTTAGATTGTCCGCCATCGAGCCAGAGCGAAGCCTCGCTATCAGCCGCAACAGCCACTCGGCAGGTCGGGGAGGTCGAACGGCTCGAACCGGGTGACCAAGCTCAGAGGTCAGGATTGCCGCCAGCTCGGTGATGGAGGTGGGCTTGGCCGTCCCGATGTCGATGCGCTCTCCTGCGAGATCGGGTAGGCGCACGGCCTCGACAAGGTAGGAGGAAACGTCTGCCGAAAGGATAGTCGACGCTGGAGCATCCGGATCGGAGGGTACCATCAGCTTCCCTCCTGAGATTCCTTTCGCATTCAGCCCGAGCAAGGTGTCCAGGAAGCCGCCTGGCCTGAGCGCCACCCACTTCAGACCGGATTTGGCAAGTTGCGCTTCGGTCCTGGCTTTCTGGTAGAAATGCGGAACCGCAACGGCGCGCTCCGCCGTCAGGATGGAGGTGAATACAAATCGTCCGATGCCGACCTCGCGCGCGGCGGCAATCAAATTCCGATTACCGAGGTCGTCAACCGATTGAAGCGTATCGCCCTTCTGCCGCCTCGAATAGCCGTAGGCGGTCGTTATCAATCCGTCGAAGCCGGGCCAAAGGGCGCGCCGAAGCGATTCGAGATTTTTAAGGTCTCCTTGGACTGTCGCCACGCCCTTTTGTGCCAACGCCCGCCCCGCTTCGGGACTGCGGACAAGGGCTGTCACGCGATCCCCCTTGGCGAGCAGCCGGTCGACCACTTGCCCGCCCAGGAGACCAGTAGCGCCAACCACGAACACATGCATAGCGATCTACTCCGCTAACGGATATTCAATTGCCGAAATAATATGGGTACAAACCGGATTGTCAAGGACTTGATAAAACCTCTTGGATGTGTGAGGTTCAGGCTTGTGGCGAGCGAACCCTCCTCGGATGCGATAGCGCTGGTCGACCTTTTTGAGGTCTTCGGCCCGCTCTACCGTCGCCACGTGGGACGCGGCCTGCCGCAAGGCGTGAGCGCTGCCCGTCTTCGTCTCCTGGCGCTTCTGGCGGATCAGGAAACACTAACGATGGCCGAGGCCAGCAAAGCTTTGGGGGGATCGGCGCAAAATCTCACCGGGCTGGTCGATGCGCTGGAAGCCGAACAGATGGTGATGCGCCACCCACATCCTTCCGACCGGCGGAAGACCCTGATCACGCTCACGGATTCCGCCGGGAGTACCATATCTGCCGAACGCGAGGCTCATCGCAGGAAGGTGGCTGTCTTGTTCGACACACTCAGCACCGACGAGAAGCAACACATGCTGTCCATCTTGGCCAAACTCAATCAAGCCATGGCAACACACGCGGAGTAGGCTCCTGTCACCACAGGTCGCGCTGCGTTTCTGGAGCTGAATAACATAACTGTTCTTGTCTCGAAGGACGAGGAACAGCGAGAAGATCTAACCCGGAACCACGTCGTCGAGTTGCTACCTGTTGAGATGCGAGGAGTGTTGAGCCCGCTCTGTTTGCGGGGAACGCCACACCACACAGTGCCGCCCGTAGCTAGCCATGAGCGCATTGGATGCGGATACCGAGAGCGTCGCGTCGGCTTCGGGCGGATGCAGACGTTGTCGTTGATGATCGGCAATGACTGTCTCTGGTTGGGAACTGTCACGGCTCGATTCAGGCCGCGAGAGGTGGCTTTCCCTCGCTTTTGCGAAATTCCTGATGGGGTGGACGCCCCCGAAGCGGTCGTGTCGATCTATCGATCTTTGCGGCCGCGCTCTGATGAGTTTCAAGACATTTGCCAGATGAGCGCCGGGAGAAGCGCAAAGCCGATGAAGATCAGCGCGGCCGACACCCACCGCCAACGCGGCAGATCGCGCCACATCCCGGCAAAGGCCTGCGCCAAGCGTGCCTCACCGCCGCGTTCGCGGGCGATGCGCAGCGAATAGATCGCCGCGCCTGACAGCGAAAGTCCGGTGAGCAGCAGGCCGAACAGGAACCACGGCACCTTGGTCCAGTAGCCGCCGAAATCGCCGAAGTGCAGCGGATCGGCCATCTCGCCGATGCGTTGGTGAACATTCATATCGCGCCCATCGGTCTTCAACAGGACTTCCGAGGTGGCCGGATCGACCCACACGGCATTCGCACGCGATCGCACCAGCACCGCCTTGTAGTCGCCGTGGATTTGCAGCACCGGGCTCTCCTCGCCAGGCAGCAGCACCCGGCGCACTTCGAGGCCGGGATAGGCGGCTGCGGCAGCGGAGAAGGCCGGGGCAAGGCCCTGCGGCCCGGTTGCCACGGGCGCTTCCAGCTTCACGCGCGGCGGGGACGGGGCAGCAAGGCCGAGGCTTTCGACGAAGTACCAAATACTGGTGAGCGCGATCAGCGCCACGAACCACAGCGACCACACTCCCGCCAGCCGGTGGAAATCCCCCCACCACGTCCGCGCGTCGCGATTGCGCAGCGGCTTGGTGAAGCCGCGCCACCACTTCTTGTAGACCACCAGCGAGGTGACGAGGCTCACGAGCAGCAGGAAGCCGATAGAGGCGACGATCGGCACCCCGATCCTCGTTGGCAGGTTGAGGTGCCGGTGCATGTTGCGCAGCACCCGCTGCGCGCCCACCCACGGCCCCTCGCCCTGGATCGTGCCGGTCACGGGATGAGCGTGGAGATAGAACAGATCGCCGCCCGCGTCCTTCACCGTCACCTTGACCGCAAAGGCCGAGGCGGTCGGTGCCTCCATCGACCCGACCTCGGCCACGCCGGGATGGCGCGCGGCGTTATCGGCAATTGTGGCCCACGCCACAGGCCCATGTGCGCTCGCTGGAGCGACCCTGAGGCTCGGTTGCAGCAGCCAGTCGATCTCGTGGCTGACCACCGCCAGCGTGCCGGTGAACATGATGAAGGCCATGAACAGACTGAACTTGAGGCCCACCCATTGATGCACCGTCCACCAGATGCGCGAGGTCTTGCGCTTGCTCGCCGGAGGGGCGCATGTCGGCAAAGCGAGATCGCGCGCCAACTCCATCAGAAGCGGTATCCCGCTTCGAGGAAGATCGAGCGCGGCTCGCCCGGGAAATGGCCGGTGCGGTCGATGAAGCCGGAGACCGCGTAGGTCTTGTCGAACAGGTTATCGATGCGCAGCATCGCACGGATCGGCCCGACTTCGTAGATCAGCGAGGCATCGAAAATCATGAAGGGCTGCACCCGCTGGCCCGAAAGGCTGACCTGCTCCGAGACGTAATCACCCCCGAACGCAGCGGCGAGGCCGATGTCGGGGATCTGGTAGCGGGTCCAGAAGCCAAGTTGGTGCTCCGGCGCATTGGCGAAACGGTCGCCAACGCTGTTGATGAAGCCGCCGGTGCCGTTGTCGCCGGTGATCCGGGTGTCGTTATAGGCATAGGCGACTGTCACCACCCAGTCAGGTGTGACGTCGGCGGCGAGATCGAACTCGATCCCCTTCGAGGTGACTTCGCCGAATGCGACGAAGTCATCGACCCCGTCATTGCCCGGATCGCCGAGCGGGTCGACCTGCAGGATGTTGCGGCGACGGATCTGGTAGGCGGAGAGCGAGGACTGGATCCGCCCGTTCATCAGCGCGGTCTTGATTCCGCCCTCGAACATGTCGCCAGTGGTTGGGCTGAAAGGGCCCCCGGCGCGCGGGTCCTGCGTGCCGATGTCCTGCGGCTCGAAGCTGGTGGAATACTGACCGAAGGCGGAAATCTCGTCGGTGATGCGATAGACCGCGCCTGCACGCCAAGTGATGTCCTCGTCAGTGAAGCTGTCCCTTTGCACAGTCCCGGAAGCGCCGCCGGTAATCGTGTCGTTGAAGCGGTCGAAGCGCACCCCGCCCGTCAGAATCAACCGGCCGATGGTCAGCTCGTCGAGAAGGTAAGCGCCCCAGCGATAGCCTTCGGTCAGGCGGTTCTCGAAGGCCGGGAGATTGTAGGTCGCGGGGTCGGACCGGCCATAGACGGGATTGAGCAGGCTCAGCGGATTGGGCAGGCCGGGCGTTGGCTGTGCGCGGCCGCGCACCAGACGGCTGTCGAAGTCGAGGGTGCCATCGAAATAGTCACCGCCGACGAGCACCCGGTTGCCCAGATCGCCGATGTTGGTCGACCAGACGACATTGGTGCCGAATGACCAGTTTTCCTGATCGCGGCGCTGATCGCGGAATTCGCGCACCGAGGCATCGCGCACCCCGTCGCCATCGGAATCAAACAGCCCGCGAGGCTCGTGATATTGCTGCACTTCGGTGGCATTGTTGTAGCGCAACGTGGCGTCGAAGGTTACGCCGGCCAGTGGCTCGGCCTCGATCCGTCCTTGCAACACCTCCGAATGCAGGTTGAGGAAGTCGCCTGGCTCGTTGTGGTTCCAGCGGCGGCTTGCAAGAAAGTTGCCGTCATCGTCGGTCGGAACGCCCCGTAGCCGGTTGGCATCGAGTTCTTGATCGATAAGCGTTGCCTGGAGGATCACCTTGACGGGTCCAGGGTCCCAGGACACCCCGCCATCGGCAATGAAGGTGCGAGAGGAGGCGTTGAAGCGGAACAACCCGCGATCCTCGTAGAATACCCCGCCGCGCGCAGAGAAGTCGCCGCCGAGCGAGGAATTGACCTCAGCCGAACCGCCGATGCGGTCGGCATTGCCGACGATCCCGCGCAGATCGGCGGCGAAGGGCATGTTCTGGGGCTTCTTGGTGACGTAGTTGAACAGCCCGCCTGGCGCGCCGGGCCCATAGAGCATCCCCGAGGGGCCCTTGAGGAACTCGACCCGGTCGAGGTTGAACAGCTGCGGAACCGAAAAGCCCGCGTAGGGATCGCCTCGCAGCCCGTCAAAGAAGATTTCCTCTTGCCGGAACCCCCGCGCGGTGACCCCGGCATAGCTGAAGAAGCTGACGCCCGAGATATTGCGGTAGAGATCCTGCGCATCACGCGCGCCCTGATCCTGGATCAATTCGCTGGTGATGACGGTGACGTTCTGGCTCGACAGCAGCGGTTCGGTCGGCAGCTTGGTCGCGGCAGTGGTTTCCACGCGGTAGAGCTTCTGTGCGCGGCCCGTGACGATGATAGCGTCAGCTTGCCGCTCTTCGGCAGCCCGTTCAGGGCCCTCCGAGTCAGCCTCGCCGGGTCTAGCTTGCGCGGAAAGCGGTGCCGGAATGGCGGCAGCCGATAACATGAGCAGCGTGAGGCAGGATAGGCGAGTGGTCATGGAAGCCCCTTATGAGAATCGGTCTCAGGAGCAAGTAGCCACTCTATTTATGCGAATCAATCTCATTAGCATTTTGTTCGAAATGCCGTCCTTCCGCAAACCACACTGGTGCAATCACCAGCGTGGTCGGAGCTCGATCCCGAAAGCTGCACAGCGGCGTTGGGCGGAGGCAGACGTTCATTCCTCTGATCAGGAACGACCGAGTCTGGGTCGCAAGCTGCCGATTAGAGGCACCCCAACGGATGCCTCCATTTCGCCCCTGAAAGTCAGAGCTTGAATTGACCCCTAACTTCGGTTCGGGCGGAGCTCAGCCCTTTTGGCCGCGGCGAGCCGACACATCATCGTTGAACAGGCCGCTGATGGACATGACGCACATCTGGCGAACCTGATGGGCTCGAGTTTGGTTCGAGGGTTATCATGCTTGGTGTCTCCGCCACGGGCTACGCAAAATCTAGCCGCACGCAGGGCGGCGGATGGCAGCGCACCCTGTCAGGGCTGGGCGTTGCGAGACTGCCGACGGGGTAATCCACCGCCCCCATCCGATCGAGGAGATCCTGCGCTTTCGTCGCCGCGCCGCCCGAGGCCTTGCGGCGCTATTCCGCGAAGATGAAGGTCTGTTCGTGGAAGGCGTCGATGGCGGCGACCCCGATGCCCTGCACGATAAATTCGAGCCGCCGGTTCTTCAGCGCCGCGACGCTGGTTCCGGGCGGAGCCGCGAGGCTGGTGGCGCCCACCCCCATCCGGAAGCCCACAAGGTGCGGCGTGTCGGCCCAGTGCGGATAGACCGGCTGCCCCGTGGCCGCAGCCCGCGCGCCCAGTTCTTGACCGAACCATAGCCCCGCCTTGGCGCAGCGCTCGTTAGCCGCCTTTTCCTCCGCCGCGCGGCGGGCGGTCTCGTCGCCGCTCACAGCTCGGTCGCTATAACCGACAAAGGAGATGCCGAAGTGCTTGGTGCCCTCGGGATTGGAATACACTGCCTCGTAGGCGGCATCGATGACCCTAGCCAATCCGTCCCAGGCCGCCAGCTCCGGCGAGCGGGCGAGGTAGTCGGAGATGTCGTATTCCCCCGCGTTGAACCCCCGCACTTCCACATTGAACTGCGTCCTCATCTCACGTCCTTCCTCGATAACAACGCTGTCAGGCCTCGCTCAGGAACGCTGCGAGCAGCTCGGCCAGGCTGTGTCCATCGGTGCCGTCCGGGTCGGCGACCGCATCGCTCTGCGGCGCTACCCCGATGTCGCCGGGCCCTTCCCAGATCGGCTCGATCCGCCCGAGCCCCCCTTGCGCGAGCAGGTCGCGGACGAGGTCGAAGGCGGAATCGGGCCGGGAGAGGCGGACGAAGGCCTCGTCGGGGAAGCCCGCGGCGTCGGCGGGCTGGACTCCGAGGCGCGAGGCCATCAGCGCCTGCCGGTGCCTGCGCACCTTGGCGCTGTAGCCGCCCTCGATGGTGCGGTCGAGGGAGGCGATCGCGGCACTCCCGTCGAAGGTGAGGCCGCGGCGGCGCAGATGGGTGGCGCCGGTCAGCGCATAGACGTCATCGACGATGATCGTCGTCGTGTCGATCCTCGCGGGTCGTCCCGGAAAGCCGCGGGGGTGGAAGGCGGCGATGCGCCCCTCCCCCAGCGCCTCGAGCAGGCCGAGGGCCTCGGCGCGCTGGGCGATCGCGCGCAGGCGGAAGGGGGCTGGCACGAGATCGGTCTCGCGGGCGCAGCAGATCACCACCTTGAGCCGCCTGCGCACGGCGAGCCGGGCGGCGAGCGTTGCGAAGAGTTCGATCTCGTGCGACTCCGGAATGCCATCGGGCCGCGCCGTCACGGCGAAGGACGGCGTTTCGATGAACACCAGTTCCTCCGCCTCGGTAAATGCCCTCGCGAGCGACCACAGGGCATCGCGCGCGCCGCTGCGCGCGAGGAAGTATTCACGCCTCAGCTCGCCGACGAGGCGGTCCTCGTTCGCGACCGTGATGGCACCCGCCGGCGAGGGAACGCCAAGCGCGTCCGCGATGTCGTCGATCAGGTCGTCGAAGGCGATCGGCGTCTCCGAGGCCAGTGGATTGTCAGGCGGCAGCAGCGCGAGGAGCGGGGTTTCGGTCAGCGCGGCGATGCTCTGGAGAAGGACACCCGCCGCGGTTCCCGGCGCGCCCGGCGCGCCGAGGGGGTCGGGCGGGTTCATGTTATCGCCGCCCGAAAAGGCGATCCAACCCGGCTGGGCCGCGACGGGAGGGTTCGCGGGCAAGGGGAGCAGCGGCTGGACCCTGCGCACCGCGTGGCGGGCAAGGTCATAGGCGAGCGCGCCATTGGCGCGCACCCCGGCGCTGTAGCGATCCGGGCCCGCGGGGTTGCCGGGGTTGCCAGAGGCGAGTGCGGCAGACATCGTCTCGCGCGACCAGGCGGCGCCGGAGAGCACACCGTCCCAGCTGTTGCCGGCGGTGACCGTGCCATCGGCCAGACCGGTGACGACGATGCTCTCGAGCCGCGCCATGGTCGGCATACGCGGTCCTTCGCGCGGGGCGGTCTCGACAGCCAGCGCGGTGACGATATCGACCGGATCGGAAGACGAGCCGGCAGGCGCGGCGGTCCGCGGCCGGCCGAACAGCGGCACCGGGCAGATGCTCTTCATGCTGTCGGGCAGGGCCGCCATCAGGTCCATCGCCGGGGCGAAGGGATCGGGCGGAGCGGGAGCCGGGCCGGCCCCGATCGGCAGGGTCCGCGCGGCGAAGAACCGGCGCCGGCCCGCGCGGGGGGTGACGACCATGTCGAACACCAGCGTCGCGGGCGATGGCTTGGGATCGCCCGCGCCCAGCCCGAGCGGGTTGGCGATGCGGATTGCCAACGGCTGACCGGCGATCGCCAGCGCGGCGCCGCCGTCGCCGTGCACGAAAGAGGGCTGCGGGCCAATCGATTCGACAAGCTGGAAGCACTGCGGGTAGATCCGCACGTGGGTTCCGGCGGGCAGGCTGCCCGCCAGGAGGGTGAGGACGACATCCTCTCCGGCCATCCATTCGGCCTTGGCTCCAGCAAGGGGCATCGCACCCGCGGGCAACGTGGTCATGGGATCGGGCCCCGGATATTGCGGCCAGCGCGCCGCGGCACCCAGACCATCGGGCACCCTCACCCCGTCCTCGATCACCGGGGCGACGGCGAAGCCGAGCGCGCCCGGCCCTGCCCCATCGAGCCGGCGCAGCACCCGCCCGGCCTCGGCCAGGACCTCGGGACCGTCCGCGAGATAGTCGATGGTGACGCCGTCGCGGACCGCCGGGACAAGGTCGGCGGGCATGGCCCCGTCGTCGCGGGGAACACCCGCAAGTTCGCCCTGGGTCCGGTTGCCGCGCAGATGCCAGTCGAGATCGGTGACGAACACCCTCAGGAACTGCCGCGCCAGCGCCACCGGCGGGACTGGGATCGCCAAGGGTCCCGGACCCATCACCCCTCCGGTGGCGAGCCCCAGCCGCAGCCGCTCCGCCGCGCCGGCACCCGCACCTCCGAGCATGTCACCGGCCGCGAGGGTCAGCAGACCGTCCGGCCCCGGATCGCCGAGCGGGCTTCCCCCGTTGCTGCGCCGCTCGACCGCGACGCCGGGGAGAATCGGGACGAAGGGCACCCCGTGCAGGTCGGTCAGCTGGACGAGAATGCCGGCCGCGAGCGCGGCGATGCTGGCCACGTCCCCACCGCCCGGCGGGGGCGCACCGATGGTCTGGTCGAGCGCGGGGAGCGCACCAACAAGGTCCACAAACAGCGCGGCGAGGGCCACCGGATCGATGATCAGGCCGCGCGCATCGTGGAAGCTCATCGGATCGGCGTGGCCGAGATCCTCTCCGGGCTCGAAGGTGCGCAGCGACCGGTCCGCCGCCGCGCCGGTCAGGACGAGAGTCTCGGGCACCGCCCGATGGTGCGGCTGTCCGCCTGCTGCAAAGCGGGCGAACAGCCGGTCGAGGCGCGCCACCGCCTGGGGGTGGAGGCGCAGGGCCGCGACGGGTCCGGCGATCGGCTCCCCGTCGATGCCGCGAAAGGGGTTGCCGTCATCGAGGTATTCGAGCGTTCCGGCGAAGGGCGCGCGGGCATTGCCGCCGGGGATCAGGCGGAGCGTCGCGGCATCGAAGGAGGGGCTGCCGGTGTCCCACGCCCGCGACAGGCGCGGCATGGTGAGGCCGAGCGCGCCCAGCCCGTTGTCCCTGAGCGATTGCGCGGCGCTCGCGGGGGTCAGCGTAAACACGGTCACGGACATGGCCTAGCCCTCCCACCGGCTGTCGACATGGCGCCCGTCGGGCGCGGTGAGGCGCACGTGGACCCTGGAGAGCGCGCTGCGCGCGATGATCGTGAAATGGGTGCGCGCACCGATCTCCTGGCGGCCCATGGCGAACTGGACCCCGCTCGGCACGGTCAGCGCGTCGGCCGCGGGCACCGCCGCAGGGTCGCCCTCGAAGGTCCATACCCCGCGCACCAGCCTGAATTGGAGCCGCAGCCCGGCGCCGGGATCGAGGAGATCGTCGAGGTACATCGTGCCATTCTCGCGGACAAAGTCCTTCTCCCGGCGGAAGTTGCGAATGCCGCCCGGGAAGGTGACGGACCCCAGGGTTCCCCCGGTGCCGGCGCGCGGGGTCAGCCTGACCCGCAGGACATAGGCGAGGCCGGCATCAAGATCGGCATCGGTGCTGAAGCTGAAGAAAGTCCCGCGCCCGGAGATCGCGAAGCGGTCGATCGGGCTGAGATCGGGCAGCGGAACTATCGACCCGGGCTGGAGGGCGACGCTCCGCTCGCTAGTGCGCCCCAGCGGATCGGTAAGCCGCAGCGTGACCGAGCCGCCGGGCATGGCCGCCGGCCTGCGGACGAGCAGCCGGTAGGTTCGTCCGGCCCCCGCAGGATCGCGCATGAGGTCGGTGCTGCCGGCCGGCGCGCCGGTGGCGATCTGCGAGAGAGGGAGCGGCCGGCCGTAGTGCGTCGCCGGATCGGCGGGATCGCGGCCGGTCAGGAAGTGAGCCTCGGCCTCGCCGCCGAGCCGGACCTCGGCGAACAGGAAATGCGGCCCGACCACCGTGTCGCCCACCGGTGCATCGGCGAGGAAGGTCAGCAGGATGTCGCCCGGCGCGCCGCCCGCGGGCCAAATCACTACCGGCGCACCGAGGACCGGCGGTCCGTCCGGCGGGATCAGCATCGGCACTGCGGGCGAGGGCCGACCCCGCCCCCCGCGCACCCCGCGCGGCAGGTCGTCGTCGGACCAGGCGACCGCGCGATACCATCGCTGGTTCCACGATCCGGCGGGACGGTGGGTGCCGGTCACCGCCGTGATCCACGCCGCGCCATTCGCGCTGTCGGTCACGACCGTCCAGTCCTCGGCGGAGGCGGTGAGCGAGGCGATCGGGAAGCCCATCGAATCGAGCGTGCGCGCGGCATCGTTGCTGGCGGTCGCATAGAGATCGATCCGGGTCGGCCGCGCACCACCGGTGGGCCGGGTGCCGATCCGCAGGGCAGCGGCAAAGCCGGCGCCCGTTTCGATCCGTCGTGCTTCGATGGTCGGCGGCGCGGGCTCGGCGACGCGCGGGGCGACGTAGGCGATCAGGGCGTCCGAGGCTGCGGCGACCGAGGGCCATGGTGCCTCGATGCCGCCGTGACTGACCGGCAGCACGACCCACAGATGGATCATCTGGCTCCCGCGCGGCAGGGCCACGTCGAGCTTGTTCACTGTCAGCAGATCGCGGTTGACTCTGGTGAAGTCCCGCCGCTCGGGATTGTTCCTGAACTCGGTCTTGATCCTTTCAAGGCGCTTATAAAGCGCCGTCCCGGGCGCGGCTTCGGCGAGGTTGCGGCTCGCGAGGATTTTCGTCTCGCTGCTCTCGTAGAGGACATAGCCCGCTGCCGCCGGCACCGCCCCCCACTCGAGCACGACGTGGCTCTGGCCCGCCGCATCGGGAAGCGAGGCGAGCGGCACGTTGGGCAGCGGCATGGTGGGAAGCGCTCGGGGATCGGACGCATAGGCGACCTTGGCGGTCGGGCCGAAACTTCCCGTGCGACCGGTGGCGCGTTCGGTCACCCTCCCCCCAAGCGCCAGGCCGATATGCGCGGTGCCGCCGAAATCGAGCACGAAGCCGGGCACGCGCATCCGGTAGCGCCGGGCATCGCCTTGGCTGGCCGCCGAGGGCACGACGACCTGCCTCCCGTCCTTGTCGAGGGAGTCGATCTGCCCGCCTGGCAGCGAAACCGAGGGCACGTCGCCGGCGAAAGTCACCGCGAGGCCTTCGGCCGGGCCGATCAGCGATCGCTGGACGCCCGTCCCGGAAGGCGCGGGCGGCGGATGGTGCCGGGTCGCGGCGGCGAAGAGCTTGCCCCGCCACTCGATGCGGGCCACCGTGCGGACGCGCCAATCGACCACGAACTCGACCTCCAGCATCGCTGGACAGGCGCTCGCCCCGCCGCCCGGATCGACTGGCTCGAGCCGCGCCGCGACGATGTTGACGGTCTCCACCGGAGGCTCGCTTGCGGCGAAGGGTTGGCTCACCCAGGGGCTCCACACGCCGAAGATGTTCTGCGTGGCGATGGCATAGGTGACCGCGACCGAACCGGGAGAGAGCGGGATCGGCAGGTTGCCGTCCGAGGCACTTTGCCGCGGGTATTCCGGGTCCTTGCAATTCTCGTTGTTGCCGATGAACGTGAAGCCCTTCGCCCCGGGGCGGCGCTGCATGAGGGCCTGCGCGAAGGTCTCGCCCGGATGGGCGCGCGCGCTGGCGAAACTGGCGACGGGGGCGATCCCCCCCAGCGGCAGCCGTTCCCAGCTGGTACGGGTCGAGATCACCCATGGCTGGTCGGCAGCAGCGGGGCGCTGGTGGGCGAGGAAATGGAGCCGCGTGTCGACCGGCGGCGGCGGCGGCACGACCCGCGCGGGGCGCGGCAGGATCACTGCCAGTTCCACCGGCTCGTCCTCGCCGGTAAGGCCCCGGTCCCACAGGCCCGTCACCATGAAATCCCAGTCCGAGCGCGAATCGTCGCCGAACATCATCCGGTCGGATAGCGAGATCGGCGGCAGGTCCTCATAGGCGTAGCCGGTGCCGAAGCCGAGCGCGACCGCCTGCATCGGATCGGTCCCGACCACGGTCTGCAAGAGCTTGATCGGCGAAACCTCGGCCGCGCCTTCCTCGCCCGGCATCGCCGCTCCCGACAGGTGCTGGGGCGGGTTGATGTCGAACCGTCGGGTCAGCGTCACCTGCTGCGCCGCCGGCCGAGCCATCGCGTCGTGGACCATCGGGAGCAGCTGGCGGTGGGCATCGTTCACCAGATCCTCCGGCCTCGGCAGCTCCCAGAGCGGCGCGCCCTCGCCCGTGGGGAAGGCAGGATGCCAGCCGAGCGGGTTGACCCCGCGGCGGAACCGGTCGACCGCTGCCGAAAGGGCATCGGTCTCCGCCCCTGCAAGCCCCTGCTTCACGCCGTGCCGTTGCGGGGCGAGGTCGGCGAACTCGCCCTCGTCCACCGGCAGGCCGACGGTTTCAAGCAGCGTCCAGTTGCTGATCTTGTCGGCATCATCAAGGGCGATGCCGCGCAGGGTTACGGTGGCATCGGGCACGCCGGCGATGGCAAGCAGTTCGATGCGGGGTGCAGATATCTCCGTCACCCTGAGGCCGCCGGCGGGAACAGCGAGCGTGCCCATCGTGACGACGTTGTCGATCTCAATGCCGTTGGCGAGGCCCATGACGATGCAGCTGACCGCACCCCCGTGGCTCAGCACCGTGACCTCGATCCCGATCATATCGCGCGGGAGGACGTAGTAGGTGGCGAAGGGCCCGGCGAAGGCCCTCACCGGAATCTCCTCGTATGCCAGCAACGGGATCGCCGGGCGGCGCCAAACCTTGAACGGCTCGGACGGGAGGCCCACTGCGGGATCGACCTGCCAGCGCAGGTAGACGCCGTAAGGCTGGTTGCCGTCGCGGATCACCCCATAGGCGGCAGCCGATGCCGGCCCCAGATCGGCGCGGGCCTCGTTCGGGGCGCTGCCGGACCTCAAGACCTCGAGTTTGACCGGGCGGGCTCCCGATCCGATCGCGCCGACGTTCATCAGGGCGGCCTGGCCACGCATGCGGCGATGGGTGAAGATGCGCCTTGTCGCCATCGCTCAATCCTCCTCCCAGGGCGCGCGCACGAGGCCGAGGCTGATCGCGGCGTGACGCGCTTCCGTGTTTCCGGGCGGATCGAGGTGGAGGTCGGGAAATCCGCGACGCACCAAATCGATCCGCAGCGAATGTCCGCGCCCACCCGGCCTGAGGCTGATCAGAGCGCGTTGATGGCCCGGCGCATAGAGGATCCGGTCGACCAGCGCCCCGCCCGCAACCTCCGCGAGCCAGAGCCATGTCTCGGGCACCATCCGGCCGCGTTCGACCACGATCCCGTCGGGATCGGTGATTGCGACCTTGGCGGGCAGCGGCCGCCGACGCAGCATGGGCTCGCTGGCATCGACCAGCAGCGCGGCAGGCTGCGGCGGGGCGCCCGGAGCGGCCTGTTCCCAGAACACCACGATCCGCGATGCCTTGGGGACGGGCATGGGTTCGAGACCGGCGGCGATCAAAGCCTCGTCGAGCTCCGGCCCCATCGCCTCACCCGCGGCGAAGCGCGGCTCGGCGGCGGTCGCCTGGAGGACCCCGGCACCGATCCCGCGATGCTCGATGCGGGTCGCCAGGAAATCCTGCGCGAACTCCTCGAGGCTGTCGAAGGCCCCGGTCGAGAAGGCATGGCGATACACGCGCTGGCCCACGGCATCGGCATCCGCCCCCACCGGAACCGCCTCGATGTCGAGCAGGTAATCGGTGAACCTCTCGAGCGGGATCGGGATGCGCAGCAGGGCATGGCGCGAACGATTCTCACAAACGGGGATGCACCCCAGCGGCTCGCGATCAGGCTCTTCCTCGGGCGCGATGATGGGCTTGGTTCCGGTCACGAGGTCCGATAGCGCCGCCTCGAAGGGGCTCAGCAGGATCGGACCCAGCGGCGTGAGCGCACCGCCCGCGATCGGGAAGGGATGCGAGTCGCTCGCCCCTTCGGGATGGCGGAACGAGGCGGCTTTGAGCCGCGCCCGCAGTTCGAGGCCATAGGCGCCATAGAGCCGATCGATATCATTGGTGCCGAACACGACCTTGATCTCCTCGCGTGCGAAGACGTGCTGTTCGGCGGCGGCAGGCACCGCTGCGAGCAACCACGGGTCGAGCCGCTCGGGCGCGGCATCGTCAGTGCGGAAGCGATAGGTGACCTCCTGGTCGGGGAGCTGCTTGTCGGGGCCCGCCTTCTCGCGCAGCTTGACGTGCGCCTTGGCCGTGATCCGGTATTCGGAGTTCGGATAAAGCAGCGCCAGATCGCCGCTGACGGGACCGAGAAAGTCTTCGACGACCTTGCGTTCGCGCTTGATCTGGATGCTGTCCCAATCGAAGCGGGTCGCCTCGCCCAGCCGGGTCAGCTCGATCGCCGCGAGGTGGAAGGGGCGGCCCATCGTGTCCCATTTCATGCCTTCGTCGGGCGAGCCGTAGAGCACGCCGATCCGCAAGGCATGGGTGCCCTTCGGCGGGTCCAACTCGACCCGCAGCATCTGCTGCGTGGAGAGTCGCGTCTGGCCGTACATCACGGCGTGCCACAACTCCTCGAACCAAGGCGCGGCCGCGTCGGTCCAGCGGGACGGGAAGCCGACCGCCGCTATCGCGTCGGCGTCGCGCATCGGGCGTTCGCCGAGAACATCGCCTGCTTCGCCCAGGAAGTGGATCATCAGCCCTCGCCCCTGCCCCCGCCCGCTGTGGAGCAGCCGCGCGTTCGCCCACAGCAGCAGGTTGCCGGCGACGATCGCCCCGCTTTCGATCACGATGGCGTTCGACAGCGGGCCGAACCTGTACCCGGCCTCGTCCAACTGGCGGGCGATCTCGTCCTCGCGTGACCGGTTGCCGAGCGCGACCGGCAGGCCAACGTCGTAGATCGGCGCGGCGAGCACCCGGCCGGGGCACTGCTCCCCGTCGGCAAGGGCCATGGTTGTGCGCGAACCTGCCGGTGCCTCGCGGCCTGCGTTCTCGGCCAGCGAATTGAGCAGCGTCCCGCGGCGCAGCGCCTCGCCTTCGACGATGCGCCGCCGCACCTCGGCCAGGGAAAGCGTCTCGGCGGTCAGCACGTCCGGGGCCTCGCGCGTGCCGAAGGAACCTCGCGTCGCCGCGGCCAGCCGCTCGCGGTTGATGGCGTTGAGCGCGCCGATGTCCGAGATCCGGTCACGCGCGGTAAAGCGCTCCACGGCGATACCGCTGCGGGCGATCGCCGTTTCGCGCAGCGACAGAGGGGCAGGACCAAGGGGTGGAGCGATCCGCTCGCGCGGGGCGCAAGGCACCAGCGCACCCTCGATCGCCGCGGCGATGATGCCGCGCGCCTGATCGAGCTGGCGATCGCCCGTGCGCCAGGCCTCGCGGACGTGCAGGGCAAGGTCGGGACGGCTCGACCGCTGTGTTTCCGGCGGATCGGGAAAGGCGGTGCCGGTCAGCTGCCACCTTTGCGACGATGGCCCGAGCCGCTGTCCGTGGAAGGTCCAGAGCACCGGTGCGGCGGGCGCGGGATCGTGGCACAGCGTCCCCCAGCGCTGCTTCACCAGCTCGTCGAGATGGCGAGTGCGCTCGAGCGCCTTGGGCGTGGGAAAGGGCACCCAGTTGAGCAGCGAGAGGTTGACCCGCTGGTTGGTCCCGCCGACATCCTGGGTCGTCCACCAGGTGGAGGGCGTCTCGCCCTGCATGGTGATAGGGCCGCCCCCGACGCGTTCCAGCGTGACCTCGAACAGCTCGTAGCAATAATCGACCGTGCCGATGCGTACATAGCCGCTGCCGGGAAAGCCGCTGGGGCCATTCGCCTCGCGGCCCATGACAACGAGGCCGTCCGCCTTTGGCGGCATGGCGAAGGTGAGCACCGGGATCGCGTTGATCGGCACTTCCGGCAGCGCTTCGCCCTCCCTCGCCATGTCGGCGAGCTTGCCGTCGACGGATTGACCGGTGGCGGTGCCTTCGACGAGCGCGGGAGAGCGGCTCACCAGGGTCCCCGCGACGAACAGGTCCGGCGCGGGGGGCGGGATCTTGTCGGCTTCGCCGATGCGGAAGTCGACACAGCCCCTGACCTCGAAGAAGAACAGGTCGATCTCCCCGCACACCTCCCCGCTGATCCGCGAGACCTGCGACCTCGTGCCGTCCTGCGCCTCGACCTCGCCGACCTCGGCCGAAAGCTGCGCCGAGGCCGAAACCGAGACGACGAAGAGCATCAATTCGCCGCGGATGTAGAGCGTGCCCGACACGTAAAGCGGGTCGACGCCGAGCACCGCGTTGAACCCCGCTGTGACCTTGAGGTAGAGCCGCGCCGGCAGGTTCCCCCAGATCAGCGAGGTCTCGAGCCCGACGGCGATGCCGAAGCCGTCGATCTGCGGCAAGGAGGGCACGTCGCCGGGCGGATCGTAGGGCGGGATCCCGTGGCCCGAGATCATCGCATAGCCCGCTCCGTCGAAGGCGCCGAGCACGCTGATCCGCACCGGACCGGGCAGCGGATTGCCCTGGAGGTCTGCGCCGATGAAACTGCCGAGATAGACGTGCCAGAAACTCGGGTCGTTGAAGTCGAAGAAGGCCTCGACCGGGATCTTGATCTCCACCAGGGGCGCGATCTCGAAATCGGCCGAGACGCCGATGGTGAGCGTGCCGCGGCCGAAATCGAGGTCGATCACGCACATCAGCGTGCCCTCGGCATCAGGGTTCTTGAGCGCCGGGATCTTGGCGAGGAGGTTGGCCTTGACCACCAGCAGAATGCGCGGGCCGGGCAGTTCGAGCAGGAACATGCCCTTGACGTTGAACACGAAGGATGTTCCCATCGTGCCGAGCGTGATCCCGGCGCCGAAGGCCCATTTGCCGAGGGCAGGCTTCCAGGCATCGAGGTTGGTGGGGTTGCCCCCGGCCCGTTCCTTGAGCCATGTCAGCGCCGGGGTGCGCGAGCTGATGCCATCTTCGTTGCGCTCGTAATGCATCGCGAACATGCCGAGGAAGCCGTAGATTCCGAAGCCGGAATTGGCGAGCGGGATAGCCACGGGCAGCTCGATCTCCAGCGACACCGCAACGCCGGTCGCAGCCGGGCGGCCGTCCGACGCCGAGATCGGGCTGATCGCCAGCTGGCCGGCGATGCGCAGCTTCACCGGCACCAGCCGGACGTCGATCCCGCCCTTGATCTCGGTTCCGCCCTCCACCGGGCGCATCAGCAGGTAGCCGCTGCCTTCGAGCACACCCGGCACGTTCAGTCCCGCGCCGAAGCCGGTCAGTTCGGGGGGGCCGACCGGATCGAGCGGCATGCGCACCCGCGCGCGCTCGATCGTGACCACCCCGAGATCGACCGCGAGGCCGAGGTCGATTTCGAAGTTCAATGGATTGGTCCGCGCGATGCGCGCGCCGAGCACCTGGAGGATCTGCCCGAGCGGTCCGGCGACCTCGATCGCGCCCGGACCGGAGACGTCGATGGTGTAGCCCTTCGATTGGTCGAAGACGGGCCGGAACTGGAACTCTCCGCCGCCTCCCGGGGGCTGGCCGAAGGAGAGGCCGATCGCCTTGTAGCGCACCGCGAGCGGGCGATCGCGCGGAACTCGCAGCAAGGTGAAACCCCCGCCGGAGCTGCCGCCGCCGAAGCTCAGGTCGACCGAGACCGCGGTCTCCACGTCGAACAGGACGGACATCTCCCACCGCTCCCCGATCCGCCGGAAGGCGCCCTCGCCGCCGAACAGGATGACCCGCTCGACGTTGAAGAAATCGAGTTCGGCGAGCGCGGTCGCGGTGGCCACCACCCCGGCGGTGACCCTGACCGCGACAAGGCTGCCGTTGGAGGGATTGTCGGGCGAAAGCCCGGCGAGGAGCGGCGTGAAGATGGTCGTCATGCCGAGCAGGTTGCGCCCCAAATCCTGGTCGAGCAGCGCCTGGCCGGGCAGCTGGCCGGTCATCACCAGCCCGTCGCGGTCCGCGGGATCGGCCCCGATGTAGAGTTTCACCTCGTCGGTGTGGCTCGCCGGGTCGGTCTGGTAGAGGAACAGGAAATCGGTGATCCCGTCGGCCGGATTGGCGCCCACGCCGCGGATGTCGGGGACCTCGCTTGCCCCCGTGCTGGTGATCGCGCTCTCGACCGCGGTCTGGAAGTCGATCTCGCCCGACATCTCCAGCGCCACGAACTGATCGCGAACGATGCGAAGCTTGAGCCGTGCAGAGCGGAACCAGTCGGGCGGCTCGGGCTGCGCCGGGGGCGTCTCGGGGACCGGCGCAACGTTCGGCGCGGGCGGCGCTACGGGCCGCTCGATGGTCCCGGTGATCACCGTGCCCGGAAGGTTGGCGGTGAAGCCGGTGATCTGCGCGCTCCAGTATTGCGCCCGCGGGTCGGCGTTGTCGCGCCAATCGGTGATCCACGCCGGGCTGGGCGCGGCTCCTGCCGGCTGGGGCGTGCCGGTGACCCCGCGGGCAGCGAGACGCGCGACGACCCCGGCGGCACGGCGCTGGCTGAGGCTGAAATTGTAGGCGGCATCGGCATCGGTCGCACGGCCGTCGAAACTGGCGGTGCCGGTGACCGTGACCGGACCGGTGATGCGCGAGAGCACCCGGGCATGGGCCACGCTGAAATCCGTCGCGCCGGCGCTCCAGCCCGAGGCGCGCGAGGGGTAGATCGCCTCGCGGTCGCGCACGTTGCCGGCCGCAAGGGAATAGGCGACCGGGTCCTCCTCACTCGGCTTGGGCGGCGTGTCGAAGCGGAAGTAGGCGGTGAGCGACGTCCAGGTCTCGCCCGGCAGCGTCGCGCTCACGGTCTTCGTCTCGCCCCCTGCGAGCGGCACGGTGATGCTGGTCCCCGCCGGCGCCGCGCCCCCATCGAGGGTCCAGGCGGTGGTCGCCGGGGTGGCGGGGTGATCGAGCCCGACGATCACGCTGCCGCCCTCGCGGTCGTCACTGATCAGGCGCAGCCGCGGCGAGCCCTGCGCCGCGCCTTCCAGCATGATCGCAGTGGTCTCGAGCTTCGCCGCGAGGGGCCGTCCCCCTGCCCCTCCCGGGTCTGCAGCGATCGGCACGGCGGGCCTGCGCAGCCCGGCGCGGATCATCAGTTCGGCGGTCTTGGGCGGGACGCTGGTGTCGGTGACGGAGATGCTGACGGTACGCTCGCCGCCGGCACCGAGCGCAACCTCGTGGATCTGCCCCGCCACTACGCCGGCGCCCTGATCGACCGTGATCGCATAGGGCGCGCGCCCGCCCTGTGCGTCGACGACGATCCGCGTGGTCGCGGGGATCGCCGCGGTCGCGGTCCCCTCGCCCGTCCGCGTGATCCCGATCGCCCGCCCGTCCGGCGTGAAGAAGCGGGCGCTCACCGCGAGCTCGCCGCTGCCCTGGTTGATCACCGCGACGTCGAAATCGCCAGTCAGCCCGTTCGACGCGCCGAGCCCGATGAGGAGGTTCTCCACCCCCGCCGAAACCGCAAAGTCCTCCGCGCCCTCGGGGGCAAAGAACAACCGCACTTCAGGGAGGTAGAGGCCGGTCCAGCTCTCGTCGAAACCGAACTGGTCGAGCACCTCGGGCGGCGTGTAGCCATCGGAGAGGTCGAGCCAGGCGGAGCGGAAGCCGAAGCCGACCACCCGTCCCGTGCCGATGAAGGCGTGGGGCGGCTCCATCGTGATGACCTCGGCGGCTGACATATCCCCCGGATCGTCAAGACCGCCGACCCCCATGCTGACGAGGTCGAGGCGCAGCGCGGCGCCGCTGTCCGAACCCTGCTCCGCACGCAGCTTGATCTTCGGCAGCCGGAAGGTGACGGTGCGGGCGCTGCGGTGAGGAACCAGCAGGCCATCGGCGCGCAGTTCCGCCGGCTGGAGGAACGGCAGGTTCATCTCGATGCCGGCGAGGACCAAGTCGAGCCGGAAGCCGGTGTTGGGATAGTCCGAGATCGGCGTGTCGAGCGGCGGCGCATCGAGGGCGTCGAGGACGGCGCGCACCCCCTCAAGCGCGGCATCGCCCCCCGGCGCCCCGGCCATGCCCGCCGCGATGATCGCGCCGCCCACCCGGGGGACCGTGAGCGCGAACTCGACCCGCGTGTCGGTGATATCCAGCCAGGGCTCGGTGCGGTCCGGTTGCGTGCGCGGGTGGCCCTCGGTGTTGCTGGCGCCGGCCCGCAGTGTCCCTGTCGCCGGGTCGAAGCTCGGCATGTCGACAGCGCCGGAAAAGCGCGCCACCCCGCGGATCGTCGCACCGCTTGGCCCAAGCGCAGTTTCGAAGCTTTCGACATAGATGACCGAAAGCGCCGCGTGCCAAGGGGTCGCTTCGCCCCTCAGAACATAGGGGCGCACCAAGTCTGCAAGCGCGAGGTCGAATGCCATGCTTTCTGCCCCTGTCAGAAGGGAACGACGAGATGGCGACCGGTTTTTTTATGAGGACGCAGCCTATACTACTTAGGAAATCCTTCAAACCGCGCGCGACGAAGCGAGGTTTTTCCGGCGCAGACCGAGTTTTAGTCAAATAAACTTAATGTAAATTATTGCGCATGTCTCACGATTTCATTCGGATTGTGTCCGTGATCTGACCGGCATCACCCGCCTCGCGCCACGGCACGTCGGTCTATACGGCCCGTGAGGGCGACACCGTGGCGGATGGCGCGCGCTGCCGGACTCTGTTCGCGCTGCCTCCAGGAACCACGGCGCGCATCCTGACACCGCCCGAGTATAACCTGAGATAGCAAAAAAGAAACACGAGACTCCTGCAAAAAATTGTGAGAGCTTTCCCCTACTACGAGTCGAAAACAGGGGATAATCAATGGTTAAGACACGTTATATTACAAGCGTAGGGCTGTTCGCCATGTCCGGTCTCGTGTGGTCTACGCCCCTGCATGCTGCCGGGGTGGATAACACAACTAACGAAGAACTGGCGCTTGAGGCGCAGGGCACTTTCACAGGCTTTACCATCGCCGCGCCAAGGATCGGAGCCGAGACGCTCGAGGCACCGGCGGTCCGCGAGGCCATGCTCCGCCGCGTGCTTGAAGCCGGGCCGGTTCCGCCCCAGCCCGAACTGATCGTGCGCGATGACGTGGGCGTCGATTTCGGCGATCCGGAAAACACCCAGCCCTCGGTCGTCCAGCTGTTCGTGCAGGACAACACGACAGGCGCGGTGTTCTTCAACTGCACCGGCACGCTGATCAATCCGCGCACGGTTCTGTCCGCCGCGCACTGCTTCAACAGCCGCTCGTCGGAGGCCTATGGCGTGATCGGCGAAGCGCCCTTCTCGCTGCTGATCGCCACCGGCCAGAGCAGCGCCGATAGGGTGTTCAACTATCTCGATTTCGGCGTCGGATATAGCGAAGGCGGGGTCGCGACCAGCACTGACGTGGTCATCCACCCTGCCGCCAATCTCGACAACGGCGCGCTGGAGTTCCCCTGGGCGGACGTCGCCATGGTGGCGCTCGACGAGCCGATCACCGACGCCGGGACCATGCCGATCCTGCTGTCCCCGCTTACCGAGCTGACCCGCGTCCTCCAGGTGGGCTACGGCACCAACGGCACCGGCAGCGGCACCGCCACGCCGGGATCAAGCTTCCTGCGCCGGATCGGCGAGAACCAGCTCGGCCTGATCGGCAGCCTCGGCGACTATATCGACGGCGTCTTCCCGGCCCTCGCCCCCACGACCCAGACGCTCGGCCTCGTCTCGCAGGCCTACTACTGGACCGATTTCGATAACCCGAACCGCACCCCCGAACAGCAGGCCGGCTGCACCTTCACCGGCGACGACATCAGCTGCGCGGACATCGATGCCGTGCTGGCGATCGACTACTTCGACGGCGACGCGCTGCCGCTCGAATCCGGCACCGCGCCCGGGGACTCGGGATCACCGCTGATCGTCGCCGACCGCTACGAGTTCCCGGTGGTCGCCGCGGTCCTGTCGGGGGGTTACGACTTCTTCGGGCTGGGCAGCGTCTACGGCGACGTCAGCTTCTACAACCCGCTCTACCCCTTCTTCGAATTCATCACCGAAAACACGCCCTACAAATACGTTTCGGCCAAGGCGGGCTCGGGCAATTGGTCCGATCCGCGGCACTGGACGCAGGATCTCGACCCGGGCTTCTTCATCGATGACGGCACCGGCAAGCTGGTGAACGGCATCCCGCAGGGCAACGAGCCCGGCATCCTCGAGAGCGGCCCCAAGATCGGCACGGTGCTCGGGCAGGACATCTCGGGCAACACCCCTGCGACTACCCCGGGCTTCGAGGACTTCGACACGAGCTTGCCCGAAAGCTCGCGGCTGCTCGGCCCCGGTTCCACCGGCTTCGTTCCCAACAACACCGACGGCGATCCGGGGACGGCCTTCGCGGCGCCTGCTCAGTACTTCGACGTCCTGCTCAACCGCCCCGGCCGCACGCGGGTGGATATCGACGTGGAGATCGACAAGCTCGCGCTCGACCACCTGCTCGCCGCCTTCACGCTGCCACGCGGGCGGACCTTCAGCACCGTGATCGGCTACGAGCAGTTCAACGGCCTCGCCCAGATCGACGGGCAGTTCAACGCCGGGCTGGTCGCGCTGTTCGGCGGCATCACCGAGGGCCGCGGCACCATCGCCAGCGAGGCGGTGATCAACTTCGGCGCCGGGCTCGCGCCGGGCGGGCTGCTCGACATCGGCACGCTCACGATCGACGGCGACTATGTCCAGCTCGAGGGCGGGGCGCTGGTCGTCAACGCCGCCAGGCAGCGCCAGACCGTGACCAGCGACCTGCTGTCGGTCACAGGCGACGCGAGCCTTGCAGGCCAGCTGATCGTCACCTCGAGCGGGCGCGTGCGCTACGGCGATGAATTCACCGTGCTCAGCGCCAATTCCGTGCTCGGCGGGTTCGACGACACGCTGCTGATCACCTTCTCGCCGCTGCTCTTCGCCGAATCCCGCGTCGAAGGCGGCAATGTCATCGTCGACATCAACGCCATTCGCCTCGCGGACCTGTTCGCCGGCAACCGCAACCTGCAATCGCTCGGCGCGGCGCTCGATGCGCTGCGCTTCGGAAACCGCACGACCAAGTTCGCGGGGCTGTTCGACGTGATCGACGGGGCCGGCATCGGATCGCTCGTGCCGACGCTGTCCTCGCTCACCCCAATCAGCGCCTTCAGCCAGACGATGCTGGCGAACAACTTTTCGCAGCGCTTCACCGGTCAGCTCTCGCAGCGCACCCTCGCGCTGCACGGCGCGGGCAAGGCGGCCGCCGGGTTCTCGCCCGCCGGCGGCGCGCTCACCAGCATCGCCCAGGCCGGGGCGATGGAGCCGGGGCAGTTCGGTTTCTTCGGCACGGTCAGCGGCAGCTTTTTGGTGAGCGCGCAGGAGCGCAACTCGGGCCTCAACGCGCTCGAGGAGGCGACCTTCACCCAGGCCGGAGAGCTCACGCTGGGGACCGACTACCGGGTCAGCGAGGATCTCATCATCGGTTTCGCGATGACGAGCATCCGCAACGGCGCGGCGGCGCTCGGCATGCAGCCGCGCGCGGACGACACCAGCGTCTCGGGCGCCGCCTATGCGGCGCTCAGGATGGGTCGGGGCTTCACCGACGTCTATTTCGGCTTCTCGCGCCAGAGCTTCGGCCTCTCCCGCATCGCGCAGGGCGACTTCCAGTCGTCCTTCGATAGCGCCTGGAGCAATCCCGACGGCCAGCAGAGCTTCGGCGGGATGCGGGTGGGCTACGCCTTCGCTCTCCTGCCGGGCCTCGAAGCGGGACCTGTCGCGAGCCTCGACTATGTGCGCAGCGACATGGGCGGCTACACCGAGTACGGGGCGGGCGATCTCGGCCTCACCGTGCTCGACCGCTCCTTCACCTCGCTCAGCAGCATGACGGGGCTGATGGCGGCGCTCGACACCGGCGTCGGTCGCCGCGGCCGCCTCAGCGCCTTCGGCTCGGTCGCCTATGCGCGCGAGCTGGCGGACACCAGCGACGAGGTGACCGCCTTCCTTGCGGGCGCGGCGGACCTGCCCTTCACGATCGCCAACACGCTCGATCCGGAATGGGTATCGGCGACGGCCGGGATCGAGCTGGCGCTGGGATCGCGCTTCGGGATCGGGATCACCGGCCAATCGGATTTCGGCCGCGGCCCGCTCACCAACAACGAGGCCCGGCTGAACGTGAGCTGGAAGTTCTGACCACAGGGGCGGCGAAGCGGACCTTCCGCCGCCCTTGCAATGCACCTCCTTCGCCAGTCCGGAGGCCCTCCTGCCGCGCGCAGGAGGGCCTCTTGCCGTCGGTGCCCCGGCTCCCGCCGACATGGGTTATGGCGCTCCGCTCCTTACGGTGCAGCATGACGGTCCCGCCGTCGCTGCCAGAGGAGCCGCCGATGCCTGCCAAGTCCAAAGCCCAGCAGAAAGCCGCCGGCGCGGCGCTCGCCGCCAAGCGCGGCGACCAGCCCGCATCGAAGCTCAAGGGCGCCTCGAAGGAAATGGCCAAATCGATGTCCGAGAAGAAGCTCGAAGAGCTTGCCAGCACCGGGCGCAAGGACCTGCCCGAGCGCAAGTCCTGAGGCTCCGCCGCCCCGCGGCTCTCCGTCGCGCCGGGAAGGCGCTTCGCCTATCCGGCCGATGCGCCTGACCTATGTGAGTGCCCCTCGGGGACCCTCCGACCAGCATTCCCGGAGCCATCCGCAGGAGGAAAACCCATGGCAGACAGCATCAACACCGACGAGACCCGCGAGCTTATCGCCTCGAACAAGGTCGAGGGCACCGCGGTCTACAACTTCGAAGGCGAACGCTTGGGCACGATCACCAGCTTCATGGTGGAAAAGCGTTCGGGCCAGGCCGAATATGCGGTGCTGCAGTTCGGCGGCTTCCTCGGCCTCGGGTCCGATTACTACCCCGTGCCGTGGTCGATGCTCAAGTACAGCACCGATCACGGCGGCTATGTCGTCGATCTCGACAAGGACATGCTCGACAGCGCCCCGCGCTACAGCGATGCAGAGCCCGACTACGATGCCGACTACAACCGTCAGGTCTATTCCTATTACGGCGTGACCTATTGAGCCCCCGGCGGCCCCGCCCCGCCCTCGGCGGGGCTGCCACTCCCTCGTCTTCGTGAGAAGCTAGTCTTCCGGATCGATCGCCTCGGCGACCTTTTCGGTCTGGCGCTGCGGCATGGCGATCATGCCGAGAATGAACAGCGCGAAGATGAGGCAGATCGCATTGGGGATGATCAGCGCCCACTCGCTCTTGAGCACGCCGAAGGTCGTCCAGGCGGCGAAGGCGAGGCTGGTGAGCGAGAACATCCCGAGCGACAGGCCCTTGGTCGAGCGTTCGCGGATGATCTTCCAGGCCTGCGGCGTGAAGCTCGCCACCGATGCCGAGGCACCCAGGGTGCCGATCACGGTGACCCAGTCGATCGTCATGACGCGCAGCGCTCCTCTTCCACCCAGATCCGGTTACGTGTGAGCGAGGCCGGGTGTTCCCCGGCCAGGGCACGGACGACCGCTTCGCGCACGTCGCAGCGCAGGTCGAACAGGTCGCTGCCCCCCCGCGCGCTCATCAGCACGCGCAGTTCGAGCGCCTCGGGCGTCATGTCGGTGACCTGGAAGTTCGCCACACGCCCGTCCCACAGGCGGTGGCCGCGCACCGCCTTCAGTGCCGTCTCACGCAGCGCCCCCACATCGGCAGCGTGATCGGTGTAGATCATCACCGTGCCGAGCACCTCACTGGTCTCGCGCGTCCAGTTCTCGATCGGCTCCTCGATCAGCTTCGAGACCGGGATCACCAGCCGCCGCTGATCCCAGATGCGCAGCACCACATAGGTGAGGCCGATCCGCTCCACCCGGCCCCATTCGCCGCGATAGACGATCGCGTCGTCGATCCGCACCGGCTCGGTGAAGGCGAGCTGGAAACCGCCGACAATATTCTTCAGCAGCGGCTGCGCGGCAACACCCACGGCGAGGCCCGCGATCCCGGCCGAGGCCATCAGCGCGACCCCGATCTCGCGCACCTCGGGGATGCTCAGCAGCATCAGTCCGACGCTGGCTATTATCACCGTGAGCGTGGCAATCCGCGCGAGGATGTCGGCACGCGTGCGGCGGCGCCGGGCGGCAAGATTGTCCTCGGCTTCAATATCCGAGCGGGCATAGACGTAGCTCTGCATGAACCGCACCCCGGCGATCAGCAGCCAGCCCCACAACAGCGGCGCCGCCAGCCTGAGGAAGCTGACAAGCCAGGCGGCCAGTTCCCGGTTCGGCACCGGGAGCCGATCGAGCGAGAGCAGCGCGAGCGCGACCATGATCCAGCGCAGCGGGCGCAGCAGGTGCGCGATCAGCAGATCGTCGCTCTGCGTGTGCGTGCGCCGGGCGATGCGCCGCGCGACGAAGACCACCGCGAAGTGCACGCCCAGCGCGATCGCCACCAGGACGCCCGCGGTGCCGAGCGTCCAGACGAGATCGATCAGTGCGTTATGCCCGGGCAGGATCGAGGACAGTTCGGCGAAGGTCATGGGGTCAGCTGCCGGCGATCGTCCCGCCATTGGGGTGCAACACCTGCCCTGTCATGTAGCTCGAATCCTCGCAGGCAAGGAACAGGAAGCTCGGCGCGACCTCGTTGGGCTGACCGGGCCGGCCAAGGGGGGTGTTCTCGCCAAAACTCTCCAGCTTTTCCTCGCTCGCCCCGCCCATCGGGTTCAGTGGGGTCCAGATCGGCCCTGGCGCGACGCCGTTCACGCGGATCCCCTTGCCGGCGAGATTCTGCGAGAGCGAGCGGGTAAAGGCGGTGATCGCGCCCTTGGTCGCGGAATAGTCGAGCAGTTCCGATGCGCCCTGGTACATCGTCACCGAGGTGCAGTTGATGATCGCCGCCCCCTTTCCGAGGTAGGGCATGGCGGCCTGCGTGAGGTAGAACATTCCGAAGACGTTGGTCTGGAAGGTGCGCTTCAGTTGCTTGCGGCTGATCTCGGTCACGTCCCTGTCGGGATGCTGCTCGCCGGCGTTATTCACGAGAATGTCGATCCGCCCGAACTTGCGGATGGCGAGGTCGACGATCTCGCGGCAGTGATCGCGCTCACCGATGTCGCCGGCGATGGTGACGGCGCGCGCGCCCTCGTCCTCGACGATCTCGGCGGTGGCAATCGCGTCTTCCTCTTCCTCGAGATGGGAAATCACGACATCCGCGCCCTCCCGCGCGAACAGCACGGCGACCGCGCGGCCGATGCCCGAATCCCCGCCGGTGACGATTGCCACCTTCCCCTCGAGACGGCCCGAGCCGGGATAGCGCGGCTCCCATTCGGGCTTGGGTTCAAGGTTGGCCTCGAGGCCGGGCAGGTCGCTGTCGTGGAGCTTGGGGACGATCTTGGACATTGGGATGGCTCCTGATGTGTGTGGGGGAGGAGAAGGGAGGACGGGGCGGGATCACCCCAGGGAGATATCGAGGAACATCATGACACCGAGCCCCGCCAGCAAGGCGGGTGTCGCCGAGCCGTGCTCGATCCGGCGCCGGGCGTGGGGGAGCATCTCGGCAAGAGCGACGAACAGCATCGCGCCAGCGGAAATGCCGAGCGCCCACGGGAGGGCGGCGGTGGAGGCCCGCACGACCCCGACTGCGAGCGCGCCGCCCAGCGGCTCGATCAGCCCCGTCGCGAGCGCCGCGAGGCCGCAGCGCAGCCGGCTCCAGCCGAGCGTCGCGAGCACGGCGGCGACCGCCATGCCCTCAGGAATGTTCTGGATGCCGATGCCGAGCATGGTCGCAAAGCCGAGTTGCGGATCGCCCGACATGAAGCCGAGGCCCACCGCCATGCCTTCGGGCAGATTGTGAAGCGTGATCGCGATCACGATCAGCATCACCCGGCGCATCTCGGCTTGGCCCCCGACGGCGTCCGCGTCCGGGTGCCGAGGCCAGCCTGCGCGCACTGCGCCCCGTTCGACCGCGCCGCCCAGCCACGCGATCGCCAGCGCGCCGAGCGCCACCGCTGCGCCGACCGCCAAGGTCGCCGAAGCCGGCGAGGCGCCGCTGCCCTGGACCCGGGCGATCGCGGGAAGGATCAGCGAGAAGAACGCGGCCGCGATCATGACGCCGGCGGCGAACCCGATGAGGAGGTTCTGCCGCCGTTCGTCCAGCGCCCCGCCGAACCCGGCCGCAAGGCCGCCGAGGCCGGTCATCGCCCCTGCAACAAGGCTCGCCGCAAGGCCGAGGAGGGCCGCTTCGGGCATCGCCGCCGGTTCAGCCCCGGTCCTCGACAGGCGGCCCGGCGCCGAGATCGACCCCGGTGACCGGATCGCTGGTCGGATCGGACGCGGTGCGCAGCATCATCGCCTCGACCGTCTTCATCTGTGCCGCCGGCAGGTTGACCTCGGCCATGCCCTCGCCGCCATCGATGGGGGACTGCATGTCGTCCTCGTCGGCGCGCTCCCATTCGGGGCCGCTGTTCCACGGGCCTTCGGTATCGCCGGGGCCGGTCGAGGCGTTGACATAGATCCGGTCGTAGGGCGCCTTGCCCGGTAGACGGCCCGGAGGGAAGTTGTCGGCCATCGCATAGAGCGCCTTCTCGAAGCTCTTCTGGTGGGCGATCTCGCGGGTCATCAGGAAGCCCAGCGCATCCTTGATCCCCGGATCGTCGGTGATCGCGATGAGCCGCTCGTACATGATCTTGGCGCGGCTTTCCGCGGCGATGTTCGATCGGAGGTCGCAGCTCGGATCGCCGCGCGAATCGACATAGGCCGCGGTCCATGGCACGCCCGATGAATTGGTGAGCGCCGGTCCCCCGCCATAGAGGATCGCCTGGGTGTGGCTGTTCCCGCCCGCAGTGAGCGAGCGGTAAAGCTCCGCCTCCTCAAGCGCCGCCTCGGCCAGATCGCCCTTGGCGCCCTTGTTTAGCATGGCGACGATCGAGCCGATCACCTCGAGGTGGGAAAGCTCCTCCGTAGCGATGTCGAGCAGCATGTCCTTGCGGCCCGGGTCGTCCTCGGCAAGGCCTTGCGTGAAGTAGCGCATGGCGGCGGCGAGTTCGCCGTCAGGACCGCCGAACTGTTCGAGCAGGAGCGAGGCGAGCGCCGGGTTCGGCTCGGACACGCGGACGGTGTATTGCAGGCGCTTGTTGTGACTGAACATGACAGATCATCCCTAGAGTAGGACCGTAGCCCCGGCCTTGATGATGGGGTCGTCGATGAAGTTTTTGCGCTGATCGCGACGGTCCGGTGGAACGAAGCCGTCGGCTCTTTATGGCTTGAAATAGGCAATCACCGCGGAACTCAGCGACAAGCCGAGTATCCAGAACGGCAAGACGAACATTCACTGAGATGACGACATCGCGCATACTCCCGCTTGTCCGTACAGCGCGTCGGCTGGTCTGCAAAGCATTGCGGGCGCACCGGCAAAGACCCCATAACATGGGTTCTAATCTGCCAGGTTTTCGGGACGAACTGCGAGTTTCACCTATGTGAGACTGGTATGTAAGACCGCGACCCCGAGCGATGCGCTAGATGGAACCTGTCGCCGCCCGGCGACGCCGCCTTTCCTCCCCTTGCCAGCCAGGCGGCCACTCCGATCCGGAAGGTTCACGCATGTATCGCCCGTACCAGACGACTTCCCCTGCCTCGCGTTCGCGGCGACCGACGATCATCTGCTTCTCGCACCTTGCCTGGAACCTCGTGTTTCAGCGCCCGCAGCACATCCTGACCCGGCTGCTCGGCAGCTTCGACGTGCTCTACTGGGAAGAGCCGCGCCTTGAGGCCGGATGCGGCGCTGCCCGGCTCGAGCGGACGCGCATCGCCGAGGGGCTGGTGCGCGCGGTGCCGGTGCTTCCCGGGGGGCTCGACGCGGCCGCCACCGATGCGGCGCTGAAGAGCCTGCTCGAGAGCGATCTCGCCCGCCGCGCCGCGCCGCTGGTGTTCTGGTACTATACGCCCATGATGCTCGGCTTCAGCGCCGGCGCGCAGGCCGATCTGGTGGTCTACGACTGCATGGACGAGCTGGGGAACTTCGCCTTCGCCCCCGCCGACATCGCAAAGCGCGAACAATCCCTGATGGCGCGCGCCGACATCGTGCTGTGCGGCGGGCGCAGCCTCTTCGAGGCGCGCGCGGGGCGCCACGCCAACGTCCACTGCGTGCCCTCCGGCGTCGACGTCGCGCATTTCGCGCGCGGCGCCGACGGCCTGCCCGATCCCGCCGACCAGGCCGCGCTGCCGCGCCCGCGCCTCGGCTTCTACGGGGTGATCGACGAGCGCATGGACCTCGCCCTCCTAGCCGAGGCCGCGCGGCTGAGGCCCGACTGGTCCTTCGTGATGGTCGGCCCGGTTGTGAAGATCGCCAAGGACGATCTGCCGCGCGCCGCCAACATCCACTGGCTGGGCCGCAAGGACTATGCCGAGCTGCCGGCCTATGCCGCCGGCTGGGACGTCGCGCTGATGCCCTTCGCGCGCAACGCCTCGACCGAGTTCATCAGCCCGACCAAGACCCCGGAATACATGGCGGCCGGGCTCCCGGTGATCTCGACCTCGATCCGCGACGTGGTCGATGGCTACGGCACGCTCGCCAGCATCCGCATCGCCGATGACGCGGCGGGCTTCGTGGCGGCGGCGGAGGAGCTGCTCACGGCCGACGATGCGGCGCGCGGCGTCTGGCGCGGCGAGGCACGCGACTGCCTTGCCGACAAGAGCTGGGACGGGATCGCCGATCGGGTCGGTGAGATGCTCCAGGATGCGCTGGTGACGGGCCAGGTCGCCGAGGTGACCGGCACTGCGGCGGCGCGCGCGCCCCGCCACTTCGACGTGCTGGTGGTGGGCGCGGGCTTCGCCGGATCGGTGATGGCCGAGCGGATCGCCGCCGGCTCGGGCCGTTCGGTGCTGGTCATCGACCAGCGCGACCACATTGGCGGCAATGCCTATGACCACCGGGACGAGGCCGGCATCCTCGTTCACAGGTACGGGCCCCATATCTTCCACACCAACAGCCGCGACATCCTCGATTACCTGTCGCGCTTCACCCGCTGGCGCCAATACGAACACCGCGTGCTCGCCTATGTCGACGGGGTGCTGGTGCCGATGCCGATCAACCGCACCACGTTGAACGAACTCTACGGACTCGACCTCGCGGACGAAGCGGCCGCCGAGGCCTATCTCAAGTCGGTCGCGGTGGCCGTGCCCGAGATCGTCTCCTCGCGCGACACGGTGATCGCGCAGGTCGGGGAGGATCTCTACGCCAAGTTCTTCGAGGGCTACACCCGGAAGCAATGGGGCGTCGATCCGAGCGCGCTCGACAAGTCGGTCGCCGCGCGGGTGCCGGCGCGCACCAACAGCGACGATCGCTACTTCACCGACAGCTACCAGTGCATGCCCGCCGCCGGCTACACCACGATGTTCGAGAAGATGCTCGACGAGCCGCGGATCACGATCATGACCGGCTGTGCGTTCGCCGATCTGCCCGAGGACATTACATGGGATCACATGGTCTGGACCGGCCCGATCGACGAATACTTCGGGCACCGCCTTGGCAAGCTACCCTACCGCTCGCTACGCTTCGAGCACGAAACGCTGCCGCAGGAACAGGCCCAGCCGGTGGCGGTGGTGAACTACCCCGACTATGCGACGCCCTACACCCGGATCACCGAGTACAAGCACCTCACAGGGCAGAAGGCGCCCGTCACCAGCATCACCCGCGAATACCCGGCGGACGAGGGCGATCCCTATTACCCCATGCCCATGCCCGAGGCGCAGGCGATATTCCGCCGCTACGACGCGCTGGCGCGGGCGCAGCGCGACGTCACCTTCGTCGGCAGGCTTGCGACCTATCGCTACTACAACATGGACCAGATCGTTGGGCAGGCGCTCGCCACCTGGCGGCGGCTCGACGCGCGCTGGCAGGCCGAGGCGCTCGAGGGTTCGGAAGCCGTCGCGGCGGAGTGAGCCGATGGGCGCGCGGGGCTAAAGCGCCGCGCGCCAGTCGAGGGCCCGCATCCCCACCGCCAACGCCGCGGCGCAGGCGAGGTTGCGCACCTCGAGGCGCGACCGCTCGCCGAAGTCGACGCGGTAGACCCACGACTGGTGCGGGATCGCCGCGGCCACATAGGTCACGCCCGGGCCCTCGCGCTCGTGGGGATCGGAGGAGCCGGCAAAGCCGGTGATCGCCAGCGCCAGCTGGGCCCGCGCCCGGCCGAGACTGCCCTCGACCATGGCGCGGGCGACCGCCTCGCTGACCGTCCCGGCACGCTCGATCAGCGCGGGATCGATCCCCAGTACCTGCTGCTTGGAGGGTGCCGAATAGGTGACGAAGCCGCGATCGAAGGCGTGGCTCAGCCCCTCGATATCGGTGAGGAGCGACGACAGGTAGCCGCCGGTGCAGCTCTCCGCGGTTGCAACCATCATGTCTGCCTTGTCGAGCGCCTCGAGCAGCCTCTGCGCCGCGGCGTGCAGCTGGGCCTCGCCGGGGACAGCGCGCCCGGCGAGGTCCTGCCCGTCCCTGTTCGCCATCAGGCGCGCAGCGCGACCGGATCGGGCCGCGGCAGGCTGCCGGCCTCGGCCTGCTGCTTCAGCTGCTGCTTGAGCTGGGCCATCTCGGCGCCGATCGCATCGAGATCGACATCGGCCTTGCGCACCTGTGCGAAGATGCTCCCGCGCTGGCGCTCCTCCTCGTAGACGTGGTGTTCGACCTGTTCCTTGAGCACGCTGACCTTGGCCTCGTAGAACGCCTCGCCCGGATCGGCCTCGCGCAGCGACAGGATCAGCGCCTTGGCGCTGTCATGCTCGACCTGCGCCTCGTCCAGCATGTCGTCCTCGACGATGTCGCGCACCGCCGGGTAGAACACCTGCTCCTCGATCATCGCATGGATGGTCAGCTCCTCACAGATCTGGCGGACGATCTTCTGCTTGGCAGAGGCGCTGCGGGCGTTGTCGAACTTCTCGAACAGGGTTTCGACGGTGCGGTGATCGTCGGCGAGCATCTGCAGGGCATCGCGCTGCTGCGGCTGTCGGGCCATGGGCTTGTCCTTTCGGGGGTGGGGGGCTGAGGTCAGGCGATGAGCACGCCCGCCATGTTCATGGTGCGGGTGAGCTTGCGGTTCTCGGCCTCGGTCAGGCGGTCGCGCAGGGCGGGGAACAGCACGTCCTCCTCCTCGCGCATGTGCTCCTCGAGCGCGGCGCGCAGCTGGCTGAGCGCGGTGAGGAAGGCTGGATCGGCCTTGTCCATCTCGGTCAGTTCGAACAGCATCGCCTTGACCTCGCCGTGATCCTCGTTGAGACCGCCGACGACCTCGTCGCTCTCCTCGCGGCGGAGCATCGGGTAGATCACGTTCTCTTCCTGCATCGCGTGCTTGGTGATCATGTGCTTGATCGCGGTGAGCTTCATTGCGCGCTGCTGCGGGTGATCGGCCGAGATCTCCGCAAGCTTGTCGATCGCGGCGAGCGTCGCCTCGTGCTCGCGGGTCAGGCCCTCGCACCAGTCGCGCGCCATCGCGGTCAGCGCCTGCACCGCCATCTTGCGGCCCATGTTGGCAAGCGCGGCGACGCCGGCGGTCACCAGCACGCCCTTGACGGCGCTGGCGACGAAGCCGCCGGAAGCGTGGGCATCGCGGGGATGGGTCTTGCGGGCATCGGTTCGGGGCATGTGGGAATCCTCTCGTTGATCCGAGTCGGGGTGCGTATGGCAAGTCTCGCACCGTCCCGGCACGCGGGCACACGCCTAGGTTAGTGCGACCGCCCGGCCCCCGGCGCACAGCTTGGCCGACAACGCCAACCCGTGTGAAAAGGAGGACGCATGGCAGCCCGCGCCTACTGGTCCGGCCAGATCCGCCTCGCGCTGGTCTCGATCCCCGTCGAGATTTTCTCGGCCACCAAGGCCGGCGCGCAGATCCGCTTCAACCAGATCCACAAGCCGAGCGGCAAGCGCATCGCCTACGAGAAGGTCGTCCCCGGCATCGGCCCGGTCAAGCGCGACGACATCATCAAGGGCTACGAGGTCGACAACGGCCAGTACGTGCTCCTCGAGGAGCGCGAGATCGAGGCGGTCAAGATCGAGAGCAAGCGCACGCTCGAACTGGTGCAGTTCGTCTCGGCCGACGAGATCGACCCGCTCTATTTCGAGAAGCCCTACTATGTCGCCCCCAAGGACCAGCTGGCGGAAGAGGCCTTTGTGGTGCTGCGCGAGGCGCTCAGGAAGGCGAAGAAGGTCGCGCTCGGCCAGCTTTCGCTGCGCGGCACCGAGAAGCTTGTCGCGATCAAGCCCTGCGGCAAGGGCCTGCTGCTCGAGACGCTGCGCTATGCCGACGAGGTGCGGGCGGGCCGCGCCTTCTTCAGCGAGATCGACGACATCAAGCCCGAGCCCGAACTGCTCGATCTCGCCACGGCCCTCATCGACAAGCGCACCGCGCCCTTCGATGCGGGCGAATTCGAGAACCGCTATGTCGAGGCGCTGCGCGCGCTGATCGAGAAGAAGGCCAAGTCGAGGACCGGCAAGGCAATCATCGAGGATGCGGGCGAGCCTTCGGGCAGGGGCAGCAATGTCATCGACCTGATGGCCGCGCTCAAGAAGTCGGTGGGCGGGACCGGCGAGACCGCAGGCGGGAAGGCGGCGCCCGCACGCAAGCCCGCCTCCGGCAAGAAGCCGGCCGCAGCCGAAACGGCCGCGTCCAAGAAGCCCCCTGCCGAAAGGCCCGCCGCGAGGAAACCGGCGGCCCCGGCTCCGCGGCGCCGCAAGAGCGCCTGATGGCCCGCGCGACCAGGGCGCCGAGCGATCCCCTCGCCCAGTACAACGCCAAGCGCGATTTCGCGAAAACCCCCGAGCCTACTGGCAAGGCTGCGAGCAAGGCGTGCGGCAACACCTTCATGGTCCAGAAACACGCCGCGACCCGGCTGCACTGGGACCTCAGGCTGGAGGTGGACGGCGTACTCAAGAGCTGGGCCGTCACCAAGGGGCCGAGCCTCGATCCCTCTGTGAAGCGCCTCGCGGTGCGCACCGAGGATCACCCGCTCTCCTACGCGACCTTCGAGGGAACGATCCCCAAGGGCGAGTATGGCGGGGGCACGGTGATGCTGTGGGATCGCGGCACCTGGGCGCCGATTGCGGGCAAGAGCGCCGCAGACCTCGAGGAGGGCCACCTCCACTTCACGGTTCAGGGGGAGCGGATGAAGGGCGAATGGCTGCTGGTCCGGCTGAAGCCGCGCCCCGGCGAAAAGCGCGAAAACTGGCTGCTGCGGAAGGTCGGCGACGAACACGTCGCGCCGGGCGACACCCTCGTCGAACAGGCCCTCACCAGCATCGCGACGGGCCGCTCGATGGCCGAGATCGCGGCGGGGAAGAAGGCCGCGCCCCTTCCTTCGCCGGCGCGCTCTCCGCCGAAGCCGAAGCCCAAGGCGAGGCGCTCAACCAAGATAAAGGCAGGAAAGCTCCCCGCGTTCCGCCCGCCGCAGCTCGCCACCCTTGTCGATGCGGTCCCTGCCGGCAACGGCTGGATGCACGAAATCAAGTTCGACGGCTACCGCGCGCTCGTCACCGTGAACGGGGCGGAGGTGCGCGTCTACACGCGCTCGGGGCAGGACTGGACCGACAAGTTCGCCCCGCTTGTCGAGGCGATCGCCGCGCTCGACCTGCCTCCTGCGCTGATCGACGGGGAGATCGTTGCCCACGACGCCAAGGGCAACCCCGATTTCTCCGCGCTCCAGAACGTGCTGAAGCGCGGCCACGGCGCGCAGGGCCCGGGCGACGCGCTCGCCTTCCACGCTTTCGACCTGTTGGAACTCGAGGGCGAGGATCTTGCCGACCTCCCCAATATCGAGCGCAAGGAGCGGCTCGAGGCGCTGCTCGCCGAGGCCGCCGCACCGATTCATGTCGCCGACCACGTGATCGGCGCGGGCGAGAAGTTGTTCGAGGCGATGTGCGGCGCCGGACAGGAGGGGATCATCGCCAAGGCGATCCACGCGCCCTATGCCGGACGGCGCACGAAGAGCTGGGTCAAGGTCAAGTGCACCCGGCGCCAGGAATTCGTGATCATCGGCTGGAAGGCCTCGGCCTCGCGCGGGCGGCCCTTCGCCTCGCTGCTGCTCGCCCAGCACGAGAGAGGCAGGCTCGTCTACAAGGGCAATGTCGGCACCGGGTTCGGGGCGAAGGCGATGGCGCAGCTCGCGGCGCGGATGAAGCCGCTCGCGCGCAAGAGCCCGCCCGCCGAAGTCGATCGCACCGCCGCGCGCGGGGTCGCGTGGCTGACGCCCCGGCTCGTCGCCGAGATTGCCTTCGCCGAGTTCACCGCCGAGGGCAGCGTGCGCCACGCGAGCTTCCTGGGCCTCAGGGAAGACAAGCCCGCCAGGGCCGTCACGCCCGAGAGGCCGGAGCCCACCCCGGCCCCAGCGCCCGCTGCGCCGGACAGCGTGCCGATCTCCAGCCGGGAACGGGTGATCTTCCCCGACAGCGGCCAGACCAAGGGCGATCTTGCCGATTACTACGCCGCGATCGCCCCGCTGATGCTGCCCTTCGTCGGCAACCGGCCGATCAGCCTCGTGCGCTGTCCGCAAGGCCGCGCGAAGAAATGCTTCTTCCAGAAGCACGACACCGGCAGCATGGGTGATGCGGTGCGCCACGTCCCGATCCGCGAGAAGGACGGCGGGAGCGAGGATTACCTCTACGTCATCGACGCGCGCGGGCTGCTGCAATGCGTGCAGATGGGTACCATCGAGTTCCACGGCTGGGCGTCGCGCGCGGACGCGGTCGAGGCGCCGGAGCGGATGATCTTCGATCTCGACCCCGACGAGAGGCTCGACTTCGGCGACGTGGCGCGCGCCGCCGAGGACATCCGCGCACAGCTTGCCGACATCGGCCTGGCGAGCTTCGCGCTGCTCTCGGGCGGCAAGGGTGTCCACGTGATCGTTCCGCTTACCCCCGGTCATGACTGGGAGACCCACAAGGACTTCGCGCGGCGCTTTTCCGAGGCGCTCGCGCAGGCCGAGCCCGACCGCTTCACCGCGACGATGAGCAAGGCCAAGCGCAAGGGCAAGATCTTCATCGACTGGCTGCGCAACCAGCGAGGGAGCACAGCGGTGGTGCCCTATTCGGCGCGGGCGCGGGCGGGCGCCCCGGTGGCGGCACCGATCGCGTGGGAGGAGCTGGCCGGCTTCGACACCGCCCACCCCTTCGCAATCGGCGATGCCGCCAGGCTGGCCGAGCGGGCCAAGGCGCTCAAGGGCTGGGGCTTTGCCGCCCAGTCCCTTCCGGCGCTGTGAGCCACCTTACGGGCGGTTGAAGTGCAGGTAGTTGCGGTTGAACATCGCCACCTGCTTCAACCGGTCAAGGTCGACGATCCGCAGCTGCCGGTCGGACAGTTCGATGAGATTTTCGCGGCGCATCTCCTGGAGCGTGCGGTTGAGGTGGACAAGGCTCAATCCGTTCGCCTCGGCGAGGTGGTTCTGGGTGATCGGCATCTCGAAGCTGAGACCCGTCGCCAGCCCGACCGCCTTCAGCCGGTAGTAGAGCTCGACGAACAGATGCGCGAGCCGCTCCAGCGGCGAGCGCTGGCCGATCGACAGCAGCCATTGGCGCTGGATGCCCGAGGCGACCATCTCGTGCCACAAGAGGGCGCGGATGAGGTGGGGCCGCCGGTCGATCACCTCCTGAAACTGCTGCGGCTGGATGTCGTAGAAGCGCACCGCCGTCAGCGCGCCGATCGAATGATCGAGCTCGCTCAGGATGTAGACGTTGAGATCGCAGAAATCGCCCGGCAGGAAAAAGCCGACGATCTGGCGCCGTCCGTCGGGCAGGTCCTTGTAGCGGCACGCCCAGCCCGACACCAGCAGGCGGATCACCGTCGGGTTCTCGCCCTCGCGCGCGATGTCGCTGCGTGCCTCGCGCGTTTGGACCGGGCCCGTTTCGAGCGCGAAGAGTGCCTCGCGATCCTCCTCGTCGAGCGGCATGTAGCGGCCAAGGAGGCGGAACAGCGGCTCAATGCCCGCAGCAGTCAAGGTGTGCATGAATGAGTCTCTCGATGGTCGAAGGCAGTGAAGCCGGAATATTTCAACGCCGGGATTCGAGGACTATCCTTAACTCAAATTAGGTTGGCCTTAAGTTGTTTACGGCGAGCTGAGCTTCCCCATCGGTATGTCGTTCATCAGCCTGCCATTCTTGATGGAAGGTCCATTCAGTAATTGGCAGGCGGATCGCTGGCGGGGAAGCTCTGATCGCTTTCCTCGTCGACCTTGGACCACGGGCGGCCGGATGGGTCGCGCATGGCCTCCGGCCCGGCATCGCGTACTGCACCGTCGGCCGTGTGCGGCTGGTCTTCGGCGAAGGCGGCATTGGCACGGTGGGTCTTGCCTGCCGCAGCCGGTTGGACCCGGCCGGCCTTGCGGCGCGACAGCGCATAGGCGCCTGCGCCAAGCGCGAGAAGTCCGAGGGCGATCCGCATGGTCCTGTTCCTTGTCGAGTTGCGGCGCCGGGCATTCAGCGCCGGGAGACCCCTTTCATCTGGCCCTGCCTGGCAGCGACGACCCTATCCTGCGTTAACGCGCGCGCGATGATTGCCTGAGGGCCAATCTATGTTAACCGGGAAAGGGTTACGGCTGCTATGCAGGAGCGATGAGAGAGGAGCGAATGGCGGACTTTTCTCACCACCCCGAGGTGGACCTGTTGCGGGCGGCGTTCGCGGCCCTACCGCACGCCGCCTGTATCCTCGAGCCGGTCGGCGGCGCGGATGGGACGATCGCGGACTGGCGCTACGTCGCGAGCAACCCCAGGCACGACAGGCTGCTCGACGTGACGGACATCGTCGGCCGCACGATCCGCGACGTCTTCCCGGACATCGCGCCCGTGTGGTTCACCGACCTCGCGCGGGTCGAGGCCAGCGGCAGCGCCGAGACGATGATCCGCGCCCATGCCCGCAAGCCGCTGGTCTACGAGGTGATGCTCTCCCCGATAGGCTGCGCGGGCCGGCGGGCGGTCATGGTCCACATACGCGACATCACCAGCGAGCAGGCCGAAAGGGCGAGCCGCAGCGCGGCCGATGCGCGCTACCAGAGCCTGTTCGGCGCGATCGACGAGGGGTTCTGCATCATCGAGGTGCTGTTCGACGAGGACAGCCGGGGCATCGACTACCGCTTCCTCGAAGCCAACCCCGCCTTCGAGAAGCACACGGGCTTCACCCAGCCGGTTGGCAAGCGGATGCGCGAGCTGGAACCGGACATCGAGCAGCACTGGATCGACGCCTACGCGCGGATTGCCCTTTCGGGCACGGCGGAGCGCTTCGAGAGCCAGTCGGTCGCGCTCGAACGGTGGTTCGATGTGTTCGCATTCCCGATCGGCGAGGCGGCGCCCTACCAGATCGGCATTCTCTTCCAGGATGTCCGCGTGCGCAAGGAGATGGAGCTGGCGCTGCGGCACAGCGAGAAGCGGCTGCAGTCGCTCATCGAGGCCAGTTCCGACCTCATCTTCCGCATGAACCCGCAGGCCGACCTCATGGAACAGGTTGGCGGCAAGAACCTGCTCGGGGATGTGGGCGAGGCAAGCGACTGGATCGAGGGTTTCGTGCCCGAGACCGACCGCGCGATGGTGCGCAAGGTCGTCGACGATGCCATCGCGCGGCGCGAGGCGATCGAGGTCGATCATCGCATCCGCCTGCCCGACGGAACGATCGGCTGGCTCTCGTCGCGCGCCATCCCGGTGCTCAACGAGAACGGCGACATCACCGAATGGTTCGGCATGGCGACCGACATCACGCAGCGCCGCCAGATCGACCAGGAACTCGCCCGGGGTGCGCAGATGCTGCGGGTGGCGAGCGAGATCGGCAAGGTCGGGATGTGGGACTGGAACGTCGAGAACGGCGACATGGTCTGGTCCGAGGAACATTACCGCATGGAAGGCTATGCGCCCGGCGAGATCGTGCCGACCTATGAGGCCTGGGCCGAGCGCATTCACCCCGACGATCTCGCAGCGACCGAAGCCTCGGTGACGCAGGCGCGCGAGACCGGCAGCGAATATGTCCACGAATACCGCGTAGTGCACCCCGATGGTGAGGTGCGCTGGCTATCGGCCCGGGGACGCTTCCTCTACGACGAGAAGGGCAAGCCGGTGCGGATGCTGGGGGCGATGATCGACATTACCCGGCGCCGGCGCGAGGAGGAATGGCAGAGGCTCATGGTCGCCGAACTCCAGCACCGGGTTCGCAACCTGATCGGCATGGTTCGCTCGGTCGCCCGGCTCTCGGCGCCGAGCCACCGCCATGTCGACGAGTATGTCGATCACCTGATCGGCCGCCTGCAGGCCATGGGCCGCACCCAAAGCACCCTCACCCGGTCGCCCGGCCGCAGCGTCGATCTGGCCGAGTTGGTGCGCGAGGAGCTGATCGTCCACGCGGTGCAAGCTGACCAGTGCCATGTCGACGGACCCGACGTTGCCCTTTCGCCACATGCTGCCGAGATCGTCACCCTGGCGATCCACGAACTTGCCACAAACTCGATAAAATATGGCGCCTTGGGTGACACGGGTTATATTCGGATCATGTGGACGACCGAAGAGAGGGACGGCAAGAACTGGGTCAGCCTGCGGTGGCAGGAAACCGCTCCTAGACGCAAGACGAAGCATGTTCGCAAGGGCTTCGGCCGGCGGCTGATCGAGGAGCGGGTGCCTTACGAATTGCAGGGCATGGGGCGTTTCGCGCTTCACGACACCGGGATCTTGGCCGAGCTCGAGTTTCCCTTGACCCAGGGCGGCAGCATACTCGAGACCCGATCCTGAGGAATTCCCGAGATTTATGACCGACAGAGCGCTTTCCGGTTGCCGCATCGTGATCGTCGAGGACGATTTCTATCAGGCCGAGGACAGTCGGGAGATGCTCGAGCGGGCCGGCGCCAAGGTGATCGCCGTATCCGCGAGGGTTCCCGACCTCGCCAGCCTGCTCGCCAAAGGGCGCATCGATGCCGCGCTGATCGACATCAACCTCGGCGGCAGCGTCACCTTCGATTTCGCGCGCGAACTGCGCGCAAACGCGATCCCCTTCGCCTTCCTTACGGGTTACGATGCCCAGATCCTGCCTGAGGATCTCGCCGACAGTCCCTGCCTCAGCAAGCCTGCCGAGGCGGGTCGTGAGCGTGCTGGCGGGGCTCGTCGCCGGCGGTAGCTGAGCGGCGAGCCCGGTCCCCGGTCAGGCGGCGGAGGCGAGCCTCTCGCGGCCTCCATCGACAAGCGTGCGTGGCGCCAGATAGGCGCTGTCGAAACCGGCCACCTGCTGGAGGGTCCTGAGGTCGAGGATGGTGAGCTGCTTGGAGCGCAGCGTGATCAGCCCCTCCTGCCGCAACTGCTGGAGCTTGCGGTTGATGTGCACCGGCGTCAGGCCGAGCACGTCGGCGAGATCGTCCTGGGTCAGCGGGAAGCTCATCTGCTGACCCTGTGCCGGATCGATCAGCGACAGGCGGTAGTGCGATTCGCAGATGAGGTGCGCCATCCGCTCGAGCGCGTCGCGGCGGCCGACATTGACCACCCACGAGGCTAGCACCGCGTTCTCCATGCAGCCATAGGCGCGCATCGCCTCGCCGATCGCGGGGTAGCGGTCGATCAAGCGGCGCATGTCCGAATGCAGGATGTTGACGATCCGGCAATTGCTGAGCGTGATGACTTCCTCGATCGCGATTCCGTTGGGAGAGCAATCGAAATAGAAGGCATCGCCGGGCAGCAGCAGCCGGGTGATCTGACGGGCGCCGTTGCGCAGGATCTGGTAGCGTGCGGCCCAGCCGCTCATCACCACCGGGAACGACACCATCTCGTCGCCATCGCGGGAAAGGTATTTCTTGGCGGCGATCTCGCGCGGCTGCCGGCACAGCTCCTCGACGGCCGCGATTTCCTCGTTACCAAGGTCGGCGGCATGCATAAGGCGAAGCAGGAAGGCGTTCGACATTCGCTGGCTCCTCAAGCCGGTTGAAGCTGCACCATCGATGAATGCCGACAGATGCGCCTCATCAAATGACATGATGCCGCACAATTCAAGCTCGCTCTGGCGCAACATCGGAGCGTGTCGTCTCGCTCGACCATCCTTGCGGCCGAAATCGCGATGACTCGTGCCGCCTTGGGATTGCCCGAGGGGACCGAGGCACAGTTATGCCTGCTTTTTTGCGCTGCATCAATCCGCGGTTCCTGCCGACGCGGCTGCGCGCTGCGGCCAAGGCAAGGCCATAAGAAGGGACACCATCATGACCACAGCTACAGCCAGCGGCGCCAGCGCCAGACGGATCAGTTCGACAACGACGACAACGAGTCCCGCCAGCACCAACGGAAGGATTTCATTTCCAGGGTCGACGAATGGCGCAATCACTACCAGAAAGGCGGCACCTGCACTTCCTCGGGCAGCGCGAGCGCACAGACCTCCGGCAAGTCCGGATCGACCACGCGCGAGCCGCGGCAGCGGACCCGCCCCGCCCGTGCGCCGCCTCATCCTGCACCCCGAACCCGGCAGTTCCGGGGCGCCTCTTTCTTGGCGCGGCTGCTCAGATTTTCGTGGAGCCGACCAGAAACAAACTAGGTTAAAGCGTGCTGCGCTTCGGACGGACAGAGTCTGCATTCCAGAAGGTTTCCCGATTCTTCTGGAAGTTGCGAGGTCGGGTTTGCCTAGCCTTTTTTTCTTCACCCGATCTAGCGCCCCAACAAACTCCCCGCCCAGCGATGGGCGGGGTTTTTTGCAGGGCGTGATCCAGCATCCGGACGTCTTCGCCCCACGACACGACGAAGCGCCCGCTCGGGAGTCCGACCCCGCGCGGGCGCTCTTTTGCAGCTATCGCCCTTGCGTATGGCGGCGCGGGCCGGGGCTCAGGCCCGGTCGAAGCGTTCGAGGTAGTCGCGGAATTCCATGCTGATCCGCTGGCGCGTCTCTGCGGGTGCGTTGCGGATCACGTCGGGCAACCAGCTGTTCTCTTCCTGATAGACGTGCTGCTGCACCGCGCCCTCGATATGTTCGAGCTTCTCGATCCAGTCGCGCGTGCCCGGCTCCAGTTTCTGGAGCGCGGCAAGCTGCACCTTCGTCATGGCGTGCTCCTCATAGGCCATGCCGGCATGGGCCTTGCCGCTGTTCTCCGAGATTTCCGGATAGACGACGGCTTCTTCGGCCATCGAGTGGCCGTTGAGCAACAGCGCAAGCTCGTGGATGGTGGCCTGCGCCTGCGGTCCGGTCTGCTGCTTGGCTTCCTGGAACAGCGCCTCGATCTGGCGATGCTGGGCGAGGATGTCCTGCGCGAACGGCTCTCCGGCGGCAAGCTGGGCGAAACGCTCGCGCGCCTCGATTCGGTCTTCGTCGCTTGCGGCCGGGGCTATGGCGGCGGCGATACGGTCCAGGAACGACATCGGCTTTCTCCTTGCTTCGGGGGGTGAGACGAACGAATCCGTCCCGGCATCCTAGGCAGTGAGGCGGCGTGCCCCTTCGCCTGCATTCCTATCACGCATTAAGGCTCCCGCGCGCGGCTGCGGCCATGCTCGCGCCTCTCATCCCAGCGGGGCTCCGTCCACCTGATGTCCTATCATCTGTTCCTGCTGTTCGCGGGCCTGGCGATCTTTGGCGCATTCTGGCTGCCGCGCTTCCTATCGGGCCGGGAACCGGCATCCTCGGCGCTGCTGATCGGCGCGGGGGTGGCCTGCTCGCTCGCCGTCGCTGAACCCCCGCCGCTGTTCGATCCGATCGCCAATCCGGAGTGGTGGGAGGTGCTGAGCGAGCTCACGGTGATTGTCGCGCTGTTCGCCACCGGAATGCGGCTCGACGTGGTCCGCCCCTTTTCGCGCTGGCGGGCGACCTGGCGGCTGCTGGCGCTGGCGATGCCGCTGACGATCGGCGCCGTCGTCCTCCTCGGGCTCGGCATGGACTGGCCGCTGGCGAGCGCGCTGCTGCTGGGCGCGGTGCTGGCGCCGACCGATCCGGTGCTGGCCGGCGACGTGCAGGTCGGCCCGCCCACCGAGGGCGGCGAGCACCCGGTCCGCTTCGCGCTCACCACCGAGGCGGGACTCAACGACGGGCTCGCCTTTCCCTTCGTCTACCTCGCCCTTGCGGCGGTGGGCGGGCTGTCCGCCGCGGAATTCACCGGCTGGCTCGGCTATGACCTCCTCTACCGGATCATCGTCGGGACCGTGACCGGCGCGATCTCCGGATGGCTGCTCGGACAGGTCGTGTTCCGCTGGCCGGCCAGCAATGTCCTTGCCGAGACCGGCTCCGGCGTACTCGCGCTTGCCGGAGTGCTGGTGTGCTACGGGGTTGCCGAGCTCTTCCACGGTTACGGCTTCATCGCCTGCTTCGTGGGCGGCATGATGTTCCGGCGGGTCGAGGCCGAGCACCGCTTCCACGGCAACCTCCACCTCTTCAACCTCGCGATCGAACACGCGCTCACCGCCGTGCTGCTGCTGATGACCGGCGCGGCGCTCGGCACCTATTGGCAGCTGGTGCGCTGGGAGCACGTCGCCATCGCGGCGGCGCTGATCGTCGCGATCCGCCCGCTCGCGGCGTGGGTGACGCTGGGCGGCGCGGGCCTTTCCCCGCACGAACGCTTCGTGACCGCAGCCTTCGGCGTGCGCGGGATCGGCAGCCTCTACTACCTCGCCTTCGCCGCGGGCGCCGCGCAGGTCGCCGCGCTTGCCGACCTGTGGCTGGTCGTGCTGGTGACGATCGCGCTCTCCGCGCTCGTCCACGGCCTCAGCGCCGGGGCGGCGCTCGCCGGGATCCGCGCCGACGAGGACAAGGCGGAGTCCGGGCCCGGACCCGGGCATGCCGCCACGCCGGAGCCTGCCCGGTGACGGCTCCGGCACCCCTCGCCCTGCTGCTCGATTTCGACGGCACGCTGGTCCCGGTCGCGCCGACGCCGGATGCGGTGAGCGTGGACGACGATCTGCGGGCTCTGATCGCCACCGCCATGGCCCGGCTCGAGGGCCGGGTGGCGATCGTCAGCGGCCGCTCGCTCGACCAGCTCGACGCGCTGTGGGACCGCGCGCTGCGGCCGGTGACGGTCGCCGCCAGCCACGGGCTCGAGCTGCGCCACGACGGCCGGGTGCGCGCCCCGCCCCGCAACAACGTGTTCCCCTTGCTGGTGCGCGAGACCGAGGCCCGCTTCGGCGCGCGCAAGGGCGTGGTGGTCGAACTCAAGAGCTTCGGCCTCGGCCTCCACTACCGCCTCGCGCCGCAACTTCGCGAGCCTCTCGCGCGGTGGGCGCAGGCGTGCGCGGAAGAGCACGATCTCGTCATCCAGGAAGGCGACCAGGTGTTCGAGCTGCGCCTGCCGGGCGCGGACAAGGGCGATGCGGTGCGCACCATCATGGGGCTGCGCGGCTTCGCCGGGGCGAGGCCCCTCTACATCGGGGACGATCTCACCGACATCGCCGCCATCGCCGCGGCGCGCGAACTGGGCGGGCGGGGCATCGCGGTTGGTGAGCGCATTGCCGGCCATGCCGACGAGACCCTCGCCGATGTTGCCGAGGTTCTCGCCCGCATCCGCGCGCTGCTCGGCTGAGCGCGCGGCAAAGGTCATTCATCACATAGCCTATTTTTCGCAAGGGCGCTTTGCGCGAAGGCAGGCGTGTGTCGGCCCGTTGCGACACATTCCTCTCGGCGGGGCCCGTCCACCGGCACCCCCCACCACAAGGATGGACTTCCATGCCTCGCCTCATCGCCATATCGAACCGCGTCCAGACCGACACCGGCGACGCCAACGCCAACCGCGGCGGGCTTGCGGTGGCGCTTGCCGCAGCGTTGCGCGAGAGCAGCGGGATCTGGTTCGGCTGGTCGGGCCAGCAGACCGAGGAGTTCACCGGCCAGATTTCGTTCCGCCGCAGCGACGGGGTGGCGACCGCGACGATCGATCTCGAGGCGCAGGATGTCGAGGAATACTACAACGGCTTCGCCAATCGCACCCTGTGGCCGCTGTTCCACTACCGGCTCGACCTTACCGAGATCGCCCGCGACTTTGCCGGCGGCTATGCCCGGGTCAATCACCGCTTCGCCGAGACTCTGGGGCCGCTGATCGAGCCCGACGACCTCCTGTGGGTCCACGATTACCACCTCCTGCCGCTCGGCCGGCACCTGCGCGAGCGCGGCTTCGCCAACCGGCTCGGCCTGTTCCTCCACATCCCCTGGCCCGCCCCGAGCCTGCTGATGTCGCTGCCCGATCACCGCGAGCTGGTCGAAAGCCTGCTCGACTACGATGTCGTCGGTTTCCAGTCGGCTGAATGGCGGCAGGCCTTCATCGACTGCGTCGCCGCCTATCTCGAGGCCAGCGTGGAAGACGGCGAGTGGGTCACCTTCGGCGAGCGGCGCACGCGCCTGCTCGTCTGCCCGATCGGGCTCGACACAGCCGACTTCACCAGCGCGGTTCACAGCCTCGCCGCCAAGCAGGCCGAGACAAGGCTGGTGGTGAGCGCGGTCGGGCGCGACATGATCGTCGGGGTCGACCGGCTCGACTATTCCAAGGGCCTCCAGGAACGCTTCGCCGCCTACGAGCTGTTCCTCACCAATCATCCCGACCTGCGCGAGAAGGTGTTCCTGCTCCAGATCGCCCCGCCCTCGCGCGGGGACGTGCCCAGCTACCAGCAGATCCGCGCCGAACTGAGCGCGATGTCGGGCAGCATCAACGGCGAGTTCGCCTCGATCGACTGGGTGCCGATCCGCTATGTCAACCAGGGCTATTCGCGCGACGAGCTGTTCGGCATCTACCGCGCGGCGAAGGTCGGGCTGGTGACGCCCCTGCGCGACGGGATGAACCTCGTCGCCAAGGAGTATGTCGCAGCGCAGGACCCCGCCGATCCCGGCGTGCTGGTGCTGTCGTGCTTCGCGGGCGCGGCCGCCCAGCTCGAACAGGCGGTGATCGTCAACCCCCACAGCGCCGAAGACATCGCCGATGGGATCGCCCGGGCGCTCGCCATGCCGCTCGCCGAGCGGCAGGCGCGGCACAGGGCGATGATGGAGTGCATCGTCCAGCAGGACGTCCTGTGGTGGTCGCGCACCTTTCTCGAGGCGCTCGGCGAGGCGCCGGCCCCGGCCGGCCGCCCCCGGCTGGTGCCGGCAGCCGCCGCTACGCGCTGATCCGCATCACGCCGGACGCAAGAAACCCCGCGCGGTGCTGCCGCGCGGGGTTTCTTGTGTGAGAGGCACCTCGGGCTTCGGCCTTACTGTGCGCCGGATGTCCCGGCCGCCGCGCCGGGGGTGCCGCCGGTGGCGCTCGGGGCCGCTGCGCTGCCCGTGACGGTGGCGTTTTCCTGCAGCCAGTCGTGGTGCTTCTGCACGACGGGGATGACGCCCTGCGCGAACTGGCGAAGCTCGGCGGAGTCGCCCTCGCCCGCGTAGGACTTGAGCAGTTCGGTCGCCTTGCGGTGGGCGGTGATCTGCTGGGTCATGTATTCGCGGTCGAAATCGGCGCCGTTGAGGCTGCGCAGGATGTCGAGCTGCGCACGGTGCTCGCCATCGACCTCCTTCGGCAGTTCCACTGTCTGCCCTGCATCGGCGAGCGCGGTCTTGAGCTGCTGCGAGGAACGGGTGTGATCGGCCACCATCATCCGCCCGAACTCGCGGACCTCGTCGGACCCGGCCTTCTCGGCGGCGAGGTTGCCGGCGGTGATCTCGTACATGTCCGAGATCGCGATGCGGCGCGCGAACTCCGCGGCTGCGGGCGCCTCTGCGGCGAAGGCGCCGTCGGCATCGGCACCGGCCACGTCGGTGCCTGCGGTCGAGCCGGCCTCGGCTCCGCCGTCGCGCGGGCTCTGGTCGCAGGCCGCGGCCATCAGGCTCGCGGCAATCAGAAGTGCAGTCCGCATCTTGTCTTCCTTTCCGTCTGCGCCCGTCAAGGGCGAACGGCGACGAGGGTACGGGCTGCGCCCAGAGCGCGAATTCACATAGGCCACTGACCCGCATTAGCGCCGCCCCGCCGGGCGCGAAGCGGGGCAAATCCTTGCCGAGTTTAGGGAACCAAGCCCGGAACTCGCCGAGAAGGAGGACAGACGGCAAAGGAAGAAAAGTGCGATGCACAAACTAGCCCCGGACACCCACCGCGCCGCAGTCGCGCCGGGCTTCACCGACGAGATGACCGCCTCGCTGCCGGCGTTGCGCAGCTTCGCGCGCTCGCTGTGCCGCCAGCGCGACATGGCCGACGATCTCGTGCAGGAAACGATGATCCGCGCCTGGTCTTCGCGCCACACCTTCATGCCGGGGAGCAATTTCCGCCCTTGGCTGTTCACGATCCTGCGCAACCAGTTCTACACCGCCGTGCGCAAGAGCAGCCGCACCGTGACGTGGGAGCCCGAGGCGGCGGAGCGGATTCTCGTTCAGGAGCCCGAGCAGGAAGCGCGGCTCCATCTCGAGGACATCGAGGACGCGCTCGGCCAGCTGCCCGCCAGCCAGCGCGAGATGCTGGTGCTGATCGCCGGCGCCGGCCTGAGCTACGAAGAGGCCGCCGTCGTCGCGGATTGCAAGATCGGAACCGTCAAGAGCCGGATCAACCGGGGACGGGCGGCGATCCGCGCGATCATCGATGGAGCGGATACGGCGCGCTAGTCGCCGGGCGTCTGGGGAGGCGGACGGGAGGTCTTCCCAAACGAACGGGCCCGCCGCGAGGCGGGCCCGTAAATCCGGGAGCGGCGGGCGTGCCTTGGAACCACGCCGCGCCCGAACCTGGCTGGTCGCCTATTCGGGGAGGTTCTCGGCCTTCTCCTCGATGCGCCGGGCCTCGGTCTCGCTGCTTTCGCGCACGGCCTCGGCCTGGTTCTCGAGCCGCTGTTCGGCGGCCGGGTCCTGCCCGTCGAGCGTCTGGTCGAGGCTGTCGGCCTGCTGCTCGATCGCGTCGGCCTGCTGCTCGCCCGCCTCGCTCACGCCCTCGGCCTGCGCCTCGAGCTGGTCCTTGCGCTCGTCGCCGGCGTCGTTCTGGTTGCAGGCGGCAACCCCCATGGTGGCCGCGCCGAGTGCGGCAGCGGCGATCAGCTTCTTCATGACCGATCCGTCCTTGTTCAACGCACCGAACCGCGGCGCACAAGGTTGACGATGGCGAGCAGGATCAGCGCGCCGACGAACGAGACCAGCAGCGAACCGATGCTGAAGTCGCCCGCGGTGATCGGGGCTTCGCCGATCAGCGGGCTGACGAGGAATCCGGCGAGCACCGCGCCCACGACCCCGACGACGATGTTGAGCAGAACACCTTGCTGGGCGTCGGTGCGCATCACCAGGCTCGCGAGCCACCCGAGGATGCCTCCGATGAGGATGATAAGGATGATGTTGATCATTGTTGTCTCCTTGCCGAGCATTGACTCAACCAGGGCAGAACCGCTGGTCGGCCCTGCCCCGTGACGTCGACGCACCCTGCCTGACAGGGTGACGGGGAACCGCCCTCACCTATGTTGTGGGGGATGCAACCTGCGCGGAGGGCAGGTTGCGCGGCACGGGATCGGGGCGGGTCCCGGCGCTGCCGCGCGGCGCGCTCATCCGAGCGGCGGCGGAAGGCTGAACAGCGCTGCAAAGTCCAGCGCCAGCGCGCGCCGGCCGGAAATGGTCAGTCCCTCCTCCGCTTCGAGCCGGTCCCAGGCCATCCCGGCGTAGATCCCGGCGGCGATCACATCGGCCGAGGGCGCGGCGAACACGGCGTCGGCGCCATCGAGGCTTGCCGCACGCCGGATCGGCAGGTCGCGCCCCTGCGGCTCCGCGATGAAGATGTCCTCGCCGATCGCGAAGCCGATCCGCCCCGAGAAGGCCGCGCAGGCATCGCGGTCGAGCATGGTGCGAAGCGACAGCATCAGCGAGACCGGCGAGAGCGGCAGGCGCGGATCGTGCGCGCGCGACTGGGCGGCCCAGCGCCCGAGCTCCTGGATGACCGGCTCAGCGGCATAGCCCCAGGCGGTGAGTTCGTAGACCTGCGCCTTGCCCGGCGGCGGGAGGATGCGGCGCGCGAGCACCCCGGCCGCCTCCAGCGCGCCGAGGCGCTCGGTCAACACCTTGGCCGAGATGCCGGGAAGCGCGGCGCGCAGGTCCGAAAAGCGCCGCGGCCCGAGCATCAGCTCGCGCACCACCAGCAGCGCCCAGCGCTCGCCGACGACTTCGAGCCCGAAGGCCGTGCCGCAGGCATCGTTGTACCATCGCCCGTGCCCGGCGACGGGGGCCGCGGCTCGGCTCGTCGTGTTTTCGATTTCCTTTGGTAACTCCATGGTTGACTAAAGTAACTTCAATGCTGACAAGCCGCAAGGGGTTGAGTCGCAAACGACTTGCCGAGGAGGAGGATCAGCTATGTATATCGACGGTTTCGTCATTCCCGTACCGGCGGAGAACCGCCAGGCCTTCATCGATCACGCCGGCGATGCCGACAGCCTGTTCATCGAACTGGGCGCGCTGCGCGTCGTCGAATGCTGGGCGGAGGACGTGCCCGCGGGCAAGCAGACGGACTTCCAGCGCTCGGTCGATCTCGCCGAGGGCGAGGAGGTGGTGTTCAGCTGGATCGAGTGGCCCGACAAGGCAACCCGCGATGCCGCCTTCGCCAAGATGATGGCCGAGGACTTCAAGGACCCGCGCATGGATCAGGCGACGAACCCCATGCCCTTCGACGGCAAGCGGATGATCTTTGGCGGCTTCGTGCCGGTGGTGGAGATGGCGCGATGAGCGCGCCCGGGCAGCGGCCGCGTCGCGGCGACGTGACGTGGCACGAATTGATGACGAGCGATCCGGCAGGCGCGCGCGACTTCTATGGGCGCGTCCTCGATTGGCGCTTCGATGCGGGCGAGGTCGGGGGGCGCAGCTATGACGTGATCCTCGCCGGCGATGCGGCGATCGGCGGCGTGCTCGGCCTCGATGCGGCGATGATCGCGGGCGGCGCGCGGCCGGTCTGGGTGCCCTATGTGGCGGTCGATGGGCTCAGCGAAGCGAGCCAAAACCTGCGCTCGGAGGGCGGGCACCTCGCGATGGAGGGCCTCACCATCCCGGGCCTCGGGCGCTTCGCGCTCGCCGCCGACCCGGAGGGCGCGCCCTTCTACGTGATGGAGTACGACGCCGCCCCGCCCGGCCCGCCGCTGCAGTTTCCGCCGCCGCAGGGCCACTGCGCCTGGAACGAGCTTGCCGCGCACGATCCTGACCGCGCGATCGCCTTTTACGCGGCGCTGTTCGGCTGGCGGCAGGAGGGCGAACTGCCATTGGGCGAACACGGCAGCTACCGCTTCCTCCACCACGGCGATGCGATGATCGGTGCGACGATGCCGGTCGGCGATACCGGCATGGCGACCGGCTGGACCTTCTACTTCGTCGTCCCCGACATCGACGCCGGGGCCGAGGCGGTGCGCGCGGGTGGCGGGATGGTGACATGCGAGCCGATGGAGATCCCGGGCGGCGACTTCTCGTTCACCGCCGTCGATCCGCAGGGGGCCGCTTTCGGACTCGTCGGTCCGCGGGGGCAGGCCTGAAGGGAGGCGAGGATGCACAAGAACACCGTCTGCCTGTGGTATGACGGGACGGCCGAAGAGGCCGCCCGCTTCTATGCCGCGACCTTCCCCGACAGCAGCGTCGGCGCGGTGATCCCCGCGCCGCTCGACAACCCCGGCACCCGCGAGGGCGACGTGGTGATCGTCGAGTTCACCGTGCTCGGCATTCCCTGCATCGGCCTCAACGGCGGGCCCATCTTCCCGCACACCGAGGCGTTCAGCTTCCAGATCATGACCGAGGATCAGGAAGAGACCGACCGCTACTGGGACGCCCTCGTCGCCGGCGGCGGGGCGGAGAGTGCCTGCGGCTGGTGCAAGGATCGCTGGGGTGTCAATTGGCAGATCACCCCGCGCACCCTGACCGAGGCGCTCGCGGCGGGCGGAGAAGAGGCGAAGCGGGCCTTCGCCGCGATGATGACCATGCGCCGGATCGACGTCGCCGCCATTGACGCAGCTCGCGCGGGAGAGAGTTGATGCGCAAGATCCACGCCGCCGCCTTCGTCTCGCTCGACGGGGTGATCCAGGGGCCGGGCGGAACCCTCGAGGATACCTCCGGCGGCTTTGCCGCGGGCGGCTGGGTGTTCGGGCTGTGGGACGATGCCGTGGGCGAGGAGATCGACCGGCTGTTCGGGCGCGACTACGACCTGCTGCTCGGACGGCGCACCTACGACATCTTCGCGGGCTACTGGCCCTATGTCGATCCCGACGCGGAAGGGAACGGTCCGATGGCCCGCGCCTTCACCGCCTGTCGCAAATACGTCGTCTCGCGCGGCACCCCGCAGCTCGACTGGGCGAACAGCCACCAGCTGCGCTCGATCGACGATGTCGCCGCGCTCAAGCGCGAGGAGGGCCCCGACCTCGTAATCCAGGGATCGAGCACGCTCTACCCGCCGCTGCTCGCCGCCGGGCTGATCGACCGGCTGACGCTGATGATCTTCCCGCTGGTGCTCGGACCGGGCAAGCGGCTGTTCGGCGAGGGGACGGTGCCGGGGCTGCTCGAATGCGTCGGGCAGCGCATGGGCCACCGCGGTACCCTCATCGCCACCTACGAACAGCGCGGCCCCCTGCCCTCGATGGCCGAGGTCTCGCCCCCGCCGATGAACAGCGCCCGCGAGACGGCCCGCCAGCAGGCCATGGCACAAGGAGAATGGTGATGAAAGCAGCTCTCCCTCTCGGCGTGGTGGCCGCGGCCGGCCTCGGCCTCGCCCTGCCCGCCGCCGCGCACCGGCAGCAGGACCGGCCTCAGATCACCGTGCGGACCCCGCCGCCCGAAATGCCGCCGCCGCCCGCTGCGGGGCAGCCGCCGCTCGCGGTGCAGGACCGCTTCGCGCGCGCCCGCGACAACTTCATCGCGCTGAGGGACGGGCGCCTGTCGGTGAGCGACCTCACCGACCTGGAGCTTCAGGACGTGCTTGATCTCGACCGCGCGCTGCGCGAGCGCACGCCTGGCACCCGCTCCCCGCAGCAGCAGTGCATCGACGACGAGGTGCGCCGCGCCGGCGGGCAGCCCTCGCAGCTCGAATGGAAGGTCATCGACCTCAAGTGCCGCCCCTGAGAGCGGCGCTCAGCATAGCGCCCGCTCGCGCGCGATCATCGCCGCGTGGGTGCGGTTCTTCGCGCCGAGCTTGCGGCAGATCAGCTTTACATGGAGCTTGATGGTCGGCTCGCGGAGGTCGAGATCGCGGGCGATCTCCTTGTTGGCCTGCCCGGCGCACAGCCCGGCGAGCACCTGCCGCTCGCGCGGGGATAACCCGCCGCTGGCGCGGTCGGGGGCCTGCGAGGGGCGGTGGAGATCGATCGGCATGTAGACCTCGCCTGCCGCCATGAAGCGGATTGCGTTGACCAGCGAGCGCGCGGGCAGGGTCTTGGGGAGGTAGCCGGCCGCGCCCCCGGCGAGCACCCGCTCGGTCACGCCCGGCGGGGCAAGCCCGCTCATCAGCGCCACCGGGCGGCCGAAACTCGCCGCGAGCGCCTTGTCGAGGCCGGCATAGCCGTCCATGCCCGGCATTCCGTAATCGAGCACCGCCAGATCATAGGGCGGCGCCGCTTCGGCGATCCGCACCAGCGCGGCCGGCAGGTCGCCCACCGTATCGACGGTGAAGCCGCCCTCGGCCTCGAGGTAGGAGCGCAGCACGTCGCGCAACAATTCGTGATCGTCGGCTATCAGGATACGCATTCCCGGTTCCTTTCGCGGGCGGCGGCGATGGCCGCGGCGGCGGCGCTGGCGAGTTGAGCGGCGGTGGGGGGCTTGCCCAGCACCGCATCAAAGATCCCGCCCGGTCCCTGGTGGAGCTGGTGGACGCGGGGCAGCGCGGTGAGCAGCAGGATCGGCAGGTCCGCCCGCAGCGCGCGCACCCGCTGCCCCAGCTGCGCGCCGTTCATCGCGGGCATGTCGTAATCGGTGATGACGAGGTCCCAGGCCGCCGGATCCTCGCCCAGCACCGCGATGGCATCGGCGGGATCGAGGCACGGCCCGACCTCCACGCCGAGCCGCTCGAGCATCGCCGCGATCGTGTCGACCACCGCCGGATTGTCGTCGACCACCAGCACCGCCTTGCCCGCGAGCCCGGCCACGCCGCCGCGCTGCGCTGCTTCGCCCGCGGCACGCTCGCCCGGCTCAAGCGGCCACCAGACCTCGAACACCGTCCCGCAGCCGGGCCAGCTCTGGATCGCGAGCGCGCCCGCGTTGCTGGCGACGATCCCCGCCACCACCGCAAGGCCAAGCCCGGTGCCGGCCTCGCCCTTGTGGGTGAAGAAGGGCTCGAACACGCGCTCGAGCTCTTCGGGGCGGATGCCGATCCCGGTGTCGCTGATGCGGATCAGCGCCGCCGGCACCTGCGGCACGGCGCCGAGCACCAGCTTGCCGGTCGGCTGGTAGCCCTCGGCCGCCATCACCTCGAGCTTGATGCGGTGCGTCTCGCCCGGGCGCAGCGCATCGCGCGCGTTGAGCGCCAGGTTGAGCACCACCTGGTTGAGTTCGGTGTCGTCGGTCAGCGCCATCAGCGGCGCCGAGGGCAGTTCGAGCTCGATCCGGTGGAGCGGATCGGTGAGGCTCGGCGCCACGAGGTCGCGCACGTCCCACAGCGTGCGGCGCAGATCGACGAGCTTGGGATGCGGCACCCGCCTGCCGAGCGTGAGCAGCTTCTCGACCAGCCCCGCGGCGGTGGTCGCGGCCGACTGGATGCGTAGCGCGTGGTGGCGCACCCGGTTGTCCTCGATATGGCGCAGCAGTTCCGCCGTGCCCGAGATCGCGGCGATCAGATTGTTGAAATCATGCGCGATCCCACTCGCCAGCTGGCCCGCCACCTCCTGCCGCTGGGCCAGCATCAGCTGTTCGCGCAGCCGCGCCTTCTCGCGCTCCATCGCCCGCCTTTCGCCGACGTCGCGGGTGACGCAGACGATCCCGCCCTCGTCCGTGAGCGACAGGGCGATCTCCTGTTCGATCGGGCTGCCGTCGGCCTTGCGCCCCTGCGTCTCGCCGCGCCACTGGCCCTGCGCGAACAGCACGGGCATGGCCTCGTCGCTGATGCGCTGCGCCTCGTCCTTCGCGTAGAGCACGCTCCACGGCCGGCCGATCAGCTCTGCCGGGTCGGCATAGCCGAACATCGCCGCATGGGCGCGGTTCATGGAAATGAAGTAGCCTTCGGGATCGGTCAGCGCGATCCCGTCGTCCGAAGCCTCGATCGCGGCCACCTGCCGGGCGAGCCGGATTTCGGTGGCGGCCCGCTCGGCCTCGGCCTGCTTGCGGGCGGAGATATCGCGGATGATCGCCGCGAAGCCCGCGGCCGGCGCGCCCGGCGCCTCGTCGGCGGGCAGTATCGCCAGCGACAGCTCGACCGGAAGCTCGCGGCCGTCCTTGCACAAGGCCGGCACCTCGACCGTCCGGCCGACCAGCCTCGCCGGTTCGCTGGCGCACAGCCGGGCGACCCCGGCGTGGTGGGCCTTGCGATGGACCCGGGGGATCAGCAGGTCGAGGCTCTTGCCGAGCGCCTCCTCGCCCGTCCAGCCGAACATCGTCTCGGCGGCGCGGTTCCACAGGGTGATGCGGCTGTCGGCGTCGGCGCAGACGAAGGCGTCGGTGGTGGTCCGGGCGATCAGCTGGGCGATGCGCCGCTCCTGCCGCGCCTGCCGGCCCTCGAGCATGGTGACCACCTGGCGCGCCATCAGGGCGAGTATCCCGGCATCGTGCGCGCTGAAGGTCTCGCGCGGGGCGGGGTCGATGACGCACAGGGTGCCGATCGCGTGGCCGTCCGCGAGCACCAGCGGCGCGCCCGCGTAGAAGCGGATGTGCGGCGCGCCGGTGACCAGCGGGTTGTGCGCGAAACGGGGATCGGCGGCGGCATCGGGCACGACCATCACGGTCTTGCCGACCAGCGTGTGCGCGCAGAAGCTGTCGCGGCGGCAGGTCTCGCTCGCCGCGAGGCCGTGGCGCGCCTTGAACCACTGGCGGTCCCGGTCGACAAGGCTGACCAGCGCGATCGCGGTGCCGAAGCGATCGGCGGCGAGCCGGGTGACGATGTCGAGATCGTCCTCGGGCGGGGTGTCGAGCACCTCGAGCCGCTCGAGCGCGGCAAGCCGCCCCGCTTCGTCCTCGGGAAGAGGCGGCTGGAAGGCGGCAGCGTCGGGCATGTTTTCGGGCATGGCGGTTGCGATCGGTGCAGGGGTCCTGGTCGGAGGGAAGCCTCGTGTGTCTCACACCCGCACGCGCGGGAACATCTGCCCTTATGAAGGGGAAAGCTTATCCTTTCGTATAGGTGACCTCGACCCTAGGGTGATGCCGCTATCCCGCCGGAGCGCGCCGTCCACCCTTCCGCGCGCCCGATTATCCCCCCGCGATCACGACAGGCGGCGTCCTGCACGGCATTCGGTCTCCAGCCACGGCAACACCGCCGATGGACAGACCACGACCAGAAAAGGACCACTCACATGAACAAGATGCTTGCCGCAGCCGGCATGATCGCCGCCCTCGCCGCCGCCACTTCGGCGCAGGCCCAGTCCGCCGATGCCGGCGCCGGTGCGAAGATCATCGCCCCGCTCGAAATCAGCAACACGGCCGATCTCTACTTCGGCACCATCGCGCCCTCGACCACGGTTGCCGACGTCGTCGTCGTCGCCGCCGACGGCAGCCGCAAGTGCGGCCCGGCGCTGACCTGCCTGACCGCCGACCACACCGCCGCCGCCTTCGCGGTGACCGGCGAGGCCGACGCTTTCTACACGATCTCGCTCCCCAAGGAGATCAAGATCGTCAACCAGAAGGGCACCGCGATGCGCGTGTCGGACTTCAGCGGCTCCAAGAGCGGCGGCCAGCTGCTGAAGGGCGAGGACAGCTTCACCGTCGGCGGCATGCTCGACGTGGGCGTGCGCCAGGAAGCCGGCAAGTACACCGGCAGCTTCACCGTCGCCGTCGAATACCAGTAAGCCAGTCCCTGGCAGGGGGGGACGGGGCCGCGCAACCGCGACCCGCGCGGCCCCCTTTCCCCCGAGCCGCCCGCAAGACCAACCCCTGCCACTGTAAGGTCTTACCCGCCATGTCCCGCTTTCCCTTCCTCGCCGCGCTCGCCGCGGCGCTCGCCGCCCCCGTGCCCGCCGCCGCCGAGCTGCTGGTCGCCCCCACCCGCGTGGTGCTCACCCCCGAGACGCGCTCCTCCGAACTGGTGCTCGTCAACAAGGGCACTGAAGCCGCCGCCTTCCGCATCGCCCTAGAGAACCGCCGGATGCGCGAGGACGGCAGCCTCGAGGACGCCGCAACGCCCGCGCCCGGCGAACTCTTCGCCGACGACAAGCTGCGCTACTCCCCCCGCCAACTGGTACTGGAGCCCGGCGCGCGGCAGGTGGTGCGGATTATGACGAGCGCGCCTGCCGACCTCGCGCCGGGCGAATACCGGTCGCACCTGCGGCTGATGTCCGCGCCCGTGAGCGCCGGCGCCGCTGCGGTTGCCGGCCCCACCGGCGCCGCCGCCACCGACAACAGCTTCTCGATCGAGCTGGTTGCAATCCGTTCGATCACCATCCCAGTCATCCTGCGCGTCGGCAGCCTTGCGGCGAGCGTGACCATGGACGGCGCCGCGCTCGCCGCCGATGCCCCCGACCAGCTGGTGGTGCGCCTGACCCGCTCGGGCAGCCGCTCGACCTATGGCGACGTCAGCCTGACGCCCGAGGGCGCGAAGGAGCCCGCCTGGCTGGTGCGCGGCGTTGCCATCTACGTGCCCAACACCGCGCGTGACGTGATCGTGCCCCTGCCCCCCGAGGCGCGCGAAAGGCTAGCCGGCAAGCGGGTGCGGATCGACTACACCTCGACCGACGCCGGTGCCCCTGCCGAGGCGGGCAAGCTCCTCGCCAGCCTCACCGCGACGCTCTGATCCCGCGCGTGACCGGCCGGGCCGCCCGCCATGCCCCGTCCTTCGCTCCGGCCGCGCCGCTGGCTGGCCCTGCTGGGCTTCGCGGGGCTCGCGCTGGCGGCGGCCGCGGCTCCGGCCCGGGCGCAGGATGAAGGCGTGTTCGACCGGCTGTTCGGCACCGACCCCGCGGCCGAACGCGCCGGGCAGGCGGCGGATGGCCTCGCCCTCCCCGCGCTGTTCGCCGACGGCAGGCTGATCGCCGACGCGCTCCCCCTGCACGATCTCGGCGCACAGGGCGGCGCCTGCATCGCCATCCTCCCGCTGCTCGCCGCGCTCGAGATCGTCCACGACCAGCCCGGCGCGGGCGCCGACATCGCCCTCACCCTTCCCGAACCGCAGCGCCGCGTCACCCTTCCTGCCGCCACGCTGCTGCCGAGTCCTTCCGGCGACTGCCTCCCGCTCGCCGTGCTGCCCGAGCACCTCCCCCTCGCCCTCACCCACGATGCCGAGAGCCAGCGCCTCCTCCTTGCGCCCAGCGCCGCCCTGCCGGTGCTGATGCGGCGCGCCCGCGAGGAACGGCAGGCGCGGCTGCGGCCGGAGACGGTGCGCCCCGCCTTCCCGCTCCTCCCCCGGCCCGAGGGCGCGATGCAACTGTGGAGCGCCGATCTCGGCGCGGGGCTCGCCGCCGGGCCGCAGGGCCAGCAGCTCTCGGCCAGCCTGCTCGCCAGCGGCGCGCTGTTCGGGCTGGCAGGTCGGCTCAGCCTCGCGATCAGCCAGGAGGGGGGGATCACCCCCGGCTTCACCCTGTCCGAGGCGCGTGACACCCCCGACCTGCTCGGTCCGCTCGGCGCGCGCAGCCTCGCGCTCGGCGACATTGCCGCGCCTGCCCAGCCGCTCATCGCCGACGCGCTCGCGGGGCGGGGCCTGGTGGTGTCCTCGCGCGCGCCGTGGCGCGGGACCCTCGTCGACGTCATCACCCTGTCGGGCCCGCTCCCCCGGGGCTGGGAGGCCGAGCTGTGGCACGAGGAACGGCTCGTCGCCGTCACCCGCACGCCCGACGCGGCCGGCCACTGGCAGTTCGGCGACATCCCCGTCCGCATCGGAGAGAATCGCTGGGTGGTGCGCCTCTACGGCCCGGGCGGCGAGACCGACGAACAGGTCTTCACGCGCCTCGTGGGCACCGAGATGAACCCCGAGAACGAGGTCGGCTACAGCTTCGGCATCGTCGACGGTGGGCGGCCGCTGCTGGGCGATACGCTCGCCGGGGAGCCCGCCGGGCCGACCGCCTTCGCCAGCATCGACTGGGGCAGGACGAGCGACGTGACCGCCCGGCTCGACCTGCGCGCCGGGACCGACGCGCGGCCTGCAATGGCGGCGGGCTTCAACGGTGCGTTCGGCGGGGCGCTGTGGGCGTTGACCGCCGCGCGCGACCGGACGGGCGGCTTGGGCGTCGCGATCCGGCTGGCGCGGCGCATCGGGGCGCAGGACGTGGTGCTCGATCTCGCCGATCACGGACGCGACGCCGGGCCGGGCCTGCCGCCACCGGTGCGCGAGTTCGACCGGGTGCTGAGCTTGAGCGGACAGGGCCGGATCGGGCTCGGGCGCCTCAGCCTGCCGTGGCAGGCGCGGCTCCGATCGGGCGCACTGCGGCGCGGGGGCGCGCGTCACGCGGCCGCCACCCGGCTGGTGCTGCCGATGGCCGACTGGCAGGGCACCCTCGCGCTCGGCGCGGTGCGCGAGGGGAGCGCGCCGTGGCAGGCCACCGCCGCGCTCGGGATGACGGTCCGGCGCGGCGACTGGCGGCTGCGGAGCGGCGTCACCGCCTCGGAGCGCGGCGGCTGGCGGGTCGACGGGGCCAGTCTCAGCGCCGCGCGGCGGCTGGGTGCGGGCAACCTCGCGCTCGATCTCGACTGGGAGGCGCAGAGCGGGCGGATCGGCGGCGGGTTGACCTATGCGCGCAGCCTCGGCCCGCTCGGCCTCAGCGTTTCGGCGGGGCGCGAGGGGGATGGCTGGCGGGCGGGCATCGGCGTGACGCTCGGCCTGTTCCGCGGGCCCGACCGCTGGCGCGCCGCGCCCGCCGGCATCGCCCGCTCGGGCGCGATCATGGCGGAGATGTTCGTCGACGAGGACGGCGACGGCACGCGCGGCCTAGCCGAGAGCGGCGTCGCCGGCGGGCGGTTCATCGTCGGCGCGGCGCTGCGGCCCGAGGAAACGGGGGCTGACGGGCGCGTGCTGATCGGCGGGATCGCCCCGGGGCCGGACGTCGATGTCGAAACGCAGCTTGCCTCGCTCACCGACTTCACCCTGCGCCCGGCGCGCGCGGGCGACCGGCTGGCACTGCGCCCCGGCGAGGTGCGCCATGTGGCGATCGCCCTCAGGCCCACCGGCAGCATCGAGGTGCAGGTGGTGCTCGTCGCCGGGGACCAGCGCACGCCGCGCGCGGGCGTCGCTGTGGCGCTCCGCGACGCCGAGGGGCGCGAGGCGGCGCGGGCGATCACCGATTTCGACGGCTACGTGCTGTTCGAGGCCCTGCCTTTCGGCAGCTACCGCGCCGAGGCGGCAGGGCAGGCCGGGCCGGCGTTGCCAGTGACGCGCGAAGCGCCCGATGCGCGGGCGCAGCTGCTGATCCCGCCCGCGCCGCGCGGCTGAGGCGGCGAGGTTCCACCCGAGGACCGCCGCGGAGCTGGGCGAGCGGACGCCTGCGGGGTGTCTAGCGCCGCTTGAGGATCAGGTAGAGCGCGCCCTCCCCGCCGTGGCGGATGTGCGCGCGGCGCACCGCCCCGATCGCGTCGGCATGGCGGCTCGCGGCCAGCCAGTCGAGAAGCTTCGCGCGGATCGCTCCGCGGCGCGCCATGCGGTCGGCAGGATCGACCGGCCGTTCGCGCCCCGCCACCACCAGCACGACCCGCGCGCCCATGCTGCGTGCCTGATCGAGCGCGCTCATCACCCGATCATAGGCGGCATCTAGGGTGTGGCCGTGGAGGTCGAGCGTCAGGTCGGGCTCCAGCCGCCCCGCCTTCATCCGCCGGTCCCAGTGCGAATCGAGACCCCCGTCCTCCCCGGGGCGGGGAGGGGGACCGCCGGGCGCAGGCCGGGGGTTGAGCGGCACGCGCGGCGGTCCTGTCGGTTGTTTCGCCGCGGCGGGTTTGTCCGCTTTCGTCACACCAGCCGGACCAGCGGCCCGCGCTCCTCCACCATGCTTCGTCTGCCCCCCCTCCCCGTTGCGGGGAGGATCGGGGCGGCGCTTGCCGGGCAGCGGCTTGACGCTCGCGGCGAGGTGCGCCCAGGCCGCCTGCTCGCCCGCGGTAAGCCCGCGCGGCGCTCTCATCGCCGGGCGGCGCCGAGCCGCGCGGCGGCCGCGCGCGGGATCAGCACATAGGCGCGCCCCCGCCCGCTCATCCCGCCGGCGATCGCCCGCGCATCTTCGCCTGCGCCCCAGAAGGTGTCGAAACGGTTCGCGCCCTTGATTGCCCCGCCGGTGTCCTGCGCGATCCACAACCCGCCCGCCTCGCGCCGGTCGAGGTCGAGCCACACCGGCGCGCCCAGCGGCACGAAGGCCGGGTCGGCCGCGACCGAGCTTTCGCGCCGCACCGGCACGCCAAGGGCGCCCAGTGGCCCGTCGCCCTTCAGTTCGGTGAAGAAGATCCAGCTCTTGTTGAGCCGCATCAGCTCGCGGCCCTCGCGGGGGTTCTCGCGGATATAGGCCATGATCCCCTGCATCGAGCCCGAATACTTGCCCGGCCCGCTGCCCAGCAGCCCGCGCTCGCGCATCACGCCGCCGATGCCGACATATTCGCGGCCGTTCTGCCCGGCATAGCCGATGCGGATCACCTCGCCCTCGGGCGTGCGCAGGCGCCCCGAGCCCTGGATCTGGAGGAAGAAGAACTCGACCGGGTCCGCCGCCCAGGCGATCACCTGCGCCTTGCCCGCGAGCGCCCCGTCCTCGATCGCAGCGCGGTCGTGATAGAGCACGAAGCGGCCGCGCTCGTCATAGCGCCCGAGCGGCGGGCGGCCGGTCCGCTCGGAAGGCGCGACATCGTCGGGCCAGCCGCGCACGAGATCGGTCGGCATGGCATAGACCGGGACTTGGAAACCCGGGCGGCGGGTGCGGCTGCCGGCGATCTCGGGCTCGAAATAGCCGGTGGCGAAGGCCTGCCCGTTGCCGACCTGCACCGGGGTGAAGATTTCCGCGAAGAAGGCGGTTGCCCGGCCCTGCGGCCAGCCGCGCGCGGCGGTGCAGGGGGCCTGCCAGTCCTCGCGCCGGGTGAGACCGCTGGCATCGTCGCGGGCGAGCAGCCGCGGGCAGGATTCGATGAAGCTGGCGAGCGCCCCGCGCGCGTCCGCCTCGGCCACGCCGAGCGCACCGAAGGCAGGGCCGAGCGCCACGCCCGACAGAACCGCATTGGCAGCGAGCGTCCCCGCCGGCGCGGTGATCGGCGCGGGTGGCACCACGCGCCCGCCGCAGGAGGCCAGCACCAGCAGCATGGCAAGCGCCAGACCTGCACGCATCATCGGCTCCCTATCGGACCGGAAGGCCTGGGACCGCCCGCGCCCCACATCCCGTTCAGCTCCGGATCAGCCCCAAATCAGCCTTCGTCGGTCTCGTCGAGCAGCCAGTTGGGATCGCGCGCGCCGACATTGCGCGAGAAGGTCCACACATCGCGGCTTTCGATCGCATCGTCGAGCGATCCGGCCACCACGTTGCCGTCACGGTCGCGGGTGACCGCGGCGATGTCGGCGACGAACAGGATCGCGATGCGCGCCATCCGCCCGTCGAGCACGGCGGAGTGGATGCGCGTTTCCTCGATCCTGATCAGCGTGTTCTCGAGCCGTTCGCCCGCCGCCTCGCGCGCGTCGATGGCGGCGACGAAGCCCGCGTAGACATCGTCGTCGCACAGCTCGCGCAGGGTCTCGCGGTCGCCCTTCCAGAAGGCCTCGAGGATCATCCGGTAGGCGCTGCGCGCGCCTTCGAGGAACTGGCCCAGCTGGAACTTGCTGTCGGCCGCGGAAATCTCTCGCAGTGCGCGCTCGACCGCAGGCATCACCCCTTCGAGCTCGACCGGGCGCGGCGGCACCGGCGCCGTCGGCAGGGTCGCGGGGCGCAGGGCCGGCTTGTCGTCCGCCTCGAAACGCTGCGGAACGGGCTCCTCCTCCTGTTCCGCACGGCGTCCGAGCACCGAATAGAGCCGCAGGCCGAGGAAGGCGGCCACCATGGCGAGGAGAACGATTTCGAGCACTATTCGGTCCGATCTTCATGCGAGGGCCTTCGGCTTACGCAGCGTAGCCGGGCCCGGATGCTGTCACACTGCCTTAAATGGTGACTCATTACAATTCGCCAACGCCCGATAGGTTGCCGCGCAGGTCGAATCCCGCAGAACGCGCCGCGCGCATGGCTGCGGTTGCGGGCGCGCGCCGCCCCTGCTAGGCGCCGGGCCTGCGCATCCCCCGCGCCGCGGTGCGGGGGATGAACCATCCTTGACCCAATGCGAAAGACAGGCGGAATCATGGCCGAGCCCGAAGGCGTCCTCACCGATCTCGACAATGCCGGCGGCGAACCCCGGCCGAACGGTGCGGACACCCTGCCCGCGGTCGGGATCATCACCCAGTACGTCAAGGACCTTTCGGTCGAGAACCCGAGCGCGCCCGACGTCTACCAGTGGCCCGAGCCGCCGCAGATCGACGTGCAGTTCAACATCGCCGCCGAGAACGTCAGCCCCGACGTGCACGAGGTGACGCTGAAGCTCACCCTCACCGCCGCCTCGCAGCGCGGGACGATGTACATCGTCGACCTCGCCTATTGCGGACTCGTGGGAATGCGCAACCTCGGCGAGGACCAGGCCCATGCCTTCCTCTATGCCGAGGCGCCGCGCCTGCTGTTCCCTTTCGCCCGCCGGGTCGTCGCCGATGCGGTGCGCGATGCGGGCTTCCCGCCGCTGATGGTCGATCCGGTCGATTTCAACGGGCTTTACGCCCAGCAGCTCGCCGCGCGCCGCGCCGAGGAAGCCGCCGGCGGCAAGCCGATCACGCCGGTCACGGGCAACTCCTGATCGCGCGAACGCGGGCGGGGCGCGGGGGATGAGCCTGCTCAAGAACGTCGGCACGATCGGCGGGCTGACGCTGGTGAGTCGCCTGTTCGGCTTTGCCCGCGACATCCTGCTCGCCCGCGTGCTCGGTGCAGGGGGCGTGGCGGATGCCTGGCAGCTCGCCTTCCAGCTCCCCAACCTGTTCCGCCGCCTGTTTGCCGAGGGCGCCTTCGCGAGCGCCTTCGTGCCGCTCTTCAACCGCCACATGGCCGAGGACGAGCACGCCGCAAAGCGGTTCGCGGGGGAAGTGCTGGCGGTGCTGCTGCCGATCCTCGTGGTCTTCGGAGCGGTCATGATGCTGGCGATGCCCTGGATTCTGTGGGCCTTCGCCAACGCGGAGCTGCGCGGCGACCGTGCCACCTATGACCTTGCGGTCATGATGGGGCGGATCGCCTTTCCCTACCTCATGTTCATGAGCCTCGGGACGCTGGTGGCGGCGATCCTCAACTCGCTGTCGCGCTTCGCCGCCGCGGCCGCCGCGCCGATCCTGCTCAACGCGTGCCTGCTCGCCGCGCTCGTCTGGGGCGCGCTCCTGCCCGAGGGCGAGGCGACCAAGGCTGCCACGGGGATCGCGCTGGCGATTTCCGTCTCGGTCAGCGGGGTGCTGCAGCTCGTGTGGCTGTACTGGTTCATGCGTCGCGCCGGCTTCCGCATCCCGCGCCTGACCCCGCGCGTCACGGCGCGGGTCAAGGAGATGGGCGTGCTGATCGTCCCCGCCGTGTTCGGGGCGGGGGTCTACCAGATCAGCCGCTTCATCGATCTCGCCTTCTTCCGCGGCCTGCCCGACGGAAGCCTCACCTACATGGCGATGGCCGACCGCTGGAACCAGCTCCCCCTGGGCGTGATCGGAATCGCGCTGGGCACGGCGGTGCTGCCCGCCCTGTCGCGCTACATCGCCAAGGCCGAGGACGAGGAGGCAGTGCGCCTGCAGGCCAACGCGGTCGAGCTTGCCATGCTGCTCACCCTCCCCTGCGCCGTTGCGCTGTTCGTGAGCGGCGATGCCTTTGTGAAGGCCTTCATGGAGGGACAGGCCTTCACCGCCGAGGACGCGGCGGTCACTGGCATGGTCACCTCGGCGCTGGTGGTGGGCCTGCCCGCCTATGTGCTGGTGAAGGTGCTGACCCCCAACTTCTTCGCGAGGGCCGACACGCGGACGCCCGTCTACACCGCTGCCGCCTCGCTGGTCGTGACGGTGGCGCTCAACTTCGCGCTGATTCCCTCTTTCGGCGTGGTCGGCCTCGCGCTGGCGGGCGCGGTCGGGGCATGGGTGAACGTCGCGCTGCTGGGCGCGATCCTCGCGCGGCGCGGCTACTTCCGCCTGCCGCTGCGTGTGGTCGGGAGGATCGCGCGGATCGCGCTCGCGGCGGCGATGATGGGCGCGGCGCTGTTCGCGCTGCTCCAGACGATCGGCCCCTGGCTCGACGGGTCGCGCGGCGAGCGGCTGGCGGTGATCGCGGCGATCGGTGCGGTCAGCCTCGTCACCTACGGGGCGGGTACGGTGCTGCTCGGAGTGCTCGACAAGGCGACCATCCAGCGCCTAATGCGCCGCCAGAGCTAGGCAATCACGGGATCATCATGCGCGTCGTTTCCGGCATCCAGCCCACCGGCAACCTGCACCTCGGCAACTACCTCGGCGCGATCCGCAACTGGGTGGCGATGCAGGACGCGCTGGAACCCGGGTCGGAGGCGCTGTTCTTCCTCGCCGATCTCCATGCGCTCTCGCAGCCGCACGATCCGGCGGGGCTCGCCTCGGCAACGCTCGAGATGACCGCGGCGCTGGTCGCCTGCGGGATCGACCCCGACCGCTCGGTGCTGTTCAACCAGGCGCAGGTGCCCCAGCATGCCGAGCTTCAATGGCTCTTGAACGGCACCGCCCGCATGGGCTGGCTGAACCGCATGACCCAGTGGAAGGACAAGGCGGGCAAGAACCGCGAGGGGCAGTCGGTGGCGCTGTTCACCTACCCCGTGCTCCAGGCCGCCGACGTGCTGCTCTACCAGACCACGCACGTGCCGGTGGGCGAGGACCAGAAGCAGCATCTCGAGCTCGCCCGGGACATCGCGCAGAAGTTCAACAACGACTTCTGCCCCGAGGACGCGCCGGTCTTCACTCTCCCCGAGCCGATCATCCCGGCCGAGGCCGCGCGGATCATGAGCTTGCGCGACGGCAGCGCCAAGATGTCGAAGTCGGACCCTTCCGACATGAGCCGCATCAATCTTTCCGACGATGCCGACACCATGGCGCAGAAGGTGAAGAAGGCGAAGACCGATCCCGAGCCGCTCCCCTCCGAGGAAGCGGGCCTTGCCGAACGGCCCGAGGCGCGCAATCTCGTCGGGATCTATGCCGCGCTGTCCGGCGATCCGGTCGATGCCGTGCTGGCGCAGTACGGGGGGCAGGGCTTCGGCGCTTTCAAGCCCGCGCTCGCCGACCTGCTGATCGCGACGCTCGGGCCGATCCGCGACCGCTTCGTGGCGCTGAAGGACGACCGCGAGAGCCTCGATGCGATCCTCGCCCGCGGCGCCGCCAAGGCGCGCGAGCGCGGCACGCCGACGCTCGATGCCGCCTACCGCGCGCTCGGCCTGGTGCGGCACTGAATTTCCACGCGTCTGCGGCAGGACGCCGCAATTTTGCGGCGAATATTCAATCCCGGTTCATTCCCGTACCGTAGATTGTCACGCGTGAAGTCCCCTGCCGGCATGCTGCGGGACTCGATAGAACCGAGGGTTGTGTCATGTTCTCCAAGATGTCCAAGATGAAGTCCCTGGCCCGGCTGGGCCTTCCGGTGGCGCTCGCCCTGGGCGCGGCGGCCTGCACCACGCCTTTCAAGGCCGACGTTTCGCGTTTCGCCGTGCCGCTGCCGGCTCCGCAGGGCCAGACCTTCGCTGTCGTACCCGAGGACCCCAAGCTCGCCGGCGGGCTAGAGTTCGCAACCTATGCCAATGCGGTCGCCGCCGAGATGAGCCAGCTCGGCTACACCCGTGCGCCGACTGCCGAGGCGGCCGATCTCCTCGTGCGCTTTGACTACCGGGTCGACGGCGGGCGTGAACGGGTGCGCACCGACTTCAACGGAGCCGGCTTCGGCGCCGGTCGCTGGGGCCCGTGGGGTCCGTGGGGCGGCTGGGGCGGCGGCGCCTGGGGCTTCGGCTTCAACGACCCGTTCTTCGGCGGGCCTGACGTGCGCAGCTACACCATCTACACCAGCGGCATCGACCTCAAGATCGATCGTGCCGCTGACGGCCAGCGCCTGTTCGAGGGCAAGGCAGAGGCGGTGTCGCGCTCCAACCGCCTGCCGCGCCTCGTGCCCAACCTCGTCGATGCGCTGTTCACCGACTTCCCGGGCAATTCGGGCGAGACGCTGCGGATCACCATCCGCGACGACGAAAAGACCGTGCGCAACGCGGATTGATGGTGTAAGACAAACCTCAAGAGACCCTTGGACGGGAACAAGAAGGCGGCGCAGGGGATCGCGCCGCCTTTTTTGTTGCCTGCCTTCCGGCGGCTCACCAGCCGGCGGCGCGCTCTCTGTCGAGGTTCGCCAGCAGTCGCGGCGCGTGGCGGCTCTGATGCCGAGCCCGGACCGCGTCCTGCGGCACGGCCTCGCTTGCGGCATTGCGGCGATGTTCGCGGACCAGCTGGCCGAGCAGCAGCTGGCCGAAGTCCCAGTCGCCGATCTCGGAATCGGCGTTGATGTGGCCGACCGAGCCCGCATAGGCGAAGCACGCGCTCCAATCCGTCGCCAGCCCGCGCGCGACGCGCAGCTGACAATAGGGATCGTTCTCGCTCGCCGCGAGGAACGCCGGGAAGGGCAGCGGTTGGCGCGGCACCGGCGCGAAGCGGGCGAGACGCGGATCGACGCCGGGCTTTTCGACATCGGGCGGGGCGACCAGCAGCGCGCCGACCACCGGGTTGCCGTAGGCGGGCTTCTCGTATTCGGCCCACCATGCCACCGCGAGGCAGCCGAGGCTGTGGGCGACGAGGATCACCGGCCTCCGGGCGTTGTGAATCGCGAGGTTGAGCTTGTTCACCCAGGTGTTGCGATGCGGATCGTCCCACATCCCGAGGTCCACCCGCTCGCAATCCGGGATCTTCGCTTCCCATCGCGACTGCCAATGGCGTGCGTCGCTGTTGTTGAGGCCGGGGACGGTGAGGATCAGCGGATCCTCGCCAAGACGGTCATTGTCGAGTTCGAAGTGATGGGCCATTTCCTGCTCCTCATGGGGCGTAAACGGCCGTCCATTTGTATGGTCCGACTGAGGGCAAGATATCTCAACCGATACGGTTGACAAGGGCCTGGCGATGAACCGCCGGAGAATTTGCGGCAAGCTGCGCTCGCCTCCCGACCCGCAGGGCGGGTCGCGATCAGAGCGCCGCGTGCCCCCCGGTCGAGCCGAAGCCGCCATCACCCCGCGCAGTCGAATCGAGCTCGGCGACCTCGTCCCACGCCGCCTGCACGACGGGCGCGAGCACCAGTTGCGCAACCCGGTCGCCCCGGGCAATGGCGAAAGGCTCGGTGCCGAGATTCACGAGAATCACCTTCAATTCGCCGCGATAGTCCGAATCGATCGTGCCGGGGGTGTTGGGCACGCTGATGCCGTGCTTCAACGCAAGCCCCGAGCGCGGGCGCACCTGGATCTCGTAGCCCGCCGGGATCGCCAGCGCGAGGCCGGTCGCCACCGCGTGGCGCGCGCCGGGAGCCAGCGTCACGTCCTCGGCGCTGACCACGTCCATCCCGGCCGCGCCGGCGGTGGCATAGGCGGGGAGCGGCAGGCCCTCACCGTGGGGCAAGCGCCTCACCTCGACCTTGACCGCTGGCGTCACTCGGCCGCTTCCGCGCGGAACACCGCGGCGATCCGCTCGGCGAGGGCCATGGCGACCGCAGCCTTGGGCATCTCCTCGAGCGTCTCCACCCCATCGCCGCTGACGATGGTCACGCGGTTCCGGTCCCCGCCCATCACGTCGCCCGAAACGTCGTTGGCGACGATCCAGTCGCAGCCCTTGCGCTTGCGCTTGGCCCTGGCGTTCTCCAGCACGGCCTCGGTCTCGGCAGCGAAGCCGATCACCAGTTCGGGGCGGCGCGGCGCGCTCGAGACATTGGCGAGGATGTCGGGGTTCTCGGTCAGCATCAGGGCCGGCGGCGCATCGCCGCGCTTCTTCATCTTCTGGCCGCGATACTCCTTGGGCCGCCAGTCGGCGACCGCGGCGACCATCACCGCAACGTCCGCCGGAAGCGACCGCTTGACAGCATCGGCCATCTCGAGCGCACTCTCCACATCGATACGGCTGACGCCAGCAGGGGTCTTGAGCGCGACGGGGCCGGCCACCAGCGTCACCCGCGCGCCCAATGCTGCGGCGGCGGCGGCGATCGCGAAGCCCTGCTTGCCGCTCGAACGGTTGGCGATGTAACGCACCGGATCGATCGCTTCCCAGGTCGGTCCGGCGGTGACCAGCACGTGCCGCCCGGCGAGCGGACGGTGCGCGGGCGCAACGCCGAGCGCCGCGCCCTCGGGCACTTCGCCGAGATCGGCCTCGATATCCTCGGGCACTTCGGGGGCCTGCCGCTCGGGCGGGGCCTTGCGGGGGTCGATGAGGTGGCCGAGCGCACCCGCGTCGAGCGGCGGGGCGGCGCCCGCCTTGCCCTTCTTGGCGAGCAGCGGCCCGGAAAAGTCCGGCTTGAACTCGGCCACCGGCTCCTCGAGCATCGGGAAGTCCTCGGGCGCCGGCTCGGGCAGTTCCTCGAACTCCGCCTCGATCTCCTCGTGGCTGCGCTTGGGTGTGGAGCGGGGGATGATCCTCGAGAAGAACCCGCCCAGCCCGCCCGCGGGGATGGCATCAGTGCCCTCGCCGTCCTCATCCTCGGGCTCGAGCGCCTCGACCAGGATCGGCGCGGGCGCGGGGGCCGGCGGGGCGAGGCCGAGCTGCCCGGCGATGGCGCGCCAGATCGCCTCGGGCTCAGGCAGGCGGCCATAGCCGAACTCGCCGCAGGCCATGGGCCCTTCGTCCGGGTGGAGCACGGTGACGCCCGCCGCGTTGAGCAGCACGACATTGCGCTGCGTTGCGGCGTGTTCCCACATCCGCACGTTCATCGCGGGCACCGCCATCACCGGCTTGTCGGTGGCGAGGATCAGCGTGGTGGCGAGATCGTCGGCGATCCCGGTCGCCATCTTCGCGAGCAGGTCGGCGGTGGCCGGGCACACCACCACGAGGTCCGCCTCGCGGCTCAATTGGATGTGACCCATCTCGGCCTCGTTCTTGAGGTCGAAGAGGTTGGTATAGACCTGGTTCTCGCTCAATGCCGCAAGCGCCATCGGGGTGACGAACTGCTGCCCGCCCTTGGTGAGCACGCAGGTGACCTCACCCCCACCCTTGCGGATCAGGCGCACCAGTTCGCAGGCCTTGTAGGCCGCAATGCCGCCGCCCACCACCAGCAGGATGCGTGGGGCCTTGCCCGCTTTCGCCTCCTTGTCGCTCATCGTGCCACTGCCTCTCGCGCCTCGCTCCCGGGTGCCTGCCCCCGGGTGCATGCCATAGTGCAAGCTGCAAGCATCGCAAAGCTTGGTTAAGTTTGCCTTGCGCCCGGACGGCCCAATGCGGCGCCGAGACAGTCGGCGAGGGCCCGCGGCACGAAGGCGAGGCCAATGCCGTAGGCGGGCAGGGCGAGCTGCACCCAGTAGAAATTCTCAGGCCGCGCGAACAGGGCCACCATGGTGAAGAGCCCGGCGAACCAGAGGAGCGCGAACAGCCCGAGCCGCCCGCCGAGCGAGGCCCAGCCGAGGAGCGGCAGGATCGCGAGCGGGGCGGCCCACTGGATCGGCAGCAGCAGCAGGCCGGTGAGCCGCGCGAGCGCCATGAGGGGAAGGCCGTAGCCGGCCATCGCGTCCCACCCCTGCGAGGAGGGATCGCCCGGCAGCCGCCCGGCCTCGACCGCGAGGTAATGCGCCGCCATCCCGGCCGCGAAGACCGCGATGAGCGCCGCCACCCCGGCCGCCTCGCGCCAGCGCCGCTCGGCGAGCGCGAAGGCGAGCCACAGCAGCACGAAGGGCGCGGCGAGTTCCCGCACCGCCAGCGCGCATCCTGCCGCCAGCAGCGCCGGCCACCACCGCTCCGGGCGGTGGATCAGCAGCGCAAGCGTCAGCCACAGCCCCGCCCACAGCTCGTGGATCAGCCCCGCTGTCGGCACCGCCGCCGCCGCCCCGCCGAGCACCATCAGCACCAGCGCCAGGAGCCGCTCGGGCATGGCGACCAGCGGGGCGAGGCGCAACTGCAACGCCCAAAGACAGGCGGCGACGAGCGCCAGCTCGACGATGCGCACCCCGTTCACGCCGATCGCGGCCTGAAGCCAGGCGAGCGTAGGCTGGCGCACCGCGACGAAGGGCCTGGTCGGGTAGTTGCTGGCGCGTTGTTCGCCCATGGCGGCGGCGTAGTAGTCCTCGCCCGCCGTCACCCGCGCGGCGATACGGGCGTAGAGCGCAAGATCGCCCTTGCCCTTGCCCTCCTCGGCACGGGCGATGCCCGGCGCCTGCGCGGCCTTGGCGGCGATCCGCGCACGTTCGGCCCGGTCGACCGGGGCGGCGGCGATCGCGCTCCACGCCATCGCCGCGGCGAGCAGCGCCAGCAGGCCGATCGCCGCCCAGCGCGGCAGGCGCGCGAGCGGGCGGCCGAGCGCCTCCCACCGCGCGATCAGCGATGCCTCCCCGCCCCCGCGAAGGCTCATCCGAGCCAGCCGAGCGCGATCGCCCCCCACGTCGCGCCAGCGCCGATCAGGCCGGCGAAGAGGTAGCCGGGCCAGCCCGGCCCCTCGCGCCGCTCGATGATGAGCGGGATGTCGGGGAGCGGCGGCGGTTCGGGCGCGCCGCCTTTGGGCGGGAACTTCTCCTCGAGCCGGCGGATCAGGCCGGGCAGGCGCAGCAGGGTCTCGGTGTCCTGCTTCAGGCGATCCGCGAGCGCCGCCTCGGGCCCGAGTTCATCGCGGATCCACTCGCGCACATAGGGTGCGGCGGTGTCCCACATGTTGATGTCGGGATTGAGCTGGGTGGCGATCCCCTCGACCATCACCATCGTCTTCTGGAGAAGAAGAAGGTGCGGCTGGGTCTGCATGTCGAAATCGCGGGTGATCGCGAAGAGCCCGTCGAGCATCTGGCCGACGCTGAGTTCCTTGACGGGCTTGCCGCGCATCGGCTCGCCCACTGCGCGCAGCGCGGTCGCGAATTCGCCGACCGAGTGGTAGCTCGGCACATATTGCGCCTCGAAATGGATCTCGGCGACGCGGCCGTAATTGCCGGTGGTGAGGCCGTAGAGGATCTCGGCGAGCCACTGCCGCGCGCGGCGGTCGATCCGGCCCATGATCCCGAAGTCGATCGCGACGATGGTGCCGTCGTCCTCCACGAACAGGTTGCCCTGGTGCATGTCGGCATGGAAGAAGCCCGCGCTGATCGCCTGGGTGAGGAAGCTGATGACCAGCCGCTCGGCAATCTCGGCGAGATCGTGGCCGCGGGCGCGCAGCTCGTCGACGCGGCTGATCTTGATCCCGTCGATCCATTCGACCGTGAGCACCCTCCCGTTGGTGCGGTCCCAATCGATCGCAGGGATGCGGTAGCCGGGGACGCCCGCCATCTGCTCGGCGAGTTCGCTCGCCGAGGCGGCCTCGCGGCGCAGGTCGAGCTCGGAATTGGTCCAGCGCTTGAAGTTGGCGATGGTGAGGCGCGGGCGCAGGCGCGCCGCCTCGCCGCCCATCGCCTCGACATGGGCGGCGGCCCATTCGTAGGTCTGGATGTCGCGCGCAAACTTCTCGCGGATGCCCGGGCGCAGCACCTTGACCGCGACCTTGCGTCCGTCGGCGGTGACGGCCTTGTGGACCTGCGCGATGCTGGCCGCGCCGACGGGCACGGGGTCGATCTCGGCAAACAGCTTCTCAAGCGGCTGACCGAAGCTCTGCTCGATCGAGGCCTTGATCTGCGAGAACGGGACCGGGGGGAGGCTGTCCTGCAGGCTCAGGAGATTGTTCGCCGCCTCCTCGCCCACCAGGTCCGGCCGGGTAGCGAGCGATTGCCCAAGCTTGATCGCAGCCGGGCCGATGGCACGGAACGCACCGGCATAATCGGGCTCGCCGCGCTTGCCGGTGAAGGTGGCCAGCCGCGCGAGCCGGACGAACTGGCGCACCGCCAACGGCGCGTTGGGGTCGTTCTCGATCCCCACCAGCGCGCGGCGGCGGGCCAGCGTGACGCCCCAGCGGGCAAGGCGCGACAGGTGGACGGCGGAGGAGGTCACTGGCCTAGATCTTCCACCCCGAATGGATCGCGACCAGCCCGCCCATGATCGGCTCGACCCGGGTGTTGGCGAAACCGGCGGCGCGGATCATCGCCTCGAAGGCGGGCATGGGCGGGAACTTGCGGATCGATTCGGCGAGGTAGCGATAGGAATCCGCGTCGCCCGCAATCGCCTGCCCCATGCGCGGCAGCAGGTGTTCGGAATAGAGGTCGTAGGCCTCCTTCAGCCCCGACCATTCGACGGTCGAGAACTCGAGGCAGAAAAACCGCCCGCCCGGACGCAGGACCCGGAGGGCCTCCGCAAGGGCGCGGTCGATATGCGTCACGTTGCGGATGCCGAAGGCGATGGTGTAGGCGTCGAAGCTGTTCGAGGCGAAGCTCACCTCTTCCGCGTTCTGGCGGGTGAAGACGAGGCTGCCTTCCTCTTCCGCGAGGCCCCGCTCCAGCGCGCGCTCCGCGCCGACGTCGAGCATGTCCTGGTTGATGTCGGCGACCGTGACGTGCGCGCCCCTCGCCGCCATGCGGAAGGCGATGTCGCCGGTGCCGCCCGCCATGTCGAGGATCTGCTCGCCCGCGCGCGGTTTCACCCGGCGCACGAAGCGGTCCTTCCACAGCCGGTGCATCCCGCCCGACATGGCATCGTTCATGATGTCGTACTTGCGCGCGACGCTGGTGAACACCTCGCCGACGCGGCGGGTCTTCTCCTGCGGGGTGACCTCTTCATAGCCGAAGGAGACGGTGTCGTCGGTGTTGTCGCTCATGGCGGGTTCCCTAGAGGGAATTGAGGACTGCGCAAAGGGTGTTACAGGCACCTTTTGTTGCGTTTGCCGCGCCGCCCGCTCCCCCCGCCCTTTCACCCGGATAATGTCCCGGGAGGCTCCGGGTGGAAGGGCGGGGGGAGCGGGCGGCGCGGCCATTGAGCGGAAGCGAACATGAGAAAAAATGCCTGAACTGCCGGAAGTCGAGACCACCGTCCGGGGCCTCGCCCGGTTCCTCGAGGGCGAGCGGATCACCCGCGTGACGCTGAACCGTGCGGACCTGAGGCGCCCCTTCCCCGCCGATCTGGTGCAGGTGATGACCGGCGCCACCGTCACCGCGCTCGGGCGCCGGGCGAAGTATGGCCTCGTCCATCTCGACCGGGGGGCGACGATGATCTTCCACCTCGGCATGAGCGGGCGCTGGCGGATCGATCCCGAAGCGGCCGAGCCCCACGATCACCTGCTGCTCGAGACCGCCCGCCACCGCTTCGCCCTGTGCGATCCGCGGCGGTTCGGCTCGGTCGACCTGGTCGAGACGGGCACGCTGGAGGCCTGGCCGCAATTCGCGGCGCTCGGACCCGAGCCGCTCGGGCCGGGGCTGACGGCGGCGCATCTCAAGGCAGCGATCAGGGGCAAGACCCTGTCGATCAAGCTCGCGCTCCTCGATCAGCGGATCATGGCCGGCCTCGGCAATATCTATGTCTGCGAGGCGCTGTGGCGGGCGGGCATCCGCCCGACGAAGCAGGCGGGCAAGGTGACCAGGGCACAGCTCGCCCGGCTGGTGCCCGCGATCCGCGAGGTGCTCGAGGCCTCGATCCGCGATGGCGGCTCGACCTTGCGCGACTATGCGCGGCCCGACGGCGAGCTCGGCTATTTCGCCAGCAGCTTCGACGTCTACGGACGCGAGGGCGAACCCTGCCGGAGAGAGGATGGCGGGCTCATCGGAAGGATCGCGCAGGGCGGTCGGAGCACGTGGTTCTGCCCGATCTGCCAGACATGAGGGAATCGTTGACCTTCGGGGCACTTCCCACTATGTGCGCCGCTTTCCGGCGGTCGGACCCTGAGTCCGCTCGCCCTTTTCGAGCAACCCCGTAAAGTTTTCCCGGCTGCGCCAAGCGGCCCGAACCAGACGCGAGACAGACACGAATATGGCCAACACGCCGCAAGCCAAGAAGCGCATCCGCCGCAACGCCGACCGTGCCGCCATCAACGGCGCGCGCATCCGCCGCATCCGCAGCTTCATCAAGAAGGTCGAAGCGGCGTGCGAGGCGGGCGACAAGGAAGCGGCCGCTGCCGCGCTCAAGGCGGCCCAGCCGGAAATGGCCCGCGGTGTCGCCCGCGGCGTGCTCCACAAGAACACCGTGGCGCGCAAGATGTCGCGTCTGACCCGGCGAGTCGCCACCCTCTGATTCGTCTTGCCGGCCGTTCCGTCTATCATGCCCTAGGCATGATTCCGGATTGCGCCAGGGGCCAAAAGCAGTCGGGCCGCGCTGTTCAAGCGCGGCCCTTTTCGTTTGCGACAAATGCGACAAAGCGCGCCGCCACAAATGTCAGGATTCCTCGCGATTCGCGCGATCTGAGGGATGATAATCCCATGACTTCAAACACTTGAACGCAAGCCTGCGGCACAGAGGTGAGTCAACAGGATTATTTCACTTTTTTTAAAAGTCCGCGCTTGCGCAAAGACGCGCGGCGTTCTTTACATAAATTCCACCCGGCGCGGGACAGTCCGGGTGCTTTTACAAACTGACCGACAGGGGGGTTCCTCCGGAATTTCGATTCCAGGGGAAGGCAAGGCAGTGCCTGTCGCAATGGGATGAAATCGAGCCTGCGAGCCGGGGTGCTCGCGAGGCCGCGCGTGAATTGGGGATGAGCTTGTGCACAGGATTGATAAGGCGCGGACGAGCGGTCGCCAGGCCGACGAACACCTGATGGAAGATGCCGAAGCCGTTAACCTCGCTGCCGACTGGTCCGATATCAGTCAGGGCCTGCGCAAGGACCTGGGGCACCAGTTGCACAGCCAGTGGATCAAGCCGATCCAGCTGGGCGCGCTGAACCGCGAGACCGGCACGCTCGAGCTGTACCTGCCGACCGAGTTCTCGGCGAACTGGGTGCGCGACCGCTTCCACGACCGGCTCCAGCTCGCCTGGAGCATCGCGCGCTCCGAAGTGCGCAATGTCGACATCAAGGTCCACCCCGGCCGCCGCCAGCTGCCCGACCTGCGCCTCGACGACGGCCGCCGCCCCGCCAACGACGGGGCGAGCGCGATCGCCATGGCCGCAGGTGCGCTGGGCGATGCGACCTTCACCTCCTCGGTCGGGCTCGATCCCTCGCTGACCTTCGCCGCCTTCGTGACGGGCGAAGCAAACATCCTCGCCTGCAACGCAGCCCAGCGCATGGCCGCGCTGGAACAGCCGCAGTTCTCTCCGCTCTATCTCAAGGCGGCGACCGGACAGGGCAAGACCCACCTCCTCCACGCGATCGGTCACGGCTATCTCCACGCCCACCCCCGCGCGCGGATCTTCTACTGCTCGGCCGAGCGATTCATGGTCGAGTTCGTCCAGGCGCTGAAGTCTAGCCAGACCATCGAGTTCAAGGCGCGCCTTCGTTCCTTCGACCTGCTGCTGGTCGATGACATCCAGTTCATCATCGGCAAGGCGAGCGCGCAGGAAGAGCTGCTCTACACGATCGACGCGCTGCTCGCCGAAGGCAAGCGGCTGGTCTTCGCCGCCGACCGCGCCCCGCAGGCGCTGGACGGGGTCGAACCGCGCCTTCTCAGCCGCCTGTCGATGGGCCTCGTCGCCGACATCCAGCCGGCCGACATCGAACTGAGGAAGAAGATCCTCGTCTCGAAGCTCGCCCGCTTCGCGCCCTTGAGCGTGCCCGAGGACGTGGTCGATTTCCTCGCCCGCACCATCACCCGCAACGTGCGCGAGCTGGTGGGGGGCCTCAACAAGCTGATCGCCTATGCCCAGCTGACCGGTCAGGAAGTCTCGCTGCAACTTGCCGAGGAGCAGCTTACCGACATCCTCAGTGCCAACCGCCGGCGGATCACCATCGATGAAATCCAGCGGACCGTCTGCCAGTTCTATCGCATCGACCGCGCCGAGATGAGCAGCAAGCGCCGCGCCCGCGCCGTGGTGCGTCCGCGGCAGGTGGCGATGTATCTCTCCAAGGTGCTCACCCCCCGCTCTTACCCGGAAATCGGGCGCAAGTTCGGCGGGCGCGACCATTCGACCGTGATCCACGCGGTGCGCCTCATCGAGGACCTGCGGCAGCGGGACGCCGACATGGACGGCGATGTGCGCAGCCTGCTGAGGCAACTGGAGAGCTGAGGTCATTTTTCGCCCCCAACCCCTCCCGCGCGCGGGAGGGGGGCGAGACTTGCCGCGCCGAAGGCGAGGTCAGTCGCAGCGGGGTGGGGTTCCCCCATCCACAGATGCTCACCTGACTTTCGACAGCCTCATCCACAGGCCTGTCGACAGGCGATGCACAGGTTGTAAACAGCCTCTCCCATGCCCCATCAACGCCTTTCCCCCGAGCTTGTAGACCTGCCCGCCGGCTGGGTCGCCGCGCTGATGCGCGGGGCCAGGGGCACCTGCCCGCGCTGCGCGGCGGCGCCACTGTTCCGCGCATGGCTGAAGCCGGTGGAGCGCTGCGGGCACTGCCGACAGGACTGGTCCGTCCAGCAGGCCGACGATTTCCCCGCCTATATCGGCATCTTCGTGGTCGGCCACCTGCTCGCGCCGGTGGTCATCGCGATGATCTCCGGCGGGATGTCTGCATCGCTGACCCTCGCGATCATCCTGCCGGTGGCGGTCGCCATGCTGCTCGCCATGCTTCAGCCGACCAAGGGCGCGGTGATCGCCTTCCTGTGGTGGCAGGGCATCGGCGCCTTCCGGCAGGAGCGCCGCGCGCCGGGCAAGGACCAGCCGTGAGCCTCTCCCCGGCAAGGCTCGACCGCTTCGCCCGCCATATCGTCCTGCCCGAGGTCGGCGGCGCGGGGCAGGTCAAGCTCGCCGCATCGCGCGTCGCCATTATCGGTCTCGGCGGGATCGGCTCGCCGGCACTCCAATATCTCGCCGCGAGCGGGATCGGGCACCTCGCCCTTGTCGACGACGACGTGGTCGAGACCTCCAACCTCCAGCGCCAGACGATCTTCACCACCCGCGACGTCGGTCACGGCAAGGCGGTCTCGGCACGGCGCTGGCTCGCCAATTTCGACGACACCCTGAGCGTCGACGTCTCCGACGCGCGGATCACCGCCGAGAACGCCGCTAGCCTCATCGCCGGCGCCGACCTCGTGATCGACGGGACCGACAACTTCGCGACCCGCCTCGCCGTCTCGGACGCCTGCGTGGCAAGCGGCATTCCGCTGCTCTCGGCCGCTGTCGGGCGCTTCCAGGGACAGGTCGCCGCCTTCGCGGGGCACCTTGCGGGCGAGGCCTGCTACCGCTGCTTCGTCGGCGACGCCTTCGATGCCGAGGACTGCGACACCTGCGCCGACGACGGGATGCTCGGCGCGATGGCCGGATGGGTGGGCAGCTTCGCCGCGCTTCAGGCGATCAAGGTGCTGCTGGCGGGAACGAGCGCACTCGGCGCGCCCGGCTGGGGCCGCCTCCACGTCCTTGACGGGCTCGCTCCGGCGTTGCGCACCATCCGCATCGCCAAGGACCCGCACTGCAAGGCCTGCGCCTAGGCGCTCGCCCTGCCGCGCCCCGGCCACGGCGCGGCACGTAATCGCGTCCCTTCGTGGAACATCGCCGTCCCGCCACGGTCGCCCCTCCCGCGTTCATGCAAGGAGGCCAGTCCGATGAATTTCGATTTCGACATCGTCATGATCCTCGCGGTCTTCACCCTGGGTGGCGGCCTGCTGTGGGGCATCACCTCGTATATGCGCGCCAAGAAGGCCGAGGATCACCACGAGGGCGCGGCCGTCGCCGACCGTCAGGCGCAGGAAGGTCCCGACGCGCCGCCCGAGGGCACCCCCGGCGGGATCGAGGATCCCCGCGTGCGGGTGCGCGACGGTCACACCGAGAAGCACGGGATCGCGGCGCCCAACGACAGCGGCCGCAGCTGGAGCGAGGACCGCGGCGCCAACCCGCCGACCCCTATCCCGCCCCGGAACTGAGCACCTCGTCCACCCATTGCGGTACCAGCGCGCCCGCCGGGCCGAGGCGGGTCTCGTGGAACAGCCGCGAGCCTTCGCTCGGCTCGAGATTGAGTTCGAGGCAGCGCGCCCCGTGCGCACGCGCCTCCTCCACGAAGCCGGCGGCCGGATAGACCGCGCCGCTGGTGCCGATGCTGACGAACAGGTCGCAGGCCTCGAGCGCGGCGTAGATCAACTCCATCCGGTAGGGCATCTCGCCGAACCATACCACGTCCGGGCGCAAGGCCCGCGCCCGGCACACCGGGCAGGGCGGGCGGTCGATCATCGGCCTATCCCAGCGCGAGCGCATCCCGCAGGACGTGCACAGCGCGCTCCTGAGCTCGCCGTGCATGTGCAGCACCCGCTGCGATCCGCCGCGTTCGTGGAGATCGTCGACATTCTGGGTGACGAGCAGCAGCTCGCGCCCCTGTTCCCTGGCGAACTCGCGCTCCAGCCGGGCGAGGGCCATGTGGGCCGGGTTCGGCGCCACGCTGCCGAGCGCGGCGCGGCGCATGTCGTAGAAGCCGAGCACCAGATCGGGATCGCGGGCGAAGCCTTCGGGCGTGGCGACGTCCTCCACCCGGTGCTGCTCCCACAGGCCCCCGGCCGCGCGGAAGGTGTCGATCCCGCTCTCTGCGGAGATGCCTGCGCCGGTGAGAATGACGATGCGGCTGGTTCCTGCGCTCAAACCCGTCTCCGTTCGGGCTGAGCTTGTCGAAGCCCTGCCCTTTCTTCAAAGGGGGTAGAAGGAAAAGCAGTCCTTCGACAAGCTCAGGACAAACGGGGAAGGCGCGAATGCTGCAATTCGGGGTGATCGGGCACAAGGGCCGGATGGGCCGTGCGCTGGAGACGGCGATCGCCGAGGCGGGCCATGCCCTGTGCGTGGGCGTGGACGAAGGCGGTCACATCGACGCGCACGCCGCGCAATGCGACGTGCTGGTCGATTTCTCCGCTCCGCAGGCGCTCGAAGGGAGCCTCGCGGCGGCGCGCGCGGCGGGCAAGCCGATCGTGGTCGGCACCACGGGCCTCGAGGAGCGTCACTTCGTCATGCTGGCCGATGCCTCGCGGCACTTGCCGGTGCTGCAATCGGGCAACTTCTCGGCCGGCGTCACGCTGCTCGCCCATCTCGTGCGCGAGGCCGCCGCGCGGCTCGGGCCGGACTGGGACATCGAGGTGCTGGAGATGCACCACCGCATGAAGGTCGACGCGCCATCGGGCACCGCCAAGCTGCTCGGCGAGGCAGCGGCGACGGGCCGGGGCATGGCGCTCGCCGACGCCATGGAGAGCGGGCGCCACGGTATGACCGGGGCCAGGGCCGAGGGTGCGATCGGCTTTGCCGCCCTGCGCGGCGGCACGGTTGCCGGCGAGCATTCGGTGATCTTCGCCGGCCCGGAGGAGCGCCTGACCCTCGCCCATTCGGCAGAAAACCGGATGATCTTCGCGCGCGGGGCGGTCAGGGCGGGCGCATGGCTCGTCGGCAGGCCGGCCGGACGATACACCATGAACGACGTGCTGGGCCTCTGAGGCTTGACCGGCCCTTGCGGCAGCATATTGCCGGAACAACACACTGAGGATCGCACGGCATGACGAACACGCTCACCCCCGCGCAGCAAGCCGCCCGGATGGTCGACAGCCTCGGTCCCGAAGCGCTCGCCAAGGCCGAGGCCTACACCATCGGCGATCACTGGCTGCTGCTGGCGGGCGTCGTCGTCTCGGTGCTGGTCGCGGTCATCCTGGTGCGGCTACGGCTGCTCGACCGGATCGAGGCGCGGCTGGCGAAGCGGGGGCCGTTCCTCACCAGCTTCACGGTCGGGGCCGCCTTTCTCGTCCTCTCGGCACTTATCGCCCTGCCCTGGACGATCTACACCCAATGGCACCGCGAGCGCGCCTACGGCCTCTCGAGCCAGCCGCTCGGCGACTTCCTCGGCCAGCTCGCGATCAGCGAGGCGATCAACATGGTGCTTGGCGGGCTGTTCCTTGCCGGCGTCTATGCCCTGATCCGCCGGACGGGTGCGCGCTGGTGGCTGTGGAGCGGCGGGCTCGCGGGGGTGACGGCGCTGGCGATGCTGCTCGCCGGGCCGCCGATGATCGAGCCGCTTTTCAACGACTACAAGCCCGTGCCGGAGGGCGAAGTGCGCAGCGCGCTCGAGGCGATCGCCGACGATGTCGGCATCCCGCACGACCGCATCTTCATGTATGACGGGTCGCGCCAGTCGGACCGCTTCACCGCCAATGTCTCGGGAATCGGCCCCTCGGCGCGGATCGCGATTTCCGACGTGGCGCTGAAGGAAGCCTCGCTCGCCGAGGTCCGGGCGGTGACGGGGCACGAGGCGGGGCATTACAAGCTCGGTCACGTGTGGCGCTTCGCGATCATGCTGCCGCTGCTGGCGATGGCGTTCTTCTGGCTGCTCGACCGCCTGTTCGCCCCCACCGCGCGCCTGCTGGGGAGCGACGCCCGGCTGGAAAACCCGCGCGGGCTGCCGGTCTTCGCGGTGGTCGGCTCGGTGCTGGGCCTGCTGGTGACCCCGATCACCAACACCCTCACCCGGATCGGCGAGGTCGAGGCCGACCAGTATTCGCTGCATACCGTCGATGAACCCGATGCGCTGGCGAGCGCGCTGGTGAAGACCGCCGAATACCGCTACCCGCGCCCCTCGCCGGTGCAGGAGGCGCTGTTCTACACCCACCCCTCGGTCGAGAACCGCGTGCTCATGGCGATGGAGTGGAAGGCGGCGCAGCCGAAGGCACCATGACCAGGAACGAGATCTTCGAGTTCTTCCGCCGTCTCGCCGAGGACAACCCCTCGCCCGAGACCGAGCTCGAATACGGCAATGCCTACCAGTTGCTCGTCGCCGTGACCCTTTCGGCGCAGGCGACCGACGTCGGAGTCAACAAGGCCACCCGCGCGCTCTTCGCCAAGGTCGCAACGCCCCAGGAGATGCTGGCGCTCGGCGAGGAGGGGCTCAAGGAGCACATCAAGACCATCGGCCTGTTCAACGCCAAGGCGAAGAACGTGATCGCCCTGTCGCAGATCCTCGTCGAGGAGCACGGCGGGGAGGTGCCGGACAGCCGCGAGGCGCTCGTGAAGCTGCCGGGCGTCGGGCGCAAGACCGCCAATGTCGTCCTCAACTGCTGGTTCGGGCAGGAGACATTCGCGGTCGACACCCATATCTTCCGTGTCGGCAACCGAACAGGGATGGCGAAGGGCAAGACCCCGGACCAGGTCGAGGCACAGCTCGAAAAGCGCGTGCCCCAGCCCTTCCGGCGGGATTCGCACCACTGGATGATCCTCCACGGTCGCTATGTCTGCAAAGCGCGGACCCCCGAGTGCTGGCGCTGCAAGGTGGTGGACCTGTGCCGCTTCAAGGCCAAGGTGCTGGACCCCGCCGCGCCGAGGCCCAAGGCGAGGAAGACGGCCAAGCGCGGCGCGGGGGCCAAGCGGCGGCGCCCGGCCCGGCCCGAGGCGGCGCCGCAAACCAGCCCGGATTAAGGCTCGGTTCAACCCGCCGGGCGATGATGATGGCCCCTCTGGTGGAGAGAGACGCCATGACCCGACGCCCGCTTGCCCTTACTCCGGTTGCCCTCGCCCTGCCGCTGCTCGCCGCCGCCTGCGCCCCCGCCGATCCCGCCATCCGTGCCGAGCGCGATGCGGCGCGGACCCCGGCGGTCAAGGTGCTGGGGCCGGGCCAGAACTGCATCGACCGCGCCCAGGTGCGCCAGAGCGTCGTGCGCACCGACGCGGTGATCGATTTCGAGATGGCGGGCGGGCGCGTCTATCGCAGCACCCTGCCCCAGCGCTGCCCGAGCCTCGGCTTCGAACGCGCGATCACCTACGAGACCTCGATCAACCAGCTGTGCACTCAGCAGATCGTCTACGTTCTCCAGAACATCGCCGGCACCCTGCAACGCGGCGCGGGCTGCGCGCTCGGGGAGTTCGTGCCCGTGGAATACGTGAAGGAGGCCGGCGCGCGCTGAGGCCTCAGCGCCGCCCTTCCTCGAAATTGCTGGGGTCGAGCTCCAGCCCCGCGCGGCCATCGGCGGCGGTGTGGGCGGGGGCGTGGGGGTGCTCGACGACCTCGGGCTCCTCGACCTCGAGCATCCCTTCCCACTTGGTGATGACCGCGGTCGCCACGGCGTTGCCGACGACGTTGGTGGCGGTGCGGCCCATGTCGAGGAACTGGTCGATGGCGAGGATGATCGCCACGCCTTCGACCGGCAGGCCGAACATCGCGAGCGTGCCGGTGATGACCACGAGGCTCGCGCGCGGTACGGCGGCGATCCCCTTCGACGAGATCATCAACGTCAGCAGGATCATGATCTGCGTGCCGATGGTCAGCTCGATCCCGTAGGCCTGCGCGATGAAGATCGTCGCGAAGCTCATGTACATCATCGAGCCGTCGAGATTGAAGCTGTAGCCCAGCGGCAGCATGAAGCCCGAGATGCGCCGCGGCACGCCGAAGCGGTCGAGCTGCTCGAACAGCTTGGGCAGCGCGGCCTCGGACGAGGCGGTCGAGAAGGCGATCATCAGCGGCTGGCGGATGTAGCGGATTAGCTTCCAGATGCGTGCCCCGAGGAACACCGCGCCGGCCGACAGCAGGATCACCCACAGCAGCAACAGCGAGAAGTAGAACTCCAGGAGCAGGGTGAGATAGGTGCCGAGGATCGCAAGGCCACTCGCCGCGACCACGTTGGCGAGTGCGCCGAACACCGCGACCGGCGCATAGCGCATCACGTAGCCGGTGACCTGGAGCATCATCTCGGCGAGCGCGTCGGCGCCCTTGACGAGCGCATGGCCCCGCTCGCCGATCGCCGAGAGGGCGACGCCGGCGAAGATCGAGAAGACGAGGATCTGGAGGATGTTGTTGGTCGCCAGCGCCTCGACCGCGTTCTTGGGGAAGATCGAGAGGATGAAATCGGTCGCCTTCAGCTCCTTGACCTCGCCCACGGCCGCTGCGGCCGCGGCGACATCGGGGATCGGCGCGCCGACTCCGGGCTGGAAGAGGTTCACCAGCACGAGGCCCAATCCGATCGAGATGAGGCTCGCGGTGATGAACCAGGTGAGCGCGCGCACCCCGATGCGCCCCAGCGCCGCGCTGTCGCCCATGTGGGCGATGCCGACGACGATGGTCGAGAGCACCAGCGGGGCGACCAGCATCTTGATGAGATTGAGGAAGATGTCCGAGAGCAGCTTGAACCACGGCGCGATCGATTCCTTGATCACGCCCGCGTCGACGGTCTGGTTGAGCACCTGCCCGACGATCACGCCGAGCACCATGCCGGCGAGGATGTAGAGGGTCAGCTTGCGGTCCATGGTCTCTTCGGTCTCTCGCGCGCCTCGGCGGCGCTAGTTCTCGGTCTCGGCCAGCGCCAGGGCACCCTCGGCGATGCGGGCGTAGATGCGCGCGAGCACGGCCAGGTCGGGGATGGCCACGGCCTCGTCGCGCTTGTGCATGGTCGCGTTGCACAGGCCGAATTCGATGACGGGGCAGACGGCACGCAGGAAGCGCGCGTCCGAGGTGCCGCCGGTGGTGCTGAGTTCGGGCACGATCCCGGTCTCCGCCTCGACGGCAGCACTCACCAGCTTCGAGAAGGCGCCAGGCTCGGTCAGGAAGGGTTCGCCCGAGATGATCGGCCGCGCCTTGCCGCCGTGCCTTTCGGCGATGGCGCAGACCCGCTCCGACAGGCTGCGGCCGGTGTGCAGGTCGTTGAAGCGGATCGAGATGCGCGCCGATCCATGTGCCGGGATGACGTTGTGCGCGCGGTTAGGGGCGGTGATCTCGGTAATCTCGAGGTTCGAGGGCTGGAACCAGCGCGTGCCCGTGTCGAGCGTCAGCGCATCGAGTTCGGCCAGGATCGCCACCAGCCGGGGGAGCGGATTGTCGGCGAGGTGCGGATAGGCGACGTGGCCCTGCGTGCCTTCCACCTCGATGAAGATATTGACCGAACCGCGCCGCCCGATCTTCACCATGTCGCCGAGGCGATTGACCGAGGTGGGCTCGCCGACGAGGCACAGGTCGGGGCGGATGCCCTGGGCCGCCATGTGGTCGATCAGCGCGCGGGTGCCGTGGAGCGCGGGGCCTTCCTCGTCGCCGGTGATGAGGAAGCTGATCGTTCCGGCCTCGGCGGGCACCTCGGCCACGGCGGCAACCATCGCCGCGATCGCGCCCTTCATGTCGACCGCCCCGCGCCCGTGGAGCAGCTCGCCGCGCACCTCCGGCAAGAAGGGATCGGAGGCCCACCCTTCACCCGGCGGCACGACATCGAGGTGCCCGGCAAAGGCGAAGTGGCGCGAGCCTGCCGGGCCGGGCCGCACCGCGAGAAGGTTCTCGACCGGCGCGTCGTCCGACCCGTCCGCCCCGGCACCGCGCCGGAAACGGTGGACCGCAAAGCCCAGCGGCACCAGCATCGCCTCCATCTCGTCGAACACCGCGCCGGTGGCGGGGGTCACGCTGGGAGCGGCGATCAGGCGCTTGGCAAGGTCGAGGGCGTCGAGCATTCTCGTCTGCCTAGCAGGAGTTTCCGGTAATGCCCAAGCTCGATCTCGGCGCGATCCCACAGACCAATGCGACCGGCTATCCCCCGCCCCACGATGCGCCGGTAGAGGGGCGCTGGTATCGCCGCCTCGCGCCGGCGGCAGGCCTCTCGTTGCTGGGCGCGAGCCATGTCACGCTCCTGCCCGGCGCCTTCTCCTCGCAGCGCCACTGGCACCGCGGGCAGGACGAGCTGGTGGTGATGCTGGCAGGCGAGGCGGTGCTGGTCGACGATCACGGCGAGACCCCCGTGGGGCCGGGCGATGTGCTCGCCTTCCCGGCGGGCGAGGCCAATGGCCACCACCTGCACAACCGCTCCGCGGAGCCTTGTATCTTCGTCGCCGTCAGCGGCGGGGCGCGCGAGGCCGACAGCGGCGAGTATCCGGACATCGACATGGTGTTCGACGCCGAGGGCTACGCCCGTAAGGATGGCACCCGGTACGAAGCCCACCGTATCCCGTGATCGACCTTGCGGGCTTTGCCTTTGCCGTGTTGCTGATCGAGCTGACGCCGGGGCCGAACATGGCGTGGATCGTCACCCTCACACTTGCGGAAGGGCGACGTGCCGGGCTGGCCGCGATTGCGGGGATCGCGCTGGGGCTGGTGACCAACGCCGGCCTGAGCGTCCTCGCCGCCAGTCTGATCCTTGCGCAGGGGGCGGGGCTTGAACGAGCCGTTTCGCTGCTGGCGGCAGCCATGATGGCCTGGCTGGCATGGGACGCGTGGCGGGATGCCGGTGACAGCTCCATCGCGATTCCGCCGCGCTCCGGTGGCGAGCGCCATGCTGCGGCGGGTTTCGTAATCAATCTCCTCAACCCCAAATCGGCGCTGTTCCTGATCACGGTGATGCCGCAATTCGTGACCGGCGGTCGGCCAAGCATCACACAGGGGCTGGGCCTTGCCGCCGTAAGCGTCTCCATCGCCACATGCGTCCACCTCGCGCTGGTGCTGGGTGCCGGGCGCGCGCGGGCGGCGTTCATGGCCGGGGCGCGGGCGCAGCAGGTGCGCCGGGTGATGGCGATGGCGATGCTGGGTGTCGGGGTGTGGTTCGCGGCAAGAGCGCTTTAGCGCACCATCTCGAACTGCTCGATCACCCAGTCCTCCTCCTCCGCCGCGCCGACCCACTCGGCCATCCAGTCGTGCTCCCAGATCGCCTGGATGTAGGCCTGCGCGAAGCCCGGCACGCCGATGCCGTAGGTGACGAAGCGGGTGACGACCGGGGCGTAGAAGATGTCGGCCGCGCCGAAGGTGCCGAACAGATAGGGCCCGCTGCCGCCGTGCCGCGCCCGCGCCTCGGCCCACAGCCCGAGGATGCGCACGATGTCGTGGCGGGTCTGGTCGGAGAGGCCGGGCAGTTCCACCCGGCGGCGGATGTTCATCGGCAGCTCGCGGCGCAGGCTCTGGTAGCCCGAGTGCATCTCGGCGACCATCGCGCGGGCCATGCCGCGCGCGCCTTCCTCCTTGGGCCAGAACCGCGCCCGCCCGACCTTGTCGGCAAGGTATTCGAGGATGGCGAGGCTGTCCCACACCACGGTCTCGCCGTCCCACAGGATCGGCACCTTGCCGCTGGAGGGCTGGACCTCGCCCATCTCCTCCTTGAGCCGGTCCCACTCCTCGCCCATGATCGGCACGGTCAGTTCCTCGAAGCCGAGGCCCGATTGCTTCGCCGCGAGCCAGCCCCGCAGCGACCAGCTCGAATAGTTCTTGTTGCCGATGATGAGTTTCATGAGGCCGTCTGCTCCACCTGCAGGACTGGTTGCGGGTCGCCGTAGTTGTTAAGACTGGCCCTGTCGAGGCTGAACGGTCTCTCCCAGAGACACTTTCCCGGAGCGCTGCCGATGTCCCTGCCCCCCTTCCACCTCGCCTTCCCCGTCGACGACCTTGCCGCCGCACGCCGCTTCTACGGCGAGGTGATGGGCTGCGCGGAAGGGCGCTCGTCCGACGAGTGGGTGGACTTCGATTTCCACGGCCACCAGATCGTCGCCCACCTCGCCCCCGGGCAGGCGGGGGACCGGGCGCAAACCCATGTCGACGGCCACGGCGTGCCGGTGCCCCATTTCGGGCTGGTGCTGGAGATGGCGGACTGGGAGGCCCTTGCCGCGCGGCTGCGCGAAGGCGGCGCGGAGTTCGTGATCGAGCCGACCATCCGCTTCAAGGGCCAGCCGGGCGAACAGGCGACCATGTTCCTGCGCGATCCGTCGGGCAACGCGCTGGAGTTCAAGGCCTTCGCCGACATGGGGAACTTGTTCGCGACGTGAAGCCGAGGATGGCGGGTTTCGATGCCTTACGCCGAAAGCTGCCGTTCGGCTATCGACCCCGAAGCTGTCCGTCCGTTCAACGCACTGTCGAGTTCATTGCACGAATGGGTCTGCAACTAGAGCACGCCAAGCACCGTCGGAAGTGAAGCGAAAGGAGGGCAGCACCCGCTTGGTTAAGCGAAGGCGCCTACTACCTTGTCATAAAACTTGCATATTGTAGTAAAAGTGTCATATTTTGATCATGACACATCCCGTAATCGACCGGCCACATACGGTTTCCTCGTATAATCTTCAGCTTGCCGAAGTTAGGTCGATCATCAATCAGATGGCCGATCAGGCGCAGACGATGCTCTCAGGGGGGCTGGACGCATTGTGGAAGGCGGACAAGGCCGCTGCCATGCAGGTCGTGGCACAAGACAAGGTCATCGACGATTTGGAGCGGTCGCTCGAACGGTTGGCGCTGCTTATCATCATATCGCGTGCGCCAATGGCACAGGATCTGCGTTATCTGATTGTCGCGATCCGCATTGGCAAAATGCTTGAGCGGACGGGGGATCAGGCCAAGCGCATTGCCCGCAGGCTCGATGCACTCGATCTCGTCGAACTGGGTCCGCGCTTCCCGTTGGTTCGCGCAATGGAGCATTATGCCGGCGCAATGGTGGCAAAAGCGATCGAGAGCTTCAATGCTGCATCGTACGAACTCGCGTGCGAGGTCATTGCGTCCGATGCCAAACTCAACGCGATGAACGAAGACCTCATCCGCGCCAGCAGCATAGCGATGGATCAGGGTCAATTAAGCAGTGGCGAGGGGATTCAGCTGATCCTGATCGGCAAGCAGCTGGAAAGGGTCGGCGATTATGCCACCAACATCGCTGGGGATGTCTCCTACATGGTGACCGGCCAATAGCCCATTTTTCGGCCTTTCGAGCCAGCCCTGTGTGGGTTGGATGCGCTGGATTGGACCGAAAGCGCTGGAGGTCAGTAATTCCATTGCGCCTGAATACGCAGGATCTGACCCTCTGCCTTCCCCAGGCGCCGCTCGTCGGCCTCCTTGCGCGATGCCCAGCCATAGGTCGCGGTCAGTTCGAGTGCTGGATCGATCTGAAACTCGAAGCCGAGCTCGAGCTCATTGGTCTCTAGCCGCGGCGCGTTGATCGCGGCTTTGAACCCGCCACGGTAGTATTGCCAGCGGGCGAAGGGATAGAACGGCCCAATTGGCGATTGGTCGATCTTGCCCATCAACTGCACATAGCCGCCATCGATCGGGCGTTCCTCGATCTGGCCTGTCGCTGGCACGAATTCCGGGCCGGTGCCCCAGTTCCATTCGGCCTGAACACCGAGGGGCTGCGGGTAGAGCACGGCGTGCACTGCTACGCGGTTATCCTTGAACCCGACCGGGCTGACCCCGCCTGTGCGCACTTCGGGGCGGATGGTGTTGCGCATGATCGCGCCGCCGATTTCCAACACCTGACCATTAAGGCCAAGCCCGTCCAGTTCGAACGGCCATGTCGCCAGCGCGACAGTCATTACATCATTATCCACCTCGGTGCGGTTCAGCCCCTGCCCGTTGAACACGCCCAGCCCGAAAGCACCGTAATTGCCGAACAGCTTTTGCCCGTTGTCTGACAGGCGGTCCCAGATCGCCTGCACGTGGGGCGGGGTGTAATAGGCGACGATCCCGAGATCGCGTTCGCCCGCCGCCGCGGTGTTTATCGCATCGGTCCGGTCCAGCGCCAGGCGGTTGGAGGATGACTGCATGTTCTCCCAGCCGTAGGGCACTTTCGACTGCCCGAGCCGGATACGGAAGGACTTGTCGCCGGTTGGAAAGACATCGGCGTACATGTCGCGCAGGGACACCGTGCCCTCGCGCCGCTCACCGACTGACTGGTTCGAAACCGCGGCGGCAAAATCGGGCTGGAAGTAGACCGAGACGTGATCGCTCAGGTCGCCCTGCAACACCAGACGCATTCGGCGGAAGCTGAAATTGTTGCCCGCGTTGATTGCGCTGTCGTGAACCGAGCGCAGGCGCGAGATTCCAGCGGGTGCTTCAGCATCACCAGTAACGATCTGGTTGAAGCGCATTTGAGTGTAGCCCCGCAGGCGCAGCTTGTCATACCATGCCTCGCGCGGCGGCTGGGCGGCGGTAAGCTGAGGCGCGGGTTGCTGGATAGGCTGGGTGGTGGAAACAGGCAGGACGGGTGCGGCACTTTGTGCCATCGACGCGGTCGCGAGGTTTGTCGGTTCAGGTGCAGGCGCAGCCGAGCCTTGGGCGGCCTGAAGCGCACCCACAATCGCCTTCAACTCGTCGATCTGGCGCTGGAGATCGGCAATCGTTCGGGCCTGATCTGCTTCACTGGAGGCCGGCGCCTCAGCGTTCTGAGATAGCGCTGGGGCACTCGCGCCCACCAGTAGAGCCGCAGCAAGCAGGATTCTGGGGGCTTCGCAGGACATTTGCGGCATGAAAGCTTGCCTTCACAAATTACCGGCCCTTGGCGAGCCGATTGCGTCGGGCCATTATGTCTAATTGGCGTCACATTTATGACAAATATGACATTATGCGTTGCGGGTTCGGACGAACGCTTGCGACAGAGCAGCTTGCGTTCGCTCCGGTGGTGTGCGGAAACCTCGCACGAATGAGCTGAAGGAGCAGGCAGGATCGAGAAACGCGAATGTCCGGAATCCACCCAGCTTCGGTCACCAGCGTGGCCGATCGCCGATCTCAACAGCAGCTTGGCGGCTTTCGGCATAAGCAGATGTTCAGCGCGGCCGCCGCCAACGACCGCGTCTGGGTCGAAAACCGGCATCGTTTCTTGCATGGTGCGACTACAGCCACCGATGACGAACAGACCTTTAAACAGAATTCAAGGCTCTACTCCAGTTCGCATTCCAAGCACGGCAGCGTCATTGGCGACGAGCATCAGATCGTCGATGCCGAACCTGCGCATGAATTCGCGTTGACGTTCCATGCGGACGGCGTTGACTTCCTCGGCGCCATGATGCTGCGGATCGACGACGATACGGAACGGGCGACTCCCGGAATCCATTGCGATGACGTCCCGGATCTTCTCGGCGATCTCGGCCGGATCAGTGCGATGACCTGGCTGAGCAAGTCCTGCCAGTCGACTTGCAAGCTTCGGGGGCAGATCGTTGATCCGGTCATATTGCGCCGCCACCTCGGTGTCGGCGGCATGCCGCGCTCCGCCGAAGTGGTTGGTGCCCTCGGTGTAAGCACCAGGCTGGACGATGACGCTGTCGATCCCGTAGCGGGTGTTCTCATAATGCATCGTCTCGGCAAGGACGTCGCCAGCGGCTTTCGAGGCGCAGTAGGGCCCCTGGAACGGGGAGAGGATGCAGCTCGTGACCGAACCGACATAGACGATAAGCCCTTCGCTCTGCTCGCGCATGTGTGGGAGCACCGCGCGGTTCATCCGCAGCCATGATATGGTGTTGGTGTTGAAGACCTCGAGCGCCTGTTCGGGCGTGAAGGCTTCCGTCACCCCGATCACCAGCATGCCGGCATTGTTGACGAGGACGTCGAGCTTGCCCTGCTCGCGCAGTACGCGGTCGACCGCGGCTTTTGCGCTATCTTCCGAGCCGACGTCGAGCTCGATCGGGCGCAGGTCGATCTCCTCTGCAGAGGCAAGACTGGCGATCTCCTGCGCATTCGCTGCGTTCCGGCCGGCAATATCCCGCATGCTGGCATAGACCGTATGGCCTGCGCGAGCGAGCGTCTCGGAGGCGAGTCTGCCGAAGCCCGTCCCGGCTCCGGTCACGAGGATGGTCTTGGTCATTGCTTGTGCTCCTGTGGCAGATCGAGAGATGATGTGGCCTAGCGGACCCGTGAGCGCTGCTAGAAAGCGGAGATTCACCAGTAGCCGCCGTTGGCGGCGAAGCTTTGGCCGGTGATCCAGCCCCCGCGTTCGCTGACGAGAAACGAGACGCTCTCGGCGATATCCTCCGGCTCGCCCAGGCGGCCTAAGGCGATCATGCTCTCGAAGTGGTTGATCACCTCGGGCGACTTGCCTTCCAGAAACAGTTTGGTGCGCGTGGGGCCGGGCCGCAGGGCATTGACCGTGATGCCCTTGCTGCCGAGCTCGCGCGCCAAGACCCGCGACATTTCCTCAATCGCTGCCTTGGAGGCGAAGTAGACTCCGTAGCCGGGTGTGGGCGCACCTTGGAATGACATCGAGATGTTGACGATCCGGCCGCCGTGCTGCAGCCGCCCGGCAGCCTCGCGCATGCAGTGAAAGGCACCAAACAGATTGGTGCGGATGACGCTTTCGAACTCCGCGTCAGTGAAGGCGGCAAGCTCCTTGCGGATCGCCCTGCCAGCATTGTTGACGAGGATGCCAATCGAACCGAAGGCTGCCTCCGCCGCGTCGAACAGGGCGGACACATCGGTGCTGCTGGTGACGTCCGCCTGTACGGCAACAGCTTTGCCGCCGCTCGCAGCAATGTCGCTGACGACCCGCTCACCTTCGACTGCATTGCCGGCATAGTTGACGATGACCCTGTGTCCATCAGCGGCAAGTCGCTTAGCGATCGCCTCGCCGATCCCTGACGAACCTCCGGTTACAATAGCGGTTCGGGTCTCGCCTGTTTTCTCTGTCTCTTGCACGCCGTGTTCTCCATGAGTTTCAGATTGTAAAAGGGCTGCGAAATCATCTCGAGCTCATGCGGGCTCAGCACGTCTGCGTTCTGCCTTTGGTAAACTGGTCTGCCAGTTCGCCGAGCAGACAGCGGCCGATCTGCGGGCATTCATCGAGCATCTGGTCGAACAAGGGCGGCGTGAGACGCAGCAAGCGCGACGCAGCGTCAGCGACCGCGGTCGGCGACTGGGTTCCGGCGAGCAGGGCTACGGCACCGAAGTGGTCACCCGTGGAAACGTGGTGATCGCCGTCGATGGTCAAGGCCCCGCTCAGGACGACATGGAAGGCGCGCGCTTGGGTTAAATCGCCCTTGGCGAGACGAATGTCTGCTCCAAGCGATAGGGCCGCGAAGCAGCCACCCGGTTCGTCCGGAAGCGCGCTGAATAGCGGTGCTCGGCGCAGAGCTGCGATGATAAGTGGTTGCATCGCCTGACCTCCTGCCGCTGTGATGGCAGTTGTCTGGCCTTAGGGCATCTCGCCTTTGCGATAGAGATAACTATATTATTTCCGATAGACATCGGTCGTCGACAAGGCCCAGCGCCAGCGCCAGCGCTACCGCTCGCGCCCGGCTCGGCACGCCGAGCTTGTGCAACACCCGACCGATATGAACCCCCACCGTGCCCTGGGTAATTGACAGGGCGGCCGCGATCTCCTTGGTGTTCAGCCCGAGACACATCTGCGCCAGCACCGCACTTTCGCGCGGAGTCAGGTCGTGCGATGGACCGGCCTCGGCCAGAGCCCGGGTTGCTCGCGGCGCAAGGACGCGCCGACCGGAAAGAACTGAGCGAATCGCCTCGCGTAACTCCTGGGGCGGGGCGTCCTTCAAGAGGTACCCGCGTGCTCCCGCCTCGACTGCCCGCCTAACCATCTCAGGTTTGCAGTAGCTTGAAAAGGCAATTGCTCGTAGCCCCGGTCTAGCTTCCAGCAAAGCGGCAATGAGCCGGGTACCATCCATGTCCGGCAAACGCAGGTCCACAAGCGCCAGGGCAGCATGCTCGCGGCACGCCATATCGAGCGCCTCTTTCGCTGTGCCGACCGCGCCTACGATGACCAAGTCATCGACGCTGGACAGGATTTCGCGTGCTCCTGCTCGTATCGCCGGATGATCGTCTACGATAAGGACGCGCGCGGGCTTGTTCATAGGGGAGCCTCCGCGACGACCACAGCTCCCTCGCCAAGCACGCTCGCGAGGGTGAGAGTACCACCGATCCGCTCCATTCGCTCGCGCATTCCGAGGATGCCCCAGTTTCCACCCATGGCTGTGCGCTCGGGCTCCACCACGAAGCCGGTCCCATCGTCGGCAACAGAAATCCGCGCGGATTGAGGTGCAACGTCGAGGGCGATTTCAATTCGGGTTGCGGCGCCGTGGCGCACGGCATTGATCATCGCTTCGCGTGCGACACGCAGCAATGCTGCAGCCAAGGTGGCGGGCAATCGTGCCGGTTCGCCGGTGACCGTAAGGCCGAGCATGGTCGCAGCGCCGCCCGGAATCTCTGCGGCTGCCTTGCGGATCGCACTTGCAAGGCTGGCGCCGTTCACCGGATCGCGCAGGTCCCACACCGCCTCCCGTGCATCGGCGAGCTGCGAACGAGCGAGTGCGGCGGCCTTGGCCAGCGCGGCAGGCGCGATGTTGCTATCAGCCTCCAAGGCTTCGCGCGACAAGTCGATCTGCTGCACGACCGCGGCGAAGCCTGCGAGCAGCGTGTCGTGAACCTCACCCGCCACGCGCGTGCGTTCAGCAAGAAGAGCCTCGGCCCTATGCCGGGCTTGAGCCGCGCGACCCCGGAACCATCCGGTGGCGGCCGCAAGCAGCCCGAGGGCGAGCGCGATACTCGCGCCGACGCGGTAGTTTGCGATCTGCTGTGCATCCACTGCTGCCCTCCGCGCATTGGCGGCGACCAGGCGTGCCGCCTCGGCCTCGCGATCCGCGACGACAACACGCGTCATGGCATCGGAGGTGAGCGCGCTCGATGCGAAGCGAGCGGATTCGTCGAGAGCTTCGTAGGCTCTCGAGAGCAGCTCGACCGCCCGTTCTTCGTCTCCTGACGAAGCAAAGACCTTGGCCGCGACGAAAAGCTGTTCCGCCTGCTCGCGCGAACGGAATTCCTGAAGGCCCTCGAGCCCGGCTTCGACAAGCGGCAATGCCTCGTGGGTACGACCGTTTGACAGCAAGATATCCGCTGTCTGAAATCGGGCGAGGGTAAGGTCGCTCCGGGCTGCCATGCTCGCTTCTGCCAAGCCCCGCCTCGCCGAAGCGAGGGCGTCCTGCGGCAGGTTCATGGCCGCTTGCGCTTTCGACAGAGCGCGCCATGCTTCCGCACGGAAGGACGCAATATTGTATTTGTCTGGTCGACCGCGGCCGATGGCCACAGCCTTCTGGGCTTCGTCCAGCGCTTCGGCGTTGCGCCCCAGTTCCAGCAGGGCAAGAGCCCGACCGGCGTGCCAGAGTCCCGGGAAGACGCCGGTTGCCGACGGTCGCTTGTAAGGATCGGCCGCGTCGAGGTCTGCCAAGGAGCCGACGGCGTCGCCCATACCGCTTCGCACGACGGCCATGTTGTACCGCGACTGCGTGGCCGCTCCGGGATCGCCGGCGAGCGCGAAGAGACGCGCCGCCTCCTCCCCGGCGCGCAGGGCCTCTACCGGCTTGTCGAGGTATATGAGGTAGGCTCCAGCATTGGAGCTTGCCTTTGCCGCACACAACCATGCGCGAGCCCGTCGACACACTGAAGCTGCCTGCATCTCATGGCGGGTGGCGGCAGCATAGTCTTCCCGCTCCGCAGCAGCGTATGCCGCGACCCTGTAGGCTTCGCCCGCAATCGTCAGCTGACGGTCGGCGCTTGCTGCGATGGCGAGTGCCGCGTTCTCTCTCTCTCTGCCGCAGGGCGATCCGTCTCAGCGCGAAGTTCCCGAAGCGCCTGTTGAAGCTGTGTAGCAGAAATCTCCTGCGCCGACCCTGTGCCAGGGATCAGCAGCCCTGCCAACGCGACCAGGCCGAGTGTCAATCTCAAGCGAAGCACCTGTTTGAGTCCGATGTCGCCGCAGCTTCTCAAAACAAGCCGACATCCGCAACATGAGGGTAGTTTTTGCCCTGCGACCCACGGTGCTTCAGCGGGAATGCGGGGCGCGAATGCGCGATCTCGCCAGGGGGGCGGCTCTGGTCGAATTCAGACGTTCAGATTAGCTGCTGGGAATGACTGACTCTGGGTCGGCAGCCGCCACGGCTCCAGTCCGGCCGCGAACGGCGGCTTTGCCTGGCCTATGGAAAATTCCCGCCGTTCAGCAAGCGACCCCGAAGTGGTCATTGTCTCGAAAGTGCTTTGCGTCCGTTGCTGAAGCCTTTCGATTGGTCGGCCCCAACCTTTAGAAAAATTTCCCAAGTCTTGAGAGGTGGCGTCAATTCCAGACTGGGCGCTTCTTGGGCGATCCGCAGAAATCCGCGGTTTTTCCAGTTCGGCACGCTTGATGCAAAGTGGTCGGCGTCAAGCGGAACATCCCGCCCAACACAAGAAACGGAGACCCAAAATGCTCAACACAGCCAACAACTTCGCTGCAGCGGCCCTTTCGATCATGATATCGGCCGGCCTGTTCGCCTATGCAATCATTCCGGCAAGCCCGACCCTTCTCGCTTAGTTCAGGCACTCCATGGATTTCCAGATGACCAACCGAGGCATGGCGCCGACCATGCCTAGGAATTCCTGGAAGACGATGAGCGGCTCGAGCTCGCAAGGCTTCCAAGAGTGGTTGCCCAACTCGCCAACTCAGGCTTAGGACACGAACGAGGACGAAGCACTCGCCCAAAAGCCGCTGTGGAGCCCTGATGGTTTTTACGCCAAGATTACAAACTCTCAAACGGACCCAGTTTTAGAAATGCCCGCACCGGCCCCCTAACCCGAGAAGAGATGATCCGGTAACCGTGTGTAGATAGTCAAATTTATGCGCTCAATCGGCGCCGTGTCGCGGAAATCATGTAAATTCTAACCTCTTCGCACCGCGGAGACTGTAGCAAAGATTCTCCAAAGGATTAAAAAATGACTGAGTTTGACTTCGAAATCGCAATCCAAGTTCACGTCGACGTATTCACATCTGATCTGACAGATGAGCAGATGCATAATGCTCTGACTCAAGCAATTGCTAACGCGCGGAAGAAGTCTTCTAGTTGAAGCGTATTATTAGGAGCGGGCCTTCAGCTACGCTCCCTCCAAGCCGCCTTTCGGGACGCTGAATAGGTCTCCGACAAGCGGTGGCGCTGCTTTGCTTGGTTTCACGCCAAAAGCGGCTTGACGGCTGTCGCCCCCCGGAGCGGAACCGGTCGATCCTCCTAAATACTCCTCGCAGGCTGAACTTTGGTGCCTGAGCAGGTCGGTCTTGCGCGGCGCTAGGAGCAATCGTGAGGTGATAAGATTGACTTCATCCAGCAGCTTGATTTCTACTCACAGGGCAGGCGGACGTCCGCCGGAAGACAATGGCGGGACCAAGATAGAATGCGTGGATTTTTGGCTTTGCGCGCGGGTTCAGGCCTGTGGGCTCTCGCGTTGCTATCTCCCGTTGCCACCACCATCGGTTCGCAGACAGCATGGGCCTCAGACGGGGAGGTCGCTCAATGTCGGCTGTCTCCTGCCGACCAAGAGTGGATAGAGCAGGCTCTTCGAGCGCGGCGCGTCATGAGCCGGCAAATAGGCAGCACAGAGTTCAACTCGCCTGGCACCCTCATCGTTTTCGACGCCGAATGCGTGATGACAGGCACTGGCGCCCTCGCGGATGGTCCGGTGACCTGGAGGTCCGAACGGCACGACGGTGAAGTTGTCCTGCCCGGAGGTGCGAAGCTACCTGCCGATGTCACCTCCTTCGCCGGAGAGAACGAAGGGAAAGCGTTTTTCGTGATGTCCACGCCGAGCCTGTGGCGAGCCAAGGGCGTGCCCAGCGGCGCGATAGGCTTGGAAAAACTCATGATAGGCGTTTTCCTGCATGAGAGCGCGCATGTGGCGCAATACTCGACCTACATGCGGCAAGTGGGAGAGATCGCGGAACGCGAGAACCTTCCGCAGGACTTTGGCGACGACAGCATCCAGGAGCGCTTCCGCGACAACCCGGATTTCGCCGGGTCGATCGCGCGCGAGACCGAACTGCTTTATGCGGCAGCCGCAGCCCGGAGGGACGCCGACGCCCGTCGTCTTGCGCTCGAAGCGAAAGCCCTGATCAACGCCCGGCGAGAGCGTTGGTTCACCGGTCCAGATGTTTATCTGGGCCAAACCGAGGATCTATTCTTGTCTCTGGAAGGGTCTGGGCAATGGGTCGCCTACCGCTGGCTTACCGACAGTAAGGGAGGCGCAATGACCCCCGCATCGGCAATCATGGAGTTCGGACGGCGGGGCGGCTGGTGGACGCAGGATGAAGGCCTTGCGCTCGTGCTCGCAACCGAGCGCCTGGGTGGGACGGGTTGGAGAGCGTGCGCATTCGGCAAGGGTTCCGTGGCCGGGGTGGCGCTCCTTGATCAGGCCATAGCTGCACCGCGCCAAGCCGCTCTTCATGGCAACCCAAAGATCTGTTAGCCCTCATATTCCTCACGTCGTTTTGGGTCGACAGCAACCCACCCATGAGCGGTCACGAGCAGGCTGCTGCGGCGACTTGGAACCTGCCGGGCAGCTTCAACGGGTTTTCCGCCAACAGCCGACATTCTGAAAACGACCCCGGTCCGGTCGCTTTGCGCACAACAATACAGCCTTGGCCGCACTTTGATTGCGCAGGGAATGTCAACTCCGACCGCACGTGCACCTAGCCGGGGACAAGTGCACGCGCCGCGAAGCTGGCAGCTTCCTCCAGTTCAACGCCATAGTCTCTGGCCAGCGCCGCATCGACCTTCATGCTATCGGGTTCGCGAGCGTGCCGTTCGTAGATGGCGGCCAGGCGGTCTCCGGCAGGTTCGCCCAATGCCGCATTGATCGCCTGCGCGAAATCGCCCGGGGCGACGGGAACATAGCGCAAGTCCCTGCCGAGCCCGCGACCGATCTCCCGCGCCAGTTCGGCGCCGGTCAGGGCCTGCGGCCCGCCGATCGCGAGCGTCCGGCCGTCCGCGCCGCCACCGGCAACCGCCGCGACCCAGGCGCCGAGCGTGCGATGCGACAGCCAGGAGACCGGCGCGTCGGGCGCGGCCGGATAGGCGATGATGCCAGCGACCAGTGCGTCCCGTGCCCACGGAGCCGCCAAATTGTCGAGATAGACGGTCGGCTGCAAAACCACGAAGGGAAAGCCGCTCTGCGCCACCCGGCTACGCGCGGCATGCAGATCGGCGAAAAAGGGGTGTTCTTCTGCCGCCCCCGGCGTGCCGCCGACATTGAGGACGATCCGCTCGATGGATCGGGACTGCGCAGCCTCGACCCAATAGTCGACAAAGCCGGTCATGGCACCGAGCCGATGATCCTGCGGGATGGTGAGCACCAGCACTTGAGCGCCCGCCGCCGCATCGCGCGGATCGTTCTGGTCGGTCCTGCTCGAGCCGGAGACCTCCCAGCCCGCCTCGCGCAAGGCTTCGGCAATGGCAGCGGACTGGTGACCGGTGATGGCGGGAATGAATGCTCTTGGCATCGGACGCTCCTTGCATGCTTGACTGGCGGCAAGGTGGCATCGATGCTTCGAGATGGTAAGAACGCAGTATTTTGGAACCAGGTATGCAAGAGGATACCGCCTGCGCCGATCCCGATCACTGCCCGGTCGAGGTCACGCTCTCGGCGATCGGCGGCAAGTGGAAGGCGCTGATCCTGTATCACGTCAAGGCCAGGCCGCGCCGGTTCAACGAGCTGCGCAAGCTGATCCCCCGGGTCACGCAGCGCATGCTGACGCAGCACCTTCGCGAGCTGGAGGCGGATGGCATTCTCTTGCGCGAGGTGTTTGCCCAAGTGCCACCGCACGTCGAATACTCTTTAACCAACAAAGGCCGAACGCTGGTGCCGATCCTCGACGCGATGGCGTCTTGGGGAGAGGTGAACGGCTGAAAGGTCGAGCGGGCACCAGGCCGCCATTCGCCTTTCCACCCATCCTCTGTCATGAGCGAGGTCAATGCGCGACCCCGAAAGCGGCACGGCGGCTTTGCCCCCTGCTGAACCATTCCTGCCTTTGTCGCAAGCCACCCCAAGCGGTCGGCTTATGACAAATGCACGTAAATCAACGGCTTATGATCTGCCGCGAGACCGAAGAACATGGTCGAGGTCCCTGGTTATCACGATAGCATCGTTGGCTAGTGCCCCCTTGCAGAGGGGCGACCACGCTTCTGCTCGCAAGGGCTTGAGCTTGAATTCGGGAGCATGCAATTGACTGGAAGTGGACGGGCGGAGCGCCAGACTCCTTCTCGATCTCATCCTCGCACAGGAGCCAATACCCAAATGAGCGCGCCGCGACTGATCGTCACCGGCACCGATACCGGCGTTGGTAAGACCGTCTTTTCTGCCGGCTTGGCCTCGGCGCTGGGTGCCACCTATTGGAAGCCGGTGCAGTCGGGTCTCGAGGACGATAGCGACAGCGAGACCGTCGCGCGTCTGGGCAAGTTGCCAGCCGGGCGCATCTTGCCCGAAGCTTGGCGGCTGCGCACGCCGGTTTCGCCGCACCTGGCGGCAGAGATCGACGGAGTGGCGATCAATGTGGACTCACTAGAGCCGCCAGTTACCGAGGGCCCTCTCGTCATCGAAGGGGCAGGTGGCCTTATGGTGCCGCTCAGTCGCACCGAACTGACTGTCGACCTCTTCGCGCGCTGGGGGATACCGGTGGTGCTTTGCGCGCGCACGTCGTTGGGCGCGATCAACCATGCGCTGCTCTCCCTCGAAGCGCTCGCGCGGCGGAGCGTGCCGGTGTTGGGTATCGCCTTCATCGGCGAAGAAGTGCCAGACACGCAGGATACGATCGCCGCCTTTTCCGGCGTGAGAGTGCTTGGCAGGCTCCCCCGGCTCGACCCGCTGACGCCGGAAACGCTGGCGGGCGCGTTCCGCGCGGGCTTCCGCCTGTCGGATTTCGCCGCGTGAGCCCCTCGCCTGTCTGGCGGCCCTTCACGCAGCATGCGTTGGAGCCCGATCTGGTTCGGATCGTGCGAACCGAAGGAGCCTATCTCGAGGCGGACGACGGGCGGCGTATCCTCGATGGCATCTCTTCCTGGTGGGTCGTCACACATGGCCACCGTCACCCGAAGATCGTCGCCGCGATTCGCGATGCTGCCGATCGGCTTGACCAGGTGATCTTCGCGGGCTTCACGCACGATCCGGCCGAGACGCTCGCCCGTGAGTTGATCGCTCTCGCTCCGGCCGGGCTTGAGCACGTCTTCTATTCGGATTCCGGGTCTACAAGCGTCGAGGTGGCGCTCAAGATGGCGCTCGGCACGGCACGCAATCGCGGCGAGCACCGGACACGTATCGTCGTCATGGAGCACAGCTATCATGGCGACACCATCGGCGCGATGAGTGTGGGCGCCCGCGGCATCTTCAACGCAGCCTACGAGCCGCTGCTATTTGCGGTCGACACCATCCCCTTCCCGGCGAGGGGCGAGGAACAGGACACGCTGGACGCATTCGAGCGCCTGGCGAGGTCGCGAGAGTTAGCGGCTATCATCCTCGAGCCGCTCGTGCTTGGCGCAGGCGGAATGCTTATGTACGAGCCGTGGGTGCTTGCCGAAATCAAGGGCATTGCGGAGATGACTGGCACCTTGTTCATCGCGGACGAGGTGATGACCGGATGGGGACGGACCGGGACCCTGTTTGCCTGCGAGCAGGCGGGGATCGCTCCCGACATCCTGTGCACTTCCAAGGGCCTCACGGGCGGGTCTGTGCCACTTGCAGCCACCCTTGCGACCGGCGAAGTGTTCGGCGCGCACTACTCGGCCGATCGGACCTGCACCTTCTTCCATTCAAGTTCATACACTGCCAACCCGATCGCCTGCGCAGCAGCACTTGCCAATGTCGAAGTCTGGCGCAGCGAGCCTGTGCGGGAACGGATAGCCTCGCTCGCGGCTCATCAAAAGCGGTGCGTCGCGCGCCTTGCGGCAGACGGTCAGTGGGATAATCCGCGCGTCTGCGGTACGATCGCGGCGATGGACATGCGCGCCAGGGACGCCGGCTATCTGGCCGAGATCGGCCCCAAGCTGCGTGCAAGGTTCCTCCGGGACGAGATTCTGCTGCGCCCGCTCGGTAACGTGGTCTACCTGCTGCCGCCCTACTGCATCACCGCTGACGAACTCGACCGTGTGTTCGCTCTTGCCTCAGAGGCGCTAAAGGACCTTTCGAGTCAGATCTGACTCGCGACCCTTGATTTCTTCCGCAGCCCTTGCTTGTCTCCGATCTGGCTGTTCTGAAGACGCCCCGCGAGCCACCGGGCGTCCGCTGACCGGGCGACGCGTCATTATCGTTTTCTGGCCGCACTTCGCACAAGTCGTGGTGCGCGGCACCCGCACGCACAATTTTTGGCGATAGCTGATGGGGTGGACGCTGCACGGTGGCGCTTGAAGCCCGCGGCGGCGCGCATCACTGGGCGCGCCAGCTGCAGGCATTGGGTCACGATGTGCGGCTGATCCCGCCAGCTGACGTGAAGCCGTTCGTGAAGCGGAACAAGACCGATGCTTTCGATGCCGAGGCAATCTGCGAGGCAGCACGGCGCCCCGGCATGCGCTTCGTCGCGATCAAGACCGAGGAGCAGCAGGCTGCAGGCCTCGTGTTCCGCACCCGCGATCTGGTGGTGCGCCAGCGCACCCAGCTCATCAATGCGATCCGCGGGCATCTGGCCGAGTATGGCTGGGTCGCGCCGCGAGGCACCGCGTCCATGACGATGCTGGCTGACCTGCTGGAAGACGGGGACATGGCATCGAGCTTGCCGGAAGCTGCGCGGCCGATGTTCAAGCTGCTGATCGACCTGCTGTCCGAGCTCGACGAGCAGATCGCCACCCTTGATCGCGAGATCGCGCGGCGGGCCAAGGAAGACGAGGCGGCCCGGCGGTTGATGACGATCCCGGGCATCGGTCCGATCGCAGCAACGGCGATCATTGCGTTAGCGCCGCCGATCGAGACGTTCCGCAAAGGCCGCGACTTCGCCGCGTGGCTCGGCCCTGCGCCGGTGGCGTTGTCAGCCCACTGAATTAACCGAACCGCAGCTGCCATTCTAAAAAAATGAAAGGTCAGCTCGCCCAATCTCCCTGGCTATTCTTGCTAGCCCTATTTTTATATTATAGTTCAATCATGGATGCTTCCCGAGGCAAGCAGATGGTCAACCTTCACCTTCCAAATGTGCCTGGTCATCTATCTGCCCGCGCGGTCTCGCAGCTAGATACTAGACGAGGTAGGTCTGCTTGCATGTTGGAAGTCCAGCACTGGTCAAAAACGGAGCAGTAGCAAGCTCGCGCTTTTGCGATGAAACGCTGTTTATCTATGGTATCCCAGTGCTCAAGCATAGCAGCGTCACTTGGCCGCTTCCACCATAGCAGCCTACGCGAGTCGTTCGCTGCTAGTACCGTACGATTGACCGGCTCGGTCGAGAGTACATATCTTCCGCTTCCTGCAGAAGCGATGAATTCGGACCAGTCGTCGTAAGTTCGGCCTTCGATCTCGATTTCGGTCCAGATTACACGGGCAGGCCCGGTGCCGACGTTCCTGATTTCGAAGCCGAGCGCCTCCGTACCGTCATCATCAACGTTGCCATGATTATATTGCAATATCGGAGTAGATTGCGCGCGAACAAGGCGTTCGTTCTGGCTGACGAGTTCATCCATGGCGTGGCCGGTGTGGAGGGCAACGTACAGCGATCCCACTGAGAGTAGAAGAACAGCAATCGCCATGGTTATGTCAAACCACCGGTGTCCGGAGCCGCTGCCATGTTGCTGCGCGTGGTGGGCTGTCTCAGGCGCCTCAATCATGTCTTGCTCCGATTCCATCGCGGATTGCATCTTATCCCATTGCGAGAGCGACGGGGTAGCCGTCTTTGCGAGTACCGATCAATTCCGAAGTAGGTGATCATGCCGCTGTTCTGAAACGGAGGCCTCCTTGATAGGCCTCAAGCATAAGGAGCTTGTCCTTTCAGCTCGCTGTCAAACAGCGTCGCGTGCTCGTGACAAGGGATGTCTTTACCCCCTAGTCCACCCAAGCGCGCTTCAATCCGGACCTATAGACGCAAGGACCAAGCCATCGGTCGATGACCGAGGTATTGCAAACTGAGCTACTCCATAGCGGTCAGTCGCAAAACCACCCACCTCCGGTCATTCAGACTGCCCGTCGGCGCGCCCGGAAGCCGCCGTTTCTACCCCGTCCACCCCGCGCCGAGCGCATCGTCGACCACGGCGGCGCGCAGGGCCGCGATGCCCATGCCCTTCTCGCTGCTGGTGAGGTGGATCTGGGGATGCGCGGCGACGTGCTTCTTGGCCTCGGCGGCGGTCTTCTCGGCGACAGCGGCGAGTTCGCTCGCCTTGATCTTGTCGGTCTTGGTGAGGACGATGCGGTATCCGACCGCGGCCTGATCCAGCATCGTCATCATCGTCCGGTCGACGTCTTTCAAGCCGTGGCGGCTGTCGACCAGCACCAGCGTGCGCGCCAGCACCTGCCGCCCGCGCAGATAGCTGTTCACCAGCGCCTTCCACTTCTCGACCACCTTCACCGGCGCCTTGGCAAAGCCGTAGCCGGGCATGTCGACCAGCCGGAACAGCGGCAGCGCGCCCTCCTCCTCGGGCCTGCCGACGTCGAAGAAGTTCAGTTCTTGCGTCCGCCCCGGCGTCACCGAGGCGCGTGCGATCGCCTTCCTCCCCGTCAGCGCATTGAGCAGCGAGGACTTGCCGACGTTCGAGCGCCCACAGAAGGCGATCTCGGGCACCACCGGCTCGGGCAGGAACTGGAGCGCGGGCGCGGAGCGCAGGAAATCGACCGGCCCGGAAAAGAGCTTCGATGCCGCTTCCTCGCGGGCCTGCTGTGCGGTCTCGTCCATCCGGGGCCGGCTAAGTTTTCGCCGCCGCCGCGTTCGCCGCCTTGAGCTGCGGGTGCTTCGAATAGAGATAGCTCTGCTGCGCCACGGTGAGGATGTTCGAGGTCACCCAGTAGAGCAGCAGCCCGGCCGCGAAGGGCGCCATCACGAACATCAAGATCCACGGCATGATCGCGAACATCTGCTGCTGCACCGGGTCCATCACCGTCGGGTTGAGCTTGAAGGTCAGCCACATGGTGATGCCGAGCAGCACCGCGAGCGGGCCGATGGCGAGGAAGCCCGCCGGCACCTCGTAGGGCAGCATCCCGAACAGGTTGAGGATATGCGCAGGGTCCGGCGCGGAAAGATCCCTGATCCACAGGATGAAGGGTTCGTGCCGCATCTCGATGGCCAGCACCAGCACCTTGTAGAGCGCGAAGAAGATCGGGATCTGGATCAGCAGCGGCAAACACCCGGCGAGCGGATTGACCTTCTCGTCCTTGTAGAGCTTCATGATCTCCTGCTGCTGGCGCTGCTTGTCGTCCTTGAAACGCTCCTGGATCTCCTTCATCTTCGGCTGCACGGCCTTCATCTGGGCCATGCTGGCGAACTGCCGCTGGGCGATCGGGAACATGACGCCGCGAATGATGACGGTGAGCAGGATGATCGCGAGCCCGAAATTGCCGACGAGGCCATTCAGGGTGCGCAGCAACCACAGGATCGGCTTCTCGACGATCTCGAACCAGCCCCAGCTGATCGCCTTGCCGAAATAGGTGATGCCGGCCTCCTCGTAGACATCGAGGATCTGGCTGTCCTTGGCGCCCGCATAGAGCCGCGTTTCCTGGGTCAGGCTGCCCCCGGCAGGGACGGTGCTCGCGCCGTAGAGCAAATCGGTGCGGAACAGCCCGCCGCCCAGCGCGCGGAAGCCCGCGTCGTCGACCGCTACATCGCCCTTGCCGTCGCCGGGGACCAGCGCGGCGAGCCAGTACTGATCGGTGAAGCCGAGCCAGTCGGGCGCGCCCTCGGGGCTCTCGCCGCCCAGTTCGGCGAGCTCGTCATAGGAATGGGGATCCCACAACGTATCGCCAAACACGCCGACGGGGCCGGAGTGCGAGACATATTCGTCGCGGGTCGCGTTGGCGCTGGTGCGCTTGATGAGCGCGAAGGGCTGGACCACCGCCGCCGCCGCGCCCGCATTGGTGACGCTCTGGCTGGCGGTGATCATGTAGTTCTCGTCGACCGCGAAGCGGATGCGGTAGGTGATGCCGCTGGCGTCGGTCCGGGTGAGCGTGACGGGGGTGCCCGGGGTCAGCTTCGTGCCGTCGGCCTGCCACAGCAGGTTTGCGGGCTGGCGCGCCCCGCCGGTGACGAAGCCGAACTCGGCGAAATACTGTGCCGGCGTGCCTTCGGGCGCGAACAGGCGGACCGGGCCCGAACCCTTCTTCACCGTTTCGCGGTAGTCCTTGAGCACGATGTCGTCGATCCGCGCGCCGACGAGGTTGATCGAGCCGGCGATCCGGGGCGTGTCGATGGCGACGCGGTTGCCGCCGGCGAGGGCGGTTTCGAGGTCGACCTTGCGCGGCCCCGCCTGCGCCTCGGCGCCGATCGCCCCTGCCCCCGTCACCGGCGCGCCCACCGCGGGGTTCTGCGCAGTGGGCTTCGACGGGGTCACCGAGGCGGAGATCGAGGCTTCGGGATAGAGATAGCGCATCCCCAGGTCCCATCCGAGGATGAGCAGGCCCGAAAGCACGACGGCGAGCAGAAGATTGCGATTGTCCAAGTGTAAGCCCCGAGCGAATGCGACGTCAAATGGCGACCAGAGGTGTATTATGGGGATAGAACAGTCCCGATACCAGTCCCCCTCAGGGAACCGGATCGTGACCGTGCCCGCCCCAGGGGTGGCAGCGCATTAGCCGCTTAAACGCCATCCATCCACCCTTTGCCGCGCCGTACTTGCCGATCGCCTCGATCGCGTACTGGCTGCACGACGGGGCATAGCGGCAGGTCGGCGGCAGGAGGCGCGAGGGGCCGATCTGCCAGGCGCGCGCAACGAGGATGAGGACGTGCTTCACCGCTTGGCATTCCCCCCGCCCCGGTTGCCCCGGCGCGGGCGTCGCCCGCCTGCCGGATCGCCGCGCCCTTCGCGTGCGCGCGCAAGTGCTTTGGCGAGTTCTTCGGCCATCAGGTGAAAGTCGCGCTCCACCCCGCCTGCGCGGCCGATCAGCACGTGATCGTGATCGGCAAGGCCCATGGTGGGGAGCGCCGCGCGGAGCAATTCGCGAAAGCGCCGCTTCATGCGGTTGCGTACGACGGCGTTGCCGATCTTCTTGGTGACGGTGATCCCGTAGCGCACCCCCGCGCCCCCGTTGGGCCGGGTGAGCAGCACGAAACCGGTCCGCGCATTGCGGGTGCCGCTGTTCGCCGCCAGAAAATCGGCGCGCTTGGTAAGGACCGCGATCATGCTTTGCCCGATAACGCAAACGGGCTCCCGAAGGGAGCCCGCAAGGGCGACTGCCCGCCGCGGCTTACGCCGCGAAAGCCAAGCGGGTCGGATGGCCCGCGCCCGGCGCCTGGGGGCGCCGGAAAATTAGGCGCAGAGCTTCTTGCGGCCGCGGTTGCGGCGGGCGCGCAGCACCTTCTGGCCGCCCGGGGTGGCCTTGCGCGCGAAGAAGCCGTGGCGACGGGCGCGCACGAGATTGCTGGGTTGGAAGGTCCGCTTCATATCATCCTCGAAAACTTGGCCGGAAGGGCGAGACCGGGCTTTGCGCCCGCACGCCTGCCGGGGCCGCAAGGCGCGGCCGAACAACAGACCGGCGCCGTTATGGGAAAGCGGCGCCTGAGTCAAGGACGCCGTCGAGCAGCCCGCCCCCCGGAAGGGCATAGGCGATCCGGGGCGCGGGCGCGGTGACGTGGGCGAGACCGCCGTGCAGCGCCAGGGGCCCGCGCAGCGCAGCCGCCAGCGCCGCGCCCGAGCGCGCCAGCGCCAGCCGCAGGCCGCTTTCGGCAGGCTGCGGCAGCGCGCGCGACGCGGGGGCGCGGTCCCCGGCGGTGTCGGCGGCGGGGGCGATCCAGCGCGCCATCTGCTCGCCCTCCAGCCACAGCGCACCCGAATGGGGCACCGAATTGGTCATGGCGTAAAAGGCGCGGGCCTGCTCGGCGCTCATCCCCATGTCGGCGTAGTAATCGAGATAGAGGCGGTTCTCGGGCGCATCGGCGGCAAAGTCGGCAGGCTCGCGACCCAGCTCGTCGCGCCACGAATGGACCGCGAAGAGCGCACGGGGATCGATGGTGCGCCGCGTGCCGGCGAGGAACAGCTCGACCGCGCCCGAACGCGCCGAGCCGCCCGCGGGGACGTGGGTGGCGAGCCCCGCCGCGCGGATCGCCCGGCCGAGCTTCAGGTTGGCAAGATCGTGGCTGGTGCCCGGCGCATCGGCGAATTCGAGCACCGCGAGCCCCGGATAGGCGGCAAGCATGGCGGCAAAGGCGCGCGGGCTATCGGCATCGGTCGTCCCGACGATCGCGGCGCGCCGGTCGTCGAGCACCCGGAACGGCCCGAAGCGGGCGATCCCGGCCCCGGCCCCGAAAGCCGCGGCGTGACCCGGCTGCGGACGGGCGATGTAGCGCACTGGCTCGGGCGCGAGGATGGTTTCGGTGACGGTGACGGCGTCGTTGTGAGCGCGCTTGGTGGTGGTGGTGGTGGTGGTGGTGCTCGCCTCGCGCACGGCGGGGAGGAAGGGGGACGCGGGAAAAGCGGCGACATCCTCGGCGACGGGCACCCATTCGCCGCGGGCCGGGTCCCATTCCTCGACCCAGCTGACGCTCGCGACCACCCGCGCGCCGGACTGCGCTGACGCCCCGCCGCCGGGGAGCAGCAGCGCGAGCGCGGCGATGAGGAGGGCGATGGCGCGGGACATGGGGCATTTGTCGCCCCGGCCCGCCTGCCAATTCGCCAAGATTTATGCTTTAGAAATGCCTTCGGATTCCTACCGAGCGCCGCGCGAAGGAACGCTTTGCGCCTCGGTCACGCGCCTTTGTTGACGCTGCCGATCCAACTGTTGGAACCGCCGCGGGGCAATCCAACGCGCGCTGCGCCGAGTGCCGCAGGGTGCGTGTATTTTGTCAACTTGCGGCGCACAGGCGAGGCGCTCGACAAGTCCCTCACAACCCTGCACAATCGCGCTTCGGGGGCAGACGGGGGGCAAGCAATGGTCGCGCTGGTGAGAACGGTCGCCTACCTCGGGCTGGAGGCACGCGCGGTCGAGGTGCAGTGCCAGGTCGGTCCGGGCATGCCGAAGTTCACCGTCGTCGGCCTGCCCGACAAGGCGGTGAGCGAGAGCCGCGAACGGGTGCAGGCGGCGCTTGCGGCGATGGGCCTCGCGCTGCCGCCCAAGCGGATCACGGTGAACCTCTCGCCCGCCGATCTCCCCAAGGACGGATCGCACTACGACCTCCCCATCGCCCTCGCGCTGCTTGCCGCGATGGGCGTCACCGATGCCGAGCAATTGGGCGACTGGATCGCGGTGGGCGAACTCGCCCTAGATGGCCGGGTGGTGGCGAGCCCCGGCGTGCTGATCGCGGCGCTCCATGCGAGCGAGGCGGGCAGCGGGCTCATCTGCCCCGCAGAGCAAGGCCCCGAGGCGCGCTGGGCGAGCGGAGTACCGGTGCTCGCCCCGCGCGACCTGATGAGCCTGCTCGGCCACCTCAAAGGCTCGCTGATTCTCCCCGAGCCGGCGCGCGGCGCGGTGGCGGAGGGCAGCGGTGGCAACGACCTCAGGCAGGTGAAGGGGCAGGAGACCGTCAAGCGCGCGCTCGAGATCGCGGCGGCGGGCGGCCACAACCTGCTGATGGTCGGCCCGCCGGGATCCGGCAAGAGCCTGCTCGCGAGCTGCCTCCCCGGCATCCTCCCGCCGCTGACCCCGGCCGAGGCGCTCGAAGTGTCGATGGTGCAGTCGGTGGCGGGCACGCTCGAATCGGGGAGAATCAGCCGCGTCCGCCCGTTCCGCGCGCCGCACCACTCGGCGAGCATGGCGGCGCTGACCGGGGGCGGCATCAAGGTGCGCCCCGGCGAGGTCAGCCTTGCGCATCTCGGCGTCCTGTTCCTCGACGAGCTGCCCGAGTTCCAGCGCCCGGTGCTCGATTCGCTGCGCCAGCCGCTCGAGACCGGGCAGGTCGATGTCGCGCGTGCCAATGCCCACGTGACCTTCCCCGCGCGGGTCCAGTTGGTGGCGGCGATGAACCCCTGCCGCTGCGGATATGCGGGCGATTCGGCGCGGAACTGCAACAAGTATCCGCGCTGCATCGGCGACTATCAGGCGCGGCTCTCCGGGCCGCTGCTCGACCGGATCGACCTCCATGTCCATGTCGGCGCGGTGAGCGCGCTCGACATGACCCTCCCCCCGCCCGCCGAGGGCAGCGCCGAAGTCGCCCGGCGGGTCGCCGCCGCGCGTGCGCGGCAGGTGGCGCGGGGCGTCAGGTCGAACGCCGAGCTGGAGGGGGCGGGGCTCGACACCCATGCCGCCCCCGACGAGGCGGGGCGCAAGCTGCTCCTGCAGGCTGCCGAGCAGCTGCGCCTGTCCGCGCGCGGCTACACCCGGATGCTGAGGGTGGCGCGCACCATCGCCGACCTTGCCGGGGCCGAAACCGTTGGCCGCATCCACATCGCCGAGGCGCTATCCTATCGGCTGATGTCGGGCTAAGGAGCACGTCAGGGCCGCCCCCTCCCCGGCCCGATCGAAGGCGCATTGGCGATTACGGACGATCCTTCAGCGATGGTGGCCGAGGAGCCGCGCGGGCTCGCGGCTCTCGCCGCGGCGTGGCGCGATGCCTCGCGGCGGCGCAAGCTCGCGAGCCTCGCGATCGCGATCGCGCTCGAGGCGCTGCTCATGCTGCTCCTGCTGACGCTCGGCGCGCAGATCGCCGGGGTCGAGGAGGGCGAGGACATCACCACCTTCGAGGCGATCGAGTTCGCCGGCCCCTCCGAGCCCGAACCCGAACCGGCCCCCGAGACCAGCGCGGCCGAGACCCCGCAGGAAGCCCAGCCCGTGCCCGACCAGCCGCTGCCCCAGCCGCAGCGCCCCTCGCCGCTCGCGCTGAACCCGCAGCCCGCACCGCCCTCGCCGCCCCCCGCCCCGCCCCAACCCGAGCCGCCGAGCGAGCCGCAGCCCCGGCCCCAGCCGCCCGCCCGCCCCGCGCCGAAGATCGGCGCCAAGATCAGCCCGGGGCGCAGCTACGGCCCCGCCGACACCGGCAATCCGCGCAGCGCCGGCGACAGCGAGCGGGTCGGCACCGCGCCCAACGGCGAGCCGCTCTACGCCGCGCGCTGGTATCGCGAACCGACCGACCAGGAGCTCGCCGGCTACCTCTCGACCGCCAAGGGCCCGGGCTCGGCGCTGATCGCCTGCCGGACCGTCGCCGACTACTATGTCGAGGACTGCGTGCTGCTCGGCGAAAGCCCGCCGGGCTCGATGATGGGCCGCGCGGTGCTCGCCGCCGCCTGGCAGTTCCGGGTGCGCCCGGCACGGATCGGCGGGCGCGAACAGTTCGGCAGCTGGGTCAGGATCCGCATCGACTACACGGTGCGGCGGGGGAGCCCTTGAGCCGGTAGTTTTCTCCCCGAGTTTGCCGGGGGCTGTCACTCCTGCGATGGTCTGCGAACGCTCAGGACGAACGGGACCTAGTGCTGCTCACGCAGGCGATCGCGCACCACGGCGATGAAATCCGGCCCCCAGGTCTCGAGCTTCCTCGCCCCGACGCCCGGGATCGCAGCGAGTTCGGCGAGCGTCTCGGGGCACTCGAGGGCCATCGCGCGCAGCACCGAATCATGGAAGATCACGTAGGCGGGCAAGCCGCTCGCGGCGGCGAGTTCCTTGCGCTTGGCGCGCAGCGCCTCGAACAGCGGGTTGCCGACGGGGTTGGGCGCCCCCTCGGCCCCGCCGCGCTGGCGGCGGCTGCGCCGCTCGCGTTTCGCCGGCGGCTCGACGATGGCGACGCCCGCTTCGCCCTTGAGCACGGGCCGGGCCTCGGGGCCAAGCATCAGCCCGCCGTGTTCGGTCGCCGCGAGGATGCCGCGCGCCACCAGCGTGCGGGCGAGCGGGCGGAGCAGCCGCGCCTCCTCGGGGCCGACGATGCCGAACACCGAGAGCGCATCGTGCCCGCGGCCCGCGATCCGCTCGTCGCTCTGTCCGGTCAGCACCTTCTCGATATGGCCGATCCCGAAGCTCTGCCCGGTGCGGTAGACGGCGGAGAGCAGCTTTTGCGCCAGTTCGCCCGCATCCACCACCTGCGGGGGTTCGAGGCAGTTGTCGCAATTGCCGCAGGCCTCCGGCGGGTGCTCGCCGAAATGCCTGAGCAGGATCGCGCGGCGGCAGGTCGGCGCCTCGACCAGCGCGGCGAGCGCGCCCAGCCGCGCCTGCTCTGCGGGCAGCCGCTCGGGCTCGACCTCCAAAAGCCATTGCCGCGCGCGGGCGAAGTCGGAAACACCCCAGAACAGGTGCGCCTCGGCCGGATCGCCGTCGCGCCCGGCGCGGCCGGTTTCCTGGTAATATGCCTCGATCGACTTGGGCAGCCCGGCATGGATCACGAAACGCACGTCGGGCTTGTCGATGCCCATCCCGAAGGCGATCGTGGCGACCATCACCATGCTTTCCGAAGCGACGAAATCGGCCTGCACCCGCGCCCGCCGCTCGGGCTCCAGCCCGGCGTGGTAGAAGGAGGCCTCGCGGCCCGAACGGGCGATCTGCGCGGCAAGATCCTCGGCCTGCTTGCGGCTCGGCGCATAGACGATCCCCGCGCCCTCGAGCCGCTGGAGCTGCTCGACGATCTGGCGCGCACCCGAATCGCGCGGGGTGATGGCGTAGCGGATGTTGGGTCGGTCGAAGCCGGCGACGATCAGGCCCTCGTCCGGAATGCCGAGCTGCCTGAGGATATCGGCCCGCGTCGCCCGGTCGGCGGTGGCGGTGAGCGCGAGGCGGGGCACCTCCGGAAAGCGGTCGAGCACCGGGCGAAGCATGCGGTAGTCGGGGCGGAAATCGTGACCCCATTCGGACACGCAATGCGCCTCGTCGATGGCGAAGAGGGCGATCGGCGCGCGCTCGAGCATGGCCTGGAAGCCGGGGGTCGAAGCGCGTTCGGGGGCGACGTAGAGGAGGTCGAGCTCGCCGCTCCGGAAGGCCTCGGCGGTGGCGGCATTGTCGCTGTCGGCCGAGGTCATCGACGCGGCGCGGATGCCCGCTGCGCGCGCGGCGCGGATCTGGTCGTGCATCAGCGCGATCAGCGGCGAGACGACGATGGCGGTGCCGGCGCGGGCGAGCGCGGGGATCTGGTAGCACAGGCTCTTGCCCGCCCCTGTCGGCATCAGCGCGAGGGTGTGGCGACCAGCCATGACGCGGCCGATCACCGCCGCCTGCTGGCCGCGGAAGTCGGCGTAGCCGAAGGTCCGGCGCAGGATCTCGTGGCATTCTGGTGGGAGGACCGCGCTCATGCGCGCTCCCTTAGCCCGGCGGGCGCGGCAAGGCACCCGCCCACGCCGCGCTATCGACGGGTTATCGCGCCGCGGCCTTGCGGGCCGCCTCGATGTCCACCACGTCGCCCTGGGCCAGCGCCGCACCGGGCGTCGCGACGCTGCCATCGGCGCGCTTGCCGAGGTCGGCGGGCCGCACCAGCCACAGGTCGTGATGGCCGAGAATGCGACCGTCATGGGCCAGGATCGAGACCGGTCCGATCGGCAGGCGGTCGCGCTCGTCGACCAGCACCGGGTCCTCGACCACCCGCTCGCTACCGTATTTCTGCCCCCACTGGCGCAGCGCCAGCATGGCAGGGAGCAGATCGAAGCCCTTGTCGGTCAGGCGATACTCGATCTTGCGGCGATCGTCGGCACAGGGCTCGCGCTTGAGGATGCCGTGTTCGACCAGCTTGGCAAGGCGGTTGGAGAGGATGTTCCGGGCAATGCCGAGCTCGCTCAGGAACTCCTCGAAGTGCTTCAATCCGTTGAAGCTTGCGCGCAGGATCATGAAGGACCAGCGCTCCCCCATCACCTCGAGCGCCTGTGGAAGCCCGCATTCGATCAGTTCGCGCAGCGGTTCTCTCAACTCACCCATCGGCCTTTGTCCTTCCCCTTCCGGGATCACGTGTAGCCGATTTTGCACGGCTCACAAAAAAATTTCAGTTTTCAGTTGCAACTCACAACCTAGTGTCTTAGGTGGCGAATAGCAACTGGTTTCGAATCGAAATGTTGCATCGCAGAACGGATTGAATGAGGCCACAGGGCCAGCGGGCCCGACAAGAGAAACGAAGGAAATTCCGATGATCGACACCCTCTCCCTCCCCCGAACCGGCAAGTTTGCCATCCTCGCCTCGGCACTGGTCTATACCGGCCTGACTTTCGGCATCGCCACCGGCGCGGCCCCGGTGAACGCCGCCGGCGGCGCCTACTACACCGCCACGCTCGCGGCTCCGGCCGACGAGTCGCGCACGGTTGCCGATGGCGTGGCCTGGGCCTGCAAGGACGCGACCTGCGTCGCAAACAAGGCGACCGCGCGCCCGCTGCGCGTGTGCCGCGGCCTCAATCGCAAGTTCGGCGAAGTCGCCACCTTCAAGGTCAACGGCGAGGAACTGCCGGCCGAAGAACTGGCCAAGTGCAACGGCTGATGCCGGCCTGACCCTTCGCGTCCCCCTCTGTCCGGCCCCTCCCTCTCCGGCCGCGATGGAGCTCCATGGCCCCCGGCGCCCGCTGTTCCCAGAGCGTGCGGCCGGGGGTTTCTTTTTGCTTCTGCGCCCGCCCGTCCGGGCGGGCGTCCTCGGAGCTGTTCCTGTCGCTGCGCGCCGACACGGCTGCGGCTCGGCCGCGTGGCCTCGCGGACCCTTCGGGTCCGATGCGCATGGCAGTGATGCAGTGCTTACAGCAGCCCGGCCGCGACCAGCTCCGCCTCGAGGCTCGCCGCACCGGTGAAGAGGTGCGCCTCCCAACCGCAGGCGCGGGCGGCCGCCACATTGGCGGGGTTGTCGTCGGTGAAGAACAGCTCCGCCCCCTGCCGCCCGCTGCGCGCCTCGAGGATCGCGTAGATCCGCGGGTCGGGCTTCACGACCTTCTCCACCCCCGAGACGACGATGTCCTCGAACAGCTCGAAGATCGGCTGCGTCGGACGGAAGGCCGCGAACAACTCGTCGCCGAAATTGGTGAGGGCAAACAGCGGCACGCCGCGGGTGTGGAGCCGCTCGACGAGAGCGTGGCTGCCCGCCACCGGCCCCGGCAGGGTCTCGTTGAAGCGCGCGCGATAAGCACGGATATGCGCCTCGTAGCGCGGATGGAGCGCGATGCGTTCGGCCAGCATGTCGTCGAGACTGCGGCCCTGGTCGTGCTCGTAATGCCATTCCTCGGTGACGACATTGGCGAGAAACCAGTCAAGCTCCTGGCGATCGTCGATAAGCTTCTCGAACAGCGCGCCGAGCTGCCATTCGAACAACACCCGCCCGATATCGAACACCACGGCTTTCTGCATCACGCCCTCGAACGCTTGCGGCCCGCGCTCCGGGAAGGAGGCGGGCCGCCGATACGTGGGGCCACCGTGCCACGGCGGCTACGCCGTTCAGCCCTGGCGGGCCTTGAAGCGGCGGTCGGTCTTGTTGATGACGTAGGTGCGACCGCGACGACGGATCACGCGGTTGTCGCGGTGACGGCCCTTCAGCGACTTGAGGCTGTTGACGATCTTCATGACTTGTTTCCAAATGCAAAGCGCGCCGGATCGGCCCGACGCGCGGAAAACTCAGAGGGTGCCGTTAGCGACAAGCCCCCGATGCGTCAATCCGAGACTGTTACGCGGCGCCCCTGAGATCGCTCAATCTGCGCTCCCAGGCGAGCGCGTGGGCGATGATCGTGTCGAGATCGGCGTTCTGCGGCTCCCACCCGAGCGTCTGCCTAAGACGCGAGGGGTCGGAAATCAGCGAATCGGGATCGCCCGCGCGCCGCCCCTCGATGCGCCGGTCGAGCTTGCGATTGGTCACCCGGTCGACCGCATCGAGCACTTCGTTGACCGAGAAGCCCCGGCCGTAGCCGCAGTTCATGGTGAGCGAGCGATCGGGCTGCGCGATCAGCGCCTCGAGGGTCAGCACGTGGGCGGCGGCGAGATCGCTCACATGGATGTAGTCGCGCACCCCAGTGCCGTCCGGGGTCGCGTAGTCGGTGCCGAACACGCTCACCGAATCGCGCTTGCCGAGCGCGGCCTCAATGGCGACCTTGATGAGGTGGGTCGCCCCGGCGGTGGATTGCCCGCTCCTCGCTGCGGGGTCGGCGCCGGCGACGTTGAAGTAGCGCAGCACGCCGTAATTGAGCGGGTGGGCTGCGGCGACGTCGGCGAGCATCTGCTCGGTCATCAGCTTCGACCAGCCATAGGGATTGATCGGGCGCTGGGGCGTGTCCTCCGAAACGGCCCGGACATCCGGAATGCCGTAGGTCGCCGCGGTCGAGGAGAAGATGAAGTGCTTCACGCCTCCCGCCACCGCCGCCGCGATCAGCGCACGGCTGTTGGCAGTGTTGTTGTGGTAGTACTTGAGCGGGTCGGCGACGCTTTCGGGCACCACGATCGAGCCCGCGAAATGCATGATCGCTCCCGTCCCCTGCTCGGCGAAGATCCGCGCTAGCAGGGCGGCATCGGCGATGTCGCCTTCAAAGAGCGGCACGCCCTCGGGGATGGCGAATCGGAAGCCGGTCGAAAGGTTGTCGATCACCGCCACCGGCCAGCCGGCGTCCTTCAGCGCGAGCACGGCATGGCTGCCGATGTAGCCGGCCCCGCCGGTCACGAGCACGGATGGTTTGGCCATGATGTTCATCCCCTGCCCTTAGCCGCGAAACCTCAGACACATCGCAACCCAGAACAGACACACAGGTCCCTGTGCACTGCGGGCAAGGCGACCTATAAGCGGCGGACGAGAAAAGGAACCCCTGTCATGCTCCGTCCCCCGCTGCTCGCCGTCGCCCTCGCCACCGCCCCGCTGGCGCTGGGGGCTTGCGCGACTACGCCCTATACCGGCCCGGTCGAAGTCACTCGCTTCGTCGCGCAGGGTCCGGAGCGCGCGGCGCTCGGCCAGGGGAGCATCGCTCTCGTCTTCCCCGACGAGATCGCCAACGCCAACGTGCGCAGCGCCTTTGCTGCGGCGGTCGGGGCGGAGCTTTCGCGCCTTGGCTACACCGTGGTGGCCGAGGGCGTGGCGGCCGGCCAGACCGCCGCGATCCGCACCGCGCGCAGCCCCATCACCGCCACCATCCAGGATCGGCGTGGCCCGGTGAACGTCGGTGTGGGCGGCAGCACGGGGAGCTACGGCTCGGGGCTCGGCGTCGGGGTCGGCATCAACCTCGGCGGCGGACGCGAGGGCGCCAACGCCGTGACCGATCTGTCGGTCCGCATCACCCGGGCCGACGGCACGACCCTGTGGGAGGGCCGCGCGCAGCTTGCCACCGGAGTCAAGTCGCCCTACTCACAGGTCGACACCAGTGCCCGCACCCTCGCCGCCGGCTTGTTCGGGGACTTCCCCGGTGGCAATGGCGAGACCGTGACGATCGACGTCAGGAAACTCCAGGGAACCAGATGACCTCTCTCCATGTCGATGCCGCCTTCGACAGCGGCAATATCGAAGTGCTGGGCATCGAAGGCCGCACCGCGCGCCTCGCGATTCGCCGCGACAACCGTTCCGATTTCTTCCAGTGGTTCCACTTCCGCGTGAGCGCGAGCGCTGGCGAGGAGGTGGTGCTGAGGCTTACCGGGCTCAACACCAGCGCCTATCCGGGGGGCTGGCCTGGCTATGCCGCCTGCGTCTCCGAGGACCGCGCCTACTGGATGCGCGCGCCCAGCAACTTCGACCCCGACGAGGACGGCGGCACGCTGACGATCCGCCACATGCCTGCAGGCGGCGTGTTCTGGGTCGCCTATTTCGCGCCCTATTCGATGGAGCGCCACCACGACCTCATAGCGGAAGCTGCGGCGAGCGAGGGAGTGGACTATGTCCGCCTCGGCACCTCGCTTGACGGGCAGCCGATCGATTGCCTCGAGCTGGGTGAGGGGACGGTGCAAGTGTGGCTCTACGGCCGTCAGCACCCCGGAGAGACCCAGGCCGAATGGTGGATGGAAGGCGTGCTCGCATGCCTGACCGACCCGGCCGATCCGGTCGCGCGGGCGCTGCGCGCGAAATGCCGGCTCCACATCGTGCCCAATTGCAACCCCGACGGCTCGCGGCGCGGGCACCTAAGGACCAACGCGGTCGGCGCCAACCTCAACCGCGAATGGGCCGAGCCCACCCCCCAGCGCTCGCCCGAGGTGCTGGCGATCCGCAGCCGGATGGACGAAACCGGGGTCGATTTCGCGATGGATGTTCATGCCGACGAGGCGATCCCCGCGGTGTTCCTCGCCGGGTTCGAGGGCATTCCCTCGTGGACCGATGCACAGGGCGAGGGCTTTTACCTCTACCAGCGCATCCTCGACCGGCGCACGCCCGATTTCCAAGCCCGGCTAGGCTATCCCAAGGCGCCCGCCGGAAAGGCGAACCTTTCGATGAGCACCAACCAGCTCGCCGAACGCTTCGGCGCGGTCGCGATGACGCTTGAGATGCCCTACAAGGACCTCGCCGACTTCCCCGAGCCTGAACAGGGCTGGTCGCCGGAACGCTGCAAGCTGCTGGGCCGCGAATGCCTGGCGGCGCTGGTCGAATGGCTGGAGGCCAACGAGGCTTGAGTATCGACGCCTAGGCCAGATGCCCCGGCCCGAAGGCGTGGGGCAGGAGTTCCGACAGGCGCACCCGCCGCACGCCCTCCTTGCCCCCCTTTCCCGCCACGCACAGCACCAGCGGGTCGGTGCCCCCGAGCGCGGCGATCTCGTTCAGCACCTGGCGGCAGCGCCCGCACGGCGTGATCGGCTCGGCGCCCGCCTCGAGGCCCACCACCGCCACCGCCGCGAGGCCTCCTCGCCTCCCCTCGCCGAGCGCCTTGGCGACCGCGACGGTCTCGGCGCACAGAGCCAGGCCATAGCTCGCGTTCTCGACATTGCAGCCCGTGACGAAGGCACCGTCCTCGAATAGCAGCGCGGCGCCCACGGGATAGTCCGAATAGGGGGCATAGGCCTGCTCTGCCGCGGCGAAAGCGGCCGCGATGAGGGTCTGCTCCAGTTCGTCATCCACCATCGGAAACTCCGCTCGTGCCGAGCTTATCGAAGCACCGCACATTCTTTGCACAGGTCGCTGAAGAGGAAAAACGGAGCTTCGACAAGCAGCCAGAACGCATCAAGCGCGCCGAACTACTTCTGCACCACCACCCATTCAACCGGCTCCTCCGCCGCCTCGGTCACCAACGCGCTGTTGGCGCTCCAAAGCAGCCACGGCCGCCCGGCATAATCCGGCCGCGCCCGGTCGCGCGCCAGCCACAGGTCCCGCGCGAGCGCTGCGGCGGTGCCGTGGCGTTCCTGGAACCCGCGCGACAGCTTGAGGATCGCGGGCTTGCCGGCATGGGTCTCGATCTGGTTGATGAGCGTCATCAGCTCGCTTTCGACCGCCGCGTCGCTGACCCGCGGGCTGCAGCCGTCGGCGAGCCGGTCGAGGCCGATCGCGGGCGGCAGCAGATCGCCGTCGCGCGGGACCATCTGCGCGAACACCCCGCTTTGCACATCGGCGCGCGCGCAGGGGTCGAAGGCGAGCACCACCCCCACCTGCAGTCCCGCCTCGCGCGCGCGGGCGAAGCGTCCGGCGAAATCGCCCGGTGCGCCCGCCAGCAGCGGGAGATAGACGAACTGCGCGCCGACCGCCTTCAGCGTGGTGAAACGAAACTCCCCGCCGCCCGCCGGAACAAGCGCGCCCTGTTCGGGATAGAGCGTCTCGTCTGGCCGCCAGCCGCGCATGTCCCACCACAGCCACGCCGCAAAGGCGAGTGCGAAGAGCACGGCGAAGGCCGCGAGACGCACCAGCCAGCGGCGCGAACGCCTGTGACCCGCGCGGCGCTTGCCCGCGCCCTTCGCGCTTGTCGTCGCCATGTCCCCCGGTGCCCCGCCCCTAGCCCTTGATGTGCAGCACGCAGATCAGTGTGAACAGCCGCCTTGCCGTGGCGAAATCGGTCTCGACCTTCCCTTCGAGTCGTTCCAGCAGCAGTTCGGCAGCATTGTTGTGGATGCCCCGGCGCGCCATGTCGATGGTCTCGATCTCGGCTGGGGTCGCCTTGCGAATCGCCTGGTAGTAGCTTTCGCAGATCGCGAAATACTCGCGGATCGGCCGACGGAACCGGGCCATGCCGATCAGCAGCGTCTCGAGCAGCTGGTCGCCCGTGTCGCGGATGTCCATCGCCAGCCGCCCGTCGGTCACCGACAGGTGCAGGTGATAGGGCCCAGGCGCGCCGCGTTGGGCGCTGCGCACGGGCTTGAAGATGTTTTCCTCGATGAGGTCGTAGATCGCCACCCGGCGTTCTTGCTCGACATCGGCATTGCGCCAGAGGATCGTCGCCTCGTCGAGCGTCACCTGGGCAATGCGCTGCGCGCCCGCAGCGCCGGCAGCGGGGGAGAGCGGCAGGGAATCGGACGGCGGCTCGGCCATGGTTTGCTGCCTTCGCAGATCGCAGGGGCTGACTTCAAGCACTTCGACGCGCTCTCCCCACTATCCACAAGGGGGGCGTGTTCGTCCGGTCGCAACCGGCCTTGCGCTCGGCCCCTGGTGCTGCGCATCAGGTCGCCATGGCCGAACCCGAGAAAGTCACCCCGCTCAAGCTCCCCGCCGCCGAGGCTGAGGTGCTTGCCAAGAAGCTGCCCTCCAACCTCGAGGCGGAGGCGGCGTTCCTCGGGGCGGTGCTGATCGACAACCGCGTGCTCGAGGAACTGCAGGTGCCGATTCGCGCCGAGCACTTCTTCGAGCCGCTCCACCAGCGCATCTACACCCGCGTGCTCGCCCTTCTGGAGCGCAATGCCACCGCCTCGCCGGTCACGCTGCGCCCCTATTTCGAGGCCGACGAGGCCCTGCGCGAGCTTGGCGGCACGTCCTATCTCGCGCAGTTGACGGCGAGCGGGGCCGGGCTGCTGGCGCCGCGCGAGCTCGCCCAGCAGATCTACGACCTCGCGCTGCTGCGTGAGCTGGTGAGCGTCGGGCGGGGGCTCGTCGAAGGCGCGCTCGACACCTCGGAAGACACCTCGCCGATGGATCGCATCGCGCAGGCCGAAGCCGATCTCTTCAAGGTCGCCGAAGGTGCCGCCACGGGCCGCGAGGCATCGACCTTCCGCGAGGCGGCGATGCACGCGATCAAGCTTGCCGAGGCCGCGATGAATTCGGGGGGCGGCCTGTCCGGCAAGACCACCGGCCTCGCGACGATCGACCAGAAGACCTCGGGCCTTCACAATTCCGACCTCATCATCCTCGCCGGGCGCCCGGGCATGGGCAAGACCTCGCTCGCGACCAACATCGCCTTCAACTGCGCCGAGAAGCACCTTGAATGGCAGCGCGAGGGGGGCGCGTTCAACTACGGCGCGCCAGTCGCCTTCTTCAGCCTTGAAATGAGCGCGGACCAGCTCGCCACCCGCATCCTTGCCGAACAGGCCGAGATTTCCTCCGAGGCGCTGCGCAGCGGCAAGCTCTCGCGCGAGGACTTCCAGAAGCTCTCTTACGCCAGCCAGCGCCTCGCCGAACTTCCGCTCTACATCGACGACACCCCCGCGCTCACCATCGCGGCGTTGCGCACCCGCGCGCGGCGGATGAAGCGGCGGCACGACATCGGGCTCATCATCGTCGACTACCTCCAGCTGCTTCAGGGATCGGGACGGGCCAACGACAACCGCGTGAACGAGATCTCCGAGATCAGCCGCGGTTTGAAGACGCTCGCCAAGGAATTGCAGGTCCCGGTGATCGCCCTCTCGCAGCTCTCCCGCGCGGTCGAGAGCCGCGAGGACAAGCGCCCGCAGCTCTCCGACCTGCGCGAATCCGGCTCGATCGAGCAGGACGCGGACATGGTGTGGTTCATCTTCCGCGGCGACTACTACCACCTGCTGGTCAAGCCGGACACGCCGGACGCCTCCTCGACGCCGGACGTGCAGGAGAAGTACCGCGCCTGGGAGGAGAAGTTCGAGCAGATGGTCGGCAAGGCGACGCTGATCGTGGCCAAGCAGCGTCACGGTTCGACCGGCAACGTGCCGCTCCACTTCCAGAGCGACATCACCAAGTTCACCTCGCCCAACTACAAGGACTATTCGGACTGGGGGCAGGAGTAGCGCCGGGTCAGCGGCGCGCTATCCCCTCGGCGAGCAGGCGATTGACCCCCGCCGCGACCCCGTCGGGCGCCATTTCGCCCGCGCCCCACACCACGTAGCGCAAGCCGACGAAGACGTTCATCCCCATCACCGCCCAAGCTTCGACCTCGCCCAGCCCGTCGCGGAACTCGCCTCTGGCAGAGCCCGCGCGCAGGCGGTCCGCGATGCGCGCCGCGATGGTCTCGTAATGCGCGCGGTAGCTCGCCGGGTCGACGAACTCGGCCTCGTCGATGATGCGGTAGACCTCCTTGTGCTCGGCGGCAAAGCGCAGGAAGGCGGCGAGCGCCGCGCGTTCGATCTCCAGTGCGCCCATGCCTTCGTGCAGCGCCGAGCGGGCGCTGGTGCGGACCTTCTCGCTCATGTCGGCGACGAGCGCCCGGAACAGCGCGTCCTTGCTGTCGAAATAGGTGTAGAAGCTGCCCAGCGCGACGCCCGCGCGCCGCGTGATCGAGCTCACCGAGGCTTCGTGGAATCCCTTCTCGCCGAACTCCACGGCCGCCGCGTCGAGCAGCTTGCGCAGCGTGCGCCTCCCGCGCTCGGTGCGCGGCGCCTTGGCGTCATGGTACGCCGCCGGCGCCGCGAGCCTGCCTTCCGCTTTCCGAGTGTTGCCCATCAGCTACTCCCTCCGCGCTTTCGGTAGGCGGCGCACGCCGCGGGCACAAGACCAAACTTGAAAGGTGGTTCAACTTTCAATATCGATCGCCTCACAAGAAGGATCAGGAGAGGAACCATCCCATGAAGACTTCGCATCGCGCCCGCGCCCTGCTGCTCGCAGGCAGCGCCGGACTCGCCGCATTCGCCGCGCCGCTGGCCGCGCAGGACAGCGTGGCCACCCCCGCCGGGGAGGCAACCGCCGCCGAGGCCGGAGAGGGCGAGATTCTCGTCACTGCGCGCCGCCGCGAGGAGCGGCTGGTCGACGTGCCGGGCGCCGTCACCGCCTTTGGGCAGGACGATCTCCAGCGGCTCCAAGCGGTCGACCTCTCGGGGCTCCAGGCAGCCGCGCCCAACGTCAACATCGTGCAGGGCCGCGGCTCGGCGGCGAGCGCCAACATCTTCATCCGCGGTCTCGGCCAGCCCGACGCGCTCCAGACCTTCGATCCAGCGGTGGGCATCTATGTCGACGGAGTCTACCTCTCGCGCATCCAGGGCGCGCTGCTCGGCCTGTTCGATGTCGAGCGCATCGAGGTGCTCCGCGGGCCGCAGGGCACGCTCTACGGCAAGAACACCACCGGCGGCGCGATCTCGATCGTCAGCCGCAAGCCGGACTTGGACGAGGTCAAGGCCGCGGGCTCGGCGCTCTACGGCAGCTATGACCAGATCCTGCTCAACGGCTATGCCACTGCCCCGATCGTCACCGACCGGTTGGCGCTGAGCCTCGCCGGCCAGTGGGACAAGCGCGACGGGCTCGTCACCGATCCGCGCACCGGGCGGCGCTACAACGACCGCGACAGCCTGACGATGCGCGGCATCGTGCGCGCCCAGCCGGCCGACCGCTTCGAGGTGCTGGTCTCGGGCGACTACAACCGCCAGCGCAACGCCCTCACCCTCGGCTATCCGACCGCGCCGCTACGGCAGACCAACTTCCTTACCGGCGTGCGCGAGTTGGTCCCGGCCGAGCCTTACGGCGAATACGACTTCCGCGCCTCGACCAGCTTCCGCGGCGACGAGGGACAGGAGCTCGATCACTGGGGCGTCAACCTTACCGCCAACTGGCAGCTCACCGACGCGCTCACCCTCACCAGCATCACCAGCTGGCGCAAGCTCGATCCCGACCTGTTCGTCGACATCGACGCGAGCGAGGCGGAGCTGGGTGACGTCTTCGTAGGCATCGACCAGCGCCAGTTCAGCCAGGAAGTGCAGCTCAAGTGGGACACGGATCGCTTCAGCGGCGTCTTCGGCCTGTTCTATTTGAACGAGAGCATCGCATCCCAGCAGCAGGCCTTCGCCGACGACCTGTTCGGCTTCGGCGCGCTGCCGATCACCTTCCTGCGCACCATCGCGGACGAGCAAAGTACCAAGAGCTACGCCGCCTTCGGCCAGGCGACCTACGACCTCACTGACCAGCTGAGCGTGACGGGGGGCCTGCGCTACACCCACGAAGAGCGCACCTACGACCGCTTCACCACCACGGCCTCCTCCCTCCCCGCGCTCAACGGGATCAGCTTCAGCTTTCCCGGTAGCCTGCCAGCGCCGCTCAACACCGACAACCGCGCCGAGTTCGACGCCTGGACGCCGAGCCTGACGATCTCGCTGAAGACGAGCGACACCAGCCAGATCTACGCCACCGCCTCGCGCGGGTTCAAATCGGGCGGCTTCAACGGCCGCGCCAATAGCCTTGCCGATCTCACCCAGGTGGTGAACGGCGTGCCGCAGCTGGTGACGACCTTCGAGCCGGAGACGGTGTGGACATACGAGGGCGGCGCCAAGGGCAGCTTCTTGGATGGCCGGGTGTACCTCGCCGCGAGCCTGTTCTACAGCGACTTCCGCAACTTCCAGGCCCGCGTCGGCGGCGGGGCGGTGGCGGTATTCCCGGTGCTCAACGCAGGCCAGCTGTCGATCTGGGGTGCCGAGCTCGAGGCAGTGATCAAGCCGACCGGCGCCTGGACGATCCGCAGCGGCTTTGGCTATCTCAACGCGCAGTACGACGAATTCAACGACGGCCGCCGCGCGCCCGCCTTCAGCTGCAACCCGACCGGTCAGCAGATCACCTGCGAGCCCGCATTCGCCCCGCCAATCAGCTTCAACGTGGCGAGCGACTACCGCGTCGATCTCGGCAATGTCGGCACGCTGACGCTGGGCGCCGATGCGCGCTTCGTCGACCGGCACTTCCTCAGCGTCGACAACCGCGCCGGCCTGGTCGAGGACGGGTACTGGCTGGCCAATGCCTTCGTGCGCTTCGACGATCCCTCGCAGACCTGGTACGTTCAGGGCGGGGTCAAGAACCTGTTCGACGAGCTCTATCGCACCGATGGGCAGGAATTCAGCTCGGTCGGCAACATCCAGACCGTCTATTTCGGGGATCCGCGCACCTGGAACGTGATGGTCGGCTTCGCCTTCTGATTTCTCGCGAACGCGAGCACGAGGGGCGGGATGCGCGCGGCGCGGCCCGCCCTTTCGCACTGCGGGCGGGTTCAGCGCGTCCCGAGCCTGCTCACCCGGTAATCGGCAAGCGAGGCCCAATAGGCGATCCGCCAGCGCATCCGGGCAAGGAAGGTCGCCTCGCGTAGGTAGCGCTCGCGGGTCATCGGCTCGCTCGATTGCTCGAGGTGATCGACGAGCTCGCGCAGCGCCGCTGCCAGCCCCGCGTCCTCGATGCGCACCATCAGCTCGACATTGATGCGGAAGGACCGCTTGTCGAGATTGGCGCTTCCGACATAGCTGATGTCGTCGACCACGATCAGCTTCATGTGGAGCTTGCAGATGCAGAACTCGTGGATCTTGGCGCCCGCCGCGAGCAGCGGCTTGTAGAGCAGCCGCGCCATGTCGACCGCGGCGGCGATGTCGGACTTGCCGGCCATGATCATCCGCAGACTCCCTCGCCGGGCGATGCGCGCGAACAGGCGGCGGAAGCTGCGCGGCGGGGAGAAATAGGCCGAGACCGTGTCGAGCCGCTTCGCCCCAACCAGATCCTGCCTGAGGCACCACGCCCAGTGCCCCTTCCTCACCAGCGGCCCGCCGACCAGCAGCCGCACCGGGCCGTCGCCGCCGTCCCACCCCTGGACGATGCGGCGCAGCCGGCGCAGCTGCTGGGTGCGCCCGGCCGCCTCGTGCGTCACCCAGCCCTCGAGCAGCGCGAACCAGCGCAGAAACTGCTCGACCACCGGGCCCTCGATCGTGGCAGACAGGTCGCACCAGCCGTTCTCGGCGGGAATCGCGAAATAGTGGTCCGAGACATTGGCGCCGCCAGTCATTACTCGCGTCTCGTCGACGATGGTCATCTTCTGGTGGTTGCGCACGAGGTAGCGGGTGCCCCACTTGGGCGAGAAGATCGCGAAGCGCCCGCCCGCCTCGGTCAGCGGCTCGAAGAAGGTCCTGCCCGCATCATTGCCGAAGTCGTCGACGATCAGCGACACCTCGACCCCGCGCTGCGCCGCCGTGACGAGCGCGTCGCGCACCCGGGTGCCGGCCGTGTCGCTGTCGAACAGGTAGTAGAACAGCTTGAGGCTCGTCTCGGCGCTGTCGATGAGTTCGATCAGCGCGCGCAGACGGTCCTGGCCGTGGGGGTACAAGGTGAAGGAGTGCCCCTGCGCCGCGACCGTGAAGGGGTCGAGATCGCAGTAGTCGCCGATGCCTTCCTCGTCGGGTCCGGACGCGGCGTCCGGAGCGGGGGCGGAAGCGGGGGCGGAGGCCATGCCGCTTCTTGCGCCGCAAACCCACACAGAGGCAAGCGCTTCGCGGCGAAAGGCCGCCTGTGCGGGATTTGCGGCGTGCCCGGCAGCCCGCTCGGCTAGGAGAGTTGCCCCAGCGCCAGTCCGCCCACCACACAGACCGCAAGGATTCGCGGCACCGACCACTTCATTGCGAAGGCCAGCACCAGCGCCAGCGCGGACAACACGCTGGCGCGCCAGTCGAAGCTCGCAAGCTCCGGCCAGCTCACCGACAGCGCCCCCCATCGCGCCTCGCCGACGCGGGTGAAGAGCACGTGGAGCGCGAACCACGCGGTGAGGTTGGCGATCACGCCCACGACCCCCGCGGTGACCGCCGCAAGCCCGCCCTTGAGCCACACCAACTGCCCCAGCCGGTCGATCCACGGGCCGAAGGCGAAGATCCACAGGAAGCACGGCGCGAAGGTCACCCAGGTAGTGAGCCCTGCGCCGAGCAGCCCGGCCACGAGCGGCGTAAAGGGCTCGGGGTTGCGGAAGGCGGCGAGGTAGCCGACGAACTGCGTCACCAGGATCAGCGGGCCGGGTGTGGTTTCGGCAAGGCCCAGCCCGTCCGCCATCTCCCCAGGGGCGAGCCAAGCATAGGACTGCACAGCCTCTTGCGCCATATAGGCGAGCACCGCGTAGGCGCCGCCGAAGGTGACGATCGCGAGCTGCGAGAAGAAGGCGCCGATCTCCCACAGCGCATGTCCCTGCCCCAGCGTCAGGGCGATCGCCGCCATCGGCGCGGCCCAAATCGCGCCCCAGGCCAGCACCGAGAGGAGGCTGGTGCGCCACGGGTTCGGCGGCAGCGTGCCTCCCGACTTGCCGGGCTTGAGCGCCAGCAGGTCGGGCCGCCGCGCGCCGACCGCGATGCCGATCGCCCCCGCACCCAGCACGATCAGCGGAAAGGGCAGGTCGAGGAGGAACAGCCCGGTGAAGGCCGCCAGCGCCAGCACGCGCTTCAGCCCCGTATCGAGCGCGCGGCCCGCGACCCGCAGCAGCGCCTGCACAACGATCGCCAGCACCGCCGCCCTCACCCCCAGGAACAGCGCCGCCACCCAGCCGAGGTTCGCCGCCGCGGCATAGAGGATCGAGAGCGCGAGGATCAGCGCCGCGCCGGGGATCACGAACAGCAGCCCCGCCGCAAGGCCCCCGCGCCACCCGTGAAGCCGCCAACCGATCCAGGTGGCGAGCTGCTGCGCCTCGGGCCCAGGGAGCAGGTGGCAGAAATTGAGCGCGTGGAGAAAGTCCTCCTCGCCGATCCAGCCGCGCTCGTCGACGAGTTCACGGTGCATCAGGGCGATCTGCCCGGCCGGCCCGCCGAAGCTGAGGAGGCCGATGCGCCCGAAGGCGCGCAGCAGATCGGGGAAGGAAACGACCGCGGGGTCGGCCTGCGTCGGGACAAAATCGGAAAGAACACTCTCGGCCATGCCTACCTCGCAAATGCGCCCCGCCGCTCGCACGCGGGCGGGGTGTAACGAGGCAACGCTTGGGCCGCTGCGGCCTCGACGGGAGGTTGCTCAGTCCCGTGCTTGACCGACTTATCGCGGCGCGCAGCCAAGATCAAGCGTCGTGCTGGCGGCCGAGCTTGCGCGAGACTTCTCCCGCTTGCCGACTATGGCCGGGGGGCATGGTTGTGCTATGGTGCGTGCCTATACGGGGAGGAGAACCACCATGCGTCCGACTTTGCCCGCTTTCGTCCTGTTCGGCGGGGCCGCCGCCGTGTTGCTGTCCGCAGCCGCCGTCTCCCAGTCCACCGCGCCCGGCCCGGTGCGCTATGCGATGGACGCCGCCACGATGAGCGGCATCGGAGCCATGGCGGGCGGCGGCGGCAGCATCGGTGCGATGCTCGGAATGATGCGCGGCGGCTCACCCCAGGCGGTGCGCACGCTCGAATTGAGCCACGGCGCGGGCACATCGGTGCCCAAGCCCCACGCCGATCACTTCATGCCCGCAGGCGCCGGGCTCGGCGCCTCGGTGCGGCTGCTGCCCCCGCCCGTCGGCAAGGCCACCGAGGAGGCCGAGTTCGAGCGGCCGAGCGGACGCTTGCTGCTTTATTGGGGCTGCGGTGCGCGCACCCCGCAGGGCCAACCGGTGGTGATCGACTTCGCCAAGGTCGCCCGCGGCGAGATCCCGCCGGGCCTGTTCATGTCGGGCGTCGACTTGCCGGAGGACTGGCGGATCGGCATCGCCAACAGCCGCACCTATACCCGCTGGCCGACCGGCGAGGACAACAAGAGCGTGCCTGCCAACGCCTCGCTGCTGGGGCCGCACCGGATCGCGGCCAACTACTCCAAGGAACTCGCCTTCACCCTTGGAGAGGACTTCATGCCCCCGCTCGAGGCGCGCACCGCCGCGATATCCGGGGGCGCGAGCCAGCTCAGCTGGAAGGGGCTCACCAAGGCGACCGGCTACTATGCCTGGGCGGTCGGCGCGAAGGACGCGGGGCGTAGCGGTCCGACCGAAGTGGTGTGGTGGGCCTCCTCGAAGGAGCAGGCCTTCGGCGGGCCGCTGTGGGACTGGATCTCGCCGGCAGGCGTCAGGAAGTTGATCGCGGCCGGCACGGTGATGCCGCCCCAACAGCGCGACTGCACGATCCCCGCAGAAGTGGTGAAGGCGACGGGCGAGGGGATGGTGGTCAACCTCCAAGCCTATGGCCCACAGGCCGACTTCGCCTATCCCCCGCGGCCCGCCGATGCGAAGAAGTCGTGGAACCCCGAATGGATCGCGCGGGTGCGGTTCCGCTCCTCGACCATGGTGATCCCCGGCATGGAGGGAATGATGGACGGGATGGACCGCGCCGAAAGCGGTGCGCCTGAGGCGGAGGCGAAGCCCGCCAAGAAGAAGTGCAAGGGCCTGAAGGGCATCGCCGAGCGTGCCGCGGGGCTTTGCGAATAGATCTGGGCGCGGCCCTTTCCTTGACTTGGCCTGCCTGCCTCGGTAACGGACGCGCTTATCCTCCCGTCTCGATTCCATCAGAAGGCCGCCCATGGCACGCGTTACCGTTGAAGACTGCGTCGACAAGGTTCCGAACCGCTTCGACCTCGTCCTGCTCGCCGCTCAGCGGGCGCGCGAGATTTCGGGCGGGAGCGAACTGACCATCGACCGGGATCGCGACAAGAACCCGGTGGTGGCACTGCGCGAGATCGCCGAAGAGACGATCGTGCCGCGCAACCTGCACGAGTCGCTGGTGACCAGCCTACAGAAGATCCTCCCCGACGACGAGGACGAGGCCGACGAGATCGGCTCGCTCAGCCAGTCGGCGGAGGCGCTGCGGATCACCGCCTCGGCGCCCGCTCGCACCTCTTCGCTGGGCGGCGATTACGACGCCTGAGGCGTCAAGATCCATCGCCTTTCGGTTTCAGGCCGGAGCGGTCCGACACCGCCGCCAGACCCTTCCAGGCCCCGCCTGACCGGTTCTTGACCGGTCGAGCGGGGCCTTTGCCATTGGCGCTATCCGCGCTAACCCTGATTGTGTAACTCAACTGTAATGTAGGGAGTTTGCGGGGCGGATGGCATCGATCGCGGTCTACAGCGTCAAGGGCGGCGTCGGAAAGACGACGCTCGCGGTCAACCTTGCGTGGTGCGCCGCCGCCATCTCCCGCCGCAAGACGCTGCTGTGGGATCTCGACGCGGCCAATGGCTCGGGCTTCCTGCTGGGCGTCGATCCCCGCAAGAAGCGCAGCGCCGACAGCATGTTCGCGGAAGGGAGCGATCCCGCCAAGCTGATCCGGCACACCGCCATCGCCGGGCTCGACCTGCTGCCGGCCGACGAGAGCATCCGTGCCCTCGACCGCCAGCTCGACCGGCTCGGCAAGAAGAAGCGGCTCGCCAAGCTAACCGAGGCGCTGGGCAAGACCTATGACCGGATCATCTTCGATTGTCCGCCGGTCCTCAATGAATTGAGCGCCCAGATCATCCGCGCCGCCGACCTGGTGATCGTCCCCCTTCCGCCCTCGCCGCTGTCGGCCCGCGCCTTCGAAGTGGTGGTCGAGGAGGTACGCGGGGCCGGCAAGGGGCACCCCCCAATCCTCCCTGTGCTCTCGATGCTCGATCTGCGCCGCAGCCTGCACAAGGAAGCGCGCGAGGCGAACCCGCAATGGCCGGCGATCCCGCTCGCGAGCGCGGTTGAGCAATGCGCCGTCGAGAGAAAACCCGTCGGCGCCTTCGCCCCGCGCTCCCCGGCGGCTCGCGCTATGTCGCAGCTGTGGACCGCGATCGAGCGCAAGCTCGCGAGCAAGTAGCCCATCAAACAAGGCGCTTTCGCACTTGCGGCAATTGCGCCTATAACCGCCTCAATTCCGAGCCGAGGGGTGCGGGTGATGAGCGGGTTGGGCGACAGCATCGGGACGGTGATCGAGGGCGGGCTACTCGGCCGCGCGGTCGAACCACGGGCTGGCGAGACGACGCGGCATCACGCCAGCTTAGCGACCTGCGCCAACTGCGGAACCGCCTTTTCTGGACATTTCTGCCCGAACTGCGGCCAGAAGGCGCACATCCACCGTAGCCTAGCCGCGATCGGCCACGACATCATGCACGGCGTGCTGCACCTCGATGGCAAGCTGTGGAAGACGCTCCCGCTGCTCACCTTCAAGCCGGGCGAGCTAACCCGCCGCTATATCGCCGGGGAGCGCGCCAAGTTCGTCAGCCCCATGGCGATGTTCCTGTTCACCGTCTTCGCCATGTTCGCGGTGTTCCAGATGGTCGGCATCTCCGCGCCGACCGATCTGCCGGGGGGGCTTACCGATACGCAGGACACCTTCACGCAGGAACTGCGTGCGCAGGTCACCGCTCGCGAGAAGGAGCGCGACGCCCTGCCGCGGAGCAACCCGCGCCGCGCCGAGATCGACGCCGAACTCACCGGCCTCAACGCCATGCTGGAAAAGCGCGGCGCCGGATCGAGCGAGAGCGGCGGGTCCGGCCTGACCTTCAACACAGGCAACGCGTGGCTCGACAACGCCCTGATCGAGAAGTGGAAGAAGAATCCCGGCCTGATGCTCTACAAGTTGCAGGCAAATGGCTACAAGTTCAGCTGGCTGCTGATTCCGCTGTCGGTCCCCTTCCTGTGGCTGATGTTCGCGTGGCGGCGGCAATTCAAGGCCTATGACCACGCGGTCTTCGTCACCTATTCGCTGAGCTTCATGTCGCTGCTGTTCATTGTCATGTCGATCCTCAGCACAGTCCCGAACGGATCTGGGATCGCCGGGCTGCTGTTCATTATCGGCGCCCCACTGCACCTCTACAAGCAGTTGCGCCAAGCCTACGACCTGTCGCGCTTCTCGGCGCTGTGGCGCTTTTCGATGCTGCTGGTGTGCACCCAGCTCGTGCTCACGCTGTTCCTGCTGGTGCTTGGCCTGCTCGGCGCGTTCTGAGTTTCCCGCATCAGGGGCAGGGATAGCGCTCCGCCAGCAGGCGGCGGATCGCCCGGACGAGCGGCTCTCCCTGTTCGGCCGCGGGGCGCGCGCGGAGCTAGGAACCCACGTCGTCCGCGGTCAGCCAGCCCTGCCCGGGAGGGGGCAGGCAAGCGGTTGGCGGAGCGTCGGCGGCTGCCCGCGCCTCCTCCGCCAGACGGCCGGCGCGCAAGCCTTCGAGAAGGGCCTGATGCTGCGCAGAGATCGCCGCGTCCCGCGAGGTGCCGGCCGGCAGCGCCGCGGCGGCCATGTCCCGCGCGATCCATTCGCCGAGTGTCGGCAAGGGCGCTGCCGAGCTTTGGGTCGAGGTCTGACCGAGCGCCGGGAGGGCGGGCAGCATGCGCGGCCAGAGAGCGAACCGGCCGGCCCGAACGAAAGGGCGCCGGGATCGCTCCCGGCGCCCTTCGCCTGTTCCTGCGCGGGGCAATTCACGCCCCCTGGGGTGCCTCGTCGCCGCCGGCTTCCTTCGCGCCGAAGCGCTTGCCGGCCTTGGGGATGGCAGAGCCGCGCACCGGGGTCACTACCAGAGGCCCGCGCGGCGCATCGGGGCGGTCGATCTTGCCGGTCTCGAGCAGCGACTTGATCTCGTCCCCGGTCAGCGTCTCGTACTCGAGCAGCGCCTGGGCGAGCAGGTGGAGCTGGTCCTCGTGGGTCTTGAGGATGTCGGTTGCCCGCTGGTGCGCACCTTCGACAAGGCCCTTGATCTCGGTATCGATCAGCTCGTTGGTCTTGCCAGAGCGGAAGGTCCGCTGCGCCGCGCCCATGCCGAGATAGCCTTCCGACTGCTCCTCGTACTGCAAGGGGCCGAGCTTGTCCGACATGCCCCATTGGGTGACCATGTTGCGGGCGAGGTTGGTGGCGTACTGAATGTCGGACGAGGCGCCCGAGCTGACCTTGTCGTGGCCGAAGATGATCTCCTCCGCCACACGCCCGCCCATGCTGACCGAGAGGTTCGCGTGCATCTTGTCGCGGTGGTAGGAATAGGAGTCGCGCTCCGGCAGGCGCATCACCATGCCCAGCGCGCGGCCGCGCGGGATGATCGTCGCCTTGTGGATGGGGTCGGAGGCCGGCTCGTGAACCGAGACGATCGCGTGGCCGGCTTCGTGATAGGCGGTCATGCGCTTCTCGTCGTCGGTCATCACCATGCTGCGGCGCTCGGCGCCCATCATGACCTTGTCCTTGGCGTCCTCGAACTCCTGCATCGCAACGAGGCGCTTGTTGCGGCGAGCGGCGAGCAGCGCAGCTTCGTTGACGAGGTTTGCGAGGTCCGCGCCCGAGAAGCCCGGAGTGCCGCGGGCGATCACGCGCGGATTGACGTCGGGGGCGAGCGGCACCTTCTTCATGTGCACGCCGAGGATCTTCTCGCGCCCATCGATGTCGGGGATCGGCACCACCACCTGGCGGTCGAAGCGGCCCGGACGCAACAGCGCCGGATCGAGCACGTCGGGCCGGTTGGTAGCGGCAATGATAATGATGCCTTCGTTGGCCTCGAAACCGTCCATCTCGACGAGCAGCTGGTTCAGCGTCTGCTCGCGCTCGTCGTTCGAGTTGCCGAGGCCGTGACCGCGCGAACGGCCGACCGCGTCGATTTCGTCGATGAAAACGATGCACGGCGCGTTCTTCTTGGCCTGTTCGAACATGTCGCGCACGCGGCTCGCGCCGACGCCGACAAACATCTCGACGAAGTCCGAGCCCGAGATGGTGAAGAACGGCACACCCGCCTCGCCCGCAATCGCGCGGGCGAGCAGGGTCTTGCCGGTGCCGGGCGAGCCGACCAGCAGCGCGCCCTTGGGGATCTGCCCGCCGAGCTTGGAGAACCGCTGAGGATCGCGCAGGAACTCGACGATCTCTTGAAGCTCCTCGCGCGCCTCGTCGATGCCGGCGACATCGTCGAAGGTGACGCGGCCCGAACGCTCAGTCAGAAGCTTCGCCTTCGACTTGCCGAAGCCCATCGCCCCGCCGCCACCGCCCTTCTGGACCTGTCGCAGCGCGAAGAAGGCAATGCCGAGGATCAGCAGGAAGGGCAACGAATTCAGGAGGATAAAGAGAAGCACGTTCTGCCCCTCGCGCGCCTTGCCGGTGAAGCGCACGCCGTTGTCTTCCATCAGCTTGGTGATTTCGACGTCGTTGGGCACCGGCACGGTGCTGAAGGCCTCGCCGTTCTTGAGCGTGCCGGTGATCATCTCGTCACCGAGCTGGACGTCCTGCACCTCGCCCTCGGCCACGGCGGCGCGGAAATCCGAATAGCGGATCGCTGCGCCATTGGTCTGGCCGGCGTTGCTGAACATCGTCACCACCAGCAGCAGGGCGAGGAAGATCCCGCCCCAGATCATCAGCTGCTTGACCCAGGGGTTCGGGCCATCGCCCTGCGGCTGGGGATCGTTGGGCTGGCTCATGCTCACGGATTCCTTTCGTCAGGCGCAATGTAGGACACGCGGGCCGAATGGCAAGATAATGCGCCCCTTGCCCGAGGGTGCTAATTTTCGAACAGCGTGATGCGATTTATCGATCGCGCCGAGTCGCGTAGGCGGCGAGGAACACCTCGACCGCGCCGCGGATCCGCTGCTGACGGCATTGCGGCGAGCCTTCCGCGCCGAAGCGCCGCTCGAGATCGCCCATACCCTTGCACATCGAGACGAATTGCTCAGCGGCCAGCATCGGATCATCGAGGTCGAGGTCGCCCGAGGCGGCGGCGTGCTGCAACCAGGCGGCGAAGCCGTGCTTCATGCGCCATGGCCCTGCCTCCAGGAAGGCCGCGCCGATCGCCGGATCGTTGACCGTCTCGGCGGCGATGCGCCGTTCGAACTGGATCATCTCGGGCCGAAAAAGGAAGGCCACGATCGCCTCTCCGATGGCAGTGAGGCGCTCTCCGATGGTGCCCTGCGCGGTGCCTTCGAGCGAGAAATGCCCGCGCATCTTCTCGCATTCGCACTCGACCGCCGCGGTGAACAGCGCGCGCTTGTCGCCGAATTGGTTGTATATGGTGACCTTCGAAACGCCTGCGTCGGCGGCGACCTGCTCGATGGCGGTCGCGGCAAAGCCGTGATGGAAGAAGTTGTGCGCTGCCGCCTCGACGATCGCCGCGCGTTTGGCGGCGTCAAGCGGACGCCCGATCCGGCGACGGGCCGGCGCATTTTTTTCACTCGCAGATGAACCGCGGATTGACAATATGAACGGCTCCGTTCATTTAAACGCTTGCGTTCACTAATAATGGACCGAATCGTTCGCGTCCGCAACCCTCTCCGCTCGCAAAGGGTCAAGCCGTTGCTCTGGATCGCCATCAGGATGCTCACCGGGGACGCCCAGAAGTTCTATGGGCTGCTGTTCGGGATCGCCTTCTCGACCCTGCTCATCACCCAGCAGTTGACGATCTTCGTCAACCTGATCGAGCGCGGGGCGAGCGCGGTCTACAATGCGCCCGAGGCCGAGATCTGGGTCATGGATCCGGTCAGCCGCACCACCGAGGTCAACTACGCCATGCCCTCGACCGCGCTCGACGAGGTGCGCTCGGTCGAGGGGGTCGAATGGGCGGTGCCCCACTTGCGTGCCGGCGCCTCGGTGCGCACCTCCAAGGGCGACCTCGAGGGCGTGTTCATCGTCGGGGTCGACGATGCCACGCTGATCGGCCTACCGAACCGCTTCGCCGACGGGCAGAAGGAAATCCTCGCCATGCCCGATACCGTCGTGATCGACGATGTCGGCACCGGCAAGCTTTTCGAGAGCGGCGAGAGCCCGATCGGCCAGCGGCTCGAACTCAACGACCAGCGCGCCGTGATCCGCGGCATCGCCGATGCGATCCCGAGCTTCACCAGCCAGGTCACGCTCTACACCAAGTACAGCCAGGCGCTGAACTACGTGCCCGGCACGCGCAACCGGCTGACCTTCGTGCTGGTCGGCGTGCGCGAAGGTGAGACGCCCGCGGCGGTGGCGAGGCGGATCGAGGAGCAGACCGGGCTCAAGGCCATGCCGCGCGAGGATTTCGCGCAGGCCGGCGTCGATTTCATCATCCAGAACACCGGCATCCCGCTCAATTTCGGGATCACCGTTGCGCTCGGCTTCATCGTCGGGGTGGCGATCGTCGGGCTCACCTTCAGCCTCTTCATCCGCGACAACATCAAGCAGTTCGGCGCCTTGAAGGCGATCGGCGTCACCAACGGCAAGATCGTGCGGATGGTGGTGGTGCAGGCGAGCCTTGTGGGCGCAATCGGCTATGCGCTCGGGGTGATCGGCACCGTGCTGTTCATCTGGGGCTTTTCGGGCAACCCCACGTTCAAGGGGTTCTACATCCCGTGGCAGATCCCCTTCATCAGCCTTGTCGCGGTGATCATTATCCTTGGGCTGACCGGCTGGATCTCGCTGCGCAGCGTTATGCGGACCGAGCCGGCGGCGGTGTTCCGGTGAGCGAGGCGGCGATGCAACAACAGACCCAACTCCAGCCCTGCGATGCCGAGGCCGCGATCTGCGCGCGCGCCATCACCCGCGATTTCGAAGCCGGGCAAACCACCATCCGCGTGCTCCACGGGATCGACACCGACATCCGCCCAGGCGAGATGACCTATGTCGTGGGCGAGAGCGGTTCGGGCAAGACGACGCTGATCTCGATCATGTGCGGCATCCTCTGGCCGACGGAGGGCGAGGTTAAGGTGTTCGGCACCGACATCTACAAGCTCACCGACACCGAGCTCGTCAATTTCCGCCTCAAGAACATCGGCTTCATCTTCCAGCAGTACAACCTCATCCCCTCGATCGACGTCGCCGCCAACGCCGCGGTGCCGCTGATCGCGCAGGGCATGGGGGTCGAGGAGGCGCGCGAGCGGGCCAAGGTGCTGCTCGACAAGCTCAATATCGGCAACCAGGCCGACAAGCTCCCCCGTCAGCTCTCGGGCGGTCAGCAGCAGCGTGTCGCCATCGCCCGCGCGCTGGTACACGAGCCGCGGCTGGTGGTCTGCGACGAGCCGACCGCGGCGCTCGATGCCTCGTCGGGCAGGCGGGTGATGGACCTGCTGCGCGAGGTCGCGGTCGCTCCCGACCGGGCCTGCATCATCGTCACTCACGACAACCGCATCTTCGATCTCGCCGACCGCATCCTCGTGCTCGAGGACGGGCGCGTCACCCATGACGGCACCGAGATGCCGGACGATCACTGAGCCCTTCCCTGTCACACTTGCTTCGAGAAAACCCATGGCCCTCCTGCCCCGCAACGTGAGCTTTTCCCGCCAGGTCCTGCCGGTGGTCGCGGCGATCGGCCTCGTCGGCGCAACGACCTACGTTGTCGCCGGCCTGCCGGACCGCAGCACCACGGAGCCTGGGCGGCAGCCCGCCAAGGTCCCGCCGGAACTCGCCGATGCTGCGCGGGTGGCGGGCTCGGGGGTGGTCGAGCCGTCGAGCGAGACGATCGACATCGGCTCGGCGCTGTCGGGGCTGGTGACCGCGCTCGAGGTCGCGCCGGGCGACCGGGTGGCGAGGGGCGACGTGCTGTTCCGGGTGGACGACCGCGCGGCGCGCGCCGCGCTCGCCGAAGCGACGGCCGCGATCACCGAGGCGCGGGCCGCGATCGTCGAGGCGAGCACCGCCCAGCGCACCGCCCGCCAGCAGCTCGCTCTCTACCGCGACCTTGCCGATCCCGCCGCGGTCAGCCGCTCAGAGGTGATCCGCGCCGAAGGTGAGGAAGCCGCCGCGACCAGCCGCCTCGGCGTCGCCCGCGCCCAGCTGCAGGCTGCCGAGGCCCGCGCCGCCGCCGCGCGCACAGAGATCGACCGGCTGACCGTGCGCGCGCCGATTTCGGGCGAGATCCTCGCGGTCAACATCCGGCTCGGCGAGTTCGTCTCGACCCAGGGCGGCGGCCAGTCCCAGCCCTTCATCCAGATGGGCGAGACCCAGCCGCTCCACGTGCGGGTCGACATCGACGAGAACGAGGTCGCGCGTGTCGCGCTTGGTCCGAACGCGACCGTTTCCCCACGCGGGGCGGCCGAACTGCAGGTCAAGGCCAGCTTCGTGCGCGCCGAGCCGCTGGTCGTGCCCAAGCGCTCGCTCACCAACAGCGCCGCCGAGCGGGTCGACGTCCGGGTGCTCCAGCTGATCTACGCCCTGCCGCCGAGCGAGAACTTCCGGGTCGGCCAGCAGATCGACGCCTTCATCCCCGCCAAGGCCGGCGCCGCGCCGCGGCCCGCCGGGCAGGAGAACTGAGGCCATGCGCCGCTCCGCCCTTGCCGGCGTCGCTCTTCTCCCGCTGGCGCTGGCCGCCTGCGTGATGCAGCCCGCGCCCGAGATCGCCACGCCGACGCCCGAACTGCCGCCGGCGTTCTTCTTCCAGCCCGAGGGCGCCACCGGCGCCGCGCTCGCCGCGCTGCTGCCGCAGGAGGATCCCGCGTGGCAGGCCCTCTCGGCGGCGGCGCTCGCCGAAGGGCCGAGCCTTGCCGAGGCAGTCGCACGGATCGACACCGCGCGCGCCGGTGCCCGCCGCGCCGGAGCAGAGCGGCTGCCTAACATTACCGCCGATGCCAGCGTGACGCAGAACCGCATCAACCCCGCGCAGTTCGGCCAGGCCGGCCAGCAGGGCTTCATTCCGCGCGAGCAGACCTCCTACGGCGCCAACATCGACGCCAGCTGGGACCTCGACATCTTCGGCCGGTTGAAGGCGGAAGAGCGCGCCGCGCTCGCCCGGATCGACGCCTCCTCCGCGCAGGCGCAGGGCGTGCGCCTATCCCTGCTCGCCGAGATCGCCGCGAGCATCACCGACTGGCGGGTGCTCGACGCCCGCGCCGCCGCGATCGAGGCCGATGCCGCCGCCGCACGCCAGCTCGCCTCGCTGGCGAAGGTGCGCGAGGATGCCGGGATCGCTCCGGGCTTCGATCGGGTGCAGGCCGAGGCGACCGCCAGTTCCTCCGCCGTGCGCCTCGCTGCGCTGGGCAGCGAGCGAGCGCGGCTGATCGGCCGGCTGGTCACGCTGACCGGGCAGGACGCCGCCGCAGTGCGCGCAGCGCTTGCCGCGCCGGCCCCTGCGCTCGCCGCCGCGGCCGCACCGGCCGCCCTGCCCTCCGACCTCCTCGCCAACCGGCCGGATGTCGCCGCCGCGGCGGCCGAGCTCGCCGCGACCGATGCGGACCTTGCCGCAGCCGCCCGCGCACGCTTTCCCAGCATTACGCTGTCCGGCGTGATCGGCCTCCTCGCCTTCGATCCCGAGGACCTTTTCGACGATTCGCTGATCGGCACGCTCTCCGGGACGATCGCCGGGCCGCTGCTCGATTTCGGGCGCGTCGGCGCCGGGATCGACGCCGCCGCAGCCGACAAGCGCGCTGCCTTTGCCGCCTATCGCGGCGCGGTGTTCACCGCACTCGGCGATGCTGAGAGTGCTTATGGCACTCTCGCCGCGGCCGATATCGAGGCCCGTCTCTCGGTCGACGAGCGCGACCAGCTGAACCGCGCCGCCACCATCGCCGAGACGCGCTACCGGGCGGGGCTTGCCAGCTTCCTCGAGGTGCTCGAGGCGCGCCGGGCGGCCGACGCAAGCGGCGAACGCGCCGCCTCGGCCCTGGGTCGCGCGGCGCGGGCGCGGATCGTGCTATGGCAGGCGCTCGGCGGCGAGCCAGCCGCTCAGCCGACGAACCAGGACACCCCGTAGCCGAGCGCAGCGAGCGCCGCCGCGCCGCCGATCAGCATCACCAGCCCATCGCGCACCATCATGGCGAGGCTGAGCAGCGCGATCGCAAGAAACGGCGCAGCCGCCGCGAAGGGCACCAGTTCGAGCACCGGCAGGGCGAGGCACAGGACCACGATCAGTCCCGCCACGACCCGCCGGGCCGGCCCGCTGGCAAGCACCTTCATCCGGCCCTTGGCAACAGCGTCAAGCACCTTGGCTATCTTGCGCAGCAGGCCCTCTCCCTTAGTGAGCCGCCTCGAGGAGACCCCGCGCCGGGTGATGAACCCGGGCAGCCAGATATGCTTGCGCCCCCACGCCATCTGCACGGCGATGATCGAGATGCACAGCGCGAGGATCGTCGGCACCGTCGGGATAGCGCCGACCGGCGAAACCCCGATCAGCGCAAGGATCAACATCAGTGGCGCGAAGGAACGGTCGCCGAACGTATCGAGCAGGTCGTCGATCGAGACCTTGTCTTCCTTCTCGGCGATGTCCTCGATCCCGTCGACCACCTCGCCGATGCTGTCGGCGTTACTTGCGTCGGCCATGCCTACCTCCTGCGCCTCTCAACTCAGGTTGGCAGGCAATTGTTCAGCCCCTTCGGTGGAGCAGGGCCGTCCGGTCGCAGCGGCAGACCACTTCGCCGCGCTGGTTGGTCATCTCGTGGCGAAAGGTGACGATCCCCGCATCCGGGCGCGACCGGCTTTCGCGGAGCGCGATCACCTCGCTCGCGGCGCGCAAGGTGTCGCCGATGAACACCGGACTGGGCGTCACCACCTTGTCGAAGCCGAGATTGGCGACGAGTGTGCCCAATGTCGTCTCACCCACCGACAGGCCAACCAGAAGGCTGAAGGTGAAGGTCGAATTGACGAGGATCTGCCCGAAGCCGCTCGCCTTCGCGGCCTCGATGTCGAGGTGGAGCGGCTGCGGATTGTGGGTCATCGTCGAGAACAGCAGGTTGTCGGTCTCGGTGACAGTGCGGCGGATCGGGTGCTCGATCCGCTCGCCCACCTGCCACTCATCGAAGAATTTGCCGGGCATCAGGCGGCCCCTTTTCCAACGGATTGCCAGCGGGCGACGACATCGGCGCCATCATCCGTGCTCGAGCGCACAGCGCCCGGCGTGCGGCTGAAGCGGGGGGCGGGGGCGGTGTGCAAGATGCCGTCATGCTCCAGATAGGCGCCCCGCGCCTTCATGTGAGGATGCTCGCGCACCTCCTCGATGCCGAGCACCGGGGCGAAGCAGGCGTCGGTGCCTTCGAGCAGGGCGCACCATTCGGCCTGGTTCTTCGTGGCGAACAGCGCGGCCAGCGTCTCGGCGTAGTCGTCCCAGTTGGCGGGGTTCATCTGGCCCTGCGCCAACTCCTCGGGGGCGCCGGCGCGCTTCAGCATCTCGGCATAGAACTGCGGCTCGATTGACCCCAGAGAGATTTCCTTCCCGTCGGCACAGGTGAAGCAGCGGTAGAAATGCGCCGCCCCGCCGAGCATCCCCCTGCCCCGATCGGTCGAGAGGTGCGGCACATGACGCACCCCGAAGAAGAAGCTCATCAGGCTCGTCGCCCCGTCGACGATGGCGGCGTCCACTACCTGTCCCTTGCCCGATCGCTCGCGTTCGTAAAGCGCGGCCATGATCCCGAAGGCGCAATACATCGACCCGCCGCCGAAATCGCCGACCAGGTTCTGCGGCGGCGTCGCGGTTTCGCCCGCCTTGCCGACCGCCGAAAGCGCGCCGGTGATGGCGATGTAGTTGATGTCGTGCCCAGCGGCCTGGGCGAGCGGGCCGTCCTGACCCCAGCCGGTCATCCGGGCATAGACGAGCCGTGGGTTGGCCTCGAGCAGCGCGTCGGGCCCCAGCCCCAGCCGCTCCATCACGCCGGGGCGGAAGCCCTCGATCAGCACGTCGGCGCTGGCAGCGGCAGCAAGCACCTGCGCACGGCCCTCCTCGCTCTTCAAATCGAGCGCCAGCCGATGCCGTGCGCGTTCGACCACCGGGTTGCTCACGCTCGCACCCGGCCGGTCGATCCGCACCACCTCGGCTCCCAGATCAGCGAGCAACATCGCGACATGCGGACCCGGCCCGATCCCGGCAAATTCGAGAACACGAAGGCCCGCAAGTGGCCCTGACGAAAGGCTCATAAGTCTCTCCATTTTGCCCCGCTGTAAGCGGCGCACGCGCGACAGAGCAAGCCTCGCCTTGCCGAGCCCAAAGGCAAACTTGCTTGTGGGCGGGATTTCAGCGTCTAACTGCACGACCATGCGCAGTCTGACCCATCTCGAGCGGCTCGAAGCCGAAAGCATCCATATCTTCCGCGAGGTCGTGGCCGAGGCGGAGAACCCGGTGATGCTCTATTCGGTGGGCAAGGACTCATCGGTCATGCTGCATCTGGCGAGGAAGGCCTTCTACCCCGCGCCGCCGCCCTTCCCGATGCTGCATGTCGCGAGCGGATGGGACTTTGCCGACCTCCTGGCCCACCGCGACCGGACGGTGCGCGAATATGGCCTGCGGCTGATCATCGCCCAGAACGAGGAGGCCGATCGCCAGGGCATCAACCCCTTCGACACCGGCAGCGCGCTCTATTCGCAGGCGCAGTTGACCGACCCGCTGAAGCGCGCACTGACCGAACATGGTTTCGACGCAGCCTTCGGCGGCGGGCGGCGCGACGAGGAGAAGGCACGGGCGAAGGAGCGCATCTTCTCCTTCCGCAATGCCGCGCACCGCTGGGATCCCAAGCACCAGCGCCCGGAATTGTGGAACCTCTACAACGCCAAGAAGGCCAAGGGCGAAAGCATCCGCGTCTTCCCGATCTCGAACTGGACCGAGCTCGACATCTGGCAATACATCGCGCTGGAGAAGATCGACATCGTGCCGCTCTACTTCTCAAACCCGCGTCCCACGGTCGAACGCGACGGGATGCTGCTGGTGGTGGATGATGACCGCTTCCGGTTGGAACCCGGCGAGGAACCGGTCACCCGGTCGGTCCGGTTCCGCACGCTGGGCTGCTACCCGCTCACCGGCGCCACCCAGAGCGATGCGACCGAGATGAACGACATCATCCAGGAAATGCTGCTCGCCACCGGCTCGGAACGACAGGGCCGCGCAATCGACAAGGGACAGTCGGCGAGCATGGAAGACAAGAAGCAGGAAGGGTATTTCTGATGCACACGCCCTCCTCCTTCCAGACCGACAGCCTTATCGCCGAGGACATCGACGCCTATCTCGAGGCGCACCAGCGCAAGAGCCTCTTGCGGTTCATCACCTGCGGCAGCGTAGACGACGGCAAGTCGACCCTGATCGGGCGGCTGCTCTATGATTCCAAGATGATCTTCGAGGATCAGCTTGCCGCGCTCGAGAATGACAGCAAGCGGCACGGCACGCAGGGCGAGGAGATCGACTTCGCGCTGCTGGTCGACGGGCTTGCCGCCGAGCGGGAACAGGGCATCACGATCGACGTCGCTTACCGCTTCTTCACGACCGAGAAGCGCAAGTTCATCGTCGCCGACACGCCGGGGCACGAACAATACACCCGCAATATGGTGACCGGCGCCTCGACCGCTGATCTCGCGGTGATCCTGATCGACGCGAGAAAAGGCGTGCTCCAGCAGACCCGGCGGCACTCCTACCTCGTCCACCTGCTCGGCATTCGGCACGTGGTGCTGGCGGTCAACAAGATGGACCTCGTCGATTACGACCAGTCCGCATTCGAACGCATCGTCGCCGATTACCGCATCTTCGCCAAGAGCATCGGGATCGAGCAGTTCACCGCGATCCCGATCTCGGGCTTCAAGGGCGACAACATCACCAAGGCGCCCTCGGCCAATACGCCCTGGTATCAAGGGCCGGCGCTGATCGAGCATCTCGAGAGCGTCGAGGTCGATGCCGCCGCCGCGCAGGGACAGCCGTTCCGGATGCCGGTGCAGTGGGTCAACCGCCCCAATCTCGATTTTCGCGGCTTTGCCGGACAGATCGCCAGCGGCACCATTCGCCCGGGCGATGCGGTGCGGATCGTGCCATCGGGCAAGACCAGCACCGTGACCCGGATCGTCACCTTCGACGGCGACCTCGACGAGGCGGTCGCGGGCCAATCGGTCACGCTCACCCTCGCCGACGAGGTCGATTGCTCGCGCGGCGACCTGATCGCCGCCGCCGGCGATCCCCCGCAGGCGTCCGACCAGTTCTGCGCGACCTTCGTATGGATGGACGAGGAGGCGCTGAAGCCCGGGCGGGGCTATTGGCTGAAGCTCGGGACCCAGACGGTCACCGCCACCATCCAGCCGCCCAAGTACGAGATCGACGTCAACAGTCTCGAGCATCTCGCGGCCAAGACACTGGGGCTCAATGCCATCGGCGTCGCCGAATTTGCGACCGACCGGCCGATCGCCTTCGAGCCCTATGCCGATAACCGCCAGCTCGGCGGGTTCATCCTGATCGACAAGTTCACCAATGCGACCGTCGCTGCGGGGATGATCGAGTTCAACCTGCGCCGCGCCGACAATGTTCACTGGCAGCCGACCGCGATCACCCGCCCCGATCACGCGAGGATGAAGAACCAGGTTCCTCGGGTACTGTGGTTCACCGGCCTGTCAGGCAGCGGCAAATCGACCATTGCCAACGAGGTCGAAAAGCAGCTCTTCCTCATGAACCGCCACACCTTCCTCCTCGACGGGGACAATGTGCGCCACGGTCTCAACCGCGACCTCGGCTTCACCGAGACCGACCGCATCGAGAACATCCGCCGCGTCGGCGAGGTGGCGAAGCTTATGACCGACGCCGGGCTCATCGTGCTCACCGCCTTCATCTCGCCGTTCCGGGCCGAGCGGCAGATGGTGCGCGACATGCTGCCGGCGGGCGAGTTCATCGAGATCTTCGTCGATACCCCGCTCGAGGTAGCCGAGGCGCGCGACGTCAAGGGGCTCTACAAGAAGGCGAGGAGCGGCCAGCTCAAGAACTTCACCGGGATCGACAGTCCCTACGAGCCGCCCGAGAACCCCGAGATCCGGGTCAATACCGTCGACATGACCCCCCAGGAAGCGGCGCGTTACATCATGCAGCAGATCCTGCCGCTGAAATGACGACGGTAGGAATGACAGACGCTGCGCTCGCCGCCCACCTTGCTGCCGGGGCGGGTCGCCTGCTGATCGCGGTGCGCGAGAACTCGGGCCTATCGGGCAAAGCGCTCGGCATCGCGGGGGATGCGGCGGCCAACCGTTTCCTGTGCGATGCGATCCGCACCGCGCGCCCGGGCGACGGCTTGCTCTCCGAGGAGGAGAAGGACGACACCCGGCGCTGCGCACAGAGCCGCGTGTGGATCGTCGATCCGGTCGACGGAACGCGCGAGTTCGCGGAAGGGCGCGCGGATTGGGCAGTCCATGTCGCGCTGGCGGTGGACGGCGTCGCGGTGCTCGGCGCGGTCGCCTTGCCGGGCCTTTCCGGAGAGGTGGTGCTACGCTCCGACCGGCCCGCCCCGCTGCCAGCCATGGCCGCTCGCCCGCGCTTCCTCGTCAGCCGCACCCGCCCCGCACCCGAGGCCGAGGCGGTGGCCGCAGCACTGGGCGGCGAGCTGGTGCCAATGGGCAGCGCCGGAGCCAAGGCAATGGCGGTCGTGCGCGGGCAGGGGGAGGTCTATCTCCATTCGGGCGGGCAATACGAATGGGACAGCTGCGCGCCTGCCGCGGTGGCGCTCGCCCATGGGCTCCATGCCTCGCGCATCGACGGCAGCCCGCTGATCTACAACCGGGCCGATACCTACATGCCCGACCTGCTGATCTGCCGCCCCGAATGGGCCGAGAGGGTGCTGGCCGAGGTCGATCGTATTGCTGCACTGCAATAGGTGCTGGCGCTTTGCCTCCGGGTGTGCTTTCCCCGCGCCACACTCGCAAGGGGCCACAGTTCATGAAGATCGCGATGGTGGGTTCGGGCTATGTCGGGCTCGTGTCGGGCGCGTGTTTTGCTGATTTCGGCCATGCCGTGGTGTGCATCGACAAGGACGAGGGCAAGATTGAGCGGCTGCGTGCCGGGATCATGCCGATCTACGAGCCCGGGCTCGACGCGCTGGTCGAAGGCAACGTGCGCG
>JAESFJ010000061.1_pt1 | contig 182787 bp, 155 predicted proteins | sample 9266161 | NCBI WGS metagenome assembly JAESFJ01 (sample SAMN14506165, study PRJNA617096) | algae metagenome | isolation source: Calothrix sp. FI2-JRJ7 and co-occurring heterotrophs from granitic desert soil | place: USA: Red Pass Lake area, Fort Irwin, California | collected 2000-06-01 | reverse complement strand
TGAAGCTGCTCGGCGCCGAAGTCGTCGCGGTCGAGAGCGGCGCCAAGACGCTGAAGGACGCGATGAACGAGGCGCTGCGCCACTGGGTCGCGAACGTCCACGACACTTTCTATATCATCGGCACCGTCGCCGGCCCGCACCCCTATCCCGAACTCGTCCGCGATTTCCAGTCGGTGATCGGCGACGAAGCTCGGACCCAGATCCTTGAAGCTGAAGGCCGCCTTCCCGACATGCTGATCGCCCCCGTCGGCGGCGGATCGAATGCGATCGGGCTGTTCCATCCCTTCCTCGACGATGCGGAGGTCGAGATCGTCGGCGTCGAGGCGGCAGGCGAAGGGCTGGACCGCAGGCACGCGGCAAGCCTCGCGGGCGGCAAGCCCGGCATCCTCCACGGCAACAAGACCTATCTGCTGCAGGACGAGGACGGCCAGATCACCGAGGCGCACAGCATCTCGGCAGGCCTCGACTACCCCGGCATCGGCCCCGAACATAGCTGGCTGCACGACATCGGCCGCGTTCGTTACGAACCCGTCACCGATGAAGAGGCATTGGCCAGCTTCCAGAAACTGACGAAACTCGAGGGCATCATCCCCGCACTCGAAAGCGCACACGCGATCGCCGCCGCCGAACGCATCGCGCCGACGCTGGGCAAGGACAAGATCATCATCGTCAACTGCTCGGGCCGCGGCGACAAGGACATCAATACCGTGGCGGATGCATTGGGGGTGGGCTTGTGACCCGCTTCACCACCACCTTCACCAAGGCCCACCCCGCCCTCGTCGCCTTCATCACCGCGGGTGATGGTGACACCGCCGCCAACCTCGACGCGCTCGTTGACGGCGGCGCCGATGTGATCGAGCTGGGCATGCCCTTCACCGATCCGATGGCCGACGGCCCGGCGATCCAGCAGGCGAACCTGCGCAGTCTGGCAAAGGGAACAACGACCGCCGACATCTTCGCGATCGCCGCCGCCTTCCGCCAGCGCCACTCCGACACGCCCCTCGTCCTGATGGGCTATGCCAACCCGATGACGATCCGCGGTGGCGACTGGTTCGCCGCCGAATGCGCCAAGGCGGGCGTCGACGGCGTCATCTGCGTCGATGTTCCCGCCGAGGAGGATCCCGAACTCGGCCCCGCGCTCCGCGCCGCCGGGGTCGACCTGATCCGTCTCGCCACCCCGACGACCGACGCCGCCCGCCTGCCCGACGTGCTGAACGGCGCCAGTGGCTTCCTCTATTATGTCTCGGTCGCGGGGATCACCGGCCAGCAGCAAGCGGCGCAGGCGAGCATCGAGGATGCGGTCGCGCGCCTCAAGGCCGCCACCGATCTGCCCGTCGCGGTCGGTTTCGGCGTGCGTACGCCTGAGCAGGCCGCCCAGATCGCCAGGGTCGCCGATGGCGTCGTTGTCGGATCTGCCTTTATCGACATCATCGCCGAGCATGGCGCCGCAGCCGCGCCGCATGTCCAGGCGTTCACCCGCACCCTCACCGATGCTATTCATAGCGCCAAGGAGATCGCCGCATGAGCTGGCTCGACCGCGTTCGCAACGCCATTCCTTTCACGGCCAAGCGCGACACCGCCGACAATCTCTGGCACAAATGCCGCCAGTGCCAGCAGATGGTGTTCGTCAAGGAGTGGGAAGACAATCTGAACGTCTGCCCGCGCTGCGATCATCATGACCGCATTGGCGCGACGGAGCGTTTTGCGCAGCTGTTCGACGGCGGCCAGCACGAGATATTGCCCGCCCCTCCCGCACCCGAAGACCCGCTGAAGTTCCGCGATACCAAGAAATATGTCGATCGGATCAAGGCGGCGCGCGCCCAGACGGGCGACCGTGACGCGTACCAGAACGCCTTTGGACGCATCGCGGGCCAAGGCGCGGTGATCGGCGTTCAGGACTTCGCCTTCATGGGCGGATCGATGGGCGTTGCCGTCGGCGAAGCCTTTGTCGCCGGGGTCGAGCAGGCGATCAAACGCGGTTGCCCCTATATCGCCATCACCGCCGCGGGCGGCGCGCGGATGCAGGAAGGCACATTGTCGCTGATGCAGATGCCGCGCGCCACGGTGGCCTTGGCCCGCCTACGCCGCGCGGGCCTCCCTTACATCGTGCTGCTCACTGATCCCACGACCGGCGGCGTGACCGCCAGCTATGCCATGCTCGGCGATGTCCAGATCAGCGAGCCCAAGGCGCTGATCGGCTTCGCGGGCCAGCGCGTCATCGAGAATACGATCCGCGAGAAACTGCCCGAGGGGTTCCAGCGGGCGGAATATCTGCTCGATCACGGGATGATCGACATGGTCGCGCATCGCAAGGATTTGCCCGAAACACTCGGGCGGCTGATCGGTTATCTGGCGCCGGAAAAGGCGGCGTAGTCCAAAGCGTTTCCTTTATTGCCGTTTGTGCTGAGCGTGTCGAAGCACCGCTCTTTCTTTCGACGATGCGAGAGGGAAGAACGGCCCTTCGACAAGCTCAGGGCGAACGATGTTTGGATTAGATGAATCTGGATGCCCGACCACGCCCACTCCTCCGACCCCGCCGTCCAGGCCCAACTCGACCGCCTCGCTGCACTGTCGCCAGGACGTGACATCCTTGGGCTTGAGCGCATCACTGAGCTTTGCGCGCGCCTCGACAATCCGCAAAACCAACTCCCGCGCACCTTTCACGTCGCGGGCACAAACGGCAAAGGGTCGACCTGCGCCTATCTGCGCGCCATCCTTGAGGCGCAGGGACGCCGCGTCCATAGCTACACAAGCCCGCATCTCGTCCGCTTCAACGAACGCATCCGTCTTGCCGGAACGCTGATCGACGACGCCCCGCTCGCGGCGCTGCTCGAGGAAGTCCTCGATGTCGCCGCCGACCTGCAAGCCAGCTTCTTCGAAGTCACCACCGCCGCCGCCTTCCTTGCCTTTGCCCGCATTCCAGCCGACGATTGCATCATCGAAGTTGGTCTGGGCGGCCGCCTCGACGCCACCAACATCATTCCTGCACCAGCGGTGTGCGGCATCGCGTCGCTGGGCATCGACCATGAGGCATTTCTGCTCGCGCCCGAACCCGGCACCCCGGCCGATCCCGCGGTCCGCATCGCGTGGGAGAAAGCGGGCATCTTCAAACCTGGTGCGGCGATCGCCACGCTCGCCTATCCGGCCCCGCTCTTCGATGTCATCAAGCAGCGGGCTACGGCAGTCGGCGGCACGCTGTTTTCCGAACGCGATGGATGGACGGTGCAAACCGACGGCGACAGTTTCCATTGGCGCTCGGAATTTGGCTCGATCGAGGCGCCGCTACGCACGCTGATGCCCGGCGCCCACCAGCACCGCAACGCCGGGCTGGCGATTGCGATGCTCAACATCGCCCCGCACCCGCGTCCCAGCGAAGCAGAAGTAGCCCAAGGCGTCGCGAACGCCTTCTGGCCGGGCCGCATGCAGCGGCTGGGTGCTGGCCCGCTCACCGCGCCGCTGCCCGCCGATTGCCATCTGTGGGTTGACGGCGGCCACAACCTCGACGCCGCGCGCGAACTGGCAAAGTTGTTCGCTGTATCGCTGGCGCGCGATCAGAAAATCGATCTCATCCTCGGCATGCTTGCGAACAAGGACGCCGCGGGTTTCCTTGCCCTGCTCGCCCCGCATGTCGCGCGTGTCGTCGCGGTGCCGATTGCGGGGCACGAGCATCACGACCCCGCCGATCTCGCTGCGGCCGCCGGTCAGGCCGACATCGCCGTAGCCCGGACCGCCAGCGACATTGCCGCAGCAATCGGCCTGCTCGCGTCCGACAGCCCGGCGCCGAACATCCTGATCGGTGGGTCGCTCTACCTCGTCGGGCAGGCGCTCGATCGCAACGGACAGCTGCCGGTCTGACGCTTGCGCCTCTCACGGCGTCCCGAACGGGAGGATCCAGGACCTTAGCCGAGTTCCGCCAGCATCCGCTTTGCCCAGTCGTACATCTCTGCATTGGCCTTGAGCATCGCGGACGGCGTGCGCTTCTTGCGCATCTCGACCTCGTTCAGCACCGCTCGCGCCGCTGCCTTGTCACCGTCGGCAATCAGGATCGCCGCCATCCGGCAGCGCACCTCGTCGCCCGGCACCCGGTCGACAATAGCGCGATACAGCGCCAGCGCGTCGCCGTGACGGCCGTCGAGTTCGGTCACCTTGGCGCGCAGCAGGGCGCGCCGGTCGTGCTCCGATTGCGACGTCGTTTCGGGTAGCCGGTCGAGCGCGGACAGCGCGTCGCCGACCAGGCCCGCCTCATAAGCGGCCTCGGCGATCCGTATCCCGATCGTGCGGTCGACATGCGGCGATTTGCGTTCGGCGATCCGATATTGCTCCAGCGCCTGTTCGTAACGCCCGCGCGCCATCAAAGCATCGCCATATTCCATCCGATTGGCGATCGTGTCGCTGAATTCTACCGCATCGCGCGCTTCGCGCACCCGCCGTTCGGGATCGATGCTGTCGGCGATATTCGCCTTCACCTGCCGGACCCGCCGGTCGCGCGACAGGTTGGGCATGATCTCGACGATGAAATAGGCGATCATGCCGATCATCGGCAGGAAAGCGATCGCCATCACCCACGCGGTGTTGCGGCCATGACGGAAGACATGGACGATGCACGCGACCTGCAGCGCGATGGTGATCGCGATCCACAGCATCGGCTAGGCCGCTTTCGGCGCCGGGCCCTTCCACGCCAGCAGGGCGCCGGCGAAGAGGGCGGCGAGCGAGGCGTACATGACGGGCGACGCAAGTACGAGTTGATTCGCCAGCAGCACGCCGACAACCCCCGCAACGAGCAGCGCAAAACCGACGATGCGCGCGGCCCCGACAGGCTTGCGCAGCTTGCCTTCGTCGATATCGCCGCTCTGGCGTATGGACTGCACGACATAACCTTTGCGCCACATCATCCACAGCAGGATCATACCGGGGATCGCGGCAACCACGGTCAGCCCCCAGAAACCCGTCCACCCAAGCTTCTCCGCGGCGAAACCGGCGGGACCGGCCATGAACGTCCGTCCGATCACCGCAACCGACGACAGCAGCGCAAACTGCGTCGCGGTGTAGGCGATGTTGGCCAGGCCCGAGAGATAGACCGCGACGACGGTCAGGCCGATACCGCTGGTGATATTTTCGGTCACGATCGCCGCGACGAGCATCCAATAGTCGTTGCCGACGATCGACAGCGCCATGAACATCAGGTTCGAGAACATCATCAGCAGGACAGAAACAAGCAGCGCCCTGCCCATACCGAGCCACAGCACGAATGGCGCGCCCAAAGCCGACCCGACAATGAGCGCGGCAAACCCCCAGATCTTGTTCGCCGTGATATAGTCGAGGTCGGCGAATTGCAGGTCGACGATCATCGGGCCGAGCATGGCCTGTCCCATGGCATCGCCGACCTTATAGACCAGGATGAACAGCAGGATCATCAGCGCGCCATCGCGGGTCAGGAACTCGCGGAACGGATTGACGACGGTTTCGACGAGCCATTGCCCCGGCTTCATGCCCGATGCGTTGCTGAACCGGTCGACGAACTTGCCTTCGCCCGCCCAGATGGCGCCGAGGATGGCGGGAAGCACGCAGAGCGTGGTGAGCCCGTAAGCCATCGCCCAGCCAAGCCCCAATCCTTCCTGCGAGGCGAAATAGATCGTTCCGGCACCCGCGATCAGATTGCCGGTGCGATAGCCGAACTGGTTCGTGGCGGTGCCGTGCGCAAATTCGTCTTCTTCCAATATTTCGATGCGATAGGCGTCGATGACGATGTCCTGCGTCGCCGAGAAGAATGCGGTTACGACGGCCCAGAACAGGAACCAGCGATAATCGTCCGGCTGCGGATTGCTTGCGCCCATCTGCCAGATAGCGATGACAAGGAAGAACTGGACGAGAAACAGCCAGCTTCGCCGCTGGCCCAGCGCCTTGGTCAAAATGGGCAAGGGAATCTTGTCGACCAGCGGCGCCCACAGGAATTTGATCGTGTAGGGAATACCCACCATGACCGCGAAGCCGATGGTCGTCGGCGTGAAGCCGACCTTTGCGAGCCAGAAGGTCATGGTGGCGGCAATCAGCGTGAAGGGGAAGCCGCTCGAAATGCCGAGGAGGAAGGCGACGGCCGGGTTCTTGCGCAGATAGGGACGGAACGCCGGGACCGCGAGCGCGATGACAACCAGCCCGGCGAGGATGCCGGCGAAAATGAGAAAACGGATATAGTCGACGGACATTCTTGGCTCCCCACGGGCCGCTGGCGAGCGGTTCTGTGCTTGGTGCCAAGGCCTAAAGCGTCGGGGGCAAATTGGAAGCGGCTATTTGGCCGTTCGGCTGATCCAGCGCACGGCCTCGACCGAGCCGTGATCGGCACGTTGCAGGACAACCGCCCAGCGATCGGCGCCGGGTTGGTTGGCGATCCTGGCCGGGATCGTGGCGCTGCACGCAAGTTTCGGCGAACAGGCGACCGCCATTTCGTTCAGGACAACGTTGGTATAACCCAGCCGTCGCTGACCATTTTCGCCCGCCTTGATCCCAACATCGCGCCGTGCGGCAACGGCGATGAAATTCAATTCGCTGCCCGGCGCTGCGCGCGATGCCGTGACGCGGCCACCCGCCTGGGTCAGCGTGGTTTGCTGGTCCGTGCGCGCGCCGGCGATCAGGCGGCGAAGTTGCCTTTCGTCGGATCCGACGACGGCCTGCCGAGCCTGAACGACCGCCTCTGGCGTATAGACCCCGCCACCGGGCAAGCCGCGCGCGGCATAGCGCCGCTGACGTACATCGTTCGCCGGGCGTGCCAGCGTGTCTTTCCACCCCAACCTGTCCCAATAAGTCACCGGGCGACTGATCGCGACGACGGCGGTCTGAAGATTGATCTTTTCCAGAACGCGGTCGGCGGGCGGGCACGACGAGCACCCTTGGCTGGTGAACAATTCGACCAGCACCGGCGGTCCATTATCCGCGACCGGTCTTGATTGTGCGGCTGCCAAATATCCGTCAGGCGCCAGCGCGATGCTGGCCGTTACCGCTGTTGCGCCGATCGCCACGAGCAAAACCAGGTTCGTTTTCACGCCATTTCCCTTCGTCCGAACAATTGGACTATCAGGAAAGTTCGGGCGCGGTGGTCGAAAGGTTACCGACTATGCGGCTTCGGGGCGCCAATAGGTCAGCAGTCCGCTGACCTTGCGCGGCTGCTGATTCTTGCACGTCATCGTTTCGACGGCGCGTAGCGCCGCGACCAGCGCCGAGGCGCTATGCGGCTTGCCAAGGCAAGCGACGGCGATGTCGGCGGCGTCTTCGGGGCATTGTCCGGTCACCAGCAGCACAGCGATGCCGCGGTCGCGCGCCAGCCTGGCGACCTCGCGGCCGGTCATATGTCCGGCCAGCCCCAGATCGAGCACCAGCGCATCGATCTGTTCGTCGGCGATGATCGGAACCGCCGCCTCGCCCGAATCGACCGTCGCGACGATGTCGTACCCACTGTGTTTCAGCGTCCGCTCATTGTCGAACGCGACCAGCGGATCATCCTCGATGATCAGCAGCCGCTTGATACAGGACGGGCGGGACGCAAACAGCATGGATACTCCCTTTGACGGCGCCATGACGCGCTCAAAGCCTTCGTGCAAGATTGCTTCCGCTTCCCATCGACGAAGCGACACGTTTCCGGCTATGAGCGTGGCCAGAGGGCAACACTATTGCCCACATAACGACAAGAAAGCCGTAGCCGTTCCCATGACCACCCGCCGACCTCCCCGCGCCGCGCCGCGCTCAGCGCCGAAGTCCGCTGGCGACCGCGACGCCCCGAAAGGCCGACGTGCCGCGCGCGGTGCCGCCTCGGCGCTGAAAGCCAAGCCCGCCGATGCAGAGCGCGACGAGGACGGCCCGCAGCGGATCGCCAAGCTGCTCGCGCGCGCCGGGGTCGGTTCGCGCCGCGATGTCGAACGGATGGTCGAGGAAGGGCGCATCGCACTCAACGGCGTCACTGTCGTCCAGCCCGCCCCGCTGCTGAACTCGCTCGAAGGGCTGACGGTCGATGGCAACCCGGTCGCCAAGCCGGTCTCGACGCGGCTCTATCGCTTTCACAAGCCCGCCGGGTGTATCACCGCTGCGCGCGACCCCAAGGGTCGCAAGACGATTTATGACCTGCTCCCCAAGGATCTGCCACGCCTGATGCCCGTCGGCCGCCTCGACTATAATACCGAGGGGCTGCTGCTGCTGACCAACGACGGCGCCTTCAAACGCCAGCTCGAACTACCCGCCAGCGGGGTCGAGCGCACCTATCGCGCCCGGGCGTTCGGCGACATCAGCCAGGAGCAGCTGGAAGAACTCGTGATGGGGATCGAGATCGACGGCGTGCGTTATGGCAAGATCGACGCCAATCTGGAACGCCGCACGGGGCGCAACCAGTGGATCGAAATGACGTTGACCGAGGGCAAGAATCGCGAAGTCCGCAAGGTGCTTGAACATTTCGGGTTGCAGGTCAGCCGACTGATCCGCACCCGTTACGGCGCCTTCGAGCTCGACGGTTTGCCGATGGGCGCGGTCGATGTCGTGCCGCGCGACGAATTGTTCAAATTCCGCCGACATATGGGCTGATCGACATGCGAGTCATTTCAGGCGAATGGCGCGGCCGCAAGCTGCTGGCGCCCAAGGGTGACGCCACGCGGCCGACCGCCGACCGCACCCGCGAAACGCTGTTTTCGATGTTGATGAGCCGCCTCGGCAGCTTCGATGGGCTGGTCGTCGCCGACCTGTTTGCAGGATCGGGCGCACTCGGCATCGAAGCTTTGTCGCGCGGCGCCGCGCAATGCCTGTTCGCCGAACAGGACCGCGACGCGCTCGACGTGCTGCGCGGCAACCTGTCTAGCCTGGGCGCCGCCGCACGCGCCGATGTCCGCGCCGGGTCGGTGCTCGGCCTTGGCCCGGCGCCGCGCGCTTACGACCTGCTGATGCTCGATCCGCCCTATGGCACCGGCGCCGCCAGCGTGGCGCTCGACAAGTTGCACCGGCTGGGCTGGATCGGCCCCGACAGCTGGGTGTCGGTCGAAACCGGGCACGGCGAAACGGTCGATGTCGCGGGTTTTGCCATCGACGCCGATCGCAAGGTCGGCAAGGCACGACTGACGTTGCTGCGCCTCGCATAACAACCCACCGCGCCAAGCTGGACAGCGCCGCCGCTGTTCCCTAATCGTTCGCGCGTGACCCTGCCCCCCGCCTCGCTGCCCGACCTGCCCCCGCCCGATCCGTCGGACCCGCCCTATCTGCAAGGATTGAACGGGCCGCAGCGGCAGGCGGTGCTGACCACCGAAGGGCCGGTGCTAATGCTCGCAGGCGCCGGCACGGGCAAGACGGCGGCGCTCACCGCACGCCTCGCCCACATCATGGCGACGCGGCGCGCCTGGCCGTCGGAAATTCTCGCGGTAACCTTTACCAACAAGGCGGCGCGCGAGATGCGCGAGCGTATCGGGCGGATGATCGGCGACGCGGTCGAAGGGATGCCGTGGCTTGGCACCTTTCACAGCATCGCGGCGAAGATGCTCCGCCGTCATGCCGAACTCGTCGGCCTGCAAAGCAATTTCACCATCCTCGATACCGACGACCAGCTGCGCGTGCTGAAACAGCTGATCCAGGCAGAAGGGCTGGACGAGAAACGCTGGCCGGCGCGACAGCTCGCCGGACTGATCGACAAATGGAAGAACCGCGGCCTTGTTCCGTCCGATCTCGATGCGGCGGACAAGGAAAGCTACGCCGATGGCAAGGGACAGCATTTCTATGCGCTCTATCAGGCGCGGCTGAAAACGCTCAACGCCTGCGACTTCGGCGACCTGTTGCTCCATATGCTGGTGATCCTGAAAAACCACCGCGACGTGCTCGAACACTATCAAGACCGCTTCAAATATATCCTCGTCGACGAATATCAGGACACCAACGCCAGCCAATATCTCTGGCTCCGCCTGCTCGCGCAGCAGCGCAAGAATATTTGCTGCGTCGGCGACGACGATCAGTCGATTTATTCGTGGCGCGGTGCCGAGGTCGCGAACATCCTGCGCTTCGAAAAGGATTTCCCCGGCGCGACGGTGATCCGCCTGGAACAGAATTACCGCTCGACCCCGCAGATCCTTGCCGCCGCGTCTGCCTTGATTGCGCAGAATAGTGGCCGCTTGGGCAAGACGTTGTGGACCGATCTCGACCCCGGCGACAAACTCCGCGTGGTCGGGGTCTGGGACGGACCGGAGGAAGCGCGGCGGATCGGCGAGGAGCTCGAAACGCTCCAGGTGCGCAGGGTCAGCCTTGACCGCGCCGCGATCCTCGTCCGCGCCCAGTTCCAGACGCGCGAGTTCGAAGACCGCTTTATTGCGATCGGCATGCCGTACCGGATCGTCGGCGGTTTCCGCTTCTACGAACGCGCCGAAATTCGCGACGCGCTCGCCTATCTGCGCCTCGTGCAGTCGCCTGCCGATGACCTCGCGTTCGAACGCATCGTCAACACGCCCAAGCGTGGGCTGGGCGACAAGGCACTCGCGCGCATCCACCAATATTCCCGCGCCGAACGCCTGCCGCTCCTCAATGCCGCGGCACGGTTGACCGAAACCGATGAACTGACCCCGCAGGCGCGGCGCCAGCTCGCCAATTTTGTTGCGATGATGCGCGGCTGGCAGGCGAAGGCAAATCAGCTGTCGCACCCCGAACTCACCCAGCTGATCCTCGACGAATCGCGCTATACCGCGATGTTGCAGGCGGACCGCAGCGTCGAAGCCGCGGGCCGCCTTGAAAACCTGTCCGAACTCGTCCGCGCGATGGAAGAGTATGATTCGCTCGAAGCTTTCCTCGAGCATGTCAGCCTCGTCATGGACCGGGACCAGAACGACGACAGCGAAACCGTCACGATCATGACGATTCACGCCGCCAAGGGTCTGGAATTCGATCATGTCTTCCTCGCCGGATGGGAAGATGGCGTATTCCCGTCACAGCGATCGATGGACGAGGGCGGCACCGCCAGCCTAGAGGAAGAACGCCGCCTCGCCTATGTCGCGATCACCCGCGCCCGCCAACGCGCGAGCATCTATCATGCTGCCAACCGCCGCATCTACGGCCAGTGGATGAGCAGCATCCCCAGCCGCTTCATCGCCGAAATCCCGCCCGAGCATGTCGACAGCGAAAACAGTTTCGGTGGCGGGCAAAGCCTGTGGCGCGCCAACTGGTCGGCGCAGGGTGATCCGTTCGCGCATGTTGCGGAACGGCAGCCGTCGCGGATCATGACACGCGGCCCGGCGTGGCAGCGCGCGACCGCGCAATCGTCGACGATCACCCGCGCCCCTGCCCCCAGCGAGAAAGGTCCGGCGGCATCGGTGGGCGCCAAGCCGCGCGCCGATCTGGCGATCGGCATGCGCGTGTTTCACGAAAAATTCGGTTATGGCGAAATCGCCGACATCGACGGCAACAAGCTGGAAGTCGCGTTCGAGCAGGCCGGCAGCAAGCGGGTATTGGACAGCTTCGTCAAGCTCGCCTGAATCTGTTATCGGGGGCGTCGCTACCGGGGCTTTCGCCGGGGGCTGTTGCAGCCGTGGCCGTTAAAGGTCGCTGGTGGAGCCGAGGGGAATCGAACCCCTGACCTCTGCAGTGCGATTGCAGCGCTCTCCCATCTGAGCTACGGCCCCGCGACGGCGGCGTAATAAACGCACCACATTGCAGTGGCAACGGCTTTTCTGACCACCGCCGTCACCGCCACGCAAAATCAGGGAATGGGGGTTCCGATGAGCAAAGCCTGGGTTTTGACCAGTCGCCCGCAAGGGCTGCCGACGATGGCCAATTTCGCGCTGCGCGACGTGCCCGATGCGCCGCTGGAAAGCGATCAACTGCGCGTCCGCAACCTGTGGCTGTCGGTCGACCCCTATATGCGCGGACGGATGAACGACGCCAAAAGCTATGCGGCGAGTTTCCAGATCGACCAGCCGATGACCGGCGGGGCGATCGGCGAGGTGACCGAAAGCAAGATGGAGGGTTTTGCGCCCGGCGACCTGATCCTGCACATGGGCGGGTGGCGTGACGGCGGCATCGTCGGCCTCGACATGATGCCCAACAAGTTGCCCGCCGAGGCGCTGGCGGCGGGACTGACGCCGCAGACCTTCCTGCACAATATGGGGCTGACCGGCGGCACCGCGTGGATCGGGCTGCTGCGCGTCGCGGCGGCGAAACCCGGCGACACGATCTTCGTCTCGGCCGCGGCGGGCGCGGTGGGCTCGGCCGTCGTCCAGATCGCCAAGGCGCGCGAAATGACCGTCGTCGGCTCGGCGGGCGGCGCCCAGAAATGCGCTTGGGTCCGGCAATTGGGCGCCGATGCGGTGATCGATTACAAGGCCGGGCCGGTGCTGGCGGGTCTGACGCAGGCGCTCGCCGAGCTCGGCAAGCCCGGCATCGACGTTTATTTCGACAATGTCGGCGGCGAACATCTCGACGCCGCCTTTGCGACCGCCAATGATTTTGCCCGCTTTGCCATCTGCGGGATGATCGATGTCTATAACGACGGCAAGGCGCAGGAGATGAAATATCTCATCCGCACCATCCCGGCGCGAATCCGCATGGAAGGCTTTATCTACACCGACCAGTTTTTCGACTGCATGGAAGAATTTTATGCCGACATGGGCGGGTTGATCGCCAGCGGCGCGGTGACGATGCGCGAAACCGTGTATGAGGGGCTGGCGTCGGCACCCGACGCCTTTCTGGGGCTGTTTGCGGGCGCCAACATGGGGAAGATGCTGGTTCGCCTGTAGCCGGTCATGCCGAGGATCGACTGCGGCGCTCGATGTTGAGCGGCTGGGTTGAGCGGCTGGGGCCGACCTGACGGGCCGGCCCGTAATCCTCAGCTGCCGAAACCGACCGACAGGAAACCCGGAGTCGGGCCGTTCCAGCCGTCGTCGGGACCGTCCTGGTCGTCGCGGCGCGGTGCGGGTGCCGGTTTGCGATCGTCGCGTGACCGGGGTGCTTTCGCGGGGGCCGCTTTCGGTTCGTCGGTTGGACGCACCGCCGTCTTCTCAGCTTTCGCGCCGCTCCGGCCGCGTCCGCCCCGCTCCGACCGGGCCCGCCGGGGCTTTTCTTCGGCGTCGACGGGTGCTGACGGCGCTGCATCGGTCACCGCAGCTTCGCCGCCATGCACGGGAATTTTATAGCCGGTGAGCTTTTGAATGCTGTCGATCGCCTCGTCATCGGACGGCGACACCAGCGTGAAGGCGCGCCCCTTGGCACCGGCGCGGCCGGTGCGCCCGATGCGGTGGACATAGTCGTCGGGATGCCACGGGGCATCGAAGTTGAAGACATGGCTGACGCCCTTGACGTCCAGGCCGCGCGCCGCGACGTCGGACGCCACCAATATATTGATCGTTCCCTTCTTAAACCGTTCGAGTTCGGCGGTGCGGCTGGACTGGTCCATGTCGCCCTGGATCTCGCCGGCATTATATCCCGAACGTTGCAGCACTTTTGCGAGCTCGCGCACCGTCGTCTTGCGATTGCAAAAGATGATTGCGGTATGAACCTGTTCGGATTCGATCAGGCTGCGTAGCGTATCGCGTTTGCCGCGTTCGGAGGTCTTGACCAGAAATTGTTCGATATTTTCGTTGCGGCTAGCCGGGCGCGCGACTTCGACCGTTTTCGGGTTCGACAGAAACTTGTCCGCCAATCGTTTGATCGGCGCCGGCATGGTCGCCGAAAACAGCAGGGTCTGACGATTCGCGGGCAGCTTGGTGCAGATATTCTCGATGTCGGGGATGAACCCCATGTCGAGCATGCGATCGGCCTCGTCGATCACCAGCAGGTTGCAGCCGGTGAGCAAAATCTTGCCGCGTTCGAACAGGTCCATCAGGCGGCCCGGGGTGGCGATGAGCACATCGACCCCCTTTTCGAGCGCCTTCACCTGATCGCCCATCTGCACGCCGCCGATCAACAGCGCCATCGACAGCTTGTGATATTTGCCATATTTCTCAAAATTCTCAGCGACCTGCGCAGCGAGTTCGCGCGTCGGCGCGAGGATCAGCGAGCGCGGCATCCGCGCGCGGGCGCGGCCATGCGCAAGAATGTCGATCATCGGCAGCACAAACGACGCGGTCTTGCCGGTGCCCGTCTGGGCGATGCCGATAATGTCGCGCATCATCAGTACCGAGGGGATGACCCCGGCCTGGATCGGCGTCGCTTCGTCATAGCCCGACTCGTCGATGGCGCGTAAAAGTTCGTCGGAAAGGCCGATCTCGGCAAATTTCATAAGATTATCATGTCCGGAAATAGAGGTGACGCTCAGCCTTCCACGCAGGCGGCGCTGCGTCGGCCCTTGAGCAAATAGCGATGAAAAGTCAAGGAAAGGCGACGAAAGGCGCGATTAATCGTCGTCGCGAACCGGAACCATCAAACGGAACTTGTCGATCTCGCACTTGGCGCCGGTACGCGCGTGAATTTCATCGCGGTCTTCGCAAAGCTGACCGTCCTTGCTGCCCTGCATGTAAAAACCTGCGTAAAAGTCGAGCGCCCGGCAGCCGCGATTAAGCTGCGCGCGCAGCCGCTGCTTCTGCCGCGTGATGATGTCGATGCTGTCGCGCTGGACCGCCTGCATTCCCATGATGTTGCGCATCGCCACGCATTTGGGGGCTTTCTTTTCTTTCCAGACGATCGGGATTTCGGTCGCGCGCCGCGATTGGGTCGGCCCGGCGGCAAAATTGTTGAGCTGCGATCGCTGCGCCGGGACGCGGATGATCAGCTGCTGTTCGATCACCACTTGCCAAAAGGAGGTGATCTGTTCGGGCGTCGGCGCGGTGATGGCGACCAGCGGTTCTGGCGCCGCCACCGGCGGCACCGCATCGCCAGCAGGCGCAGCCGCGGCAATCCACAGGAGCGCCGCGGTCAGCACAGCCGTGCTGCCGCTCCTTCGGCGTTCTGACGATCGTTGCTGCCCACCCGTCGCTCCTGTGTCCAAACCTGCTGGACGAAAAGCTGATATTCATCCAACGCTCGCTTTAACAGCCATGATTGAACATCAAATGAACTATAATTGCTCCCTTGCCGCCGCCGGGCGCCGCAAATCGATGCGCCGGACGGTATGACGCGGCCCCCATCACCGGCGTTGCTCGCTGCGCTGGCCCAATTGCTGGGGCCAAAGGGCTACACGACCGACGCCGATGCGATGGCGCCGTGGCTGACCGACTGGCGCGGCAAATACACGGGGCGCAGCGCGGCAATGTTGTCGCCCGCCTCCACCGCCGAAGTGGCCGGAGTCGTCCGCCTTTGCGCCCAGGAGGCGGTGGCGCTGGTCCCGCAGGGCGGCAACAGCGGCATGGTCGGCGGCGCTACCCCCGATGCGCGCGGTGACCAGCTTTTGCTCAGCCTGCGCCGGATGAACCGCGTGCGTTCGGTCGACACCGCAGCGCAGATCGCGGTCGCCGAGGCGGGCGTCGTCCTCGAAACCTTCCATGAAGAGGCCCTGGCGCATGGCCTGCGTTTCCCGCTGACGCTGGGCGGCAAGGGATCGGCGACGATCGGCGGGCTGGTATCAACCAACGCCGGCGGCACCCAGGTGCTGCGCCACGGCACGATGCGCGCGCTGGTCGCCGGGATCGAGGCGGTGCTTCCCGACGGCAGCATCTTCGACGGCCTCGCGCCGCTCAAGAAAGACAATCGCGGCTATGACCTGCGCCACCTGCTGTGCGGGGCCGAGGGGACGTTGGGCATCGTTACCGCCGCCAGCCTGCACCTTGTCCCCGCCGCGGCGGCACGGCGCACCGCGTGGATCGCGGTCGAGTCGCCCGCGCGCGCGCTGTTGCTGCTGCGCCAGCTCGATGCCACCATCGGGCGCGAGCTCGAGGGATTCGAGATCATTCCGCACGCCTGCCTCGATACCGTGCTGCGCCATATTCCGCAGACCCGCGCCCCGATCGCAGCGACGCATCCCTGGTACGTACTCGCCGAACTGGTGGGCGAAAGCGATCAGGCGCTTGGCGACGCGCTGGAGCGCGAACTGGCCGCCGCGCTCGACACCGGGCTGATCCGCGACGTCGTGATCGCCAAGAACGATCGCGAGAGCGAGGATTTCTGGCGCCTGCGCGACTCCATCTCGGAAGCAGAGCGCGCCGAGGGACCGGCGTTGCAGCATGACGTGAGCGTCCCCGTCGATCTGATGCCGACCTTCATCGCCAACAATCCGACGCGATTGGAACAGGCCTTCCCCGGCGCGCGGGCGCTGTCTTTCGGGCATCTGGGCGACGGCAATGTGCATCACCATGTCCAGCCGCCGGTGGGTGTCGATGGTGCCGCGTGGCTCGCAGCGCATGGCGCGGCGGTCAGCCGACTGGTCTATGCCCATGTCATCGAACTCGGAGGATCGCTGTCGGCCGAACATGGCATCGGCCAGATGAAACGCGACATCATGGCCGAACTCGACAGTCCGGCGCGGCTCGCGGCGCTACGCGGGATCAAGGCGGGACTCGACCCGGCGGGCATTTTCAACCCCGGCAAGCTGATCGACTGACGCTTTGCCGGTCCAGCGCGATCGCCCCCTTGCGCCGCGGGGCGCAGGTCAATAAGGCGCGCTGTTATCTTTTCGTCCCGGCTGGTCGGGACACCCTACCGGAGTTTTATCATGGCCACTGCGCCCGCCCCTGCCAACCTGCCGCTGTTCTATAAAGACCTCGCCCCGCTTTCCAGCGTCGACCATGCCGATTTTCGCGCGCGTCCGATGGACAAGGCCGATTTCCTGATCAACCAGCACGCGGTCCCGCTGACGTCGGATGAGTTTGTCTCGGCCTGCCGCTTTTTCCCGATCGTGTTTTCGGCTGGTGACAATCCCGTGCCGCTGGCGCTGATGGGGCTCAATGAAGGCGTCAACACCTTCGTCGACGACGAAGGCAAGCTGCTCAACCCCGTCTATGTTCCGGCCTATGTCCGCCGGTATCCGTTCCTGCTCGCCCGGTTGCAGCAGGGTTCGGAAGAATTGTCGCTGTGCTTCGATCCCACCTCGAACGCCATCGGCAAGTTCGACGAAGGCGATGCGCTGTTCGAAAACGGCCAGCCGACCGCACCCGTCCAGGCCATTCTGGAATTCTGCAAGAATTTCGAAGAAGCCGGTCAACGCACCGGGTTTTTCGTCGAAGAACTCAAAAAAGCCGACCTGCTGATCGAAGGCGAAGTCAGCATCCAGCAGGAAGGCAGCGACAAGCCCTATATCTATCGCGGTTTCCAGATGGTCGACGAAAACAAGCTGCGCGAACTGCGCGGTGACGTGCTGCGCAAGCTGATGCAGAACGGCATTCTCGCCCTGATCTTTGCCCATCTTTTCTCACTGCAGCTGATGCGCGAAGTGTTTGCGGAGCAAGTGAAAGCTGGCAAGGTGCCGGAAATTCAGGAAGTGCCGACGATCTGAGGAGCATGAACCCAATGGCCACCCTGGCAAACCCCGGCGGAACCGCCGGTCCGCGTTATACCAAGCTGGCCATCTGGCTTCACTGGCTCATTGGTCTGGCGGTGATTGCCAACATCGGCCTCGCCATGCTGACCGAGGGCCTGCCGCGCGAAACGCATCGCGCCGCGATGGATGTGCACAAGGCGCTGGGGATCACGATCCTCGCGCTGACCGTCATCCGTATCCTGTGGCGGCTGGCCCACAAGCCGCCGCCGCTGCCCGCCGCGACGCCCGCCTGGCAACGCCCGCTTAGCAAAATCGTGCATTTCCTTTTCTATGTGCTGCTGATCCTGCTGCCGCTGTCGGGCTGGGTATGGATGTCGGCGGCCGACCGACCCATCGACTTTTTCGGGCTGGCGACGATCCCGACGATCGTCGCACCGAACGAAGGGCGGGCCGATGTGATGCACGATCGGCACGAGGTGCTCGGCCTCGCCATGCTCGCGCTTGCCGCGATCCATATCGTCGCGGCGCTGAAGCATCAGTTTGTCGACCGGACGGGACTGATCGGGCGGATGAACCCCTTTTGACGCGGACGCGGACCGCGGCATCAGAAATCGACGGCAATGCCCTTCAACTCCCAGTCGCCATAGCGCACCGGGTTACGCCCGCCGGGTTGATCCTCGGCCTTTTCCTCGCAGATCGGCGCCGGAGGTGGTACCGGGCTGCTGATCCAGCCGGCAGGCGCCTTCACATGCGCCGGACGCTTCGCCGCTCGCGGCGTGCCGCCGATGGTTTCCGTTTCGCTGCGTTCGGTCATAACACAACCTGTATAGGATTTTTCATGCGTCACGCCAACCTCGTCGGTCCAGGTCATGGGTGATCGCCCGCGGCGGCCCAAGCAGCGGGGGCAGAACGAACCCGATCCGGCGGGTACGGCACCGCGCCGCGCGGCACTGCGCCTGATCGATGCAATCCTGCGCCGCGGCGACCCGCTCGACGTCGCGATGCACGCCGCCGTGCAAGGGCTGACCGGCGCCGACCGCGCCTTTGCGGTGGCGATCGCGTCGGAAACGCTGCGCTGGATGGTCGACATCGACGCGCTGATCGACAGCGCGACCGCCCAGATCCTGCCCGACGACGTCAAATCGCGAACCGTGCTGCGCATTGCCCTGGCACAGCTGCTCGTCCTCAAAAGCCCTGCGCACGCCGTGGTCGCGACCGCACTACCGCTCGTCGCAGGCGGCCCCCGCCGGCTGGTCCACGCAATCCTGTCGCGCGCGCAGCAGGACGAATGGCGGCTGCCCGAACGCGCCACCCTACCCCTGCCCACCGCCGAGCGCTGGGCCGAGCAATGGGGCCTGACGACGGTCGAGGCCGCCGAAGCCAGCTGGAGTGTCCCGCCGCCGATCGACCTCAGCTTTTCCATCGAACCCGGCGCTGACGAATGGCCCGATGCCATGTCGCTCGCGCCGCACCACCGCCGCCTGCCGCGCGGACAAGCGGTTGAGGCGATGCCCGGTTATAATGAAGGCGGTTGGTGGATTCAGGATCTGGCGGCAAGCCTTCCCGCCCGCCTGCTTGGGTCAGGCGAAGGCCGCACGGTGCTCGATCTGTGCGCGGCGCCCGGCGGCAAGACGATGCAGCTGGCGGCGGCCGGCTGGAACGTTCTTGCCGTGGACTCCAGCGCCAAACGGCTCGAACGATTGACCGCCAACATGGCGCGCACCGGGCTGGCGGCTGACATCGTGCAGGCGGACATCCGCACCTGGGAGCCTATGGCGCCTGCCGACGCGGTGCTGCTTGACGCGCCCTGTTCGGCAACCGGCATCTTCCGCCGTCACCCCGACGTGCTGCACCGGATCGAACCGCGCCAGATCGACGAAATGGCGGCGCTGCAAAGTGAATTGCTCGCCCGCGCCGCGCGCTGGGTCAAACCGGGCGGCACGTTTATCTACGCCACCTGCTCGCTCGAGCGCGCCGAGGGCGAGGAGCAGATCGCGACCTTCCTGGCCCACCATCCGGCGTGGCGGGTTGACCCGGTGCGCGCGGACGAGCTGCCTGACGCCATTGGGCCCGACGCGGACGGCTTTATCCGCACCCTGCCCGGTGTTCTCAGCGACGCAGGCGGCCTCGACGGGTTCTTCGTCGCGCGGCTGCGGGCGCCGGCGGGCTAAGGCCTGCCAGCGTCCGCGTCCTGCTCCGTCAGAACACCGCCTTCGGCGCATCTTCTTTCATCATCGCTGCGCGCACCATCGGGATCGGCGGGCCGCCATAGGACAGGAACTCGTCGTGGAACGCCTTCCACTTCGTCCGGTCGCCTTTTGTCCAGTCCTCGCGCAGCTTGCGGATCATCAGCTTGCCCATCGTATAGTTGAGGTAAAGCGGGTCATAGGTGCCGCGCGCCGCCTGTTGCCGGGCATTGCCTTCGTCCTGATAGCATTGTTCCTTGAACAGCTTTTCCGAGTCCGCGACCGTCATCCCCTTGGTGTGGAGGCCGATCGCCGACAGATAGCGACAATTGCGCAGCAGCGCGTTCGACAGCTGGCCGATATGCGTCTCGGCATCGCCATCCCCCAGTCCGGCGTCCCACATCATTTCCTCGGTATAATGCGCCCAGCCTTCGGCAAAGGCATAGCCGACGAACAGCTTGCCAAAGATGCTCTCTGCGCGGTTCGAATGGAGGAAATTCAGGAAATGCCCGGGCCACACCTCGTGGACCGACGTGAACATCAGATCCTTGCGGCCCGGTACAAAATCGGCCTGCGTTTGCGCGTCCCACGACGGATCGGCAGGCGAGATATAATAGACCGACGGCAGGCCTTTTTCATACGGCCCCGGAATGTCGATATAGGCGCTGTTCTGCCGGTTGTACGGCGGTGATTCCTCGACCTGCGCCTGTTCGGTACCCGGGATCGACACCAGATCCTTTTCGATCAGAAACGCCCGCAGCGTCGGCAACTGGCGCCGCGCCTCGGCGACCGGACCATCGGGGGCCTTGTCCGCGCCCATTTTTTTCATGCAGTCGGCGATCGTCATCCCCGCAGCATAGGTCGCGCATGCGGCCTTGAGGGCGTCCTGATTGCGCTTGAGGTCGGCCTGTCCGATGCGTTCCAGCTCGTCGAGCGGGGTATCGACCCCCTCGTTGGTCAGGATCATCTTGGCGAATTTGTCGGCGCCCAGCGCATAGCCGTCGGCGGTTCCGGACTGCGATCCGACATATTTCGCCAGATCGGTCATCGCCGCCCCGGCTTTTGCCGCCGCTTCGTCGAACTGCTTTTGCAGGGCCTCGTCCTTGACCTCGGCGAACGCCGCCTTGGCGTCGCCGGTGTAATAATCGGCAAAGCCGCCAAACCCGGCGGTCCCATATTTGACGAAGGTCGCGGGCAGCGGCAGCTTCAGATTGGCCTTGATCTGGGCGGCGGCGGCGGGAACTTTCTCGGCATAGGCGATGAACGCCTTCATCCGCGTTGTCGCATCGGCATAGGGGCGCGCAATATAGACATTGGGATCCAGCGCCCCGGTGTAATAGGACGGGTTCTTCGCCGCGAAATCGGTATCGCGCAGGAAGAACAGCTGCCCCTGCGCCACATGAACCAGATAGTCGCGCTCGAATTTTTCGGCTGCGGTTATCTCGCCATCAAAGGCTTTCGCATCGGCGATCGCCTTTTCCAGATAGCTGGCCTGCTTCTCGATTCCCTCGGGCGACCAGTCGGGCAATTGCCCATCAAATTCATGCTTGCCCTGATACACTGCAAAGGTCGGGTTGAGCGGGAAGTAATCCGCCAGGAACTGATCGCGAAACTCGGTCCAGCTTGCCGCGCTCGGTGCGGTCGCGGACTTGTTGTCCGATGCGTTGCAGGCGGTCAGCATCAGCAGCGCCCCAGCCATAGCGGCGCCGCCAAGGCGAGCAAATTTGCGTGTCATTCGGCTATCTCCCTGGATTTGCGTGATGCGGTTTCTGGCACCCGTGCCGACCGATAGCATCCTTTAATCGACGAACGACGCCAGCAACGCCACTGGACAGCGGCAAAAAGCCGTTTAGGGCAAAGGACGATGGCGACGATCCCTCCCCCCGAAGGCGTAGAGCCGGTGTTGCCGGATGCGACGCCCAAAGCGCCATCGCCGCTCAGCTTTCCCGACTATCGCTATTTCTGGCTCGCACGCTTCACCGCGGTGATGGCGACGATGGCGATGGTCGTCGTCATCGGTTACCAGCTCTACGACACCGCCCGCACCGATTATGGCATGTCGATCCGCGAAGCGTCGTTCCAGCTCGGCTTGCTTGGGCTGGTCCAGTTTGTGCCGCTGGCGATCCTGACCCCGGTCGCGGGCTGGGTCGCGGACCGCGTCGAGCGGCGCAAGGTCGCGATCTTCGCCAATATGATCGACCTGGTCATTGCGGCCCTGCTCGGCTGGTTCACCTGGATCGACGGGCTGACCCTGCCGCTGCTCTTTGCCCTCGCCGCGTTGCACGGCGTCGCGCGCGTGTTTGTCGGCCCCGCGATGAGCGCGATTGCTCCCAACATCGTCCCGCCCGCGGTTCTGCCCCGCGCCATCGCGATGAGCAGCATTGCCTGGCAATCTGCGTCAGTCGTCGGCCCCGCCGCCGGCGGGCTGATCTACGCTGCTCACCCTGCGTCAGTTTATGTTTTTGCGGCAATCCTGCTCGCCATCTCGGCCTTCACGATAAGTCGGGTCCGCCCGGTGCTCCCACCGCCGACCGAGGTGCGCCGCCATCCGCTGCGCGAAATGGCCGACGGCCTGCAATTCACCTGGCGCGAACGCTTTCTGCTGGGGACGATCACGCTCGACCTGTTCGCCGTCATCCTGTCGGGTGCGACCGCGTTGCTGCCCGTCTTTGCGCGCGACATTCTGCAAACCGGATCGGAAGGACTCGGCTTCCTGCGCGCCGCTCCCGCGGTCGGCGCTGCTGTCGTTGCGCTTGGCCTCGCGTTCCGTCCGATCGAACGCAACGTCGGGGTCAAGATGTTGTGGGCGGTTGCCGCATTCGGCGCAGGCACAGTGGCATTCGGTTTTTCGACCAATTTCTTCCTCTCGCTCGGCCTGCTCGTGCTGATGGGCGCGGCCGATATGTTCTCGGTCTTTGTCCGCGGCACGCTGATCCAGCTCAACACCCCCGACCATATGCGCGGCCGCGTCAGCGCGGTGTCGGGGCTGGCGATTTCGGCTTCGAACGAGCTCGGCGAAATGCGCGCCGGATCAATGGCGGCGGTGTTCGGCCCGATTCCCGCGGTTGTTTTCGGCGGAATTGCGGCCATCGGAGTCACCGCGCTCTGGGCCTTGCTGTTTCCCGAACTGCGGCGCGCGCGGACGTTCGAGCCACAATTCAAACAACCGGCGGATTAGCGAAAACCATTCACCGCATTTGCTCGTCAGCTCATCTACTGACTATTGTCAATTTAATCAATTGAGTTATGTCGGTCGGACCCGTCACCGCGGCTCCCCTCTCTCCCCACGATGGAGCGACCGCCATGCATGACCTGACTATCCAACATAAAATCCTGACCATCCCCGGCCTCAACAACAGCGGCCCGGCCCACTGGCAAAGCTTGTGGGAACGCCGTTTCGTCCATTGCGAACGCGTCGAACTCGGCCAGTGGGACGCGCCCGACAAGGACTTGTGGGTCGAGCGGATCGCCGCCGCGATCGACGCAGAACATGCGCCCGTCCTGATCGTCGCGCACAGCCTGGGCTGCCACGCCTTTGCGCATTGGTTCGCCGGTGCCAGCAGCATCGCGCGCCATCGGATTGCGGGAGCACTGCTCGTCGCGCCCCCCGACCTCAGCCAGCTGCGCGGCAAGCATCGCATCGCGGGTTTTGCAGACTCACCCGCCTTGCAGTCGCAAACGCCGATGATCGTCGTTGCCAGCGATGACGATCCTTATGCGAAAACCGCGCATGTCTGGCGCCTGTCGCGGCACTGGGGCGCGCGCTTCGTCAACGCGGGACCGTTCGGCCATATCAACGCCGAATCGCGGATCGGCGACTGGCCTTATGGACAGTATCTGCTCGCCTCGTTACAACCCGCGCCGACGCCGGCCTTGGCGGACGAGGCCCGCTGGCTCCGCGCCGGCGACTGGCCAAATCGCGTCCGCCGCGACCCGCGGTTCGAATTCAACGAAAGAGCGCACCGATCATGAAAGCCAATTCGATCCTCGATACCATCGGCAACACGCCGCACATCCGCATGGGCAAGCTGTTCCCCGACGCCGAAGTCTGGGTGAAGTCGGAACGCAGCAATCCCGGCGGGTCGATCAAGGATCGGATCGGGCTGGCCATGATCGAGGCCGCCGAAGCCGACGGCAGCCTGAAATCCGGCGGCACCATCGTCGAGCCGACTTCGGGGAACACCGGCATCGGCCTGGCGATGGCCGCCGCGGTCAAGGGTTATAAGCTGGTGCTCGTCATGCCCGAAAGCATGTCGATCGAACGCCGCCGCCTGATGCTCGCTTATGGCGCGACCTTCGACCTGACCCCTCGCGAAAAGGGCATGAAGGGGGCGATCGAGCGCGCTATCGAGCTGGTCGAAACGACCCCCGGTGCATGGATGCCGCAGCAGTTCGAAAATGAAGCCAATATCGACGTGCATGTCCGCACAACGGGTCCAGAGATCCTCGCCGACTTCAAGGACACCCCGATCGATGCGTTGGTCACCGGCGTCGGCACCGGCGGTCACATCACCGGCACCGCGCAGTTCCTGAAACAGCATTGGCCCAACCTGAAGGTGTTCGCGGTCGAGCCGGAGGCGTCGCCCGTCATTTCGGGCGGCCAGCCCTCCCCGCACCCGATCCAGGGCATTGGCGCCGGGTTCATCCCGCGCAACCTGCACACGGACCTGCTCGATGGCGTGATCAAGGTCGATGCCGCGGATGCGAAAAACTACGCACGCCGCGCCGCGACCGAAGAAGGCATGCTGGTCGGCATCTCGTCGGGCGCCACCCTCGCCGCGATCGCGCAAAAACTCGCCGAGCTTCCGCCGGGTAGCCGCGTGCTTGGTTTCAACTATGACACCGGCGAGCGTTACCTGTCGGTCCCCGATTTCCTGCCGGAGATCTGAGGCCGGACCATGCGCCCCGACGGCGATCAACCGGCGTTGCCCGAAGGGCACGACTGGACCGGCTGGCTGTTCGCGCTTGTGGCCGCGGTCGCCATCGGGCTCGTGCTCTATGCCAGCGACGGCAACGCCGACCGCGCCCTCGCTGCACGCCCGCATCCGGTGGCCCCGCCCGCCAATGTCGTCCCCGAAGTGCTGCCGATGGAATTCGCCCCGGTCGCCGAAGACGACGCCCGCGCCGCCAATGCGCGCATCGTGATCATTACCAAGGGCTTCATCGCGGCGCGCCCTTTCATCTATGCCGGCAGCGGCGATGCCAAAGCGCGCGCCCGCGACTGCCTCGCCGCCGCGATGATCTACGAAGCCGGCGACGATGCGAAGGGCCAGCAGGCGGTCGGCCAGGTCATCATCAACCGCGCCCGCCACCCGGCCTTCCCGAAATCGATCTGCGGTGTCGTGTTTCAGGGATCCGAGCGTGTGACCGGCTGTCAGTTCACCTTCACCTGCGACGGTGCCCTCAACCGCCGCTATTCGGACGCGGCGTGGCAGCGTGCGCGAAACAACGCCGATCTGATGCTGACGGGTGGCACCTATCCGCCTGTCGGCCTGGCTACCCATTATCACACCGATTGGGTGCGTCCCTATTGGAGCGACAGCCTGGAAAAGATCGCGGTCGTCGACACCCATTTGTTCTTTCGTTGGCCGGGCTATTGGGGAACCCCCGGTGCGTTTCGCGGCGCGGTATCGGGCGGCGACGGGCCGGTCGCAAAGCTCGCTGCAATCTCGCCGCTTCACGCGATGGCGCTCGGACTGCCGAGCGAACTGGCGACGGGCGTCGACGCCAATGCCGCGGTCGGCGAGGCGCGCGTCGTCGTCGGCGCGGGCGAAGCGGCAGGCCGCGACACCATCTACACCCAGCTTGACCGCCGGGCCGCCCCCGAAAGCTTCGTCACCACGGCGCTGCGGCTGTGCGGCGATAAACCCTATTGCAAGTTCATGGGCTGGACCAACCCGGTGCTGAAACCCGACAGCGACGCGATGAGCGATACCCAGCGGGCGGCGATGACCTTTTCCTACCTGCGCGATGACAAGGCGGGGTTCGAAAAGGCGCTGTGGAATTGCAGCGAATATAAGCGCGACGACGTTCGCCAGTGCATGAAACGCTAGAACCACCTCAGAGGATCGTGAACGGCTGTTTTTGGGTGGGAAGCGGCCCTACGCCCTCCTCGTCATTCCCGCGAAAGCGGGAACCCAGCGCGCAACGCTGGCTCGCTGGGTTCCCGCTTTCGCGGGAATGACGAAGGTAAGAGAGAACGTCCGCCTCCGGTCGTTTGTTGTCGTTCGTCATCCCGGACCCTTCGACGGGCTCAGGACAGGCTTGATCCGGGGTCCATAGCTACACCGTCGTCCTGGATCCCGGATCAAGTCCGGGATGACGAGAGGAAGACGATCCTCCCCATAGCTGGGCGACGGGGAGGATGAGAATTCAGAAAGACTGTCCTACGGCCGGATCAGATATTTCTCGCCCGTCCGCTTGGCATTATACGCATGCGCGACATCCAGCGACAGCGCCTCGGTCAGCGAGATTTCATGGCTGTAATGACTCTTGAACGTCGTCGTCAGCTCATCGACCACCCGTTTGCGCAATCGCATGTTGGTTTCCATGCCCGCTTTCTGCAGGAAGGGCGTCAGCAGGAAGCCCGACAGCGACCAGGTCAGGCCGAACGCCCGGTTCAGCACCGTCGGCCCTAGGTCGAGCGCGCCGTAAATATAGACCTGCTTGAACGTGTCCGACCCATAGCGGCTGTAGGTCGTCATCCGCTTCACCGCGGCGACTTCCATTGCCGACAGAATCTGGCCCGCGAACTTGCCGCCGCCGATCGCGTCGAAACCGATCGTGGCGCCGGTCGCGACGATCGCGGCGACCAGCTGGTCGATGAAATCGTCGGCGCTGCTATTGACGATGTGCGTCGCGCCGATCGCTTTCAGGATATCGACCTGTGCGTCGCTGCGCACGATATTGACCAGCGGGATGCCGTCCTTAGCGCAAATCTTGACCAGCATCTGGCCGAGGTTCGATGCGGCGGCGGTGTGGACGATTGCACTGTGCCCCTCATTCTTCATCGTTTCGGTGAAGGCCAGGCTGGTCAGCGGGTTGACGAAGCAGGACGCGCCGTCCTTCGGGTCGGTGCCGTCGGGCAAGACCATGCACATCTGCGCGGGCAGGCAGCGATATTCCGCATAGATTTCACCGCCGATCAGCGCGACGGTCTTGCCCAGCAGCGCCTGCGCCTCGGGCGAATCGCCCGCCGCGACGACGGTGCCGCACCCTTCGTTGCCGATCGCCAGCGCCTCGCCGATCCGCCCGCCCATCGCGCGCATTCCGGCAGGCGGAATATCGGCGGTGATCACTGGCAGGCCGTCGCGGGTCGCGGCGCGCGCGGTCGACATATCGGCGCCGCCGAACAACAGGCCGAGGTCGGATGGATTGATCGGGGTGGCCAGGATCTTGACCAGCACCTCGTGCGATTTGGGTGTCGGCATCGGCCGCCGTTCGAGCGACACTTCCAGCTCGCCCTCGGGTTTGACGAGGGTGAGCATCGTCAGATTGGTGTCAGGCAGGTCGGTCATTGCGGGTCTCCCGTCGTTTTTCGGTTTCTCGATGCAACGGATTAAGCGAGGCAGGTCGTCATGGCAATGGCCACCGCTCGCCTTTCTCTTTCCCCGTTCGCATCGAGCGAAGTCGAGATGCCGTGAGGTCGCGCGCTACTGAAAGGTGTCTCGACTTCGCTCGACACGAACGGGGATTGAAAGTCGCAGGTTATCCGCCCGTAGAATACTCCGCCGCCAGCCGCAAAACCTCACCCGCCAATTCCATCCGGCAAATCAGCAAATCCGGCAGATAGGTATCCGCCGCATTATAGCGGATCGCCGATCCATCGACGCGACTGACGTGCAGCCCCGCCGCCTGTGCCACCGCGACCGGCGCGCAATTGTCCCATTCATACTGGCCGCCGGTGTGCAGATAGACGTCGGCCTCACCGCGCACCACCGCCATCGCCTTGGCGCCCGCCGATCCCATCGCGAGCAGTTCGGCGCCGATCCGTTCGGCCACAAAAACAGCTTCGGCCGCGGGGCGTGTGCGGCTGACGAGCATTTTCAATGGATGGTTCGCGGGCTGCAACGATACCGGTGCACCCGACGTCAGCGTCATATCCAGCCCCGGCAGCGCGACCGCGCCGACGCTCGCGACGCCGTCGACCGCAAGCGCTACATGCACCGCCCAATCGTTCCGTCCTTCGCCATATTCGCGCGTACCGTCGAGCGGATCGACGATCCACACCCGGCTGTGTGCCAGCCGCGCAGCGCTATCCTTCTCCTCTTCGGACAGGATCGCATCGTCGGGGCGCGCCGCGCGGAGTTCGCGGCACAGCATCGCATTGGCCGCTTCATCGCCCGCCTGCCCCAGCGCCTTGCCTTCCAGCCCCTCGGTCCGCAGCGCCAGCAGGATCGCGCCTGCCGCCGTGGCGAGTCGTTCGGCGAGCTGTTCGTCGCTTTCCGCCACCTTCATCCCAGCAGCCGGTCGATGATCAGGTCGGCCGCTTCCTCGGGTGACATCGCGGTCGTGTCGATCCGGACCTCGGGCGTCTCGGGCGCCTCATAGGGGCTGTCGATGCCGGTGAAATTCTTGAGCTGTCCGGCGCGCGCCTTTTTATACAAGCCTTTGACATCGCGGCGTTCGGCTTCCGCGAGCGGCGTATCGATGAAAATCTCGATGAATTCGCCCTCGGGCAGCATCGAGCGCACCATTTCGCGCTCGACACGGAACGGCGAGATAAAAGCGGTGATGACGATCAGCCCGGCATCGGTCATGAGCTTGGCGACCTCGCCGACACGGCGAATATTCTCGATCCGGTCGGCTTCGGTAAAGCCGAGGTCGCGGTTCAGCCCGTGGCGGACATTGTCGCCGTCGAGCAGGAAGCTGTGCCGGTTCATCCGGTGCAGCTTCTTTTCCACGAGGTTGGCGATCGTCGACTTGCCCGATCCCGACAGGCCGGTGAACCACAGCAGCGCGGGGCGCTGGTTTTTCAAATTGGCGCGCATGTCGCGGTCGACGTCGCTCGCCTGCCAGTGGACATTCTGGGCGCGGCGCAGGCTGAAGTGCAGCATGCCCGCGGCGACCGTCGCATTCGTCAGCTTGTCGATCAGGATGAAGCCGCCCATCACCTTGTTTGGGCTTGTATGATTGTCGCCATAGGCCTCGAACACGATCGGCTTGTCGGTCGAGATTTCGACGACGCCGATGCCGTTGAGTTCCAGCGTCTTCGCCGCCAGATGGTCGAGCGTGTTGACGTTGATCTCATACTTGGGCGCCTGCACGGTCGCCGACACGCTCTGTGTGGCAAGCTTGAGCCAATAGGCGCGCCCCGCGATCATCGCTTCGTCGGCCATCCACACCAGGGTCGCCTCGAACTGGTCGGCAGCCTCGGGCGGCGCATCGGCAGCAGCGATGACATCGCCGCGCGAACAATCGACCTCGTCGGACAGCGTCAGCGTCACTGATTGTCCCGCGACGGCTTCGCCCAAATCGCCGTCCAGCGTGACGATGCGATCGACCGTCGTGGTCTTGCCGCTGGGCAGAATACGCACCGCGTCGCCGGGCTTGACCTTGCCGCTGGCAAGCTGGCCCGAAAAACCGCGGAAATCGAGGTTCGGACGGTTGACCCATTGCACCGGCAGGCGGAACGGCTTCGCCTCGTCGGCGGCGGCGCCAATCTCGACATTTTCGAGATGATCGATCAGCGTCGGCCCCCTGAACCAGGGGGTATTGTCCGACAGCGCGGTGATATTGTCGCCCTTGAAACCCGAAATCGGGATCGCGGTGAAGTTGGTGATACCGATCTCGCTCGCAAAGGCACGGTAAGCGAGCGTGATGCGGTCGAAAACGGTCTTGTCGTAGCCGACAAGGTCCATCTTGTTCACCGCGAGCACGATATGCTTGATGCCGATCAGGTGCGCGAGGAAGCTGTGCCGCCGCGTCTGCGTCAGCACGCCTTTGCGCGCGTCGATCAGAATCACGGCCAGGTCGGCGGTCGAGGCGCCGGTGACCATGTTGCGCGTATATTGCTCATGCCCCGGCGTGTCGGCGACGATGAACTTGCGTTTTTCGGTGGTGAAAAAGCGATACGCGACGTCGATCGTGATCCCCTGCTCGCGCTCGGCGGCAAGGCCATCGACGAGCAGCGCAAAGTCGATCTCTTGCCCCTGCGTGCCGACGCGCTTGCTGTCGGCTTCAAGCGCCGCAAGCTGGTCCTCGAAGATCATCTTGCTGTCGTAAAGCAGCCGCCCGATCAGCGTCGATTTGCCATCGTCGACCGAGCCGCAGGTGATGAAGCGCAGCAGCGATTTCTGCTGATGCTGTTCGAGATAAGCGTCGATGTCCTCGGCGATGAGCGCGTCGGTGACGTAAACAGGATCGGTCATTTAGAAGTACCCCTCCTGCTTCTTCTTCTCCATGCTGGCGTCACCGCCGTCCTTGTCGATGATCCGGCCCTGCCGCTCGCTCGTGGTGGTCAGCAGCATTTCCTGGATCACTTCGGACAAATTCTTGGCCTCGCTCTCGACCGCGCCGGTCAGCGGGTAGCAGCCAAGGGTGCGGAAGCGCACCGAACGCTCCACCGGCGACTCGCCCGGCAGCAGCGGAAAGCGATCGTCGTCGACCATCAACAGCATGCCATCGCGCTCGACTGTCGGGCGCGGCGCCGCAAAATAGAGCGGCACGATCGGGATATTTTCGCGCGCGATATATTGCCAGATGTCGAGCTCGGTCCAGTTCGAGATCGGAAAGACGCGGAGGCTTTCACCCTTCGCCTTGCGGGCGTTGTAGAGGTTCCACAGTTCCGGTCGCTGCTTCTTCGGATCCCAGCCGTGGCTCGCAGTGCGGAACGAAAAGATGCGCTCCTTCGCCCGGCTCTTCTCCTCGTCGCGCCGCGCGCCGCCAAAGGCGACGTCGAAGCCGTGGAGGTCGAGCGCCTGCTTCAAGCCCTCGGTCTTCCACATATCGGTATGTAGCGGGCCGTGGTCGAACGGGTTGATCCCGCGTTCCTTCGCCTCGGGATTTTGATAGACGATCAGCTCCATGCCGCTTTCCGCGGCCATGCGATCGCGCAGCTCGTACATCGCCCGGAACTTCCAGGTCGTATCGACGTGGAGCAGCGGGAACGGCGGTGGCGAGGGATAGAAGGCCTTGCGGGCGAGATGCAGCATGACCGCGCTGTCCTTGCCGACGCTATACAGCATGACGGGCTTGGCCGCCTCGGCCATCACTTCGCGCATGATATGGATGCTCTCGGCCTCCAGCCGGTCGAGATGGGTCAGCGTATCGGTCATGTCCCGCCCTTGCCTCCCCAATCCTGGACGATCAAGCTGTATGGCCTTTTGGCGATGCAAGCCAGACTTGCAGGTTGGCGGCTCATCCGGCGGCGTCGACCCGGGAGCGCCGCCATTCTGCCGCGATGGCGGCCAGCGTATCGCGGGCATGGACCAGCTGTGGATCGACGTCGGGCAGTGCCGCCCATGCCGGATCGACGACCAAACCCAGCTCGCGCCGAAAATCATAGCCTGCGACTTTGAGCGGGACGATGCCGTCGATCGCCAGCGACACCGGCGCGGTCGTGATCCCGATCCCGGCGGCGACCATCCGTAGGCATCGCTCATCGCTTTCGCTGCGCAAAGCGAAGCGCGGGCGAACACCGTGGCGGGTGAAAAAGCGGCTGGTAGCATCCAGAAACTCGCAAGATCGGCGCGCGATCATCGTTTCGGCGGCGAGTTCCTCGGGACCAACCTCGATCCGCCCGGCCAACGGATGGTCCGCCGCGATAAACATCGCCAGCGGCTCTTCATAAAGCGACATCACATGATCGCCGCATTCCCCCGACCGCAGTGGAACGAGCGCCATGTTGATCCGCCCGCTGCCCAGCGCCGCGCGCAATTCGGAATCGCTGTTTTCGACCAATTCGATGGCGAAGCCGGGCCGCAGCGCCGCGACGATCGCCTGCAAGAATTCCCCCGGCGCCGATCGGATCACCCCCAGCTTCAGCCCGGCCGCCTGCCGGTCACCATCGCGCCCGAAATCGTCGGCGGCGCGAAAACCGCGCTCCAGATCGCGCGCGATGGGCAGGAAGCGCCCGCCGGCTTCGGTCAGTCTGATCTGACGGCGATTACGAATGAACAACGGCGTGCCGACCAGCTTTTCCAGTTCGGCGATTCCGCTCGACAGCGCCGGTTGGGTCACCCGGATCCGCGCCGCCGCCTGCGTAAAGCTGCCCGCGTCGACGACGGCAAGGAACTGGCGAACATGGGTGCGTTTGATCATAGATTTTACTTATGCAAAATCGCTCTTCGTTTCAATTTCCATATGCTGATGTTTTGATGCACTATCGCGCCTTGTCCCGCCCTTGATCGATAGGTTCCTCCATGCGCGCCACCCCCGATTTCGATTTCGCGCTCGGCGAAACCGCCGACATGATCCGCGACACGTCCGCGCGTTTCGCCGATGAACAGATCGCCCCGCTCGCCGCCCGGGCCGATGCCGAGGACTGGTTCCCGCGCGACGAGCTGTGGACGCAGATGGGCGAGCTTGGCCTGCACGGGATCACCGTCGAGGAAGAGTTCGGCGGCCTCGGTCTCGGCTACCTGGAGCATGTGATCGCGGTCGAGGAAGTGTCGCGCGCTTCCGGGGCGATCGGCCTCTCCTACGGCGCACATTCGAACCTGTGCGTCAACCAGATCCGCCGCTGGGGCAATGCCGAGCAAAAGGCGAAATATCTGCCAAAGCTGATCAGCGGCGAGCATGTCGGCAGCCTGGCGATGTCCGAAGCGGGTGCGGGCAGCGACGTCGTGTCGATGAAGCTGAAGGCTGAGCGGAAGGGCAGCGGCTACGTCCTCAACGGCACGAAATTCTGGATCACCAATGCGACCTGCGCCGATACGCTGGTCGTCTATGCCAAGACCAGCCCTGAGGCCGGTTCGCGCGGCATTACCGCCTTCCTGATCGAAAAGGATATGCCGGGGTTCAGCATCGGGCAAAAGATCGACAAGGTCGGGATGCGCGGCTCACCGACCGCCGAGCTGGTGTTCAACGACTGCGAAGTGTCCGAAGAACAGGTGATGGGCCCCGAAAATGGCGGCGTCGGCGTGCTGATGTCGGGCCTGGATTATGAGCGCGTGGTGCTCGCCGGGCTCCAGCTCGGCATCATGCAGGCATGCCTCGACACGGTCATCCCCTATGTCCGCGAGCGTAAGCAGTTCGGCAAGCCGATCGGATCGTTCCAGCTGATGCAGGCGAAGGTCGCGGATATGTATGTCGCGCTCCAGTCGGCGCGTTCCTATGTCTATAATGTCGCCAAGGCATGTGACGCGGGGCAGACGACACGCTTTGACGCCGCAGGCTGCATCCTGCTTGCCAGCGAAAGCGCGGTGAAGGTCGCGGGTGAGGCGATCCAGGCGCTCGGCGGCGCTGGCTATACCAAGGACTGGCCCGTCGAACGCTATTGGCGCGACGCCAAGCTGCTCGACATCGGCGCGGGCACCAACGAAATCCGCCGCATGCTCATCGGCCGCGAACTGATCGGCGCCGGCGCGTGATCTGGCTCTGGCTGTCGGCGGCCTTCATGGCGACGACAGCGCTGGTGCATGGCGCGCTGGGCGAAAAGCGATTGATCCAGCCGCTGCTCGCGCTCGATCAGGGGATCATGGCGGTCGACCTCGCACGCCGGGTGTTTCGCTTTGCCTGGCACGCGATGTCGCTGTTGATGCTGGTATCGGCGGCCACCGTGGCATGGCCCGGCACGCCGCGCGATTTGATCCTGTTGATCGGTGCGGCGTGGACCGCGGTCGGTGTGGCCGATGCTTTCTATACCCGGGGGCGGCATATCGGCTGGCCGATCCTGACCGCGTCGGGCGTCTTTGCCATCTTGGGCGCGGCGGTGTGAACGACACGCTGCTCACCGCCCTGCAATATTATGGCGCGGGCGCATCGACGCTGGCGGCGCTGATCGTCTCGCTCAACCTCGGCCGCCGCCGCACCGGCTGGGCGTTCGTGATCTTCGTGACCAGCAGCATCGCGCTGATCGCCTGGGGGTTTCTGAAACCCGACAGCGAAGGGATCGGGTGGCAGAATGTCGCGCTGCTGATCATCAACGCGATCGGCGTCTATCGTTACCTGATCCTGAAAGATAAACCGGGTCATCCGGACGAACAGCGGGGAGAGACTGAACAGTGAGCGCACCGGTCCTTGGCACCAATGTCGATCCCGACAGCGACGAATTTTGTACCCGCGCCGCGCACAATCGCGCGCTGAAGGACGAGCTGTACGCTCGCGTCGCCGAAGCGGCGATGGGCGGCAATGAAAAGTCGCGCGAGCGGCACACCAGCCGCGGTAAATTGCTGCCGCGCGAACGCGTCGAACGCCTGCTCGATCCGGGCTCGCCATTCCTTGAAATCGGCCAGCTGGCGGCGAACGACCTCTACGACGGCGAAGTGCCGGGCGCCGGGCTGATCTGCGGCATCGGGCGCGTATCGGGGCGCCAGTGCATGATCGTGTGCAACGACGCGACGGTGAAGGGCGGCACTTATTACCCGCTGACCGTGAAAAAGCATCTGCGCGCGCAGGAGATCGCGCTCGAGAACCGCCTGCCGTGCATCTACCTCGTCGACTCGGGTGGCGCGAACCTGCCGCATCAGGATCAGGTGTTTCCCGACCGCGACCATTTCGGGCGCATCTTCTTCAACCAGGCGAATATGTCGGCGCGGCGCATCCCGCAGATCGCATGCGTGATGGGCAGTTGCACCGCGGGCGGCGCCTATGTTCCCGCCATGTCCGACGAGACCGTGATCGTCCGCAATCAGGGCACGATCTTCCTCGCTGGCCCGCCGCTGGTCAAGGCGGCGACGGGCGAGGAGATCAGCGCGGAGGATCTGGGGGGCGGCGACCTGCATGCCAAGAAATCGGGCGTCGTCGATCATCTGGCCGAGAATGACGAACATGCGCTGACGATCGTGCGCGATATTATCAGCCATTTAGGCGCCGACACCGGCTTGGACGTCGCGCTGAAAGACCCGCGTCCGCCCAAATATGATCCGGAGCAGCTCTACGGCGTCGTCCCCGACGATGTCCGCGCGCCATACGACGTCCACGAAGCCATCGCGCGCATCGTCGACGCCAGCGAGTTCCACGAGTTCAAGGCCAATTACGGCAGCACATTGGTGTGCGGTTTCGCGCATATCTGGGGCATCCCCATCGCGATCCTCGCCAACAATGGCGTGCTGTTCAGCGAATCTGCGGTCAAGGGGGCGCATTTCATCGAACTGGCACAGCAGCGCCGCATCCCCCTGCTCTTCCTGCAGAACATCAGCGGTTTCATGGTCGGCGGCAAATATGAGGCCGAGGGGATTGCTAAGCATGGCGCCAAGCTGGTGACGGCGGTGGCGACGGCGACGGTGCCCAAGATCACTGTGCTGATCGGCGGCAGTTTCGGTGCGGGCAATTACGGAATGTGCGGGCGCGCTTACTCGCCGCGCTTCCTGTTTACTTGGCCCAATGCGCGGATCAGCGTGATGGGCGGCGAACAGGCCGCGTCGGTGCTGGCGACGGTCCACCGCGATGCCGACAAATGGACACCCGAAGAGGCCGAAGCCTTCAAGGCGCCGATCCGCCAGAAATATGAGGACGAAGGCAATCCCTACCACGCCACCGCGCGCCTGTGGGATGACGGCATCATCGACCCGGCGCAAACGCGCGACGTGCTCGGGCTGGCCTTTGCGGCGACGCTGAACGCCCCGGTCGAGGACCGCGGCTTCGGCGTGTTCAGGATGTGATGATGAGAACCGTTCTCCAAGAGAATGAATATGGTTGCGGCATTGCCTGCATCGCAATGCTGTTCGGCATTAGCTACGGAAGCGCAGCAAAGAGGTGCGCTCAAATATTTCATCCCGGTGACGGCATTTATCGCGAAGATATGAAGGCGCTAATCGAAGACCCCGAAGCTAACGGGAAGCGGCATTTTCATATCGTGAATGAGGGGAAGCTTACCCAAACGGCAGGCCTGGCAACTGTGGCGAGGGTCGCGCTGCTTTGGGGCCAGTTCCTGCTCACGAAAGGAACAATCCAGAGGGGATCCGACGGCAATGTGTATAATCACTGGGCTGTTTGGGATCCAAAGGAAATGGTAGTTCGTGATCCGTACGGCTATCGTAAGCCACTGTTACTTAAGCATTTCTACGAGTTGGAGCAGGCCTAGTGATCCAATCCCTCCTCATCGCCAATCGCGGCGAAATCGCCTGCCGTATCATCCGCACCGCGCGCGAGATGGGCATTCGCACCGTTGCGGTCTATTCGGACGCCGATGCCAAGGCGCTGCATGTGCGGCAGGCCGACGAGGCGGTGCATATCGGGCCGTCGCCAGCGCGCGAATCCTATCTGGTGGGTGAGAAGATCATCGCCGCCGCCAAGGCCACCGGCGCCGAGGCGATACATCCGGGTTATGGCTTCCTGTCCGAAAATGCGGAGTTCGCGCAGGCGGTCGCCGATGCCGGGCTTGTCTGGGTCGGTCCCAACCCCTCGTCGATCACCGCTATGGGGCTGAAGGATGCCGCCAAGAAGCTGATGGCCGAGGCCGGGGTTCCAGTGACGCCGGGCTATATGGGCGAAAACCAAGACCCCGCCTTCCTCGCCGAACAAGCCGCCGAAATCGGCTACCCCGTCCTCATCAAGGCGGTCGCGGGCGGCGGCGGCAAGGGGATGCGCAAGGTCGATGCCGCGGCCGACTTCATCGACGCGCTCGCCTCGTGCCAGCGCGAGGCCGCGGCCTCGTTCGGCAACGACCATGTGCTGATCGAGAAATATATCCTGACCCCGCGCCATATCGAGGTGCAGGTGTTCGGCGATACCCACGGCAATGTCGTCCACCTCTTCGAACGCGACTGCTCGCTGCAACGCCGCCACCAGAAGGTGATCGAGGAAGCCCCCGCTCCGGGCATGGACGAAGTCACCCGCGAAGCCCTCTGCGCCGCCGCAGTGCGCGCAGCGCAGGCGGTCGATTATGTTGGCGCCGGGACGATCGAGTTCATCGCCGACGCCAGCGAAGGCCTGCGCGCCGACCGCATATGGTTCATGGAAATGAACACGCGATTGCAGGTCGAGCATCCGGTGACCGAGGAAATCACCGGGGTCGATCTGGTCGAATGGCAGTTGCGGGTGGCGTCGGGTGAGCCGTTACCGCTGCGGCAGGAACAGCTTTCGATCAATGGGTGGGCGATGGAAGCGCGGCTATATGCCGAGGATCCCGCGAAAGGCTTTCTGCCAAGCACCGGTCCGTTCCACAACTATCGCGATTGGGCGAGCTTTTGCCGCATCGAAACAGGAGTGGACAATCAGAGTGAGATTTCGCCGTTTTACGATCCGATGGTTGCTAAAATTGTTGCCCATGCTGACGATCGTACCGAAGCTATCGAGATGCTCTGGGAAGCCTGCACCGACGTCGAAATTTATCCGCTGAAAACAAATGCAGCCTTTCTGGCTCGAATTTGCCTTGATGAGGATTTTCGCGGTGCGAATGTTGATACTGGCTTCATCGAACGCAAACTCGAGGGATTGACCGCCCGACCGGATCTGACGCCCGAAATGCTCAATGCCGTAGCTAGTTATCTTGGACGGCCAGCGGAGCATTCTTCTGCGAGGCCGCTGCCTCGCAGTTTCCGGCTGAACGCACCCCAGCAATCTGAACTCATTTTGATCGATGAGGTAGGTGAACGGCATCGCGCAGCGGTTTTGGATGACGATGACTGGAAATTTGACGAAGCAGACGGCGCAGCGCTTCTATTCCAGTTTGGGCACACTTTTGCGTTTCGGTTGCCGGAGGTTAGGGGAACGTCGACTGGAGGCGTATCGGATGGCGCGATCCTTTCCCCCATGCCCGGCAAAGTCATTGCGGTCGAAGTCGCTGCGGGCGACACGGTGACGAAGGGCCAGAAGCTGCTCACCCTTGAAGCGATGAAGATGGAGCATAGCCTGACCGCGCCGTTCGACGGCGTGGTGGCCGAGCTCAATGCGACCGCAGGCGCGCAGGTGCAGGTCGAGGCATTGCTCGTGCGGATCGAAAAGGACGAAGCATAATGGCCGGCAAATATTTCGACGAATGGACCATCGGCGACACGCTGACGCACGACATTCGCCGCACCGTCACCGAAACCGACAATTTGCTGTTCACCGTGATGACGCACAACCCGCAACCCTTGCACCTCGATATCGAAGCGGCGAAGGCGTCCGAGTTCGGCCAGATCCTCGTCAACGGCACCTTCACCTTCAGCCTAATGGTCGGGCTGTCGGTCGGCGACACGACGCTGGGCACGCTTGTCGCGAACCTAGGCTACGACAAGCTGGTGATGCCCAAGCCGGTGTTCATCGGCGACACGCTGCGCGCGGAGAGCGAAGTCATCGGGCTGAAGGAATCGAAGTCGCGGCCCAATGCCGGGATCGTCACCTTCCTCCACCGCTGCCTCAACCAGCGCGATGAACTTGTCTGCCAGTGCGAGCGTTCGACGCTTGTCCACCGGAAACCATAGATCCCCGTTCGGTTCGAGCGAAGTCGAGAACCCTTTGCCCCGCACGTGTCTCGACTTCGCTCGACACGAACGGCATAGGTAAAAGCATGCGACTACGTTCCCTCCTCTTCGTCCCCGGCGACCGGCCCGAACGCTTTGCCAAGGCGGCGGCATCGGGCGCCGACGCGATCATCCTCGACCTGGAGGATTCGGTATCGCTCGCCAACAAGGACGCGGCGCGCCATGCCATCGCCGATTATCTGGCGGGCGCGCGCGAGGTGGTCACGCTGGTGCGCGTCAATCCGCTCGACGGGCATTTGACCGCTGCCGATATCGCAGCGATCATCACTGCGCGGCCCGACGCGATCATGCTGCCCAAGGCCGAAGGCGCGCCGAGCATCGCGCAGCTCGATACGATCATCCGCAGCGAATCGGCGCCTGATGCGTCGCTGCCGACGATCCTCCCGATCGCCACCGAGACGCCCGCGGCGATTTTCACCCTCGGCAGCTATCGCGAGGCAAAGGATCGCCTGCTCGGACTGACCTGGGGCGCCGAAGACCTGCCCGCCGCGATTGGCGCCACGACCAGCCGCGAGACCGACGGGAGCTATACTGCGCCCTATGACGTCGCCCGCGCGCTGACCTTGTTCGCCGCCCACGCCGCAGGGGTGGCCGCGATCGACACAGTATTCCCGGCGATCAAAGACGAGGCGGGACTCGCCGCCTACGCCGCCCGCGCCCGCCGCGACGGCTTTACCGGGATGATGGCGATCCATCCGACCCAGGTGGCGGTAATCAACGCCGCTTTCACCCCCAGCGCCGACGAGGTCGCCCGCGCGCAGGCAATCGTCGATGCCTTTGCGGCGCATCCGGGGGTTGGCGTGTTGCAGGTCGATGGAAAGATGGTCGACGCCCCGCACCTCAAACAGGCGAAGCATATTCTGTCACTGGCGGATTGAGGCCCTCGTCATTGCGAGCGCAGCGAAGCAATCCAGAGCTCGCGTAAACCGCCCTGGATTGCTTCGCTTCCGCAAAGCGGAAGTTTATCCTGAGCGCCTGCAAGGCAGTCGAAGGGCTCGCAATGACGGGATAGGTTAGCGAGACTTGCGCCCAAACGGCCGATGGCGCTTCATCCAGTTCCGCCCGCGGTGCCAGCTCTTTTTCAGCCCGCGCTCGGTAAGGCTTTCGAACATCGCATCGGGGCTCGTCGGATCCAGCACTTCATTGTCGGCGATAAATTCGTCAAGCGGACCGGGCGCGATCAGGTCGAGCAGTTCGAGCGACCGCCCCTCCCCGCGCAGCACCTCTATCGTCTCGATCAACGATGCGGTGCGCTCGAATGTCGCCGCCACGTCCTTGTCCGCTACCCCCAGATGTTCGGCCATCAAGGACTCGCGCAGGCGCGCAATCACCGGCTCGACGCCCTTGTTCGCCGCCAACGCCGCATCGATCGTCACGTCGCACTCGCTGTCGAGCCCCATCGACCGGTTGTTGAGGTTCGACGAGCCGATCCGGATCAACCGGTCATCGACGATCGCCGTCTTGGCGTGGACATAAATGGGGTCGCCGCCTTTGGTATGCGGGACATAGACTTTCAGCCGATCGCCATGCCGCGACTTGGCGATCGAGCGGACCAGTTGCACCCGCGCCGCATCCATCGCCATCTGTTCCAGCCATCCGTCGGCGGTTTTCGGCATCACCATCACAAATTCGGGCGGATCGTCTTCGTCCAGCCGCGCCGCAATCGCCGCGGCAATCGCGCCGCTGGTGAAATATTGATTCTCGAAATAGATGAAACGCCGCGCCCCGGCGATCATGTCCAGATAGAGCTGCTCATTCTCGCGCACTTCGGGGCGGCCATCATATTCGGCGCTGGTCCGCGAAATGGCGACATCGACGTCCTTGAAATCGGGTTCAACATCGTCGGGCCAGTTCTCGCCCGTGCCGCTCAGGTCGCGCAGCGGCTTCTTGGTCGCGCGCTGCCAACGCTCATTCCCCAGATCGGCAAGCGCAGCGCCGATCGGACCGGACAGGATCATCGTCGAATCGTGCCACGGCATATAGGCTTTGCCATTGGGGCCGGTGCGCCGCGGATCATCGTCGACATGATCGCGCGTATCCCAGCGTGCCGAACTGACGTCGATGCCGCCGCACACCGCCAGATGATCGTCGAACACCGCCACTTTCTGATGGTGGCTACATCCCACGGGGTGGGCGCTATCGAGCCGGAAGCTGATCGACTTGGTCATCTTCCAGCGCAGAACCATCGCCACGATCGACGGCACGAACAGATGTTTCAGCCCGCCAAAATTCCAGCGCAAAATGTCGATGTCGCGCTTCGGTTTATCCTTCGCGAGACGCAGCAGGTAATGGCCCAGCGATTCGCCTTTCCCCTGCGCGTCGGGGATCAACGGGATGCGCGGATCGAAGTCCCAGCCGATCAGCAGGATGCGTTCCTTCGCCCCCGCCATCAACCGTTCGAGCAGCGCATAATAATCGGCCGCATCGACGATCATGTGCGCCTTGTTGGCGCGTTCGATGCGCCAGCAATTGCGCCCTTCGACGACGATGGGGGCCAATGTCTGCGGGCGTTCGGGATCGCTCATCGCCGACGCCACGCATGGCGTCGGCAATCGTTCCATCGGGCGCGATCAGGCGGCGTAAAATTGTTCCGGGGTCAGCGCCATCATCGCTTCGCTGCCCGCCTCGATCTTGCGGCGCAGCGATCCGGCATCGGGCAGGAAGCGTTCGCCGAAATGGCGCGCGGTGACCAGCTTGGCTTCGAGAAACGCCTTGTTGCCTCGCCCTTCGGCCAGCGCCTTTTGCGCCGCTTCGGCCATCATCAGCCACATCGATCCCAGTGCGACGATCCCCATGATATGCATATAATGGTGCGCCCCGGCGCCGATGTTGTTCGGGTTGGCCATGCCGTTCTGCATGAACCACATCGTCGCGGCTTTCAGTTCGCCATTGGCCTTTTCCAGCCGCCCGGCAAAGTCGGCCAGCGTCTCGTTGTCCTTGGCGCGCGCGCATTCGGCATCGATGATCGCAAAAAAGGCCTGGATCGCGCGGCCGCCATTCTGTGCCAGCTTGCGTCCGACCAGATCCATTGCCTGAACGCCGTTCGCGCCTTCATAGATCATCGTGATGCGGGCATCGCGGACATATTGGCTCATGCCCCATTCCTCGATGTAGCCGTGGCCGCCGAACACCTGCTGAGCGTTGGTCGCGACGTCATAGCCCTTGTCGGTGCCATAGCCCTTGATCACCGGGGTCAGCAGGCTGACGAGGTCATCGGCCTGCTGCCGTTCTTCCTCGGTCTCGGCGACATGCGCCAGATCGACCTGCAACGCGCCCCACAGGCATAGTGCGCGCAGCCCTTCGACGGTGGCCTTGGCGTCCATCAGCATGCGGCGCACGTCCGGGTGGACGAACAGCGGATCGGCCTTTTCCTCCGGGTCTTGCGGCCCGGTGAGCGCGCGGCCCTGACGGCGGTCCTGCGCATATTGGACGGCATTCTGGAACGCGATGTCGGCCTGCCCCAGCCCCTGAATGCCGACGCCCAGCCGCGCGGCATTCATCATCACGAACATCGCGGCGAGGCCTTTGTTTTCCTCGCCGACCATCCACCCTTTGGCGCCGTCATAGTTCATGACGCAGGTGGAATTGGCGTGGATGCCCATCTTGTGCTCGATCGACCCGCATTGCAGCGTGTTGCGGTCGCCCAGCGAGCCGTCGTCGTTCGCAAGGAACTTGGGCACGATGAACAGCGAGATGCCCTTGACGCTGTCGGGCGCATCGGGGGTTTTGGCCAGCACAAGGTGGATGATGTTGTCGGTCAGGTCATGCTCGCCCGACGAAATGAAGATCTTGGTCCCCGTAACGGCATAGCTGCCGTCACCGTTCGGTGTCGCGCGGGTGCGGATCAGCCCCAGGTCGGTGCCGCAATGCGGTTCGGTCAGGTTCATCGTCCCGCCCCACTCGCCCGATATCATCTTGGGAGCATAAAGCGCTTTTTGTTCGTCCGACCCCTTGACCAGGATCGCCGCAACCGCGGCCTGGGTCAGCCCCGGATACATCGCAAAAGCCTGGTTCGCCGCCATGCGATATTCCTCGACCGGAAAGCCGACGACATGCGGCAGTCCCTGCCCGCCAAATTCCTCGGGCTGGGTCAGCAGCGTCCAGCCGGCATCGCAATAGGCCTTATAGGCTTCCTTGAACCCCTTCGGCGTGGTCACCGATCCATCGTCGTGGCGCGTGCAGCCCTCCAGATCACCCGACTGGTTGACCGGAAACAGCACTTCCTCGCAGAATTTTCCGGCTTCGGTCAGCACCGCCTCGATCATGTCGGGCGTGGCGTTGGCAAAGCCGGGGAGGTTGGCGTAGCGCTCGACCCCCAGCACGTCGTTGAGGAGAAAAAGGCTGTCTTGCACAGGCGCGCGATAGACGGGCATGGGGTATCCTTCTGAAAATCAGGTTCGCAATGTCACTTGCCTGGGGAGAGGCTCAACCGACCTTTTGGCCGGCGTCGACTTTTTTCACCATATCGATGAACCGCGACAATTCCTCGACCGCGCTGTCGATGTCGTCCCGCTGCCGCTGCAACAGGCCGATGCGCTGTTCGCATTTCTCGATCGTCACCTGCCGTTGCAGCTTGCGACCATCGCCGACGTCGTACAGGTCGATCATCTCGCGGATGTCGGCCAGGCTGAAGCCCGTCCGCTTCGCGCGCAATATCCACGCCAGCCGGGCGCGGTCACGTTTCGAATAGATGCGCGACAATCCCTTGCGCGACGGGCTGATCAGCCCTTCATCCTCATAAAAACGCAGCGCACGCGCGGTCACGCCGAACTCGGTCGACAAGTCGGTGATGCTGAATTGTTCGCGCCCCAGATGATCGGGCGTATCGATATGGGCGTGGCCATATGGTTCGGTCATGCGGATGAAACTAGTTTCCGTTGACGTGAACGTCAAGACCGGGAAATCAGCGTCTTTTGGGACAGCTCAGGCCCCGCAAGGTTGTTGCATATTGCCCTGCCGATCGCGGATCTGCAACCCCCGCGCATCGTCCGCCGACCAGCTCGCGCGCGGCAACCGCAGACCCGACAGCGACGCGCGGGCCGGACACAGGCGGTCGCATTGCCGCGGCAAACGGCCGGGGAGGCGCAGCTCGTCTTCCTCTTCGGCCACCAGCGCCTCGCAACCTTCGGTTCCGGCAAAGCGCATCCGCCAACCCGTGGCTTCGCGAACCATCGTCCCACTTGCCGAACAGGATAGCGTGGTTCCAAAAGCCGCGGTGACGGCAAAGCGCCACTTCCCGGCGCCATCGGGCACAACGCACATCGCGTCGCGGCCCAAATCGTGGGCGCGTTCGAACACCCCGACTGGCGACGCGGCATCGGGCCGGACGACACCCCGTTCGCGTGCTGCCTGTTCCAGTGGGTTGTCCGCGTCGATCGCCTGCGCGCTCTTGCCGGGGGTCGACCGCTCGCACCCTGCCAGCAACAGCGCCGCGACCGCCAGCGCGGCGCTAGCCTTGCGCATCGTCCGTCAGGAAAGTCAGGCTGCCATCGGCTTCCACGCGGCGGTAAAAACAGCTTCGGCGCCCCGTGTGGCATGCGGGGCCAGCGGGCGTCACACGCAGCAGCAGCGCGTCCTGATCGCAATCGACGCGCATCTCGGCCAGCGTCAATCCATTGCCCGATGTCTCGCCCTTGCGCCACAGCGCGGCGCGCGAGCGCGACCAGAAATGCGCCTGTCCCGTTGCCTGCGTCCGCTCGATCGCCTCCGCATTCATGTGCGCGACCATCAACAGCACGCCGGTGTCGGCATCGGTGACGATCGCGGTCACCAGTCCGGCGGCGTCGAATCGCGGGAGAAAACGGTCGGTCGTGTCGCGCGGATCGTCCATGCCCCGTGCTTTAGAGCAGGATCGAAGCCCCTGTCACCCTGTGGTTCGCAGCGGTGATGACAATATCATGAATATGGGGGGCGACATTTGCGATTGCCGTCCCTATATGCGCGCCAGTCACTGCCCTCGCTGCTGGACCATCATGCTCACCACAAACCCTTTCGACGACGACAAGCTCCGCGAGGAGTGCGGCGTCTTTGGTATTCATGGCGCCGACAGCGCCGCGGCGGTCGTCGCGCTCGGCCTGCACGCGCTGCAGCATCGTGGGCAGGAAGCCGCAGGTATCACCGCCTTTGACGGCCGCGAATTCCACACGCACCGCGCAATGGGCCATGTCGCCGGCAATTTCGATCGCGACGATATCATGCGCCAGCTGCAGGGCGGATCGTCGGTCGGCCACGTTCGTTATTCGACGACCGGCGAAACGGCGCTGCGCAATGTCCAGCCGCTGTTCGCCGATCTGTCGACCGGTGGTTTCGCGGTCGCGCATAACGGTAATATTTCCAATGCGACGGCGCTCAAGAAGCTGCTCGTCCGGCGCGGTTCGATCTTTCAATCGACCAGCGATACCGAGGTTATCATTCACCTCGTCGCGACGTCGAGCTATCGCTCGCTGCTCGACCGGTTCATCGACGCGCTGAAGCAGGTCGAGGGTGCTTATTCGCTGATCTGCCTGACCGCCGAGGGGATGATCGGCTGCCGCGACCCGCTCGGCATTCGCCCGCTCGTCATCGGCAAACTGGGCGACGCGCATATCCTGGCGTCGGAAACCGTCGCGCTCGACGTGGTTGGCGCCGAGTTCGTCCGCTCGGTCGAACCCGGCGAGCTCGTCATCATTCGCGATGGCCAGCTGAAATCGCATCGGCCTTTCTCGGAGCAATCGGCGCGGCCGTGCATCTTCGAATATGTCTATTTCTCGCGCCCCGATTCCATCGTCGACGGCACCAGCGTCTACTCGGTCCGTAAAGCGATCGGCGCCGAGCTGGCGCGCGAAAATCCTGTCGAGGCCGATCTGATCATCCCGGTTCCCGATTCGGGGACGCCCGCGGCGATCGGTTATGCGCAGGAATCGGGCATCCCGTTCGAACTCGGGATCATCCGCTCGCACTACGTCGGTCGGACATTCATCCAGCCGGGTGACAAGGTCCGCCACCTGGGCGTCAAATTGAAGCACAACGCCAACCGCGCGCTGATCGCAGGCAAGCGCATCGTTTTGATCGACGATTCGATCGTTCGCGGCACGACCAGCCTGAAGATCGTCCAGATGATGCGCGATGCCGGTGCTGCCGAAGTCCATATGCGGATCGCCAGCCCGCCGACCCAGCACAGCTGCTTTTACGGCGTCGACACCCCCGAACGCGCCAAGCTGCTCGCAGCGCAGATGACGGTCGGGCAGATGGCGAACTTCATCAACGCCGACAGCCTGTCCTTCGTCACCATTGACGGGCTCTATCGTGCGCTGGGCGAAGCCAGGCGCACCGACGACGCGCCGCAATATTGCGATGCCTGCTTCACGGGCGATTATCCGACCACCCTCACCGATTTCGATGAGCATGGTCTGGAAGATCAATTTTCGCTGCTTGCCGAACGGGTTGTCTGACACAATGACGATAAAGACTGAAGAATTGACCGGGCAGGTTGCGCTCGTCACGGGGGCAAGTCGCGGCATCGGCGAGGCCATCGCCGAAGCATTGGCGGCCCGCGGCGCGCATGTCGTGATCACCGCGCGCACCGCGGGCGGGCTCGAGGCGCTTGAGGACCGCATTCACGAAGCGGGCGGTGCCGCGACGATCGCCCCGCTCGACCTGACCGATGGCGACAGCATCGCACGGCTCGCCAGCGCGATGGCCGAACGGTGGCAACAGCTCGACATGCTGGTGCTCAACGCCGCGATGCTCGGCACGCTGACCCCCGTCGCGGCGATCGATGGCAAAGAATTCAACAAGCTGCTGACGCTCAACCTGATCGCGCAGCAGGCGTTGATCGCCAATTTCGACCCATTGCTGCGCCGCGCCGCGAAAGGACGCTTGCTTGCGCTGTCGAGCGGCGTCGCGCGCGAACCGCGGGCTTATTGGGGGGCTTATGCCGCATCGAAGGCGGCGTTCGAAACGCTCGTGACCAGCTATGGCGCCGAAATGCGCAATATTTCGACCGTGCGCACCGCGATCCTCGATCCCGGCGGCACCCGGACGCAGATGCGCGCGCGCGCCTATCCCGGCGAGGATGCAAACAGCATAAAGGAGCCTGCCGCGGTCGGTGAATTTGTCGCCGAGCTGATGGTCAAGGGTTTCGACAGCACCGCGTTCCACGCGCTGCCCAAGGTCATGGAAAACGCTTAACGCCATCTTTGTTTTCCTGCACTAAGGCACGCACATAAGACGGGTTTGCAAGGGCGCTGGAATGACCAAGGATATTTTGCGATCGGCGATTGCCGTGGTGGTCGGCATCGCCGTCGCGTTCGGGCTGATCTGGCTGGCGCAATATGCCGGCAGCGAGATTTCTCCGTCCGAATATGATGCGGCTACAGGCGAAATATTGATCCCGATCGGCTCGACCATCGCCCTGATTGTCGGCTGGTTTTTGGCGACATTCGCGGGGAGCTGGCTTGCGATGCGGATTTCCGGCGGCACCGGTACCGGATGGGTGGTCGCAGGCGCCGTGATCGGTGCAGCGCTCTACACCGCCGTCGACTTTGCCGACACCTTGTGGATCATGGTTCTAGGCGTCGCCGTTCCGCTCGCGGCGGTGCGGCTCGCGCAGCGCGCGACGGCTATCGTCACTGACCAATAGGCCATCGATATCGCGCAAGCGGAGGCGACGTTTCTACTTCGCTGTTTCCCGATCCACCGCCGCCTGCACGCTCCTATAGAACGCCTCGCGCGCCGCGCCGACCCCCTCGGGATCGGTCGCGGTCGGCCAGTTGCCGTTCGACGCGATCACCAGTTTGCGTTTGGAATCGATGAAAATGCCCTGCCCGAAAATGCCCTGCGCCGCATAGCTGCCGTCGTCGTTCGTCCACCACTGATAACCATAGCCGCGGCCCGGAACATCGATCCCCGCCTGCTTGGTCGTCGCTGCGGCCATCCAGCCGTCGGGGACGACCTTCTGCCCGCCCGCGACGCCGCCGTTCAACATGAACTGGCCGAAGCGCGCATAATCCTTCAGGCTCGCCGACATGCAGCAGCCGCTGATTTCATGTCCGGTGGCGCCGAGCATCCACACCGCATCCTGCTCCATCCCGAACGGCTTCCACACCTTTTCGGACAGATATTGCGACAGCGTCTTACCCGTTGCGCTCGACACCAGCACGCCGATCAAATTGGTTTCGCCGGTTTTGTACACCCACTTCGAACCCGCAGGCGCTTCGCGTGGCAAGGTCTTCATATAGCTGACGGTTATATCTTCTCCGGCGACGGGTTTTTGCATGTTGAACTGCGCGACGTCGGATTTCGGATCGGTATAATCCTCGTTCCATTTGACGCCGGAGGTCATCGTCAACAACTGGCGCACGGAAACGTCGTCATACGCCGATCCCTTGAGCCCCGGGATATAGGCGATGACCTTGTCGTCTAGGCTCTTGATGTAGCCGTCCTTTACCGCCGCGCCGACGAGGGTCGAGGTGAAGCTCTTGGCGACCGAGAAACTGGTCCAGCGGCCCGCCGCACCATAGCCAAGCGCATATTTCTCCAGCCGGATCTTGCCGTCCTGGACGATGATCAACCCGGCGTTGCGCTGTTTCGCCATATAGGCATCGACGTCGGAACCAAGGTCGAGCGGCTGCCCTTGCGGCAGCGGATAGACGACGTCGCCCGCCTCGACGGTGTTGACCACGACCTTGGGAACGGTCTCCATCGTGCGAAAAGCAGCGTCGCGTTGATCCTGGGTCCAGAACAGCACATTCATATCCTTTGGCAGCGTGTCGGTGGTTTGCGTGGACGCGGGTGCTGTGCAGGCCGCCGCCGCGGCGCAGAAAAGCGCCGCTGCCAGATATCGTCGCATAACGTCCCTCTCCCCTGTTTTCAGGCTGTTTTTTCCAGTGTGACTTGCGCGACCTCGATACCGCCGCCGCGAAAGCCGCCCTCGCAATATTGCAAATAGTAGCGCCAGAGCCGCACGAAACGCTCGTCGAAGCCGGACGGCAACTGGTCGGCGGTGACCGCGGCGTCAAAGCGTTCGCGCCACTGGCGCAGCGTTTCAGCATAATCCTCGCCAAAACGGTGCACGTCGCGCCACGCCAGCCCGCGTGCTTCGGCCAGCGCCCTAAACCGGCTTTCGGAGATCAGGCAGCCGCCCGGAAATATATAGGCCTGGATGAAATCGCTGCTCGCGGCATAGCGTTCGAACAGTGCGTCGTTGATCAGGATATATTGAATCGCCGCCTTGCCGCCGGGGCGCAACAAGCGGGCGATGGCGTCGAGATAGGCTGGCCAATAGGCCTGCCCGACGGCTTCGACCATCTCGACGCTGGCGATGGCGTCATACGGCCCCTGCGCGTCACGATAGTCGCAAAGCTCGATGCGTGACCGTCCCGACAAATCGACCGCCGCGAGCCGCGCGTCGGCGATCTCGGCCTGCGAAGGCGACAGCGTGATGCCCGTGTAGATGACATCGTGACGTTCGACCGCGCGTTCGGCAAGCGCCCCCCAGCCGCAACCGATTTCCAGCAAACGGCTCCCCGATCGGAGATCGAGCCGGTCGAGAATCGCGTCAACTTTGCCCGTTTGCGCTTCCTCGAGCGACTGTTCGGGATCGGCGAACAGCGCGCTCGAATAGTTCATCGCGTGATCGAGCCATAAGCGATAGAAATCATTACCCAAATCATAGTGGGCATGGACGTTTCGTTTCGCGCCACGACGATTATTCCGGTTTAACAAGTGCGCGATCTTGTTCAGCCAACGCAGCGGACCGCGCGCGCGCGCCACATCGCCCAGCGATTCGCCGTTGCGCATGAACAGATCGAACAGCGGAACCGGATCGGGCGCGCTCCATTCCCCCGCATCCCACGCGCGGTACCAGCCGACCGAACCCGACAACGCCAGCCGCGCCAGCGCCGCCCAGCTGTGGAGGTGCACCACCGCCGTCGGCCCCTTGCCGCGTCCACCGAGCAGCCGCACGCTGCCATCGGGCAAATGGGCCTCGATCGTGCCGTGCGCGAGCCCGACATCGATCTGGTCGAGAAGGCGGTGGAACAGACCCGCGGGAGCGAACGCCAGCAACCGCGCCAACGCGCCGCCACTGCGATAGACGCGATCGGCGCGGAGCAACTGTTTACCGCGGCGCGGGCTGACATGGGTGTTCATAACGCCTTTCTGCCCCAAAGTCGGGCGCCTGACAATCAGTTGCCGTGCGCCTTCATGACGTCATACGCGGCCAACGCACGCTCCCGAGCTTCGCGGTGCCCGATGATCTTGGCGGGATAGTTCCGCGGCCGCTGTCCGAAGCTTTCGGGATCGTGGATTGCGGGTTCGGTCACCCCGGCGAGCTCCGGCACCCACTGCCGGATATAGCCCGCGGCATCGAATTTCTCCGACTGAGTCAACGGCGCCATGATGCGTGGAAACATATTGCTGTCGACCCCGCTGCCCGCCACCCATTGCCAGTTGACCGCGTTGGAAGCGTAATCGGCATCGACCAGCGTGTCCCAGAACCATTGCTCGCCTTTTCGCCAGTCGATCAACAGGTGCTTGATCAGGAAACTGGCAGCGATCATCCGCACCCGATTGTGCATCCAACCCGTCGCCCACAGTTGGCGCATCCCTGCATCGACGATCGGATAGCCGGTGTGGCCCCGCTGCCAGGCCGCCAGTTCGGTATCGGCCGCGCTGCCGCTGCGCCACGGCAGATGCTCGTCAAACACCGCCCGGGCACTGCGCGCGCCATAGTCCGGAAACTGCAGGATGATATTCTGGGCATAATCGCGCCAGCCGATTTCGCCCAGAAAGACATCGACCGATCCCCCGGCGTCGGCGGTCCGGTGCCAGATTGTGGCGGGGGACAGCTCGCCGAAATGGAGATGCGGCGACAGGCGCGAGCTGCCTTCGCGCGACGGCAGGTTACGCAAACGATCATAATCCGCGGCCTCATCGACAAAAGCCGCGATCCGCCCGCGCGCCCCTCCCTCGCCCGGCTCCCATTCGGCGGCAAAACCGGTGGCCCAATCGGGATTGGTCGGGAGCAAATTCCAGTCGGCCAGCGCGTCGGACGCTGGCCATGTCCCCGGCGCTGCAATATCGCGCGGGCCTGCCAACGGGCTCGGCGGCGGCATCTGCTCCTTCAGCGCGCGCCAAAACGGCGTGTAAATCTTGTACGGCGTGCCGCCGCCGGTCGTCAGCGATCCGGGCGGCAGCAGGTAATTGCCATCGTGGCAAACCAGATCGAGCTGCTTTGCCACCGCCTTTTCGGCGTTGCGCCACCACGGCTCGTAATGCCGCAGGCAATGCACGCGGCGCGCGCCAGTTTCCTCTGCGATTTGAAGCAGTTGATCGTCGCACTTGCCGCGCCGCAGGATCAATTGCGATCCCTGTTCACGCAGGCTGGCGTCGAGGCTGGCGAGGCTATGGTGGAGCCACCAGCGCGACGCGGCGCCCATGCGGCGATGCTTCGGCGTTTCATCGTCGAGAATGAAAACCGGGATCACCGGACCTTCGGCCGCGGCAGCGACGAGCGCGGCCTGATCCGACAGGCGCAGATCGCGCCGGAACCACAGGATGCTCGGCGCCGTCATTGGTCGCGCGTCGCCGTATCGGGCGCCGTCAGCCGCGCCTGGAACCGGTCCTGCGCCAGCGGATGCATGAACCGCTGGTCGCGCAGCAGGATCGCGTCGCCATCCTTTTGCGCAACCGGCATCCGCGCCCAGAACAGAAAGGCGCGGGCATCGGGATCGCCCATCAGCCATGTCTTCAGGTGCGGATCGTCCATCCCGATCGGCTGCCCGCTGATGTCCAGTTTTCCGCCGACGCCGGGCGTAAAGCTCCCGCTCCCGTAGCGTTCCGCGGTCCGCCAGAAGACGTCGCGTTGCCAGAACGCCAGCGGCGGCGGGCTGGCGACCACCAGCGCGTCGCGGTGTCCGCTCGCGGCCAGCGCGCTCGCGGTCGTCCGTTCGGCGGCGCTGGTGATCAGACCGTTGGCAAAAATATAGGCGCAGACCGCGGTGAAGCCGATCCACGCGGGCCGCTGCCAGTTGGCTGCCCCGCCCCGCTCGCGGCGCAGCGACAACCAGATCGACAGGCCCAGCGCGATCCAAATCCACAGGTCGATGATGAAGATCGTGTCGCCATAAAACCATTGCGACGAAAAAGGTTCGAGCAGGCGGATGCCATAATTGTTGAGCCAGTCGAGCGCCGGGTGGCTGAGACAGCCGATATAAGCGAGCGCCAGCAACCAGCCTTTGTCGATCGGCAGCCGTGCCGCGGGGCGCTTGCCGCGCTTTGTCTGCAACCGATCGAAGGCCAGCATCGCCGCCCACAGCAGGACCGGCAGGACGACCAGCGCGATCGGCCCATGCGTGATGCCGCGCCGAAAGCCCAGATGCTGGATTCCGTCGAGCCACGCCAGACACGCCGCATCGACGTCGGGCAGGTTTGCCGCCAGAATCAGCGTCGGGATTGCCAGCCCGGTTTTCTTTTTGAGCCCCATCTGGCCGAGAACCGCGCCGACGAGACTGTGCGTGAGATTATCCATCGCCGCTTGGTGGCGTGGATCGGGCCGCTTTGCAATGCGCTATGCGGACCGGTTCACGCTCCGCATAACCAAAGCCGGGTGCGCTGGCGTTACAGGTCGGGACCGCCTTCGGTCACCGTCCATGTCTGGCCCTTTTTCAGCAAGCTCTGGAGATCGGCGGTCTTGCCTTCCGCCGCGGCGGCATTCTGGCGCCAGACATCGGCCTCAAACGTCGGACGCGGATCGTCGTACAGCACGCCGAGCGCCATCGGAAATTCGCCGAAGCGCATTTCGACCAGCATATGTGCGACGCTGCGGTTGGTGACGTCGTGGACGATCACCCCCGCGGCCTGCCAGTCGCCATCGACGACATCGACGGTCTTCAGATGCAACGCCTCGGCGTCCAGCGCGATGCCCTTGGTGCCCTTGGCATAGAGCATCGGTTCGCCATTCTCGAGCCAGAGCTGACGATCCTCCGCGCCCTTTGGCGCCGCAAAATCCTCGAACACGTCTTTATTATAGACGATACAGTTCTGGAAAATCTCGATAAATGCCGCGCCCTTATGGGCATGCGCCGCCTTCAACACCTCGGGCAGCTTTTTCGACACGTCGAAACCGCGCGCGACAAAGCGCGAACCGGCGCCCAGCGCAAAGGCGGCGGGCTGCGCGGGGCGATCAACCGAGCCATAGGGGGTCGATGGGCTGGTCGTCCCGACGCGGCTGGTCGGCGAATATTGCCCCTTGGTCAGCCCATAAATCTCGTTGTTGAACAGCATGATCTGGCAATCGAGATTGCGGCGGATCAGGTGCATGGTGTGGTTGCCGCCGATCGACAGCCCGTCGCCGTCGCCGGTGACAATCCACACATCGAGGTTCGGGTTGGCGAGCTTCAGCCCTGTGGCGAACGCCGGCGCGCGGCCGTGGATCGTGTGGAAGCCGTAGGTTTCCATATAATAGGGAAAGCGCGACGAGCAGCCGATGCCGCTGATGAACACGGTATTCTCGGGCGCGGTGCCGATTTCGGGCATCGTGCGCTGCACCGCTTTCAGGATCGCATAGTCGCCGCAGCCGGGGCACCAACGAACTTCCTGATCGGTTTCCCAATCCTTGAGCGTGGTAGCGCGGGTGATCGGAGTAACCTGATTCACTTCAATGCCTCCTCAATGGCGGCTTCGATTTCGGCAATGGTGAAGGGTTGCCCCGACACCTTGTTCACCGGTTTCGCATCGACCAGATACTGATCGCGTAGCACCGTCTTGAGCTGGCCGGTGTTCATTTCGGGCACGATGACTTTGTCATAGCTCTTCAAAAGCTCGCCGAGATTGGCGGGCAGCGGCCAGATGTGGCGGATATGGACGTGGCTGACGTCGAGACCTTCGGCGCGCTTGCGGCGCACCGCCTGATGGATCGGGCCAAAGGTCGATCCCCAGCCGACAACCGCGAGCTTTCCGCCCTCCGCACCAAGCTCGACGATCTGGTCGGGCACCTTGACGCCATCGACCTTGGCCTTGCGAATATCGGTCATCGCCTGATGGTTCGACGCTTCGTAATTGATGTGACCGGTATCGATTTCTTTCTCGATCCCGCCGATGCGGTGCAGCAGGCCGGGGGTGCCGGGCTTGACCCACGGACGCTTGAGCTTTTCGTCGCGGCTGTAGGGCTTAAACCCACCTTCTGGCACGTCGGTCAGAAACTCGACCGGAAACGCCTCATAGCTCTCAAGGTCGGGCACCGCCCAAGGCTCGGCCGCATTGGCGATATAGCCGTCGGTCAGCAGCATCACCGGGGTCATATATTGCACCGCGATGCGCACCGCTTCGATTGCGCATTCGAACGCATCGCCGGGCGAGCGGGCCGAAATCACGGGCATCGGCGCATCGCCGTTGCGGCCATAGACCGCCTGATACAGATCCGACTGTTCGGTCTTGGTCGGCAGGCCGGTCGAGGGACCGCCGCGCTGCGAATTGACGATGACCAGCGGCAGTTCGGTCATGATCGCAAGGCCCATCGCCTCGCCCTTCAGCGCGATGCCCGGCCCCGACGAGCTGGTGACGCCGAGCGACCCGGCATAGCTGGCACCGATCGCCGAACAGATCGCAGCGATTTCGTCCTCGGCCTGGAAGGTCGTGACGTCATATTCCTTGAGCCGCGACAGATGATGCAGGATCGCCGACGCCGGGGTAATCGGATAGCCGCCGAAGAACATCGGCAGCTTCGCGAGCTGTGCCCCCGCAACCAGACCAAGCGCGATCCCCTCGGCACCGGTCAGCGTGCGATAGAGGCCGGGCGCGACGGGGGCGGGATCGACGTGATGCTGCTTGAGCGGACCCGCCAGTTCCGCGGTCTCGCCATAAGCATGACCGGCGTTCAGCGCCGCGATATTCGCAGCGGCGAGATCGGGCGCTTTCGCAAACTTGCCGTTCAGCCAGTCAACCAGCGGCTGACGGTCGCGATCGAACATCCAGAGCGCCAGCCCCAGCGTCCACATATTCTTGCAGCGCAAAGCTTCCTTGTTGCCAAGGCCAAAGGGCTTCACCGCATCCATCGTCAGCTGGCTGATGTTCAGCTTGAGCAGCTGCCATTTCGCCAGGCTGCCATCGTCGAGCGGGTTGGCGTCATATTTCGCCTTGGCCAGGTTGCGGTCGTTGAATTCGCCCTCGTCGGCGATGATCAGCCCGCCTTGCTTGAGCGAGGGCACATTGGTCTTGAGCGCCGCCGGGTTCATCGCGACGAGCACGTCGGGCGCATCGCCCGCGGTATCGATCGCCGACGATCCGAAGTTGATCTGGAACGCCGACACGCCGAACAACGTGCCCTGCGGCGCGCGGATCTCCGCCGGGAAATCGGGGAAGGTCGCAAAATCGTTGCCCGCCAGCGCCGACGACAAAGTGAACTGACCACCGGTCAGCTGCATCCCGTCGCCGCTATCTCCCGCAAATCTGACTACCACTGCATCCGAAAGGGGGGACTGCCGCTTGTCGGCTTCGTCCACTACCGCTGTCGCCATTTTATCTTCTGCCTTGAATCTTGCGAACCTGTAACATCGGCCTAGGCCTGTGGGCGCGATGCCGCAATTCAGAAAAAATTGTGCGCTGCAAACTTCAAACGTCCGAATGGGTTGCGAATTGCGATTGAATTATCTGCTGCGATGCCGAATAGCTGCGCCAACAACAGGCCGCACAAGCGGAACGAGGGGACCAGCAGGATGACCGACGGCACCACCCATTTTATCCGCCCTGACGTGGCGATGTTCCTGGCGTTCCTGAACGCGCAGGAAGGCCCAAAGATGGAAGAGATGCCGCCGGAGGGCGCGCGCGAAATGTTCCGCGCGATGGCCCAGATGGCCGACGCGCCGCGCGGTGAGATTGCGCATGTCGAAGATCGGGCGATCCCAGGCCCTGCCGGCGATATTCCCATCCGCATCTATGACGATCGTCCGGGCCGCGAACCCGGCCCCGTAATGGTCTTCTACCACGGCGGCGGGTGGGTGATCGGAGATCTCGACACCCACGACGCCTATTGCGCCGAAGCCGCGCGTTTGCTCGACATACCGGTAATCGCGGTCGATTATCGCCTCGCGCCCGAACACCCCTTCCCCGCCGCGCCCGACGATTGCGAGGCGGCGACGCGCTGGGTCGCCGACCACATTCCCTGCACCGGACTGGTTCTGTCGGGCGAAAGCGCGGGTGGTAATCTGACCATTGCGACCGCGCTCACTCTTCGCGACAAACCCGCGTCGAAGCCGGTGATTGCGATGCACCCGATCTATCCCGCAGTCACGACGCACGACGATTGGCAAAGCTACCGCGATTTTGGCGAAGGCCATCTGCTAACGACCGGCAGCATGACATGGTTCGGCAATCATTACGCGGCAGATCCCGCCGACTATCGCGCCTCACCGCTCGATTTTCCTGCCGCAGGCTTGCCGCCGACATTGCTCACCACTGCGGGACTCGACCCGTTGCGCGATCAGGGCCGCGCCTATGCGGCCAAGCTGATCGAAGCCGGCGTGCCGACCACTTACCGCGAAGCGTCGGGCACCATCCACGGCTACATCAATCTGGCGCAAGGCATCCCGAGCGCCAAAGACGATATTCGCGGCGCGCTGACGGTCTTGAAAGCGATCGTCGCCGAAGCTACCGGCTCGCCATGATCGATCCTGCTACCCTGCCCTACCGCCCCTGCGCCGGTGTCATGCTCGCCAACCGCGATGGGCGTGTCTTCGTCGGTCAGCGGCTCGATACCTCCAGCGAAGCGTGGCAAATGCCGCAAGGCGGGATCGATCCCGGTGAAGATGCCGAAATGGCCGCGATCCGTGAACTGGGCGAGGAAACCGGCGTCCATGGCGGGCTGGTCGAAATCATCGCGCGCAGCCGCGAAGAATATTTCTATGACCTGCCCGACGAACTGATCGGCAAGATGTGGGGTGGCCGATATCGCGGCCAGCGCCAGCACTGGTTCCTGATGCGCTTCATGGGCGAGGACGGCGACGTCAACATCGCCACCAAACATCAGGAATTTCGCGCCTGGAAATGGGCCGAACTGCACGAGATCGAAAAGCTGATCGTGCCGTTCAAACGCGTGCTCTACCGTGGGCTGGTCGAGGAATTCGGCCCGCTCGTCTGATCGCGCAGCGCCAGCGCCGTCCGGAATACATCGCCGAACATCTGCGGTGTCAGGCGCCCGGTGTTCGTGTTGTAGCGCGAGCAGTGATAGCTATCGACCAGGCGGCGTCCGTCGGGCAGCGCATGGACCGCTCCGTGCGCGAACGGATAGGTCGCCAGCCGCACCCCCGCTGCCCGCAACATGGCATCGTGCGCGATCCGCCCAAGTGCGACGATCACGCGGACGTGGGGCAGCGCGGCCAACTGCGCTTCGAAAAAGGGCCGACAGTTCGCGATCTCCCCCGGCGTCGGCTTGTTCTGCGGCGGCAGGCATTTCACGCTGTTGACGATAATTGCGCCTTCAAGGGTCAGCCCGTCGTCGATCCGCGCATCATATCGCCCCTTGCTGAGTCCAAACTCCGCCAGCGTCGCGAACAGCAGGTCGCCCGCATAGTCGCCCGTGAACGGCCGCCCGGTGCGATTCGCGCCATGTTTGCCCGGGGCCAAGCCCGCAAACGCCAGCCAGGCATGGGGGTCACCGAACGCATAGACTGGCGCATTCCACCAATCGGGATGCTCGGCCTGACATTCCCGCCGCAGAGCAACGAGACGCGGGCAGCGCGGGCAAACGCGCGGCGGCTCGGTTCCGGGCAACGGGCTGTCAATTTTCACGCATCTGCGATAGGCGGTGGGTCATGAGCAACGCAACACCGCTTCCTCTTTATGCGATCGGGCTTGGATCGAACCGGCGTCATGTCCGCTTCGGAGATCCCCGCGCGGTGTTGCTCGCCGCGCTCGCCGCGCTCGAGAGCGACGACGTCGAAGCGGTCGATGCCAGCCCGATCATCGCCAGCGCCCCGCTCGGCCCTTCGCGCCGACGCTACGCCAATGCGGTGGCGCTGGTCGCATCGGCGCTCACCCCACCCGACATGCTGGCGCGGTTGCAGGCGATCGAAGCCGCGTTCGGTCGCCGGTCCGGCCAGCGTTGGAGCGCGCGCACCCTCGACCTCGACATCCTGCTGTGGTCAGGCGGCGTCTGGTCCGATGCCGCATTGAACATTCCGCATCCGGCGATCGCGCAGCGCGATTTTGTGCTGGGCCCGTTGCGTGCGATCGCCCCCGATTGGCGCCATCCCCTGACCGCGCACAGCGTTCGGCAACTGGCGGCGCGGCTGGTGCGGGCAAAGCCGGTTGACCGCGCCGCCACACCGCACTAGGGCGACGGCTCATTTTGCGCGCCGCGACACGCAGCGCCGGGATGGGCCCTTAGCTCAGTCGGTAGAGCAACTGACTTTTAATCAGTAGGTCGCTGGTTCGAACCCAGCAGGGCTCACCATTGATTTCAAACAACTTTTTGATGTTCAATGGAATGTCCCCGAGCCCCTCGACAACCACATAGCAACCACGCCTCATAGTAAGCTGGCGGATTCCAGAGGATTCTAGACGATCTCGATTACGTCCGAACGAGAAGATCTCGGCTCCTCGTAGAGCGCCTTCAACTTCGCGCGACACCGATGCAATCCTGCTTGTTTGATGAACCCATTCACGTAGGCGGGCGGAACATCGTGAGCATCAGCGTAAGCGAGAGCATCTCCGAAGAGCGATCGTCGTTGCCGATTTAACGGACTCTGGAAGCTAGGAACCATCGAGTCTGCAAAAATCAGAAACAGCGCCTGTTTGAACGGCTGCTTCCCTATATCGTGCCTGCCTTTATGCCGCACTGGTGAGTTCGCCACGGCATCTCCAAGCGCGGCCGCGCGCCGGATGCGCTTTAAGCGCCTTACAAGAAGATAAACTTCAACCATCAGCCAATCATCCGCGCTTTCACCCCAACGATGTCGTTCATCTTTGGCTCGAGTCTTGGATCGTCTGCGACTTTCCACTCCCTCGAAGATTCGTTTTGCCTCCATCTTCAATCTTCCAGCCATCGAGCTCGAAGACATCTGCGCTGAAAATATGGTCGGATCGAACTCGTCTGGCTTCTGCTGCATCCCCATGTGTCCTTCCTCGTCATGACAGACAGGTCTCTTTAGTGTCACTTTTTTTGATGACACTAAAGAGACAAGAATTGTCAAATTCGCCTGCAAATTGGCGATTCCGTTCGATTGGAGCAGCAAAATTATCGAGATTCCGTTTCCGATAAACGGGTTTGAGGATCGGCCGCCTCCAGAGGTTGCTTGGTCCAAGCCACCAATTCCCAAATGGGAAATCCGCGAAGGAAACGCATGATGAAAATGCAAGAGAATGGCGGTTCGAAGAACGCCACCACCACGAAGACGAAGTGCAAGGAATGCCTGCGCAAAGACAAGATCATCTCGCAAATGACAAAAAGTTCCAATGGAAAGCCATCAAAGCAACGGTATTTTGACGAGAAATGGCTCGCTCACCGCTGGGGAACGACCGAAAAAACCATTCAAAGCATGCGCTACGCGGGCACTGGGCCCAAATCGGTAAAACGGGGCCGATCGGTGCGATATCGGCTTCGCGATATCCTTGCTTACGAGCGCAAACTTGAGAATGAGACGAACAACTGACGACGAGATCGGCTGGAGATTTTTTGCTTCCCGCTGCTTCTCCCGGCAGCGGCGCAACGAAAAACGCATGTCATATGCTTTTCTCCAGCCGCTCCCTCGGCATTTGGTTCGCCTCCGCCCCCCTTTTTCCCTCCCCGCTCCCCTTATCAGCGAAGCGCGGATGTAAGGATTTTTTGAAATGCCTAAGAGCAATTACCTCCCAGCAGCCGAATATTTGCGGCGCACCATTGAGCAAGCTTCTCGATATCAACAGCGCCTCGAAAGGATATCCCGAAAAATGCGATTAAGGCCAAGGCGCGAAGCTCGAGTCTTCGCGCTCTTCGGCATAAAAGGTCACTGCTCCCATATTCCTCTATCCGACATTACTGCTCGAATAGAAGCCCTCGAAATCTTCAGCCTACGTGTTGCGGATCATCTTGCTAGCGAAGTGAAGAGCGATACACCTATCTACCATGGGACGTTTATGGATGACGTCGGCCTCACCACCGATCGCGAGGCTCGTTTTCGCTTGCGTCGGTTCCGCGGCAAAGTTGATCGCGCCATCCGGAAGCTCGGGTTGAACGCGGTCGTCGTCATTGAGGTACAAGCGATTACCAACTACCCGGGGCGAGGGTTGGGCTACTTTTTGATGCTCCACTGCCACGCTATCCTCTGGGGCAGCATCTCCGACAGGAAACGACGAGCTGCAATTAAGAAGCTCAATAACTCCCGTGCATGGACAAACCACTTCGGGTTAAAGCCAATCAAGCTAAGGCGCCTGCCAAACAACATCGATCAGGCGCAGTTCATTGCTTGCTATCTGATGAAACTTCCTGCCTGCGCAAAGCGACTTACAAAAAATCGCTTCGGAAAATTCTGCCTGCGACCGGTAGAGACAGGTTATCGAGACCATCTGGCTTTCCGAATTGCGGAAGGGCTTTCACACTATTCCATCTATGACGGAATCTTCGGGGTCTGCGATGGGAAGTTCATCCGCAAAGCTTGGAAGGCAGACCTTCAGGAATGGAACCGAGTTCGCTCTGAAAGCGAGCCTCCAATGCGGCGTTTCAGCACTTCCTGCTTATGGAAAGGCGTCCGCAGAAGGCATAACAATCGCGGACATTATCGACCGTTTCAAATCGGATAGCAGGAAACGGTGAACGCCATCAGTCCAATCGTGAACCTCCCTATCGCCCGACAAGGGATTTCAAAAGGACTGGTGGCGTTGATATTCCCTTTGCCAGACGGACAGAGGGCTTGTAGCGGAACCGAAAAAAGACGAGATGCTCGTCGACGTGGCGACTGTTTGGCGCTAGGGGTTGAGAATGAAGGCCGATGTAGTTGACCTATTCTGCGGTATCGGGGGCTTAAGCGCAGGGTTTCGCCGCGAGGGTTTCAACGTCGTTGCTGGCATTGACGTCGATGCATCCTGCCGCTTCGCTTATGAGAAGAACATCAAAGCGCAGTTTATTGCAGAAAGCGTAAAGGAGCTCAGCTCAGAAGGCCTTGCTGGGCTTTTCGGGACGGACACCCCGCGCATCCTTGTCGGCTGCGCGCCGTGTCAACCTTTCTCCACCTATACGGGCCGATATAGGCGGGACGAAACCGACGACGAACTCGACCGGCGCTGGGAATTGCTCGACGAATTTTCTCGCCTGATTGACGGTACGCGCCCAGATATCGTCTCGATGGAAAACGTCCCGCGCGTCACCGCCCACCCCGCGTTTCAAAATTTCGTAAAGAAACTAGATAAAGCTGGATATTCTGTCGGTTATCACACCGTGCGCGCGCATGATTACGGCGTACCCCAGCGGCGCACTCGGCTGGTCCTTTTCGCGTCAAAATATGGCCCTGTCGAACTCGTCCCACCAACCCATCGTGGCAAGCCTGTCACTGTACGCAAGGCGATTGGGGACTTGCCGCCGATCGCGGCCGGAAGCGCACATTCAGATGATCCTCTTCATGCTTCACGAGGTCTCGGGGAGACAAACCTTCGCCGACTCCAAGCTACGCGCGAAGGAGGAAGCTGGAAGGAATGGGATTCAGAATTGCAGCTCGCTTGCCACAAGAAAGAAGGCGGACGCTCCTTCCGTGCTGTGTATGGCCGAATGTCTTGGGACGAGCCCTCACCTGTGATTACGACTCAATGCCTTGGCATTGGCAATGGCCGCTTCGGTCATCCAGAACAGGATCGAGCCATCTCCATTCGAGAGGCCGCGATCCTGCAATCATTCCCTCGGAACTTCAAATTTGCGGCGCCTTCCGAAAAAATCAGCGGCGTTCAACTCGCGCGCCAGATTGGAAATGCGGTGCCGCCACGGTTGGGCCGGATCATCGCACGCTCTATCAAGCGTCATCTCGAGAATCGTCCTGCATAACCGAAGGACGAGACAGCCCGTCGCGGCGACTACTCGCCGCTGAAAACAAAAGTGGGGCTGCCTGCTGGCATCACAAGCGTTGGATACCAAGCGCGAGGATCAGCTGCATCACCGTTGTATAGGAGAGCGAGCGCCGGTGCCTGCGGTGACGCATCGCGAAGCAACTGTATCTCCACACCGTTGAGACGGCCGCGCCACCATCCTACCGTCGTGTCAATCTGGTCACCGACTTCGCGAACATAGACCGTAGCTCCGTTTTGCAATTGGTCCTGATAGTTGGCCAGCAGCGCCGAGATCGTTGTTGGGTCCCACAGTCCGGGATCATCGTCGCGAACTGCCACATTTTCAATCAGGGTATTTAACACTGGCAGAGATATGGTCGTAGCGCGACTTTCTCGATCACCTGAGCCAATCGGCACATCATTTGCCTGCAAAATGCCAAGGACAAGCCGCGCTGCCTCTTGATCGACATGGAGTAAATGAGGGAACACCTGATCCCTGCCTGCATCAACCGTTCGAACAGCTCCGGTTTCGAGGGCATTGGGGCGGGTCGGCCGCGACGACGTCGGCACCTTTATTAGAACCGTTGACGTCTCGTCCCCATCCGCAAGCCTACGACGCAGCCCTTCTTCAGCTTCGTGAATCTGCCGAAAGCGAGCCGCGAGTTGCTTGGGCAAAAATATCCGGATGTAATCTAGGTAGGATCGACGATAGCCGAACATCCGCGCATGTTGCCAAACGGTGTCCATCTGAGAAGTCTTGGCCTCTCGAACATAATAGGTCACGAGTAGGTCATCGATTGTCAGACCCCGCCCAAGAATATTGCCGCCCACTAGGAAATTGAGCCGCGGGCTATATTCGGGAGCATCCGCTTTCGAATTTATCCGGTGTACGTCTGCGTTTTTCATAGCGGCGCGCACGCTGGCAAGCAGACCTTGGAGCGGAGGGCACGGATCGATTGATCGCGCGAGCTCCTCATGCGCCTCCGCGAAGAAGGCAAGCATGTCTTCATTTCCGGCACGGACTTTTTCACGCACATCATTGAGATGGGCCGCAATGTAACCTGCAACCACTTCATGCTCGTCGGTACGATGGCTCGTATGCGAAAGATGCTTAAATCCCTCCCGGGGCCAGCCTTTGGCGCCATTGGCTTGGCTGAGAGCACACGCCGATAGGATGAAAAAGTTGATCGATTTCGCGAGGCCAGGTGGCGCAGCCCTCTTCATCGACGCACCTTCGTTCGCACCGACTAGGAAGAGATTTTTCGGCCGCTCACTATCAGGTTTTTCAGGATCGAAATCCGCAAAAAATACCTCACCGCCGCAATATCCTTCCCCCGGTTCAAGGAGAAAGCTTATGGTTGGCCGCAGATCCGCAGATGCTGTCTGCAAAAGAAGAATGTAGGGTGTCGCCGTTACCTGAACATAAAGGCTATGAGGCAGCTGCTCTCCGAGCGAAAAACCGACCTCATCCGGGTGGTCATTAGCAACAATGAGGCGATTAATCTTACTCGCGTACACGGGTGCATTAGGTCGATCCGACGTCCGTGCGGCCTGCGTCGTATCTGGTGTGGCTGCATCTGCTTCGTCATCGAGAACCAACACTGGGTAAGTGGCGGCATCCAATTGCGAAAGAAAGTGAATCACCTCGGGAAGGTTAAACCCATTCTTTGAGCAGACGAGTACAAGCCCCTCGCTCGCCAAGGATGAGCGTAAAGCTTCCTCTTGCCCCTCCCATTCGTAGCTCGGCCCCTCCTTGAGGCCGGCGAACACACGTGGTCCGTCAAGATCTTTGAATCGCCCTGCCGTTTGCTTCACCAAAGCGACATTGTCTGTCGTAAGCACGACGACAATTCGAAACCCATTGTCGAGGCACAGCGCCGAGGTGAGGATCATCGACACAGTCTTGCCGCTCTGAATACGGCCGTAGAGCAGTGCTCGCGGCGGGCGGTTGGCAAGGATGGCGTCTTCTGTTGCCCGCCCCGTGCCGCCTTCCCCAACTTCTCCCGATGCAACCTGCCGAGAATAGGTATCAACTAGCAACTGCGTAAACTCTGCTGCTTGCTCCAGCACCGCATCGACCGCCACAGACGCCATTGCGGAAGAACGAACCCCTTCGATGAGGTTGGCTTTAGTCCCCGTTGTAACCGCTCCGTCAGTCTTTATCGGCATATTGACTCCGTTCCCCAGCGCTGCGAGCCCATCTCAGACGAAGCGAGAACGAACGAGGAATAAGCGGCAAATAACCACTCATTCGACCACGAGGCGACAACAGAGAGAGCAGCGGATGAGCTATCGCTAGCGCGAAAAGCACAGATTGAAAATACTCGATGGGTGGCACCCCGGCATTTATTCGGCTCAGCCGCCGAATCGCTCACCGATCAGGTTCTAGATCGCTTGAAATTCTATTATCTATCCGGAAGTGCGCAAATAGGTCGTCGCCTGCGATGTCTAATCCATCCGCGAGAGCGAATAGCAAATTGATCGTGATATTGCGGCGACCACGTTCCACGTCACTGAGGTAGTTGCTCGATATCCCTACCTCGTGGGCCAAAGCTTCCTGAGTTAAACCCGCCTCCAACCGCAAGCGTCGGATGGCTAATCCAAATGCCGTCCAGTTCGGTTGTATGATTGGGTATTGGTGCGCCACCACCGAGCAATCGCCTCGGCTCGTCACCGACTCCATGAACTATAATTGGAATTTGGCCATTTCCCCATTATGGTAGGGTTTTATGGGTGTGCTGACCAATTGGGTCGTTATGCGAGCACAAAGGGGGAATGGAACACGTGAATAGAACCTATCTGTTGCTACTATCTGCCGCCGTTGCAGCTTGCCCGGGAACGGCGTTTGGGCAGACCTCCGGCAGCCTTTTTCAGCTCGGATCGAAAAAAATGTCGTCGATCTGTTCTTCCGAGCAAAACATGGACGCTATCGCTGCCGATACGCTCGGCTACTCAGCGTCGAGGATTTCGAAAGATGCCGAAACGAGGGCTGTCGATGAATTTGCGCTGGCAGCAGCCCCTAACCTGGCTTTCCAGATACGATCCTCCAAGTGGCGCGCCGACGGTAGCGATGAAGGGAGATGTCACCTTTCGCTCGTTCTTACTCTCCCTCCCGCTGTCGCTTTCGATTTTGGACGTGTTGCTGTTCTGTCATCCGACGTGCAACTCCGCTTACGGAGGGCAGGAAATGGATGGAGCCTTTATAGCCAGTTTGGAGATTCAGGTATTCCTGCCAACGGATTCCGAGACCATTTGAAGCCTTATGCCGAAGCGAATGCCAGGCAAAGAGTTGCAGATTTCAATCGAATGCGTCGAGAAGCGGAGCAAGATACGGCCATCACGCGCAAGCGGGCCGCGGCTGAAGCCGAAGCAGCGTTCAAGCGTGACCATCCTCGCGAATGGGCGGCTGAACAGGAGCGAATGCGCTTGGACAAAGAACGGCGCCGCAAGGAAATTTTGGCGCAAGAAGCAGAGGAACGCCGAAAGGCGGAGGCGTGTGAAGCCAACGGTGGGACGTGGGGGTATAAACGGCATCCGCACAGCGGAATCAGGCTCTCGGAAAACAGGTGCTATTTCCCAACAGGGGAATGATTCTTCCGGCCGCTATCTAGATTTGCGGACTGGCGGCGATCCGCATCAATCCCTTCGCTTGGATTTGGTGATAGCCGCCTTTCAGATCGCATCCCGACGTCCGAACGTGCTGACGGCCCCCTGAGTCAAACAGGAAAAGGCGCTCTTCTGAAATGCCCCAAATTACGGTCAAGTGATTCAAAGCTCCCATAAGAGGAATCAGAACCGGTTTGTTTTGGCGAATGCTGGTGGTGATCCAATGAAAAACGTCCGCTAAGCTACTCCTTTCCGCCTTATCCGGCCGTTCTATCGTGATCTGTCGCGTCGAAAAGCTGATGGCCTCCGCAAGATGATGGGCGAGCGCCTGCCGCCGTCGCCTATGCAGACCTTCTGCAACGGTTTCTTGCAGCTTCCCCCTTCGCTCGAGAAAGGCCAAACCCAGCGCGAAGAGATCCTTGCTTTGCCGCCGTGTGATTATTTCGGACCCTGCGCAGGCCAATCTCAAGCCGTTGATGATCGCATACAGACTACATAGCCCGTCAAGATGACCTTGCCGGAGCGGATCAAGCTGACGACGCGCCGTGATTTCAACGCGAGCGGCCGCTTCGATCGCGGGTTTCGACCTATGGACGATGATTGGAGTGAGAAGTGTGGCTTGCTGCTCAAACCGCTTCAAGTTTGCCCCATGGAAAGAGCACGTGGCAATCTGGGCGCTATCAAGATTTTTATACCTATTTTCATAGCGTTATAATATGTGAGCTGGCGAAATCGTCAAGTTTCCCTTTCTTGGGAACACTTCACCGGACGGCCAGCCAACACTAAAACGCGCAGTTTTTAGCTCATTTTGCGGCAGAACCATTCTGCATGATTAGCCAGCTTCGTTGGCCGTCTTCATGCAAGGGCGCCATCGGGCAGCTATGCCAATTCCGCAGAAGGCTCGGGAAGCAATCCCAAAGCAGTCATTAACGAAACGCCTGTTAAGCTAAGCTGGAATTTTGTCTCGCTCACGATCGCGCGGCTCAAATCCGGCGTGACACTCCTGTCAAGCATCCTGCGCGCGCTGCTGTTCACACGTCTCTGATCGATCGCGCTGTGAGTGAAAATTTTTGCGATCCCATAATTGATCAGATTCTCGAATGATTGATCGCAGCGAAATCCGTTGTGCCGTTCGACATGATGGCGAACCCCGTCATATGAAACAGCCACCGACGTATAATCGGGAATGCGTCCAAAGAGATGCGCATAACCCGTCTGGATCCATTCGGCTAAATGCTTGATCAATAGGGCGTCACTGGGATTCAACTTCGACGCCAGATCGAGGTTACGCTTTTCGATCGCATCGCTGTTACCGCAGGCCGCATTCTCCAGCAGCTTAGCAAAAAGCTCCTGAATTTCGGGCTCATCCTGCTTACTTGCCTCCTCGAACCAGCCAAATGCAAATCGCTCGGGAATTTTGGACATGTCGAGTTTTTGGCTACGCCCAGCCAGATTAGCTTCTAACTTCTCCTGTACTTGCGCGACATTTCTTATGCGCCAAGCCGCCACCTTATCGCCGATTAGGCCGTTCCAAACGTCGGCGAGCGTGTAACTGACCGCTTCGCGCAAATGGGAAGGAACCGCCTTCGAGGCGGCATCTCCACCGTCGGAAATCAGCTTAACAATGGGAAGCAATTCACCGCCGGTCATCATTCGCCCAACACTTCAACGTCTGTTATTTTTTGACCATCGCACTCACGTCAACATGATCGACGCAACGGAAATCGAGATCAGCTCTAATCCAACTCGGCGCTGCAACTTCCTGAAACCCTTCGGTCAAGAAATCCACGTCGGTCGATTTGTCGCCGAAGGCGTATGTATACCCGTCATTTTCCGAGAGGCGGGCAACCCCTTCCCTACCGCATGTGGGACAACGCAGTTGGGCTTGGAAGCGATCGCGTTTGGGCATGATCTCAATATGGCGATTACGAACCGACAAATCAAATGGCGATGACTAAGTATCGACGGCAAACGACGGAAATGCTATTCCCTTCGATGGATCTTCAATTCAAACCCCGGGTAGTTGGAGGCGAGCGTTAACCCGCCTCCGTTCATCACGCGGCTTGCAAGCCAAGCTCCGTTTCCTGCAACCGGCTGACCGCTGCATCGACTGAGTCGACACCACTCTCGAAGAGATAGTGCATCGCATCTAGGAGCTTGGGGGGATCGAAAAGGCGATTTTCTTCAAGATGCGTGATAGCCCGACTTCGCGCTGGATTTGCATCCCAACTGAGCTCCCCTACGGTTGAAGACGGGAAATAGGTGTGACGGATTATACCCGGCACCCAAATCCACGGATCCATACGGATCACCTGCCCGCCCTTCATATGCCACAATGGCTTATAATCGCGAGAATATGTTACGGTCGACCCATCGGTTAGCGTCCAATAGCCATATGGCAGCCAGAGCCGTGACGGCACGAAGTCGGGCAGCGGAATACGTGGGGTTATCACCTCATGGTCCGCCCGTATGCCGACACCATTGTCGAGGACGACATAGGTCGGACGCCCCGCTGCTTTGAGATAGCCCACGCCATTCTCGCCAGGACTCTTGATGCGAACCACTGTCCCCGGCTTGCCGCGCGCGGACGCCCCGAAAAGCCGGGCCCGCCAAAGCTTCGCTCGGACCTGTAGCATGTCTTCGATCGAAAGCGGCTGATCGACAAGAAGCCGGGACTTTGACACGGCGAATTGAACGTCGCCGATGCTCATCCCAAGAGTGCTGGATATGGAGAGGATCACGTCCCTCACCGCGTCGAGAGGCGGGACATTAGGCTGATCCAAGGGCGTAGCGATGTGGCTCAGTTCATACCAATCGCGGTAGCCTGTCGCCTTGGCGACCGCCTCTAAGGCTTGGCTAAACTGAATGTCACCTTTTAGACGACGCAACCATTTGGCGGCCGATTTCGGCCGCTCGGTATTCGGAAAATAGAAACGCATGGAACCTACTCCAGCGGTGCATTTCGAGGCGTATCCACTAGGCCCGCGCGCACCTGGAATGGGTCATACGGGTCATCAAAAGTCGTCCTGCCCGCAGGCTTCACCCTTGTGGATGGAATGGCCGGATCAGCCGCCACTCACATAGGTCTTAAAGATTGCTAATGCAATGGGGCGGCTAGCGGCGATAGTTCTGCGGCTCTTCCGAATATGACGGTCCAAAGAACGGCGAGGTAACGACCTTCACGACTATCAATGCACCGAAGAGCAGCACTAACCCTGAGAAGAGCAACGAGAGTTTTGACACGATCTCAGCGGCTAAGGCCAGGTTATCGCGCTTCCGATCAAAGAAGAAACCGTACAGCCCCGCGAATGCCCAACTGATGAAGAGCGGTCCGACCAGCAGTCCTAGCCACCAAAGGGTGTGCCTCGTCCCAGCGTATCCCCAGATGATGCCGATGCCCACGACGAAGCCAATGATGCACCAGATTAAGAGTGGTGGTATCGGCGCAACGACCGTTCTATTCTCGGCCATTCTGTTCCCCTTTGGCTAGCAAATGACGAAATGCGCTATTTGCGGCCATTTGGCCGTAGGGCATGCTGAATAGTCGACGCAACTTCGTTTGCCGCTTTCAGCGCTGGATCGATGTCAACATGTGCGTAGCGCATCGTCGTCTGCGCCTGACTGTGGCCGAGCAGCTTGCCGATAAGGGGTAGCGAGGCGCCCTGCCCGACGGCAATGCTCGCGACAGTATGGCGTAGATCATGCAGGCGGACGCCATCCAGTTCCGCCCGTTCGCACACCTGCACCCATGCTTTGCGCAGATTGACGAGGGGCTTATCCAGCTTTGGCGACGGAAAGACAAACCGGCTTCCGCCGACAACTTGCTTTTGACGCTCCAAAACCTCCACGGCGGCTGCACTCAGATAGATCGGCTTCGCCCCGGTTTTGCTATCTGGTAGAAGCATGACCTCCCGTTCAAAATCGATCCACTCCCACCGAGAATTCAAAACCTCGCTCAAGCGCGCGCCGCTAAGGGCGAGCAATTCGATCGCGTGACCGGCCGTGATGGAGATCGATTTCTCCGCGATTAGCGCATCAATTGCCTCGCCGATCGATTTAAGTTCGGAAGGAGTCAGATAACGCTCGCGTGCGCGCTCCTTGAATTGCTCTACCCGCGAACAAGGATTTGTTCCGGGCGTCCGCATTCCCCATCGCTCGGCGAGCGCCATCAGATGCTTGAGCAGCGCCAACACCCGGTTTGCTCGATAGGGCGTCGCACGCATCGACTTATGAAAGCGGTCGATTTCCTCGGAGGTGATGGACTCGACCTTCCGCTTCCCAATCTTTGACTCGATGAGATTTGTCCACTGGCTCCGATACTCTTTTCCCGTAGTCGGTTTTCTCATGGGCAGAATGTCGGTTTCGAAGCGCTTCCACACATCGCTCAAGTCCGGTGCGACCCGTTGGTCGAACTTTAGGCGCTGCGGGTCTTTTCCATCTGCAACCGCCGCCAGTGCCTTCTGCGCGAGTTGACGGGCCTGATCTAACGTCAATTGCCCATATGTCCCAAGCGTAAGCCATCGCTGCGGCGCGCTTCGACCGCCGCCGTTGGTGCGATACTTGACGATAAAGCTCTTCTTTCCGCTCCCAAGGGCTCTCACGCCGAAGCCGGACAGCGCGCCGTCCCAAAGAAATGTGGGTTTTCCACCTTCCGAACGGAGCGCGTCGATTTCTCGTTTGGTGATCTTTGCCATGCACAAACAATAGCACGCGCAACTAAAACCAGCAACCACAGAGCAACCACGAAAGAAAGCATCAGGGAGGACCGGAGGGGATGATTTGAGTTGCAAAAGCCTCAATTATCCGCTGAAATTCAACCAATTGTTCTCCTCTTAGGAAACGGGAGGAATCAGGCGGAAAGGGAGAATTGCTGACTTTTAATCAGTAGGTCGCTGGTTCGAACCCAGCAGGGCTCACCATTTTATGGTCAGACGCCATCGTCCAACCGTTGCTGGCAAACCACATCACGTGATGTGCGCCCTTGCCGTTCGATCGTGCTCGGATGCTGGCCTGTTCGACCGTGAATCCCGCCGCCTTTAAGCGCCGGGTGAAACGGCCAAGGCGGCGCGCAGCGTAAACCCCGCGCCGTAGCCGCCGACGAGCAGTCTGGCTTGTCCAGAACCCGCAGGCGATCGCAGGTCATCGTAGCCAATGCCTCCTCCGAACCACTCATCCGGCTGCTCACCAACGCGTTGCCGCCACGTGCGATGATATATTCGTCGCCGCGCCGAAGCAGACGGAGCTCCCCGCCGCCCGAGACGGGTGCCGTATCGATCAGTTCGCGTGTCCTCAATGGCTGCCCGCCATTGTCACGTTCCTCGTCGCATTGAATGCCCCTATCCGTTCATGGCGCTTTGCCGATCAGGCGCGCCTCGGCGATCAGCGAATGGGCAATCACTTGGTAGGGGGTTCGAGATAGAATAGGGCAACTGACGAACGGCGCACATATCCGTATGGAGGCGGCACATCCGATGAAGATATTATTGACCGGCGGAACAGGGTATATCGGCAGTCATGTCGCGGCGGCGCTGGTGACGGCGGGACAGGACGTCGTCTGTTTCGACAATCTGGCGAACAGCGATGCCGCAGTGATTGAACGCGTCGAAGCGATCACCGGCATATCGATCCCGCTTGTCGTCGGCGATATCCGCGACGGCGATGCGGTGCGTCAGGCCATCGGCGGCCACGGAATCGACGCGGTGATTCATTTTGCCGGGCTGAAGGCAGTCGGCGAATCGGTCGCCGAGCCGATCAAATATTACGACAATAATGTCCGCGGCACGCTGTCGCTGGTGCAGGCGATGAGCGATTGCGGGGTCAAGACGCTGGTCTTTTCGTCGAGCGCAACGGTCTATGGCCAGCCGCAATATCTGCCGCTCGACGAGAATCATCCGACGTCTGCGACCAACCCCTATGGCCGCACCAAGCTGATGATCGAAGAGATGCTGACCGATATTGCGGCGTCCGATCCCGAATGGCGGATCGCGACCCTGCGCTATTTCAATCCGGTCGGCGCGCACGACAGCGGCCTCATCGGCGAGAATCCGAACGGCATTCCGAACAATCTGATGCCCTTTATCAGCTGTGTTGCCGCTGGGCGGCTCAGTGAATTGTCCGTGTTCGGTAGCGATTATGACACCCCCGATGGCACTGGCGTGCGCGACTATATTCATGTCGTCGACTTGGCCGACGGTCATGTTGCGGCGCTCGACACGATCGCCACATGCGCTCCCGGCCTATCGACCTGGAACCTTGGCACCGGACATGGTTATTCGGTGCTCGATATGGTCCAGGCCTTCGAACGCGTGAACGGCGTCAGCATCCCCTATCGCCTCGCGCCGCGCCGCGCCGGCGATGTGGCGAGCTGCTACGCCAGCCCCGAACGCGCCGCGCAGGATCTTGGCTGGACCGCGCAGCGCGATCTCGATGCGATGTGCGCGTCGAGCTGGAGCTTCGAACGCACGCTGGCGATGCGCAATTCGGGCTAGCCGAGCCAGCCCGCGGTCTGGGCAAGCACCCACAGGCCGATCAGCAGGAACAATCCTGCCGCGATCATTCGCACTTTTGCCAGGTCGACGCGTTTGAGCAATTCATGCCCGAGGAATATCGCCGGAACATTGGCGATCATCATGCCCAGCGTCGTTCCGGCGGTTACCGCCACGACGTCATGATATTGTGCGCCAAGGGCGACCGTTGCGACTTGCGTCTTGTCACCCATTTCGACGAGGAAGAAGGCGACCAGCGTCGTCAGGAACGCTCCAAAGCGCGGCTTGGGGGCATCCTTGTCTTCGAATTTATCGGGGATCAGCGTCCACGCCGCCATCGCCACAAACGACAGGCCGATCGCATAGCGGAAGATCGGACTATCAAGGAAACCCGCCGCCGACGCGCCCAACAGCGCCGCCAGGGCATGATTGGCCAGCGTCGCGACCAAGATGCCAAGGATGATCGGCAACGGCCGGTTGAACCGCGTCGCCAGCAACATCGCGAGAAGTTGTGTCTTGTCGCCGATCTCGGCAAGCGCGACGACCGCGGTCGAGGTGAGCATAGCTTCCATGAATTAACTCCGGGGCCGAGCGGCTTCGCGATTCCAACGGACATCGAACCCGCCGCCCGGCCGGACGAAGGTCGATGCCATTGGTCTCGCCCAAGCGGTTCCCCGCTTCCACCGCGCCACGACCTCTCGGCCGAGTATGTTGACACGGTGGCCCGTCCGATCGGACGGCTGGCTACTCCCCAGATGACGGGGGCGGGTTAGTCGGGTTGACGGTTTCTGGCAAGGGTTCGGGTGACACGCGCGGAATTTTGCCGCCGGGCTCTACCTCTTGCGCAGGCGCCGCGACGGGGCCGCGGGCAGCGTTCGCCGCTGCTTCGGACTCTGCGATATCGGCGTCCATCGCCTTGGCGCGCGCTTCAATTTCTCCAGCCGCCTTGTCGTACCGCGCTTCGAAATCGGGTTCGTCCTGACATCCGGCCAGCAGGAGGAGCGGCAGCAAGATCATTACGGGCCGCATCAATAATCCTTGCGATAACGGATGCTGAGGTTCGACTGGCCCGACCCCCCAGCCTGACTGAGCAGCGACAGCGCACGGGTCAGACTGATCTCGAGCTGCGTCGCGGTATAGCCGCGCGCGTCGGTGATGACCTCCAGGTAAATATCCTTGGTGATATACTGCCCCGCCGCGAGCGCGGTGCCGCGTCCGACAGTATCGTCGGGGCCGAGCACCCGCAACCGGTCGATCCCGGTCGCCGACTGGAGCGCACCCAACGGGCTCAATCCCCCGCCCCCACTGCTGAGGGTATTGAGCGAAGAGGCAAGTTGGACGGCTTGGAGCGGCGACAGGGTCGTGATCGAATCGCCGAACAGGATGCGCGACACGATCTCGTCCTGCGGCAGGCCCGGGACGCTGGAAAAGGCAATCTGCGGGTTGCTGGCGCGGCCCGATACCGCGACGTTCACGGTCACCGTCTCGATCGTATCGCTCGCCAGCAAGCGGATCGCCGGGTCGTAAGCGTCGCCGGTCGGGAAGGTCACCCGGCCTTCCTGCAATTCGAACGAACGTCCTGCGAATCCCAGCGTCCCACGCACCAGTTCGATTTCGCCCGTCACGCGCGGTGCAAGGGTTGTCCCGCGCAGGACGATATCGGCCATCCATTCCGATTCCAGCCCCATGCCGCTGACATAGATTTCGTCGGAAGCCTTCAGCGCGATATCCAGACGGATAAGGTCGAACAGGCTGCCACCGACCGCCGCCAGCCCATCGCCGCTGATCCTTCGGCGACCCGCCGTGGGTTTGCGCCTGATGCCGGTCAGCACCGGCACCTGCGCCGCGCCCTCGCGCACGATACGATAACGTGTTTCGGGAAGACGCAGGCTGCCCGACAGCAGCGCGGCTTGCCCAGCAACCTTCTCAAGCACCAGATTGCCCGTCGCCCGCGCCGCAATATTCTCGCTGCGGGCAAGCCGCGCGTTATCGAGCGTCATCGCGATGTTCATCGGATAACCATCGGCCTGCGCCAGGCTGATATAGCCCTTCGCTTCAACCTTGCCGTCGCCCGCGGTCGCGGTCAGCTGATCGATTTCCAGCCGGTTGCCGGTGAAGCGACCATTGACGACCATGTTGGTCAGGCGTGTGCCATAGGTCTGGTTTTCATAAACCATGTCCTTGCCGCGGACGACACCCGACAGGCAGGGATCGGCGACACTGCAACTGAAATCCGCGGCAACCGCGATCGGACCGGACACCCCTTGGTCGGCGGGACCGAAGAAAGAATAGAGCGTGTCCGACGGGCCATTGTAGCGGATGCCGCCGCCCAATGGCGCCGCGCGCAGGCGCGTTGTCCAGTCGCCTGCGCCGGGACCGAGCGGTCGCAGCGAAGCCTGGATCCGTCCGATCACGCTGCCGCGTTTGCGCATCACGGCGCGCGCCTCGCCGCCGTCGCTGAGCAGCTTGCCGGCGAAATTGACATCGACCGGCTGGCTCACCGACGCCGCGGTAGTGCGGGTAAAACCGGTGATCGTCAGGCGCGCATCGGCGCGCGGGAAGCTTTCCGAACTCGCCTGTTCGAAATCGAGGCTGCCCGTCGCGCGCCCGCCCAGCCCCATGTCGGGATAGACGGCGTTGAGGATCGCCATATTGACGCGCTCAAGCCGGCTCTGGATCATGATGCCCTCGCCGAAACGCCCGGCGACCCGCGCGCTGCTGCCGCGGCCCAGATTGACCGTCGTCGGCAGCAGTTCATAGCCGTCTGCGCCGGGAATGATCCGCGCTGGCGAAGTGGTGCGGAAGTTGATCCCCGTCGCGCGGCCCTGAACCGAAGCGCGCCACAACGCGGGGGTCAGATCGGCGTTGGCGGCAATGCGGAACGGCACCCCGCTTGTGCCTTCGACCAGCGCCTGCGCCTTGCCGCGTCCATCGCGATAATCGATCTTCACCCGCCCGACCGCGATGTCATATTCGCGGATGCGGGTGTCGGCGATCTGTATATCGGCGACGACGTGCGGGGTATCGTAAAGCGTCACGTCCGCATCGACAATCGCCGACCCGACGGCAAGCTTGGCGGGGCCGGGCAACACCACATCATTGGCGCGGACGTTGATAGCCGCCGCCTGATACTGGCCCGCGGCGCTCAGCCGAACCAAGCCGCCCAGCCCTTGTCCCGACGCATTGAGCTGGCCAACGAACGGCCCCGCCTGACTGCGTACCAATCGTCCATTGAAGCCGATTCCCGACAGATCCCCGCGCTCGACATCGATCGTCAGCGGACCAGTTGCAGTCAGCAGCACGACATCGGCCGACAGCGGTCCATAGTCGGTGTCGCCCGTCGCCGCGAGGCGATACCCGTTCGGCGCGCCGTTGATCCGCGCCACCAGATTGGCAAGACCGATGCCCAGTCCGGGGCGTTCGGCCGTAACAACCGCGCGCGGATCGCTGATCGTGCCAGCCAACTGGAGCCCGACGGGGCCATAGTCGCTTGAATTGGCGCGTGCGGTGATCCGAATCTGACCGTTCGGCGCATAGCTTCCCTGCCCGCCCGTGACGCGTAAGCGCGGCGCCGCGAGACGCAGATTGGCAAACCGGACCAAGCCATCGGTGCCATAGCGCACGTCGCTAGACGCAGTCGCATTACCGCCCAGGAAATCGCGCACGCCCGAGTTGAACAGCCGCGTCGAACGCGCACGCACCCGCCCGACGATTTCAAATCCGCCACGCGGCGCCGTCTTCACATCGGCATCGGTGTCGATGTCGAATATGCCGACGCTTTCGACGCGATAGTCGTTGATCCGACCATCAATCGCTCCGGTGTAGAAACCGCGATCGAGATCGGCGATAACAATCGCCTTCGCGTCGATACGCGGCGAACGCAGGCGCAAATTGTCGCTCAGGATGCGGCCGTCACTATAAGCGAGATCGCCGTCGAGCCGGACCTGGACGAGCGTCCCGCCTGCGACCGTATCGAGCCCCCGGATCCGCGCCGCGCGCCCGGTGACCGGAATGACGATCTGGTCGGCGTCGACGCGCGCTTTCCCCGACAAGGCGAGCGTTTCGATGACAATGTCGTTGACTGCGAGGGTCGTGGCGTTCGCCTGATATTCCACCGTCGGTACATCGAACGCACCGTCAAGCGTCGCCATCACGCGCACACCATTGGCCCGCACCGCGGGCGCCGCCGCGCTCGGGCGGAGCAGGACGAACGCCAGTTGCAGCGCCTCGTAACGACTATTGCCAAGGTCGATCCCGCCGCTCACGCCGAGCCGGAACGCGTCGGACGATACGCGTCCGTCCAGATCGGCTTTTCGTTGATCGAGCCGGGCGGTCAGGTCAACGGCAGTTTCTGGCCCAAGCAGCGCCGCCGTTGGGCCTTCGAACAACAGCGACGCCTGCGTCACACCTTTGGCCGCAAAGGTGCCGTTGCGACCGGTCAGCGCCAGTCGCGCCAGCTGTGCGGTGCCAAGATTAGCGGTCAGATTGCCATTCCAGACTTTCCAGTCGCCGCGGCCCGCCAGTTTGGCGGTCAACGTCTCGTCGAACCCGCCCATCGCCGCGAGCACCCCGCCCTGCGGCGCAGTGACGTCCGCCGTCACCGCCAGTCGGTTTGCTTCCGGAACGGCGTCGAGCCGCAACGCGATCGCGTCGCCCTTTGCATCCGCGCCGATCGTTTCGGCGTTGGCGGTAACCTGGGCGCGGCGGTCGGCGATCGCGATCTTGCCGGTCAACCGCGCTTCCTGCCGCTGACCCGCTACTGCGGGTTCGAAGATCAAGCGATCGACGCGCAGCGCATCGACATCGATGTCCAGATCGGGAAGCAGCGGCTCGCCCGTGTCGGGCACGACCTTGAACGCGGGCAGTTTGCGCACCGTCATCGTCGCGGCGGTCGCCGAACGGACATCGACATGGTTGGCGAAATAGCGAATCGGGCGCCAGTCGACGCGGACCTCTGGCGATTCGAGAAACACCCCGGTGGGATCGGACAGCGTGAAGTTGCGGATGACCATGCGGCCATAGAGCGACCCGTCGAGCCGACCGATGCCGATCTTCATTCCGTTCTCGAACTCGTATTTTTCGACCTGGGTAACGACAAAACGCCGCCCGGCATCGCTGTTGAGACCGACAAGGAACAGCGCGAACAGCAAGACGAGTCCGAGCAACGCGAGACCGATCCAGCGCAGGATCGCCATCGGCCAGCGGCGCGGCCTTGCGCTCATCGCAGCATCTGCCGCCACGGGCGCGTCGGCCGCCATCAGAACGCCTGCCCGATCGACACATAGACGCTCACGAGCGCCTCACCCGGCTTGCGCCCGACCGGAGTCGCAACGTCGAGCCGCATTGGACCGAAATTTGTGTAATAACGTGCGCCGACCCCGGCGCCGAAGCGCAGGTCGGAAAATGTCGGGGTCGATCCACGATAGACCTGGCCAGCATCGACAAAGCCGACGACGCCAAAATTGCCGAAGCGATAGCGCGCCTCGAACGCCGCCTCGTTCACGCTGCGCCCGCCGATCGGATCGTTGTTCGGATCCTTTGGCCCCAGTTCCTGATAGCCGAAGCCACGCACCGAACCGCCGCCGCCGGCATAGAAGCGCCGCGATGGCGCCAAACGTTCGCGCGCCGCGCCCAGGATCGAGCCAAAGCGGATGCGGCCCGCCAGGACGATGCTGTCGGTCACCGGATAATAGCCGCTGATGTCGACCCGGGTGCGCGCATAGGGCGAGAAGCGCCCTGCCAGCGACCCTTCGGGCTGGATCAGCGAGGTGATGCGGAACCCCTTCGTCGGATCGAGCAGGCTGTCGGTACGGTCCATTCCGACCTGGCCGGTCAGGCCAAAGATCGTATAGAAATCGCGCTCGCGCGCACCGCGGGTGAAATCATAATCATCCTCGCTGGTCGCGATCAGTTCGGCGCCATAGGCATAGGTGAATTTCTTTTGCCAGATCGGCGTCGAATCATAACTGACGCGCGCCGCGATACGCCCCGTGATCGCCTCGAACGCATTATAATCGCTGCGCGTCGCTTCGGCGACCAGTTCGAAAGTGCGGTCGCGCTGCCCGGCGTTCGACCGGCGCAGCGTCGCGCCGACCCCCTGCTCCTGCGTTCCCAGCACCCCGCGAAAGATCAGGGCGCCTTCGGGTGGCAGCAGGTTGCGGTGCGTCCAGCTGCCCTCCAGCCGGATACCCTCGCCGGTGCCATAGCCCGCGCTCGCCGCCAGCGTCCGCGGCGGCCCCGCTTGCTGGGTCACCAGAATCGTCACATATTCGGTGTCGTCGCCCGCACTTTCACCGGTCGGTTGCGGTTCGGCGGCGACGGTTGAAAACAATCCGGTTGCGACGAGCGCCTGGCGAAGGTCATCGACCTGACGGCTGTCGTAAAGCTCACCGCGTTTGAACCGCGCCAGCACCTCGACATGCTCGGCATCGAACGCGAGGTCGCCGGTCGTCTCGATCCCGCCGAACCGCGACCTTTTGCCGATATCGACGGGTAGCGTGTAAACGCCGTCGCCGGTCGCCCCGTCGAGCAGGATGTCGCGCTGCCCAACCTCGGCAAAGGGATAGCCTTCCTCGGGCAATTTCAACGCGATCGCGGCTTCGGCGCCCTGAATGCGCTGCGCGACGATCGGTTCGCCGATCGCGAGCGGAAAATTGTCGGCGATCAGCGTGGGCGGCACGGTGGGCGCCGCGTTGATGATGATATCGGCAAGCGTGTAACGCTGGCCGGGCTTAACATCGACAACCGCCGTAATCGGGCGGCGCTGCCGCGGTTGGCCCTCTGGTGCTTCCTCGCGTTCGCCGCGATCGATGCGAGTGTCGACCACCGCATCATAATAGCCCTCGGACGCCAGGATGCGCTGCATCAATTCGCCATCCGCGGTCAGGCGGGCGCGGACCATCGCGGCATTGTCGGCCTTCCCGTCGCCATCGTAGAGCGCCGACAAATCGCCAAACAGGTCGGCAAGATCGACATCGGTGTTGTCGTCGGCCGGAGCCAGCCCGTTGACCTGCACGGCATAGGTCACGCTGACATTCTCGCGGTCAGCCTCGGCTTCGGCAAATTCCACCGGTTCGACATCGAAATTTTCCAGCGGCGGCAGCGGCGCGGCGAGTTCGCTGTCGGTGACCGGTGCATCGCCAATCGCTTCGCTCGGATCGCCGTCGGCCAACGCCGGGACCGGCACCCCGTCCACCACCGGGACTTGCGCGTCTGTCGCGGTTTCGCTGGGCCTTATGGCCTCGGCGGCCTGCCGTCTTTCAAAATCGGCAATCGATTCGAGCGGTTGGTCGAGCTCGGGATCATCCTCGGCAGAGATTGCGGGGATCGCCTTTTCGAACTCCTCGTCGCCGATGATCGGCGCGACTTCGGGAAACTGGACGTCTGGCGGCGGCGCGGTGGGAGCCGCGATCGGCGCTTCGTCCGCCGTTTCGAGCGTGGGCACGACCGGCGGCGGATCGCCTTGCTGGGCAACCGCGTTGTTCGCCCAGCCAAGCGCGCAAATCGAAACCGAGACGATCCACAGCGGTCGTATCCGCAGCGACCGCATCAGGTGATAATCACAGGAAGTTTCAGGGTTTTGCATCTATCAGCCGTCGATACGGCATCTCTGGCTGGCGAGCGGCGGCGGCGCAACCCGTTTCTATGCGGTCAAAGCCCCGATTCACGCTCGTTTCGTCGCATAAGTCGCGCGTTGGCTCGCTGTCGACCGGAAAGGCGCAGATCGGCGCCCCGCTTCAGGAATCGACCCCGAAAAGATCGCGGCTGTAAACCTTGTCCGCGACATCGGCCAATTCGTCGGTCACCCGGTTGGCAATAATCACGTCGGCTTCAGCCTTGAACGCGGCAAGGTCGCGCACGACGCGCGAGTTGAACAGCCGCTCGTCAGGGATCAGAGGTTCGTAGACGATAACCTCGATCCCCTTGGCCTTGATCCGCTTCATGACGCCCAGAATGCTGCTGGCGCGAAAATTATCCGATCCCGATTTCATTGCCAGACGATGGATACCTACCACGCGTGGGCCGCGTCGGATCACTTCCGCGGCGACAAAATCCTTGCGTGTCGTGTTCGACGCCACGATCGCCTGGATCAGGTTCTGCGGCACTTCGCGGTAGTTCGCCAGCATCTGTTTGGTATCTTTGGGCAGGCAGTAACCGCCGTAGCCAAAGGACGGGTTGTTATAATATTGGCCGATCCGCGGATCGAGACAGACACCCTCGATGATCTGGCGCGAATCGGCGTCATGCATCGCCGCATAGGTGTCGAGTTCGTTGAAGAATGCGACCCGCATCGCCAGATAGGTGTTGGCAAACAGCTTGATCGCTTCGGCTTCGGTATTCCCGGTTTGCAAAACCGTCGTTTCGGGCTTCAACGACGCCCCCAGCAGCAGGCGGGCAAATTCGGCAGCGCGTGGGTGGGTGTTGCCAACGATGATCCGCGACGGATGAAGATTGTCGAACAGCGCGCGCCCTTCGCGCAGAAATTCGGGCGAAAAGACAATCGCGTCGCTGCGATGCGCGGCGCGCATTCGATCAGTGAAACCCACGGGAACAGTCGATTTCACGACGACGATCGCCTCCGGCGCCATCGCCAAAGCATCGGCAATCACCGATTCGACCGAGCGGGTGTTAAAATAATTGGTGTCGGGGTCGTAGTCGGTCGGCGTCGCCACAACCACGAAATCGGCACCGTCATACGCCGTTTGTTTGTCGGTCGTGGCGGTCAGATCGAGTGGGCGGTTCGCCAGATAATCCTCGATTTCGGGATCAGCGATTGGCGAACGGCGTGCGTTTATCTGCTCGACCTTGCGGCCATCGATATCGAGCGCCACGACGCGATTGTGCTGCGCGAGCAACACCGCGTTCGAGATACCGACATAGCCCGTGCCGACAACTGTGATCTTTACCGGAGTGTTCGGCACTGGCGCTGTTCTCCTGTGTTGGTGCGCGCGCTCTAACAGCGACGACCGTTTTGCTCAACCACAGCTGCGCCGCTGCGCGAAGGCCGCGCATTCACGTGCCGCAAAAGGTGACGTGAAGCGCCGCGTCCGCCGGTGCAGGATGCGCATATTCATCCCATTCCGGCCGAACGAAATAGGGGTTTTGAACCACCTCCAGCAGGGTTTGCCAAGGTGCCATATCACCGGCTTCAGCGGCGACCAGTGCGCGCTCGACCTGGTGATTGCGCGGAACGTAGAGCGGGTTGACCGCGTCCATCGCGTCCGCACGTTCGAGTGGCGCGATTGCCTCGCGCTCCAGCTGCGCCCACCAGTCGGCAATCCATGGCGCCATCGCCTCGGCGTCGGGCAGCAGCCCCTGCAGCATCGCGCCATCGCCGCGCAGCAATTGCGCCAGCGCGCGGAAAAACGCTGTGAAGTCGACGCGGTGCTGCTCAAGTTCAGCAAATAATGCGTCGATCAGTCGGACATCGCCCTCATCGAACAGCACCAGCCCCAGCTTCGCACGCATTCGAGTGTGCCAGATTTCCCGAAAGCGGTCAGGAATAGCATCGACCATTGCCTTGGCGCGGTCGACGTCGGCGGGATCCACCGCATGGATTGCCGGCAACAGAGCCTCGGCAAATCGCGCCATGTTCCAGTGCATGATCTGTGGCTGTCGGCCATAGGCATAGCGGCCGTTCGCATCGATCGAACTGAACACCGTCTCGACTGCAAAACGGTCCATGAAGGCACATGGCCCGTAATCAATCGTCTCACCGCTGATCGCAACATTGTCGGTGTTCATGACGCCGTGGATGAACCCGATGCCCAGCCAAGTTGCAACCAGGTCGCATTGCAAGCCGATGACGCGGTCGAGCAATGCAAGATGTCGATTGGGCGAGGCGACCAGATCGGGAAAATGGCGACTGATCGAGTAATCGGACAGCTGCGTGACGTGCTCGACCCCGAAATGGGCGGCGAAAAATTGGAACGTGCCAACCCGGATATGACTGCTGGCAACGCGCGTCAGCACCGCGCCGGGATGCGCCTGCTCGCGCTGCACCCGGTCGCCGGTCGCCACGGCCGCCAGCGATCGTGTCGTTGGCACGCCCAGAGCGGCCATCGCTTCCGATACCAGAAATTCGCGTAGAACCGGGCCTATCGCTGCCCTGCCGTCACCATTGCGCGAAAAGGCGGTCGGCCCCGAACCTTTCAGCTGAACATCGAACCGTACGCCGTCGGGCGCAACAATCTCACCGATCAACAGCGCCCGGCCGTCGCCCAGCTGCGACGAAAAATGACCAAATTGATGACCGGCATAGGCAAAGGCGAGCGGGTTCGCACCTTTGGGCAGCTCCATCCCCGAAAAAATGCGCGCGAGCTCGGCGTCCTTCGCCTTGCCGACCGCCAGTCCCAGGCGCGTGGCGAGCGCGTGATTGAACGCCAGCAACGCCGGTGCCGACGGCTTTGCCGCCTCGGCAGGCGCATAAAAGCCCTCCATCGACGCGTGAAAACTATTGTCGAAGGCAAAATCCATGCGGCGGCTCCCGGCTTTGGTCTATGTCGAGCCTTGCCGTCATGATTGCAAGGATTGAGGCATGTCGCGGACACGCAGACCAACGAAAACGGGTGCGACGGCTTCCCGTCGCACCCGCCGCCCGGACAAAGTTAACTCGCTGTTTCCGCCATTTGTGGCACGGTGGGGTTGGATGCGGATAATGCTGGCGTCCTGGAAGGAATCGGAATGAAGCTCTTGGCCACCGACAGAATCGGAGGACACGTCCGCATGACGCGCGGCACTGCAACCATCGACGGCACAAAGGCCTGATCGATGGCCACCGTCGTCACCGGGATCGCCGGGTTCATCGGTATGCAGACCGCCGCACGCTTGCTGGAACGCGGCGATACGGTGATCGGTATCGACGATTTCAACGACTATTATCCCGTGGCATTAAAGACCGCGCGGATTGCCGCACTTGAATCCATGGGAACCGGCCGCCTGTCGGTGCACCGTGTCGATATCGGCGAAGACGGAGCACTCCCGTTGGCACTCGCCACGAGCGATTTTGACCGTATCGTCCACCTCGCGGCGCAGCCCGGCGTGCGTTATTCGATCGACAACCCTGCCGCCTATGTTCGCTCGAACCTTGCCGGACACCTCAACGTACTCGAACTCGCGCGCCACCGCGGCGTCGCGCAACTGGTTTATGCGTCGTCTTCGTCGGTCTATGGCGCAAACAGGGCGATGCCGTTTCGGGTAGAGGATCGCGTCGATCACCCGATCTCGCTTTATGCCGCGACCAAGCGGGCGGACGAGCTGATGAGCGAGACCTATGCGCACCTGTTTCGCATCCCGCAGACCGGCCTGCGCTTCTTCACCGTTTATGGGCCGTGGGGCAGACCCGACATGGCGGTGTGGAAGTTCACCCAGGCGATTCTGTCGGGTGTTCCGATCGACGTCTATAATCACGGCAAGATGCGGCGCGATTTCACGTACATCGACGACATCGTGACAGGAATCATCGCCAGCCTCGATCGTCCGCCGGCGGACGACGGTGCCCTGAAATCCGGTGGATTCACGACTCCGCATCGGATCTACAATATCGGCAACAACCGCTCAGAAGAGCTGATGGACATGATCGCGACGATCGAGCAGGCGTGCGGCCGCAAGGCACATACCAACATGCTCCCGATACAGGACGGCGATGTTGTCGATACTTATGCGGATATCCAGGCGATTGCCGACGATCTTGGCTACGCCCCAACGACTCCGATCAGCGTCGGCCTACCGCGTTTCGTTGACTGGTTTCAGGCCTGCGATGCCGGCGCATGGGTGCGCGGATAGACGTTAAGCGATTGAGAAAGTCGGCCGCGGGGATATAGAGGCCGTAAATCGGCTCCGGTCGCTTCGACCCGAATCTGCTCCCCCTCTTGCCGCGCCTCGTCGCGACGGCCCCATTCTGGATATCCTATGTGCGGAATTAGCGGATGTGTCCTTAGGGTTGGCGATCGCACGCCGCCGGCCGGTCTGATCGCGGTCGTTGAATCGCAGTCAACGCGTGGCCCCGACAGCACGGGCTATCTTTCGCGGTCGGTAGGAGATGGCCGTTCGCTCTGGTTCGCTCACAACCGCCTTTCGATCATCGACTTGTCGTCCGATGCCAACCAACCGATGGTCAGCCAGGACGAGCGATACAGTCTGGTCTTTAATGGCGCGATCTACAATTATGTTGAACTGCGCGAAGAGTTGGCAGCATCTGGCTTCGACTTTCGAACCGTTAGCGATACCGAAGTGCTGCTGGCGGCGCTCATCGTCTGGGGCGAAGCTGGACTGGCCCGATTGTACGGCATGTTTACCCTCGCCTTCCATGATCGCGAGACCAACCGGCTGATCCTCGCACGCGATCGTTTCGGCGTGAAGCCGCTCTATTATCGGCAAAACGGCGACGATATCTGGTTCGCTTCGACCCCCACGGCCATCGCGCACAACGAACGCTGCGATCCCGATCTGGAATATGTCGGCCGCGGCATCCGGCTCAAATATTATGAGGATGAAACGGGCATTGCACCCTATCTGGGCATTGCTGCGATGCCGCCCGGCCATTATGCTGCGATCGACCTGAGCACGCACGAAACGCTGGTTCCGCGGCCATATTACGATCTGGATGCCGCATGGCGGGCCGAGCGACCGCGCCTCGATAGTCTTCCGGTCGGTGACTTGCGCACCGAACTTTTCGAACGCCTGCGCCACGCGACCATGATCCGGCTTCGCGCCGATGTCCCGATTGGTATCTCGCTTTCGTCAGGCGTCGATTCGACCACGGTCGCGGCGTTGTGCGCCGAAGCCGGCGTGCTGCCGCTGGGTTTCTGTTTCGGTGACCCGGATGACGACGCCAGCGAAGCACCCGGGGTACGACGTTTTGCCGCCCAGCTCGGGCAGAAAGTACGGTTCATTCCGCAAAAGACCGGTGCCGATGCGCAACGCTTGTTTTGGCGGACGCTACGCGCGCAAGGTGCGCCGTTCCCGCACACCAGCCAGATCGCGCAATATGCCGTGTTCGAGGACGCGCGCGCACACGGCATCAAGGTGATGCTCGGCGGACAGGGAGGCGACGAAGCCTTCATGGGTTATCGGAAATTTTTTCTGTTTCAGGTTCGTCACATGCTGCGAACGCGTGATTGGGCAGCAGTTCCGTCAGCAGCATCGAACATCCTGCAAATCTTGCCCGCCGTGGCCTCGCGCGCGTCGCTTTTCTGGCGCGAGCGCGGCCGTTATTCGGCGGAGGGAACCGACGGACTGGGATCGGGCCTCACCCTGCCGTCGCTGACGGCAAGCGTATCTCCCGGTACGGGCTTGGGCAGCGATCCCGCCATTCGGCAGGCGCTCGACGTCACACGCTACAGCCTGCCGTCGTTGCTGCGCTACGAAGATCGCAATTCGATGGGCAACAGCATCGAAAGCCGTCTGCCGTTCCTAGATCATCGGGTTATCGAATTCGGCATCGCGCTGCCGATCGCTCACAAGCTGCGCGGCGGCATGGGCAAATATCTGTTGCGCGACGCGATGCGCGGAAAGGTTCCCGATTGGATCCTGTTCAATCGCGACAAGCGCGGTTTCGACACCCGCCATGCCGACTGGATCGCCAGCGGCATCGGCGATGCGATTCGTAAGGGCCTTGGTATCCACAAGGAAGCGGCCGCGGCCTACCTGCCCGCCGACACGGCGATCAACAGCTATTTCTCAGACCGTGCGCTCACCGCTGTCGCCTCGCGCTTCGCAGAGGCGACAACATTGTTGTGGCTTTTGGACCCCGGGCTTTCGAGCTATCCCGAGAGCTGAGCCGTCGACCAGTCTGCCGCAATCGATTCGATGTGCGCGACATAGTCGCGATAGGTATGATCCTGATCGAAGGATTCAGCATAGAGCTTGCGAACATTCGCCTGCATAGCCACCACCCGCTCGCGGTCACTGGCGAGCGACTTGACGGTCGCGGCCAGTGCCGCGGGATCGCCGGCCGCAACATTGATTCCCACCTCCCGATCGGTGATCAGCTCGGCAAGGTCGCCAAGGGCGCCGTTCAGGATGGGGATGCCGCACGCCAGATAGGCGAAAGCCTTGTTATTGAAGGCGGGGGACGGGAAGTTCATGGGCAAGAGCCCGACATCGCTGCGCGTAAGGATCGCACGCATCTGGGCGGGCTTTAACCACCCAAGTTTGCGTGCGAACGGCAACGCCGCGATCCGGCGATCGACCTCGTCGGCATCGACACCGTCGCCGCCAATCAGCAACCGGACGCCGCTGCCGTCAAAATCCGCATCCCGGGCCAGCCGTTCGAAAGCCTCGATGACCAATAAGGGATGCTGCGTGCGATTATAGGTGCCGACGAAGGTGAAAATCGTCTTTCCTTCGGCCTCTTCCAAGATGTGCCGATGGCCCTCGTCCAAGTCGGCGAGCGGCGCTGATTCAGGCGACGCGCCTTCCATCGTCGAAAGATAGAAAACGCGATCTTTGGCGGTGCGCCCGCGACCCGCCTTAACCAGGCCCCAATCAAGCATCGAATTCATCATCGCAACGAGCGCGGTCGCCCGCCGCATAGCACCGCGCGCGCGCCGGCTTTCGAACAATAGTGCGCCGCGCACCAGCGGCTTGAGCGGCGCTGGGGCATAATCGTGAAAGATGTCGGGCCATTTGTCGCGCACGTCGATGAGCGATGGAATGTCGTGCGCCGCGGCAAAGTCCACCATCGCCGCAGCGGTGACATGATCAGGCAGCGAAGCGACGACGACATCGGGCTTGGGCAGATGTTCGGCTTGCCGACGAAAGTCGCGCGACGCCAGCACGTGATCGTAAAGCCGGCGCACCCCGATGTTGCGGCGATAACCGCACCCCTGCATGAACCGGACCTTCAACCCATTCGGCATCACCCAGCAGCCATCGATGGCCTCGTCGCGCTCGGTCCGCCACTGTTTGCGGATATGATCAAAGGCCGACGTCCATAATGTCACGCTGTGACCGTGGGCCATCAAGAATCGCGCCAGCAACATCGTGCGCGTGTTTTCCGCGTGATCGAGGCGCTGCCCGATCGTGCTGAGCCAGACTTCCATGCCAGATTCCTAAGTTGATTGGCGTCGCGGGTCCGCCGGCATGATCAACAACAACAGGATCAGCAGGAACCCTCCGTTTGATGTCAGAACAGAATGGACCGCCGTGTTGGCGACGCCAAAGCCGAAAGATACTACGGCCGCGATGCCGACAGGAAGAATATCTCGATCGACCAGCGAATCGAGTAGCCAGCAGACCACGACCAGCGAAAGCGAAGCAAACGCGACACCGGGTATCCCGAAATTGCCGTAGCCGTCGGCCCAGAAATTGCCGTTCGCGTGATTGCCCTCGATCGAAAAGGACGATCCCACCAATTCCGCGATCGGACGCCCATATTGTGGATCAAAGAAAAAACGGCCAAAACTGTCCTGGTAGTTTCCGCGTGCAGCATGTTCGAAGAAGTCGAAATATTGCGCGGTCAAAAAGCCATTGTTGCCGACGAAACGGAAATGGATAATCCAGCTGTAAAGCCCCCCGGACCCGACCAAAAAATCGAACAAAAGCGGCAAAATGGACAGTGCAATCGCCACCGACGCCAGGATCCAGCCAAAGGTCCGGATACCCAGGCCGCGCACCAGCAAGGTCACGCCAGCGGCGAAGATCGGCACGAACAAATGGCTGCGGAACGAGGTTGCGGCAAAGCTTTCGACCGCGATGACCAATCCCAAGATTGTGAGCGCCCAATGACGGCGCAAAATGCCATAGACGATGCAGATAGGCGCAAGCGACGCGGCGGTGGCATTGGCAATATAAGGCAGAATGCTTCCGCTCTGATCGGCGATGGTCGCAGCACGGCGATCATAGACCGTCGTGAAATCGAGACTGTCTATCGAATACTCGCCGAGAAAATACATCGCTACGATGGACGCTATTGCCCCAAGGTAGAGGACGGCCGCATAGGCCCGTTCATTGAGGGGCAAGCGCGCGAAGCTCAATGTCGGCAACAGACGACGAAGCTCGAGTAGCGCCTGCGCGCCAAGCAAGGTGGCGTGGACTCCAAGCTGCCTCTCGAAACTCGCCGGAATCGCCATCGTCAGATAAACTGTCGATGGAACGAACACGAAGAGATAAACCTGGAAGACAAGGATATCAGACAGTTGCACAAAATGACGGCGAAGCCAGAGCAAAGGCAACACGCTGACCGCGATCGACAGAACCCGCGAAAATTCGACTGGCGGGTAATATTGGAACCCGGCGCGAACAAAGCCCGTGTTGACGCCAATGACGTCGACGAAAATGAAATAGCTCAGCCAGCCGTAGAGGATGATCAAACCGGCCAGGGCGGGAAGCGAATTGAGCTTTTCCGACGCTGCCGAGATAAAGCTGCGCCAGCGTTGCCGGGTCTCTGGTCGTCGCGACACCTGGTCGGCATGGGACGCCATGAATATCTCCCTTGGGCACGATCCGATACGGCCGGTGATCACAAAGTCAGCCCGCGCCCATACGCGCAGGCCCCTTGCCAGTCAAATGATGGCAAGGGCGATGAACGGCTATTGACGGCGATCTGCCTCGTGGTTCAGGTTGAAGGATGCACCGATTGAAACTGACCGCAATTACAGTGGTTTTTGCGCTGCTCGCCGCAAGAGACGGTCCGCCGGCGCCACCTTCGCCACTGCCGGTCGCGATCGCCGCGACGGCAGCTTATCCAAGCGATGCGGCCATGCTCCGCGGCGAATTCGCGCGGTTGCGCCAATCGATCGATATTTCGACCGGCGGGTCCATCTACGCCGCCTATCAAACTGGTCGCCCGCTCGCGCGCGCCATCTTCTCCACGGACGATGCACAGCTCAAAAGCGATCTCGTCGCGCACGCCGCGGGATTGATCCGCAGCCTGCCGACCTATGGGTCAATTGCGGAAAGCGCGCGGGAAGACATATTCGCGGAAGCAGCGGATAGCATATCGCCAAAAGTTCGTGAGGCACGCGTGGCATTGACCGGTCGCGCCGCCAAATTCGACGGCCTGCCGCTACCCTACGACAAGCGTTTTTACGCCTATCGTATCTTCCCGCTGAAAGACGGTGGGCAAGTCCAGATCAACACCGGCAACATCCACCAGTTCGGCTATTATCTCTCGACGCTGGTGCGTCTCGGGGCGGCCGACGAGGCAATCACCGGCGATTCCAAAGCACTGCGCGACCTCCAGACCATCGCGGGCTATCTTTCGCATGATTTTCTCCGCTTCTTCTGGCTTGAGGCGCCCGCCTGGCACTGGTCCGGCGCGTTCGATGGCGGGATGAAGCAACGCGCGCTCGCGCGGCTCGATGGCGACGAAAAGATGCAAAAGCGCACCTTCTTTCGCGGCTTCCTCGACTACGACATGCACGTTATGGCCGTTGCCGCTGACCTCAAGACCGCCGCGCGCCTTCGCCCCGACCTCGTTTCGGCGCGTGATCGTCCGGTCGTCGCCGACGTGAACCGCATCGCTGCGCGGGTGATCGCGGAACGCGTAACCGCTGGCGCCGACGGCACAGATTTTTCCTTTGATCGTGGCATTTGGGACGACAACCCGATCGCCCAATATGGCGGTTGCCGGGACGCCCGCCTGCCGGTCCGTCCCTGCCCGATCAAAGGATATACGATCGACATCAGCCATGCCCAGCGCTGGCCGGCCTGGCTCACCAGCTTTGCCGCGGCGGCATCGACCGATGCAGAGCGTCGGCACCTTGCGGCACTTCGGCTTTCGCTTGCGAAACGCATCGCGAACGACATTCGTTACCGCGACGACCGACCGTTGCTGACGAACTTCCTCGACGGCCGCGACGGGTGGTTTATTACAACGGGCAGCGAAGGCGGTCATGGTGCCCACCCGCCTTCGTCACTGACCGGCTGGGCGATGCGCTATGGCGCGCTTGCCGAGCTGGCCGATCTCGACCCGCGCATTGCCAAAGCGCAGCAGAACTTCTGCCGGACGATTACCAGCAGCGACCCTCGCGATGTGCGATTCCGCATGCCGAACTATGGCGAGCCGGAGGCGAATCCGGCGAACGGCATCCGCCCCATGCGCGACGAATATGGTGCGGGTAGCCCCTATGCCCACATCTGCCGCATGGTCGAAATCGCGGACGGGCGCTGACCCGTCAACGGTCGTCGATGGAACCCGGACGCCAGAGCGCGAAGGCGATCAGCGGGATGTACAGGGCGTAAGCCGTCGCGCAGACGAGCGACAGGTCGCGCACGAAAGGAAGCACGCCGCGGCCGCTTGCGGCGCCCTGATAGGCCAGCTGCAGCGTCAGGAGGCCGCCGACAAATGCAACATCGAACAGCAGTTTCAAGCCAGGTCGGTGCGTGACGATCAGGATCTGGCTGAGTGCGGCGACGGGAAGCATCAGCGCGACCCAAGGCGCGCACAGCGCCGCCATCTGTCCGGCAATCTGCCACTTGGTGCCGAAAATCAGTACGAACAGCCATTCGCCAAGGAACCACAACAGCACACCGGCCGTCGCGCCCCCGGCGAGTCCCAGAACGCTTGCGCGCGCAGCGAACCGGCGGCCCGCGTCGCGGTCCTGCCGGTAGCGCGTTCCGAAATGACCGACAAATGTGTCGCCGACCGCGCGCTGGACGATCGCCACCGGTCCCATCAGCATCGTCAGCATAAGGCTGAACTGTCCACCGGCTCCGGCGCCGAAAAGCGCGGTTACCATCAGCACCGGCATCCCGACCGCGATCGCACTCAGCAGGGTCGACGGCGTGCGCTGAATCGGGAAGTGGCGGTATTGGCGCACCGTCGCCGTCCATTCGCGCCGCGGCATCGCCCAAATCCCTCGCCAACGGACGGCAAGCCCCCGTGCCATCGTGCGGCACGCGATCGCGCGGCCGATCAGTTCGCCCCCGGCAAGTCCGCCATATGCCGCGCCGAGCGCGCCCCCCGCAAGCTGGCCAGCGGCCCGACTCCATCCCATAGCGATGTATCCCGCCGCGAGCGGGCGAAAGTGCAAGCGTCTTGCGAGACTGGCCTGCAGCAAGCTGGACAACACCAGGCAAAAGAGCAGCGGCACGATCATCAGGAGCGCCGCAATCGGGAGCGGACCGAGCCCGAAATATCCCTTCTCGATCGCCAGCGCCGAAAGGGCAGCAGCCGGCAGCAGCGCCGCGGCCGAAATTTTCAGCCCCGCCGACAGTAATCGGTCGGCCGCGCCCTCATCGGCGGCGGCGAGGATCGCGTCGTTTAACCCAAACAGCAGCAGCGCGGCCGCGATATTGCAGTAGGCAACGACGACCCCGAATTGACCGAAAGCTTCGGCGGGGTAGAGACGGGCGAGAATGGGTGCAACGGCGATCGCGGCCAGCTGGCTGATCCCGGCGGCCGCCCCGACGCCACCGATCGAGCGAAGAACGGGCCGGTCAAGCCAGCGGCGCCAAAAGCTCCGGCCGGTCGCCTGCGGCCCCGCAGTCATCCCGCAAGCCCCCGCATTCTGTCCGACCAGATTGCGAACATGAAAATGCGCCACACCTGTTGTGCCGATCCGCGGCCTTCATCGAAAAAGCCGCGCAGATAGTCCCCCGTCCGTTTGGAATTAAAGGCCGGGACGGCCGCAACCGCGTCCAGATATCGTTCGAATGTCGCGCGATTGCTGCGAAGCCACAGGCCGTCGTCGGCGAAGAATCCGATCTTGTCGCGCCGCGTCCGGATCGCCTCGGGCAGGATGCCGCGCATCGCCTCGCGAAACACATGCTTCCGGTCGCCGCGCGGCGACACAATATGTTCGGGCGGCAGCGAAAACAGGAAATCGGCGAAATCGGGTGTCAGGAACGGCACTCGGCTTTCAACCGAAAAGGCCATCGAAGACCGATCGGCGATCCGCAACAATGTGGGAAGCGAGGTCCGCACCGTCGTGTCGATCAGGTGCGACGCCATGTCGGGGTAATTGGTGAGCATGGTGCCCGCGATTGCCGCTTCGTCGACCCTGTTGGCTGTAAGCCACTCGGAATCAAGAAACGGAGGCAGGATCGAGCGGCCAAGCGCGCGGCGATATCCCCCGATCGCGCCCGCCGGCAGCAACGCCTGCCCGAGCTGCGCCGCCATGCGCAGCCGCGTTCCCATGCTGTCGCCGCCATGCGCAATCAAACGCAGCGCCCGGTCGATCCGCCCCCGGCGTATCTGTGATGCACCGTAGGTAGCGACATAGGGCCAATAGCCGGCGAGGATCTCGTCGGCGCCCTGCCCGTCGAGCGTCACCGGCACACCCGCTTCGCGCGCCATCGCAAAGACGCGATATTGTGCATAGATGCTTGCCGACCCAAAGGGTTCGCCCTGGATTGCGATCATCCTGTCGATGTCGTTGGCAAGGTCTCCGGGTTGCGGCACGACCTTGTGCGCCTGCGCGCCGATATGAGCGTTGACGATATCGACCCATTTTTCCTCCGACTGACCAGGTTCGGCGGAAATAAAGCTGAAGGTGTTGAGCCGGACATCGGGTTCGAGATGGTGGATGGCGCAGACGATCGCCGACGAATCGAGCCCGCCCGACAACGCAGCCCCGACCGGGACGTCGCTGCGCAGGTGCAGGCGAACATTGGTCAGGAAACGTTCGCGACATTCGGCCACGGCGTCGGCGAAACCGATCGTTCGCCGCTCGGTCGTCGGGGACCAGAACCGCTTCGGTTCCGATAGCTCGCCGGTCGCGAAATCGAACCGGGCGACCGATGCCGCGGGCAGTCGGCGGATAGCGCCGATCAAAGTCGTGTCAGTCGTCGCAGAGGCACCGAACCGGACGAACTCGACCGTCTGGACCGGATCGACGTCGATCGGGACGCGCCCCGTCGAAACGATCGGCGCAATTTCCGAACAGATGATCAGGCGATCGTCGGTCAGCGCATAATGGAGCGGCTTGATCCCGAAAGCGTCGCGGCCGATCCAGGCCTGCCCCGCCTCGCGGTCGACAATAACGAAGGCGAACATGCCGACAAAGCGGCGAACCGCATCTTCGCCCCACAGGGCCCAACAGGCGAGCAGAACCTCGCTGTCCGATTCTGTGCGAAACGACCAACCCGCGGCGACGCATTCACGACGCAGTTCGACATAATTGTAGATTTCGCCGTTATAGACCATCACATAACGGTCGTCGGCGACCGCCATCGGTTGGTTGGCACGCGGGTCGGGATCGATAATCGACAGGCGGCGATGGCCAAGCCAGGCCCGGGCCTCGCGATGCTCTTCGCGCACGCCGTTCGTCAGATGGACGATCGCGGTGCCGCTGCCGTCGGGGCCGCGATGCGCGATCATGTCGAGCTGGCGAGTATAGTCTTCACGGATCGAACCGGAACGCGACAGGGCTGCAAACAAACCGCACATGGTCAGACGCCGTAGCCGTGACCAAGACGATACGCCAGCTTCCCGCCAAGCGCCTTGGCGCGTTGGGTAAAGGATTCACCGGCGGCCTTCCACCGCCCCGCTGCCGCGGCGAGCAGCGGGCGGTCCAGTCGGACAGCCAGATAGTCCAGCAATATCCAATGCACCGTTTGATAGGTCAGCGTATTCGGATTGGCGCGCGCCATCGACGCGTGCGATGACCTGAAATCATATGTCGTCCAGTCCCCGATTTCCCAGCTCGGCAGGTTCCGCTCGATCGAGGCAATCACATCATCGCGCAGCGCGGCCGCCGTCCCGGACGGATCGAGGCCGGCGGCGACAAGGTCGTCGAGACCGACGAGGGCGTAGAGGCAGCCGTTCAGCACATGGCGATATTGCGTACCCGGATATTCCTCGAGAAAGGCGCCCCCGTCGGGCAGATGGGCGAGCAGCCCTCCTTCCGCAACGCTTCGCCCAAGCCAATCGGCCGCTTTGCGCGCTGCATTCGCCATTCGCTCTTCGCCGGTCAGCGCCAAGCCGCGAACCAACACCGAAACACCCTCGCCCTGCGCAATACAGCTCAGCCACCCGGGCGACATGCCGACAAGCGGGAAATCATGCCGAAAAGCGCCCTCTTCCTGCGCTGCGAACCAGTTACAGCTGGCCAAAAACCGTTCGCTCGCCACCGTCGAGTTGTCCGCGGCCCAGCGATTCCAGTTTGCCAGCGCATAGGCCGCAATCCGCGAGGGCAGATATTGTCGTTCGATTGCACCCGGCAAGTCCCGAAGCGGCACGCCCGCCGCGTCGAACGGCTCAAAATAATCCGACGGCCGATCGAGCTGGAAACTCCAGTCGAGCGGATAGACGTCGCGCCCTTCGACCGGCGCTGCGCGAGCCGCGTCGCTGCCGCCCAGCAGGAAAAAACGAATATCTTGCGCCAGCAGGCGATATTCTTTCCTAGGCATGTTGCGCGTCCGGTTGCGTCGATCCGGTCAGTCGATCGTACAGGTTGACGAGGGTATTGCCGTCAACCGACCAGTTGTAGCCATTCAGAATAGCGTCTCGCCCACGGCGCCCCATCGCCTCCGCCTCGGTTGGATTTCGAAACATATATTCGATGGCGGCCGCGATCGCCGCCGGATCGTTCGGATCGACCGCGATACCGCATTCAAACTGTTCGATCAGGTTTCTCCAGACCGGAAAGTCCGATGCGACGAGCGGCAGACCAGCCGACATCACTTCGAAGAATTTATTCGGTTCGGAATCTATGACATTGGGTGTCGGCTGATAGAGGACGAGGCCGCAACGCGCCTGCGTGAAGATGTCGCTGATCGCCGATCGTGGAACCCAGCCCCGAAAATCCACTCTTTGCCAGCCGTCGCTGCCGCGCACGCGGGCTTCCAGGCTGCTGTCGGGAAATGACCCGCCCAGGATTAACCTGGGTTCCAGTTCATCGGGAACCCGGGCCATCGCATCGACCATCGCCACGGGCCCGTTAAAGGCCGCCAGACCGCCAAGATAAGCTGCTATATTGCGACGTTCGGTGAAGGGTGGCGCTTCGCCCGAAGAAAACTCGCCAAGGATAGGGCTGTTCCGGACCAGGGTCGCGCGCTCGGGCGCAAAGCGTGCGTGGATCGACTTCGTCGCTCCGATAATGCGGTCACAGATAAGCTGCGCCACAAATTCGAATCCGTGCACGGCAAGGCGGATCGGCGCGCGCGCCCATGATGGCAAATAGGCCTTATCTTCCAAATCCTTGGCGACATCTTCATGGACGTCATAGACGACCTTCTTGCCCAACAGCTTCAGAACGAATGCGCCCCAGATCAGTTCGACATCGTGGAAATGCACAACATCGGCCCCGCTCCGCCGCGCGGCGGCTACAGCTTGCGCGACGCCGAGCGTCATGCGGACGATCCGGCGATGATGTCGCGGGATCGGGACGATCTCGACCCCATCGACGATGCCCGCGTCGCAATCGGACTGGATCAGACTGACGCGGTATCCCGCAGCAGCCAGACTTTTGCACTCTTTGTGGAATATCCGAACGTCGAACGGCTTGTGGACGGTGGTCAAATGGACAACGTGCACCTGTCCGCGGTCGCCCACCATCACACCCCATATCCAGCACTTGCGCCTGTTTCGATCGCATCGGCACCCGGCGGCGGATAGGCGGGCAGCGCCTGTTCGCGTCGGCACACGTCGATCAGCATCCGGTCGGACCCACGGCTTTCGAGAATCGCGGCGACACCGTTCAGTGCCGCGCGTTTGTCGATGATCGCCAAAAAGGTCAGCCACACAATGCGGACGTCGAGCGCCAGCGACATATTGTCGACGTAAAAAAGACCGAGTCGACTTTTCCACGGACGGATCACGCGGTTATATTCAAGGTCGGCATGGTCTGCGCCGGCCAGGATGTCGCCTTCGTCCGAAAAGACGATCGACGCCAGATCGGTAATCCCCGGACGCACCGACAGCAGCTGCATCTCCTGGTCGGTATAAAGATCGACCCCCCAATGGCGCACTTGCGGCCGCGGCCCGACGACCGACATCGACCCTGCCAATACGTTCAGGAATTGCGACAATTCGTCGATCTTCCAGCGGCGGATGAAATGACCGACCGCGGTGATCCGGCGATCGTCGGCGCCGGTCGAATTGACCCCCGACTTCGCCGCGTTCACCACCATCGAGCGAACCTTCATCATCGTGAAGTTGCCGCCGCCGCGCGCGACGCGCGGCGCCTTGTAAAATGGCGAATGATAATCCTGCAGCCAGACCGCAAGCATCGATCCCAGCAGCAAGGGCGACGCGGCAGCCAGCACGCCTGCCGACATCCCGATGTCGAACAGCCGTTTCAGCGGATAGCCGCGGTTCGCGATCGTCGAATTCATGCAGCGAGTCCGACGACCGAGCGACAGGCGGCCGCGATGGCCGACGCATCCATGCCGTAAGCGGCCCGCAGATAGTCCTGGTCGCCGACGATGGTCGGATACAGATCATCCAACCCCACCGCGCGAAAGGCCTTTGGCGCGGTGCCATTTTCAAGGCACAGCTGTGCAACCGCGCTGGCGAGTCCGCCGACGACATTGTGCTCTTCGACGCACACGATAGCGCCTGTTTCACGCGCCGCCGCAAGCAGCGGCGCTGCATCGAGCGGCTTTAGCGTGTGGACCGACAGGATGCGGGCGTCGATTCCCTCGGCTGCCAGCGTATCGGCCACCGCCAGCGCTTCGGACAAGATTGCACCGATGGTCACGATCGTCAGCGCCTTGCCGTCGCGGACCGTCCGCACCTTGCCGAGTTGGACGTCAGCGTCGTTGATCGGCAGCCCGGCTTTTCCTTTGTCGAGCCGAAGATATTTCGGACCGGGCGCTGCCGCCATCTGCCGCGTCAGAACCCGGGTTTCCCACGGATCCGACGGTGCCACGACCATCATGTTGGGAAGCGCCCGCAGGATCGCGAGGTCTTCCGTGGCGAAATGCGACATGCCAAGCTGGCCATAGGAAAATCCGCCGCCCACCGCGACAGCGGTAACGTCGGCATCATGGTAGCAAACGTCATTCCGCAGCTGCTCCAGGCAGCGCAGCGTCGTGAAATTACCGATCGAATAGGTGTAGACCTTGTGCCCTTCGAGAGCGAGGCCCGCAGCAAGGCCGGTCATATTCTGTTCGGCCACGCCGGCATTCAAGAACTGGTCCGGGAAACGCTCGATATAGGAATTGAGCACGCCGAACCCGAGGTCGCCGGTGATCAGCATGACCGATGGATCGTTTTCGGCGAGGTCCATCAGTTCGGCAATAAACGCATCACGCATCGGCGCGGCCCTCTTCTTCGTGGCTCAACCCGAGTTCGGCCCGCGCGTCGGCATATTCGTCACCTTGCGGCGTGCGATAATGCCAGAGCACCTGCCCTTCCATGAAAGACACGCCCTTGCCCTTGGTCGTGTGGCAGATGACAACGCTCGGTATGCCGCGGCGACCCGCCGTGACGTCGAGCGCACCCAGCAATGCGTCATGATCATGCCCGTCCACTTCGGTAACGTGCCAGCCGAAAGCCCGCCATTTGTCGGCAAACGGTTCCAGCGCGAGGGTATTGGCAACCAGATCGAGCGACTGAATCTTGTTATAATCGACCGCGACGACAAGGTTGTCGAGCTTGTGATGCGCCGCAAACATGATCGCTTCCCAGTTCGAACCCTCGTCGCACTCGCCATCGGAAAGCAGGACAAAGACGCGATTGTCGCGCCCCGCGCGCTTAGCCGCCAGCGCCATGCCAGTGCCGACACTCAAGCCGTGACCGAGCGATCCCGTCGAAAATTCGACGCCGGGCACACCCTTGTGGCTAACGTGCCCCGACAGTTTCGACCCATTCTGATAGTGCGTCTTCAGCTGCTCGCGCGGAATGAAGCCGCGCTCGGCCAGCGCCGCATAGACCCCGGCTCCGGCGTGCCCTTTTGACAGAATGAAGCGATCACGCTTGGCCCAGCGCGGGTCGGCGGCGTCGAGCGCCATCACCCGCCCGTACAGAACCGCGAGGATGTCGGCGAGCGACAGAACCGAACCGACGTGCGAGCTCTTCCCGAGATGGGTCATCTGCACCGCGTGACGGCGGATCGCCAGCGCCATGTCGCGCGTGTCGATCAAATTGGTGGCCGGGGCCTCTTGCATCACGGTTCCTCAGTCGAGAATGGCAAAGCCGATGTAAGGATCGAAATCGAACCGCTCGATCCGCAACGGACGCTTGGCGTGGGTTTCGAGCATCGCCAGCGTTTCGCCGGGCCACAAGGGGTTATCGAGTTCGTCGAACGCCACGACCGCGCCCCGCGGCATGCGCGGCAGGAAATGCTCGAGCGCCACTTTCGTCGGTTCGTACAGGTCGAAATCGAGGTAGAGCAGCGAGACGAGCAGGTGCGGGTTTTCCTCGACGAAGGCGGGGATCGTCTTGGTCGCGTCACCGCGTACCAGCTGCACCTTGTCGACATGGCCGATGAAGCGGGTGCTGTCGTAAATTTCGACGAGCTGGGTCAGTTCGTCGAACACGTCGGCGGCGAGATCGCCTTCTTTGACATGCTGCGAGGTCGCCGACCGGTCCTGTTCCGAAATACCGGGAAAACCCTCGAAGGTGTCGAAACCATAGATCCGGCGCATCAGGTTTACCGGCTCGAGGATTGCCGAGAATTTCGCCCAGCTCATCGTCCCAAAACCGTGATTTACGCCGCATTCGATGATCGAGCCCTTCACCGGCTGGATCAGCTTGAAAATCTCATACAGCGCCAGGAACCGTGTCAGATTCTGACGCCGCACATATTTGGGAAAATTCTCCACCTTGGTTTCCCAAGTCGATGGGTTGGCCTCGAACAGCGCGCGGTTGCGCGAAGCTTCGACCTGTTCGGCATTGGTGCGAAGACCGCCCGATACGGCAATGGGCTCGTTGCTCATCTTGTCATTATCCTTGGATTGGTCACGCTCATTGCGCGTAAAAGGCGCGGACCTGTTCGATGACGTAATCGACGTCATCGTCGGCCAGCATGTGGTGCATCGGCAGCATCATGTAACGCTTCGACATCGCTTCGGCATAGGGCGCATGACTGCGCAGGCCGAGATCGTCGAACTGGTGCAGCATCCAGCCGCCCCATTGAATGATCGTGCCGACGTTCCTGGCGGCAAGATACTCGCGGAGCGCGTCACGGTCGTCCGCCTGGATTTCGTAATTCTGGAAAATGTCGAACCGTAAATTATCGCTGTCGGGCGCTGGCGGCAGGAGCAGTCCGGCGATGTCGCCCAACCCTTCCTGATAGCGACCGGCGATGGCGCGTCGCCGCGCGATCGCGTCGTCGTAATGCGCCAGCTTCAGGCGGAGCACCGCCGCCTGGATATTGTCGAGGCGACCATTGTGACCGAATTTGCGAACCTTGCCGTCGCTGCCGCGGCCGTGGTCGCGCATCTCGCGGATCGCGGCCGCGGCGCCTTCGTCGTTGGTCACGATCGCACCGCCGTCGCCGAAGCAGCCGAGCGTCTTGGCCGGAAAAAAGCTGTACGAGCCGGCAACGCCGAACAGGCCGGCCTTCGTACCGGCGAACGATGCGCCGAGCGCCTGGCAGCTGTCCTCGACGATCTTGAGATTATGCTCGCGTGCAATCGCGCCAAGGGCGTTCATGTCGCTGGTTCGTCCGTTGAGCTGCGTCGGCATGATCGCGCGCGTCTTTTCGCTGATCATGGTCGCGGCGCTGGCCGGGTCCATCATGCTGTCGGGCAAGCAGTCGCAAATGACCGGGATCGCGCCGACATGATGGACGGCCGCAGCGGTGGCGACGAACGTATGCGACGACACGATGACTTCATCGCCTGCGCCGATGCCCGACGCCTTGAGCGACAGCGTCAGCGCGACAGTACCGTCGGCGACCCCGATGACCTGTTTGGCGCCCAGGAAATCTGCCAGTTCTTCTTCGAACTGAATCAGGTCTTTCTGCATGATATAGGCGCCGCGGGCCATAACCTCACGCAAGGTTTCGACATATTCGTCGCCGCGCTCGCCAAACAGGGCGGGATAGTTGAAAAAGGGAACATTGCGCTGGCTGGTCATTCTGGTTTGCCTTCTCGCGTTGGGGGAGTGTCGTGGGAGGGGCTGGTGATCGCGTAAAAGCCAAGCGCCCGCAGTCCGAAGCGCGGGCACTTATCACCGCTTCCGGCAAAGCGGAACCCGGCTTTACGAATGACCGCAACCGATGCGTCATTCGTGTCTTCGGTCAGATACCAATATCCGCGGTCACGGCCGAACCGGTCGACGATTTCATCGATTGCCCGCACCGCCAGACCCTGCCCCCGATAGGACACGCCGGTTTCGGTTGCGCCGATCTGAAGGTCTCGCGCCGCCATGAAGGGAAAACGCGCAAAGCCCGGCATCACCATCGAACTATGCGCGATAGCGCCGTCCGTCGCGGCCAGCATGACCATCGCATAGTCGCGATTGGCGAACAGGCCGAGGGCGTGCATGGCGCTATAGCTCAATATGCGCGGATCCCGGCGGCCAGTCGGGAACGGCGCATCCAAAGAGGGGCGCCAAAAGCGGACCGAATAGGCGGGCGCGGCTGTGCGCGCAGCGGCCAGGCGCGCATCGCCCTGCCAATCGCGGCCGTCCAGATGGTAGAATTGCACCGCACCCATTGCCGATCACGCCATCCAATGGCGCGCGACGGCATCATGCGCCGCGGCATTTTCGGCGTCGATGACGCGGAGCGCCGATTCGAACGGACCGACCGGCGTCGCCGCCCACAGCCACGGCTGGATACGCAAGCGATCGGCGCCCGATTCCATGGCCGCAAGCAGATCATTCGGATTGCCGCTGTCGTCGAGATCCGCCACAGCGGTCGCGGCGTCAACGACGCCGACGGACAGACCGAGTGCTGGTGACAGGATCGTCGCATCGGCGGCGTCGGTCACTGCAACATCGATGCCGGCGCGCAGCCGCTGCTTCACCGAAGCCGAAAGCGGGTTGAAGCTGGCGGCGGCGAGATCGAACAGCAGGGTGACGGCAGCCCCCTCCCGCATCGCAATAGCCAACAGGTCATCGACGCCTTCGAAGCCCGACGTGACATCCAACAGCAACTGCGATGCCTGCCAGCGTTGCGATGCCGCATGCCGCACCAGATCGCGAAATTTTGCGTGCGAGAGAACCGAACTGTCGACGGCTTTCGGCAACTTTTCAAAGCGGCCGAGGCGATGCCACGGCCCCTCGTCCTGCTTTGAGCGGGTTTCGACATAATCGGCGATCGCATCGACGATTTTGGTTCCGGCATCCCCCGCGCCGAAATTCTCCTCGACCAGCGCCGTCACGTCCGCAGGCGGAGCGACCGCCGACAGCGCCGCCGCGAGCCGCTCGGGCGAGCGTCCGGTCATCACCGCCAGTCCCGCTTCGACGGCCTCGATCCAGGCGCTGCTTTCGAGTGGGACCACGGCAGGCTTGCCGGCGAAAAAGGCTTCGCGGCCGACGCCACCCGAATCGGTGATGACCAGTCCGCTCTGACGTAACATCGACTGGAAATCGAAATAGCCAAGCGGGTCGATCAAGCGAAGGTTTGCGGTCGGCCGCCATCCCCAAGCTTCAAGCCGGTGATGCAGTCGCGGATGCGCCGGAAGCAGCACCGGCATCGGGGCGCGATCAAGCGCGCCGAGCAATCCGAGGCAGGTGTCGCGGTCGTCGGTGTTTTCGGCGCGATGGATGGTGCAGATGCCATATTCATTGGCGGCCAACCCAAAGTCCGCAGGCTGGGCGGCGGCACGATCTTGCAGCATCGCTCCCGAAAGCTTGAATATATCGTACATCGGATCGCCGACGAACCGCAGTCGTTCCGGTCCGAAGCCCTCGCGCGCCAGATAGCGCATCGCCTTGCGCGAACTGACAAGGCAGAGGTCCGACAGGTGATCGGTGACGATGCGGTTGGTTTCTTCCGGCATCGCCATCCGTCGATACAGGCGTTCGCCGCCTTCGACATGCAGCGCCGGAATGCCGAGGTGGCCGGCAACGAGCGCGCCGGCAACGGTCGAATTGGTATCGCCATAAACGAGCAGGGCATCGGGCTTTTCGGCCTCGAACACTTCGCGGAGCGGCGACATCATGCGGCCGATCTGATCGACAATATGCCCTGACCCCATGCCAAGATTATATTGCGGTGCCTCAATTTCGAGCTCGGTGAAAAAGATGTCGCTGAGCATTTCGTCATAATGCTGGCCGGTATTCACCACGACGCTGGTGAATGGCGCACTGTCGCCAAGCTGACGCAGGCTGCGCGCGGTAACCCCCAGCTTGATGAACTGCGGCCGATTGCCGACGATCGTCAGAATTTTCATCGGCTCAGCCCCGAACCGCTTCGGCGAGCGCGGCGACCACTTTGACCTGGTCGGCTTCGCTCAGATAGGGATGCATCGGAAGGCTCAGCACCTCGGCGGCCGCCGTTTCGCTATGCGGCACCGCCATCGCCAGCCGCGCCGTTTCGATGAAGGCTTCCTGCTGATGCAGCGCGCGCGGATAATGGATGGTCGTCGGCACCCCGGCGTCCTTCATTCGGGTGGCCACCGTCGCCCGGTCCTGCACCCGCACCGTATATTGGGCCCAAACGCTGGTGCAATCGGGTTCGACATCCGGGGTGACGACCGCGTTGGCCAGTCCGGTATCGGCGATCAGGCGATGATAACGCTGCGCGGCGATTTCGCGAAGCGCCACTTCCTCGTCAAAGACTTCGAGCTTGGCGAGCAGAATTGCGGCCTGCAGCGTGTCGAGCCGCGCATTCACGCCCACCCGCACATGATGATAACGCTCGGCCTGCCCATGCGCGCGAATGCTCTTGAGCAGCGCTGCCAGGTCATCGTCGTCGGTGAAGCACGCGCCGCCGTCGCCATAGCACCCGAGCGGCTTGCTGGGAAAAAAGCTGGTCGTGGCGATGGCGCCCAGGGAGCAGGCGCGCCGCCCGCGATAGGTCGCGCCAAAGCTCTGTGCGGCATCCTCGATCACCGCGATATTTTGTCCGGCGGCAATATCCGCCAGCGCATCATAGTCGGCGCATTGTCCGAACAGGTCGACCGCGATAATCGCGCGCGTGCGGTCGGTCACGGCGGCGCGGACCGCCGCAGGATCGACATTAAAGCTTTTCGGGTCGACATCGACCAGCACGGGCGTCGCGCCGAGCAATGCTATCACTTCGGCCGCAGCGACGTAGCTGAACGCCGGCGTGATCACCTCATGCCCCGGCCCGATACCAAGCGCCATCAACGCCAGTTGCAGCGCGTCGGTGCCGTTGGCGACCCCGATGCAGTGCCGGGTTCCGGCGCGGCGAGCGAGTTCGGTTTCGAGTTCGGCCACTTCGGGACCCAGGATATATTGCCCATGCGCCAGAACCGCCGCCATCCTGGCGTCGATCGAGGCGCGGATACGCGCCTGTTGCGCGCCAAGGTCGATAAACTGCATCGTTCGTAACTCCCGGCGTTGCTTACGCCTTAGTGACCTTGTCGTGCGGCTCGAGATAGCGACCGCGGGTATCGACGATCAGCGCGGCATGATCGAGGATCATGTCATAATCGAAACCGTCGTGATCGGTTGCCAGCAGCACGCAATCGTAACCGGCAATCGCCTCGGGCGTTAACGCGACGCTGTCGAGCGTGAAGCTGTGTTCGCGCATCTCGGGAAAGCTTGGGAAATAAGGATCGCTATAGTCGATGTGGGCGCCGAGCGCCTCGATCCGCTCCATCAGAAGGACCGAGGGCGATTCCCGCATGTCGTCGACGTTCTTTTTATACGCGATGCCGAGCACCAGAACCCGGCTGCCGTTCAAAGATTTTTGTTGGCGATTCAGCGCCAGCGATACCTTGCCAACGACATAATCCGGCATGCCATTGTTCACTTCGCCCGCGAGTTCGATAAAGCGGGTGTGGACGCCGACTTCATGCGCTTTCCACGTCAGGTAAAATGGGTCGATCGGGATACAATGCCCACCCAGGCCCGGCCCCGGATAATAGGGTACAAAGCCGAACGGCTTGGTCGCAGCAGCACGAATGACCTCATGAATGTCAATATCAAGCTTATCGGCAACGATCTTCATCTCGTTGACCAGCCCGATGTTCACCGCCCGATGAATATTCTCGAGCAGCTTGGTCAGTTCGGCCACTTTCGTCGAACTGACGGGCACGACCTTGTCGATCACATGGCCGTAAAGCGCCAGACCGACGTCGAGGCAGGCGGGCGTATGTCCGCCGCAAACTTTGGGAATGGTACGCGTCGTGAAACTCGCATTGCCCGGATCTTCGCGTTCGGGCGAATAGACGAGAAAGAAATCCTCGCCGACCTTGCGACCGGTCTTTTCCACGCGCGGCAGCAGCTCCTCTTCGGTCGTGCCGGGATAGGTCGTGCTTTCAAGCGACAAAACCTGTCCCGGACGCAAATAAGGCGCCAGCGCGTCGGTCGTATCGGTCACGAAGCTCAGGTCGGGTTCACGGTGGCGGCCGAGCGGCGTCGGCACGCAAATGATCAGCGCATCGCATTCGCTGGCGCGCTCGAAATCGGTCGTGGCCTCGAATCCCGAAGCTTTGGCTTTGGCCACATCGTCATGGGCGATATGCTCGATATAGCTCTGCCCCAGATTGAGTCGCTCGGTCTTCCGGCTGTCGATGTCGAGGCCGATGACGCGATAGCCGACTTCGGCAAAACGCAGGACAAGGGGCAAGCCCACATACCCCAGACCGGCGACACCGATGACCGCGCTCTTGTCTTGCAGCTTGTTGATAAGGGCCTGTTTCACTTCGAACTCCATGAAGATATCGGGTTGCTTGCATCCCGTTCGGGATCGCGAAAGCCGCGGCTCAATCGCCTGTCGGCTCGCGCATCAATCGATCACCCCGCAGGACGTAGCGGGATCCATCATTCGGGCACTGCATTTCGGCCTCGCCCGACAAGGGCAGGTCGAGCCGCTCGCCATAAGCGCTCATCCACCCGACCTGCCGCGCGGGAACTCCGACGACCAACGCAAAATCGGGCACGTCCTGCGTCACCACGGCGCCGGCGCCGACGAAGCTGTATTCACCCAGTGTCGCGCCGCACACAATCGTGCAATTCGCACCAAGTGACGCGCCGCGCCGCACGCGCGTCAAGCGATACTCGGTCTTGCGCTCGACATGCGCCCGCGGGTTGACGACATTGGTGAAAACGGCGCTGGGACCGCAGAAAACATCGTCTTCGAGGATGACATCGTCATAAATCGACACGTTGTTCTGGACCTTTACGCCATCACCGATCCGCGCCCGGTTGCCCACAAACACATTCTGGCCCAGGCTGCACCGATTGCCGATCACCGCCCCGCCACAGATATGAACGAAGTGCCAGACGCGCGTTTCGGCGCCAATGACGGCGCCTGCATCGACGATCGCGGAAGGGTGGACAAAGGCTGTCACGGCTTCAGAGCTTTTGCGCCAGCGGATGATAGTCCCCGGCCAGCGGCGACAGCGTCATGGTGCGGATATCATTGGCCAGGCGGACGCTCGGTTCCGCGACGTCGAGACCGAAACCGCGACCGCCGAGCACCGCTTCATAGCTGCGCGTGTGAAGGTCGGTAAAACCCTCAGAAAACTCAAACTCGTCGCCATCGAACTGGATCGACCGGTAGGTGCGCTTGTTCGCCGCCCGCGCCGCGTCGGGCAGGTAGGCCTCGTTCACCGACAGGAACCAGCGCACATCGGCGTTGCGAAAGCTGAGCACCCCGGCGGCCGCATCGTCGCGGCTGGCGTGAACCCGGCTGTCCTGCACGTCGCCAAACAGGAACGTCAGCATATCGAAAAAATGAATGCCGATATTGGTCGCGATGCCGCCCGAACGGCGCAGTTCGCCCTTCCAGGACGCGAAATACCACGACCCGCGCGAGGTAAGATAGGTCAGGTCGACCGCGAAACGTTTGCCTGGATTGGCGGCGAGTTCGTCGGCGATCTTTTGCTTGAGCGCGATGACACTGTCGTGAAGCCGAAGCTGCAGGATCGTGTAGATCTTCTTGCCCGTTTCGCGCTCGACGATCCGCAAGGTGTCGAGTTCTGCGGCATCAAGAACCAACGGTTTTTCGCAGATCGCATCGGCGCCGTGGCGCAGCGCGGTCCGCATGTGCGGGGCGTGCAGATCGTTCGGCGAACAGATGCTGATATAGTCGAGCCGCCGCCCGGCCACCGCTTCATTGTCGAGAAAACTCTCGAACTTTTCGGACACGGTGAAAAAGGCGGCGTCGGGGAAATAGCTGTCCATGATGCCAACACTGTCGTTTACATCATAAGCCACCACGAGTTGGTTACCCGTGTCACGGATAGCCTGAAGATGCCGGGGAGCAATATATCCCGCAGCCCCAATGAGCGCAAAACGTTGCATATTCTGGAAATTCCTTGTGGGATCGCGGCGGAACTACACGCGTCTGCCGCCGGTGTAAAGCAGTGGTTAATTCCTTGTTTTATTGTTCGAAATGCCTATTTCTCCGGTCTGTCGTTCATTTTGTCGGATAAGTCGGCAACGCCCGTGCGAGCAACTGGTTCGGATCGAATAAGCGCCGCAGTCGAGCGGTCAGATTTAGTTCCGCGTCCGGCGTGAAGGCCTGAAATGCAGTGGCGTTTGCCGGACCCAGACCATGTTCTGCACTAAAGCTGCCGCCCCGATCGACGACCGCTTCATAGACGCGCATCCGGATGTCCTGAACCGTGGCTTTGCTGCCCGGTGGTCCCTCGCCTGCTGGCCAGACCAGGTTGAAGTGGACCCCACCATCACCGCAATGGCCGAAATCGCAGAGCCGCAACCAGGGATAGTCCGCCGCAAACACCCGCACCATGTCGGCGCGGAACGCCGGAAACTCGCCGAGGGGAAGGCTGATGTCGAGCCCGATCACCTCGCCCTCTTTCCGCAGTGAATCACTGATCGCATGACGAAGCGCCCAGCCGACGGACGGCGGCACAACCAGGGCATCGACAATTTCAAGGTTGCCCGAGGAGGCGAGCAATTTTTCCGCGGCATCGATCATGATCGCGTCGATATCGATCGCCGATCGGTCAAGACACGACGAAACTTCGAACAGCACGGCATGTTCCGGCATCCCGCCGCGGAACGGGTTTTTGATCCCCGGATTATGCCGCAGCGCAACGTCCATCGCGGCTTTGGACATCGATTCACAGGCCGACAGAAACTCGCCGAGCAACTGGCGGAGCTGGCCGACCAGCATGGGCAGGCTGGCCAGATCGTCGAGCGCCACCAGCATCATCGCGCTTTGCTTGGGCAACTGGTCGAGCTCCAGCGCAACCGCGGTCACGATGCCCAGCGCGCCCCCGGCCCCGCTGATCAACTGGGTCCAGCCCAACCTGCTGTTATCCTTGCGGGTCAAACAAAGACTGGAAATCAGCGTCGCATCGGCGTCTGCCATGACGACCTCAAGCCCCAGGATGTGACGGCGCATATCACCGTAGCGAAGCATTCGGCTGCCACCGGTATTGGTGGCCACCATGCCGCCGATGCTCGGATCGGCGCCCAGGTCCACGCCAAGCTGCAAACCGTGCGGCTCCAATTCTTCGTTCAACTGGGACAGTCGGACGCCCGCCTCGGCTACGACCGCGGCATCGGCCAGCGAAAACCGGCGAATGGCGCGCAGCCGGTGCGTCAACAGAACAACCTGTCGTCCACTGTCATCGGGAACAGATGCGCCGACAAGCCCGCTGTTTGCACCCTGCGGGACGATGGGCAATCCCGCGTCGACACAGGTGCGGACGAGGAACCGCAGCTCTTCGACATCGTGCGGTGCAAACACCGCGAAGGGCCGTCCCGTTGGACAGCGAAGGCCGCTGGCGAAAGGTTCCCAATCCTCACGTGGAACGATCGTCGCCGGATCGACCGAACCGGCGATCCGCGAAAGCAGATCCTGATATTCGTTCATCGGCTGACTACTTTCGGCTCGGCACGGATTTCGGCGCTGGCGCGGTGACCGGTCATCGTCTCCCGTCGAGCACTACATTGTGACATTTTCGATCGCTCAGCCCGCCGGAGCTCGGACCAGATGCACGTTGCTGAGATCGATTTGAGAAGAGCCGCCCGATTGGGCCCCGCGCACCGTCAGCTGGACGCGCGCGACGGGGCATGTCGTCGGCACGGCGAAACCGAGCGACCGCGCCCCGCGGGCAGCAAAAATATCGGCCGAGGTTGTGAGCGGGGTGACGCCACGCGCGGTCACGCAGCCGACGTCCCAGATTGCGCTCGCGCCGCCGCCGCCGGCCTCGCCGCTGCCCGTATAGCGCAACGCCCAGCGCCCGGCCGGCAGCCAGACAAATTTCGTCGCGACCACGCCGCCATAGCCCGATTCCGCCCAACCATTGATGTTGACCGAGCCTGTCTTGTTGCCCGCCGATACCAGGGCCCCGTTGGTCGTATCCTCTCCAACATCCCAAGCAATCGGCGGAGCGCCTTCGACCAGCGCGAAGTCGCGGAATGTCGCAGCGGTGGCAGGCGCTTTGAGGCCGGCGCTTGCCGCAGGAACGTGGATGTAAAGACGGCGAAGCAGGTCGGTCTGGCCGCTGTTGCCGAGCCCCAGTGTCAGGCTACGGACGGCAAGCCGAAGGTCGGCGCTATCCTTCAATCCAGGCAGTTCCAGGATCAGCTGGGCGGTTCCCGACTGCGCAGAGGGCTGCGCAGCGGCATAGGCAAAAAATGCGTCGCGCCACGGCACGGAGCCATTCAGGCTTTGGCCGAGATAGGTCCGGAAATCGGGATAGCGCAATGCTTCGGCCAAAATCGGAAATACCTGTGGCGTGATCTCGGGCTTGGTTCGCAGTGCGCGGTCGATGTGGCTGATTGCCGCTTTGTGGCGTCTGGCGCGCATCGCCTGATCGGCCAACATCATCTGCCCGCCGACATGACGGCGCGACAACTGCTCGATCAACTGCGCGTATCTCGCGGCCTTCTTCGGCTCATTGGAGCCGTTGGCAATCAAGGCGAAAATATAGATCGCACCAGGATTGACCGGCGCGCGCGCCAAGCTGTTTCGTGCAATGCTGGCTGCGCGCCGCGGGCTGGCAACCTCGATCCGCGTCTTGTCGTCCGACAGGCCGACACGAACCAGGTTTAGTTGCGCGACCGGGTCGCGAAACACGGGCAGCACCACAGGACTCGCCCCGCTGCTGTCCAACCCCGAAAGCGCCTGCGAGAAAGCGACGGCGCCCGCCAGCAGCGACGCGGCACCAACCACCGCGATCTTTTTCAATCGCGCCCCATCGATTTCCAGACGCGACGATGAACGGCCAGTTTTACGCGCCATGGATCAGTCGCTTCGCCCAAGGCGTGCAGGCCGAACATCGCCCTCGCCATCGCCTTCGTTCTCGCTCCCTTCGCCGTAACGATAGGTATAGCTGTAGCCATAGTTATAGCCGTAACCGCTGCGGCTCGCCGAATATTTGGTCAGGACGAGACCGAACACGCGGGCCTTGGACGTCCGCAGGCGCCCGATCGCGTCGGAAATCGCACGGATGGCGCCCCGCTCTGCTTCGGCGATAAAGACCACGCCCTCGACGTTGCGAGCGATCAAAGTCGTATCGGCCAGACCCAGGATCGGGGGGGCGTCGATCACGACGTGGTCGAACCGCTTGAGCAATTCCTCGACCAGCATCGCCATGCGCCCGCCGCTGAGCAGGTCCGGCGCGCTCGGCGGGATCGGTCCCGACGGCAGCACGCTCAGGTTGCCGAAATCGAGCGGATGGATCATCGCATCGAGATTGTCGTCGCCGGCCAGATAATTGCTGAGCCCGTCCGTGCCTCGTTTGCCAATGCGCTTGTCGATCGTGGGGATACGCATGTCGGCATCGACGACGACCACCTTCTTGCCCGCTCGCGTCAGGCCAGCGGCCAGGGCAAGCGCCGAGGTCGATTTGCCTTCGGCCTGTCCGGTACTGGTCAACATGAACAGGCGCGGGACACCGTGATCGGTCGAGAACGCCAGGTTGGACAGCACCGTGATATAGGCTTCGGACACGAACGATTTCGGATCCGCCACATCTTCGAGCGGTTCTTCGGCCGATGTTTCGGGAATGACCCCCAGCAACGGCACGCCCAACTTTTGCTCGACGACTGCGGGGTCACGAATGCCCTGATCGATATTCTCGAGCACCAGGACGAGTATCCCGGCAACGCCCAGGCCGGCGATCGTCGCCAGGATGAGGTTGATCAGAAGGTTCGGTGACGAAGGCGCCCCGGGGGGAACCGCGGTATCGACGATCGACACGTTGTTCGCTCCGACGCCCGCAATGCCGATCTCTTTGTAACGCTGCAACAGCGCCTCATAAAGCTGGCGGTTGGTATCGACTTCACGCTTCAGGATGCCGTACTGAATCCCGTTGCGTTCCTCGGTCGTCAGTTTGTCGATCAAGGTGTCGACTTTCGAACGCAGCTCGCTTTCGCGCTGGCGTGCGGCTTCGAATTCACCCGTGGTCGCGCTGCTTACCCGGTTTTGTTCGACACTGATGGCCCGTTCGATCGAGTCAATCTGCTCTTGAATTGCCTGGGCGGGCGGATAGTCGCGTTCGAAGGTCACCAGTAGCGCCGCCAGTTCGCCGTTCAATTGCGCGCGCCGTTCGCGCAACCGTCCGATGGCGGCGTTGGCGACCGATTGCATGTTGTCGCGGCGCTTGGCGAGCGCCGACATATTGGATTGAGCCTTGATGCGATCGACGGTTGCGGCCGCAAGTTGCTGGTTCAGCGCCTCAAGATCGGCGCCGGTCAGCGTCTGGATTGTCTGATTGTTGCCACCCTCGCCCTGTGCTTCTTTGACCGAGATAATGTTCCGGCTGACGGCATAGTTGACGAGTTGCTGTTCCGATTGATCAAGACGCTGGCGAAGGTCTTCCAATCGCTTTTCGAGAAAGGCCCGCGCTTCGGCGGTCGACGCAAATCGGCGGTCGAGACTGTTCTGGATAAATTCGCTCGCCCAGGTATTGGCGATCTTGGCCGACCACACCGGATCGGGGTTCGAATATCCGATCGTGACCAGCGCCGAACCGCGGAGCGGTTGCACGTCGACATTGCCCTGCACCAGCGCGACCGCGCGTTGTTCGCGGTTTTTCGCTTCGGCGGGTGAGAGGCCGACCTGCGCGCCCGTCGCCCCGTCGCCGCCGACATCAATCCCGTGGAGCGCGAAAAACTCGTTCGACCGGGCCAGGCCCAGCTTGCGAACGACACGTTCGGCCAGGGTGCGCGAGCGGAGCAATTCATACTGCGTTGAGTAAAATTCCTGCGCCTGCCCCGCTCGTTCGCTTTCCAGCCCTTCGACGTTCGTGACGCGCGCCTGCTCGCGCGAGATTTCGATCTTTGTTACCGCGGTGTAGATCGGCGTCGCCATGCCGGTCGCGATCGCACCGGCAAGCAGGCTGAGTCCCACAGCGCCGATGACGACGATCCGCCGCCGCCACAGGATATTCCAGTACTGCAGCAAAATCGGCACCCGGTGCCCATTGCTTTCCGCGTCCGGTTTATCCGGATTCAGCCCCTGCTCGAAGCCATTCTGAACGCTAGCACTTGCCATTAAAAAATCCGATCACCTCTGCAGGAGGGCAACAATGGGCGCGGTCACGAGTGCGCCGGCCTGAACGATGCTCTGGAACAAGCGGCGTCCCTGGGACTCGCCGACGACGACGACGTCATCCGCAAACAAAGGCGGATCGTCATACGCACCGCGGCGGATCGCGCCGAGGTTGTACAGCGCCACCATCTGCTGGCCATCGACAGTGCGAAAGACGACCACATCGTCCAGCTTTGCATATTCGGTCACGCCCTTTGCCCGGGCGACGAGGCGCATCAGGGTCAGGTCGGACACCGCCGGATAGGGTCCGGGTTCGCGCACGCTGCCGTCGACGGTGACCGTCCGGCTGGTGATTTCCATCACGTTGATGCTCACCTGCGGGTTCCGCACATGCGCCTGCTTCAACTTTGCGGCCACTTCGCCTTCAAGCTGCGCAAGCGTCAGGTTGTTGGCTTCGACCCGTCCGGCGAGCGGCAGGGCGAGCTGGCCTGTACCATCGGTCTCGAATTCGCGTGCCTTCAGCTCCTCGATCCCGAACACGTCGACGAGAAGCCGGTCGCGGGGGCCGACGCGATAGGTGCGATCAGCGGTTTCGGCCGCACTGCCGTCGGGCGCGCGCAAGCTGCTTTCGCTGACGACGGAAATTCCGGGGCTGCCGCCAAGGGCTTTTTGGCCGGCGCAGGCACTGAGTGCCATCAAGAGTGCCGCGGCTAATATTGTTCGGCGCATGAAAACTCCTCGCGACCCCGCCGCGTTGAATGAGACGGACGGTCGCAATTATCAGGTGTTATAATAACTGGCTAGAACTTGTGGCGACATCGCCCGTCCGATCCGCAGCGGGGCGATGCAGCGATCTGATGATCCACAGAACGCAGATCGCGACCAGCAACTGAAACGACGGGACGCGCAACGGATAATCCACGATGCTGGCCACAGCACAAAGCAGGACGATCCACAACCCCGTCGCCCCGGCCCGCCAGCGAAAGCTGCGGCGTGCCGTCTCGTCCGCGCGCCAGATCGACACGGCCGCCCGGGCCCAGGCCAGCGCGGCCACGATAATCAGGATTGCGCCGAAAATGCCATGCTCGATCAGAAGTTCGACAAAATCATTGTGGGCGTGGTTGTAATAGCTGGGGTTCAGCAACGCTTCCGGTTCGACAATCTTGAATAGCGGGACGAAAGATCCCGCGCCGGATCCGAACGGGAAATAGTCGGTGACCATGCGCCACAGCGTCGGGAGCAAAGCCACGCGATCGATCTCTTGAGTCGACATCGACACCAACCGGTCGAACGACGTCGCACGTCCGGCCAGCAGGGACAGGCCAAGCAGCCCAACGACCATCGCGGTCCAGATGATCCGGACGTCGATTTGCAGCACCCGGACGTCGCGGCGGGTTCGCGCGTAATCGGGGGCGTGATACAGGCAAAGCGCGGCAACGAAGCCAATCGCGCCGAGCACCAGACCGGCCCGGCTGCCTGTCAGTGCGATCAACGGAAAAAGCAGCGCCAGCGCCACGCCGGCGGTGATCTGATAACCGACAAAGGATCGGGCACGACCGCGCCAATGCGACATCCACAATGCGATGAGCGGCATCGCACATGCCAGCAATAGCGCATGATGATTGCGATTGGCCATGAGCCCAACCGCCGAATCACGATTGGTGATGCGATAGAAATAGGTCGCACTTTGGCCGTTTCCGACCAGTTGGAAGATGCCAAAAACCGCGGCAATGGTGATGATGATCAGCAGGAAGGTGACGAGCGGTCGCCCGGCAGCCTCACCCGACGCAGCGAGACACACCAGTGCCGCCGCCGGCACCAGCAGCGAAAATAAAGCGTTCCAGCTGCCAAAGGGGTTAAGCGACCATGACCGCGCGATGGCACCAACGCCGGTGGCTGCATCGACCTGTTCGACAATGTCGTGGCCCGGCAATAGTGTCCAGATGCCATGCGGCAGCGGGACGATCTGGATCAAAACGACAAGCGCCGCGACCGCGACCGCCAACAGCGGACGACGCACCTCGGCAATCTGTTGCCAGTGCAATGCCAGCACCGCCACCAGAACCGTGGCCGACAGGCCGCGCAGCAGAGGAAGCGACGCCACATCGTGCCGCGCCGAACCGCCGGTCAGAAAGACAAAAGCGACAAAGAGGGGCAGCAACCATTCGGGCCGAAGCCACCGCAGCGGGGACGAATTGGCGTTGCGACTGGTGGTCATTGTTGACGATAGTCCGGCAAGGAGGGAGATGGAGCGCCTCTGGCCTAGCCAGGACTGCTGGATACAGGAGCGGGTTGGGGGCGGCTGAAACCGGTGCCGCGGTTAGGGATGATCGGTGGCAAAGTCAACGGACGAAAGGGGCATTGACAGGTCTTCCGCCGCCTCAACTAGCCAGAGATTGTGCCGTTTCTTCGCCATTGGGGTTATATTCGGGAACGAGCTGCGCCATGATCGCTTTGGCCCCCGACGCATCGCCGTGATCGAGCAGCTTTTCCAGCTTTGCGAGGTGTTTCTGGAGATCGTTCCATGGGAGAAAGCTCTCTTCGGCCATGATGATGCGCTCGTGCTTCGTCGGGCGTGGGTTGTTCCCGAGCAGCAATTCCTCGTACAGCTTTTCGCCGGGACGCATGCCGACTTCGCGCAACTCGATGTCGCCGTCCGGGTGCTCGGCCGTCCGCTCGGTCAGCCCGCTCAGTCGAATCATGGTGACCGCCAGGTCATATATACGCACCGGCTGCCCCATTTCGAGCATGAACACTTCGCCGCCCCTGGCCATCGATCCCGCCTGGATAACCAACTGGGCAGCTTCCGGGATGGTCATGAAGTAACGGGTGATCCGCCGGTCGGTGACGGTCACCGGGCCGCCCATCGCAATCTGCTGCTTGAACAGCGGCACGACCGACCCACTCGAACCCAGCACATTGCCAAACCGGACCATCGACAGGTTGCAGGGCCCATTTTCGGCGGCCCGGGCCTGGAGGACCAGCTCGCAGATGCGCTTGGAAGCGCCCATGACGTTGGTCGGACGCACCGCTTTGTCGGTACTGATCAGAATGAAATGAGCGACCCCGACCTGCTCCGCCGCCATGACGGTGTGCAGCGTCCCCATGACGTTGTTCCGCAGCCCGGCAACGGGATTGGCCTCGACCAGCGGAACATGCTTGTAAGCCCCCGCGTGAAACATTGTTTCAGGGCGATAGCGCGACAGGACGCGCGCGATGGACGAGCGATCCGCCACGTCGCACAGCTCGGCGATGATCTCCGTCCCGCAGCCGACTTTGGCTGATATCTCGGTCAACTCGCGGTCAATCTGATACAGCGCAAACTCCGATTGTTCGACCAGCACCAGCCGCCGCGGCCGCGAGCCGATAATCTGCCGACACAGTTCGCTGCCGATCGATCCCCCCGCGCCGGTCACCAGCACGGTTTTTCCGGCAACGTTCCGGCTCATCAGCAACTCGTTCGGCGGCACCGCGTCGCGGCCCAACAGTTCTTCGATCTGCAATTCGCGCAAATCGCTGATTGCGACGCGGCCGTCGATAATATGACCCACGCTCGGCAATGTGCGCACGGCGACATTCTGGGTCGACAGAAACTCAACGATCTGGCGCCGCCGCACCCGCCCCGCGCTGGGGATCGCGAGCAGGATTTCCTTGATTCCGTAGTCCGCGACCAGATTCTGATGCTTGCTGGCGGCAAAAACCGGAATCCCGTCCAGCAGTTGCTCGTCGAGCCGTTCGTCATCGTCGATAAATGCGACAACCTTGAGCTGTGATTCGTGGCGCAACGCCATCGCCAGCTGTTGTCCGGCACGCCCCGCGCCATAAATCGCGACGCGGCGATATCCCTCGATCGAGGTACGGCCGCCCGACAGGATATCGACGAGAGCAAAGCGTATGAGCAGACGGCTGAGGCACAGCAGCGAGAGAAAAATGACCGGGAACAACAGCCCCATCGTCCGCGGAATGCCCGGTGTCGAGATGATCATGAACAGCAGCACCATCGGGACAGTGAGGATTGCCATCGACACCCCCAACCCCATCATGGTGCGCCCGCCCGCGAACCGGAGCAACGTCATGTAGGTCTTGCGCGGCCAGGCGATCAGGAACCAGATCGAGGCGCCGGTAACCGTCAGTGTCAAAAAGGGTTTCCAGCCCCAGAACACATCGCCCGTTCGCAGAAAGAGCGCCGCCCAGACCGCGACCGCGCACAGCACCGCATCCATGCCGATCGCCATCCACCGGCGACGCGCCCGTGGCATCCGCGCGAATCTCAGCAATAGCCGGGAAAGGGCGTCGTCGAGTTTGCCAAAGCGATCCTGAATGACATTGGTCAGGCCGGAAAAGATCATGCAATAACCTTCGTCGCATTTCTGTTCGGCACTATATCATGCTCTTGATGCGATTGTTTTACTAAGAATAATCGATCGACGCCCTTACCCATAGCTTGTTTCGCTCACAAGCCCAAGGACGCATATCTACCGGCTCGGCAGTTCAGCTGTGCAAAACCAGAGCTGGTCGCCCTCCAGACCGACCGCCGTCAGGCGGTCGCTGGCATAAGCGCCGGTGTCGATACCAAGACGGTTTGCGCGCCGATCGGGTTCCGAAGTAATTGTGTGACCGTGCACGACGTAAAGTCCGTGATCGCGACCATCCTCCAGAAACGGCTGCCGTATCCAGCGCAGATCGGACAGTTTCTGATCGTCCACTGCCACGCCCGGACGAATGCCGGCGTGGACAAAAAGATAGTCGTCGATCCGGACCCACGGCTCGCCGCCCTGCAGGAATGCCACATGCTCCGGCGGGACCAACGTCGGCAGCACCGCCGCAAGTTCGGGATAATCCATTGCGCGCAGCGACGACTTCGGCAAGCCATAGCTCAGGATCGTTTCCTCACCGCCATAACGGCAAAAGAACCGGAGCGCCTCCAGATCACCGGACAGCGCGAGCAGGAACGCTTCTTCGTGGTTTCCGGTGATCCAGTGGAATGCGTCCCAACGCCCTTCTTGCTGGCGTGCGCGTTCGACCACCGCTGCGGAGTCGGGGCCGCGATCGACCAGGTCGCCGAGCAGGATGAGCGTCACCCGCGCCGGACCGCGCGCCGCATTATCTTCGGCGATCCGCTCCAGCAGCAGCGCAAACAGGTCGTCGCGGCCATGGATGTCACCGATGGCATAGACGCGCTGCCCCGCAGCAATGGAAAAACTACGGCTCGCTGGGTTCGCGGACTTGGGTCGGCGTTTCCAGAACATTCAGACAACCATTCTCAAGAACAAGGGGGCGGAGGCGGGCAAATGCTGCGCCGGCCGCTCGGTTTCGCCGCTCCTAGTCTTGCGGCGGCGGATTGACAATATCGCCGAAAGCCGACGCGCCGTGACCGGCTCGATCCGTGCGGCCCGTCGGGGGATATCGCTTTCGATCCCGGCAGGATAACCTGCGGTCAATCTATTCGCGATATACATCTGAATAACCACAATTCGGAACTCAGACGAGACGGAAAATCCCCGATGAAAGCAATGCTGGTTTTCGGCACCCGGCCGGAGGCAATCAAGATGTTCCCGGTCGTCCACGCCCTTTATGACGAAAAGGGCGTCGATGTCCGCGTCTGCGTGACGGCGCAGCATCGCGAAATGCTCGACCAGGTCCTCGAAATCGCGCGCATCGTGCCCGACATCGATCTTGACGTCATGCAGGCCAATCAGTCGCTGGACGGGCTTCTGGCGCGGCTTGTCGTTGGGCTTGGCGAAACCTTCGACGTCGAGAAGCCTGATCGCATCCTCGTCCACGGCGATACGCTCACCACAATGGCGGCCACCATCGCCGCCTATTTCCGCAAGATTCCCGTTGGCCATGTCGAAGCCGGCCTGCGCAGCGGCAATATCTATCACCCCTGGCCCGAAGAAGTGAATCGCAAGGTCGCCGGGGCCGTGGCCGATCTGCATTTTGCGCCGACCGAAACCGCAGCAGCGGCGTTGCGGGCGGAGAATGTCCCCGCCGACCGCATTCACGTCACCGGTAACACCGTCATCGACGCGCTGCTCGCTACCAGGGCGCGGATCGAAGAGGATCCGTCGCTGGCGATCGGCCTCGACCCGCTCGTCGCGCGCTTCGCCGGCAAGCGTATCGTCGCCGTTACCTCGCACCGGCGAGAGAATTTCGGCGACGGCATGAAAGCCATCGCCGACGCGATCACAGCGTTCGCGGCGCGGCCCGACGTCGCGGTGATCTTTCCGGTTCACCCCAACCCGCACGTCCGCAGCTGCATGGAACCGATCCTGGGCGGCCTGTCCAACGTCGCGCTGATCGATCCGCTGGACTATCCCCATTTCGTGCGACTGCTCGCGACGTCCGACCTGGTGCTGACCGACAGTGGCGGGGTGCAGGAGGAGGCGCCCGCGCTTGGCAAGCCGGTGCTGGTCATGCGCGAGACGACCGAACGGCCCGAAGGGATCGAAGCAGGCACTGCGCGGCTTGTCGGAACCGAGAAAGCGCGTATTGTTTCCGAAATTTTCAAGCTTCTCGACGATAAGGAGGCTTATTCGGTCATGGCCCGCGCCCACAACCCGTTCGGCGACGGCACCGCGGCCCGACAGATTGCGGAGATTGTTGCGCGTGCCCATTGATACGGAACAAAAGGTCACCGTCCTCGGCCTCGGCTATATCGGCCTGCCGACCGCGGCGCTGATCGCGCGATCGGGTTGCAAGGTCACCGGCGTCGATGTCAGCCAGCACGTCGTCGATACGGTCAACAACGGCAAGGTGCATATCGAGGAAGTCGATCTCGATGGCCTGGTTCAGGGCGTGGTGTCGCGCGGTGCGCTGGTCGCGTCGACCGAGGTTGCGGCCGCCGACACCTTTGTCATCGCGGTCCCGACCCCGCACGACGATGAGCATCGTCCCGACATCGCCTATGTCCTCTCCGCTGCGCGCGCGATCGCGCCGAAGCTGGAAGCGGGCAACCTCGTGATCCTCGAATCAACCTCGCCCGTCGGCACGACCGAAAAGGTTGCCGCATTGCTCGCCGAGCTGCGCCCCGACCTCAAGGTGCCCGGCGCGTGCTCGGGCGCGGCCGACATCTTCGTGGCCTATTGCCCCGAACGTGTTTTGCCGGGCCGCATCCTCGTCGAACTGGTCGATAACGACCGCTGCATCGGCGGCATTACGCCGCGCTGCGCTCGCCGCGCGATGACCTTTTACCGCCAGTTCGTCCGCGGTGCCTGTGTCACCACCTCGGCACGCGCCGCCGAAATGGTCAAGCTGGTCGAAAACAGCTATCGCGACGTCAACATCGCCTTTGCCAACGAGCTGTCGATGATGGCCGAGCATATGGGCGTCGATGTGTGGGAGGTGATCCGCCTCGCCAATCGCCACCCGCGCGTCAATATCCTCCAGCCCGGGCCCGGCGTCGGCGGCCATTGCATCGCGGTCGATCCCTGGTTTCTGGTTCATGGAGCGCCCGACCATAGCCGCCTGATCCGTACCGCGCGCGAGGTCAACCTGGCCAAGACCGCGCACGTCATCGGCGCCGCCGAAATGCTGGTGTCGCAGCACCCGCAAGCACGCGTCGCCTGCCTCGGCCTCGCGTTCAAGCCCAATATCGACGATTTCCGCGAAAGCCCGGCGGTCGAAGTCGCCGCCGCGCTCGCGCGCCGCTTCGGCCAGCGTATCCAAATTGTCGAGCCCTATGCCCGCGGCCTGCCGATGGAATTCGCGGGGACCGGCGCCGAACTGATCGATCTCGATAGCGCGCTGGCCGATTGCGACCTGTTGATCGTGCTGGTCGACCATGATCTGTTCAAATCCATCCCGCTCGAAGAACGCAGCGACAAGATCGTCTATGACACGCGCGGCCTGTGGCTCGATCAGCCGAATGTGGCAGGCGCCAGTCCGCTGCATCGCGCCGCCTGACCACGCGTTGGACATGGCGCCCGGTCATCGCCTGCACCCGAAGGCTGGAGCCGTCCGGCGGCTGCCGCGCCTTGTCGTGGAAAAGCCGTGGGGTCGCGACGATATTCCGTCCGAATATGGTGACTTTGGGGGGCGCCGGATCGGCGAGATCTGGTTCGCGCATCCCGATGGCGATACCGCGCCGCTGATGGTCAAATTCCTCTTCACCTCCGAACGACTGTCGATCCAGGTCCATCCCGACGACGACGCGGCCAAGGCCGCGGGCCAGGCGCGCGGCAAGGACGAATGCTGGCTGGTACTGGCGGCGGCCCCCGAAGCCGAACTCGGCGTCGGATTGACTGGCGCCACCGACCGCGACATGCTTCGCGCCGCGGCGCTCGACGGATCGATCGTCGATCTGGTCGACTGGCGTCCCGCGGCAAAAGACGATTTTGTTTATAATCCAGCGGGCACAATCCATGCGATTGGCGCCGGCCTGACGGTTGTGGAGGTGCAGCAGAACATCGACCGCACCTATCGCCTCTACGATTATGGTCGACCGCGCGATCTGCACTTGGCGGACGGTCTGGCCGTAGCCCGACTGGGCCCGGTCGCGGACGCTCGCGACCGCCGCATCGCCCCGACAGCCGACGCGAAGCTGGTCAGCGGCCCCTATTTTCACGTGCTTCACCTAGCCGGACCGACCTGCCCCACTGCCGTTGCCGATGTCTCATGCGAGTTTATGTTCGTGCCGTTGTCGGCGGGATGCCGTGCAGCGGGGGAAACGGTGTCGCTCGGCGAAGCGGTGTTGGCCGACGACGTCGCGGTGATCGAAATCGAGCCTGGCGGTCGCGCGCTACTTTGCTGGGCGGCCTGAACCGCGCAGCGCGCGCCCCTTGCGGCGCATGGACGCATCGCCCATATCGCTCGCCATGAGCGAACCTGATGCGCATCGTGCCGCGCCCTGGCACGGAACCACGATCCTTTCCGCCCGCACTGCCAACAAGGTTGTCGTCATCGGCGACGGCCAGGTGTCGATGGGCCAGACGGTGATGAAACCCAACGCGCGCAAGGTCCGCCGCCTGCACGACGGCAGCGTGATCGGCGGTTTTGCCGGCGCGACCGCCGATGCCTTCACCCTGTTCGAGCGGCTTGAAGCCAAGCTCGAGCGCCATAACGGTCAGTTGCTGCGCGCCGCGGTCGAGCTTGCCAAGGACTGGCGCACCGACAAATATCTCCGCAATCTGGAGGCGATGATGATCGTCGCCGACAAGGAAGTGACCCTCGTTATCACCGGCAACGGCGACGTGCTCGAACCCAAGGGCGGCATTGCCGCGATCGGATCGGGCGGCAATTACGCCCTCGCCGCCGCCACCGCGCTCGCCGAATATGAGCAGGATGCCGAGATACTGGTGCGCAAGGCGATGCAGGTCGCCGCGGATATCTGCGTCTATACCAACGATCAATTCACCCAAGAAACCATCGAAACGCAGGCGTAAGACAGATGAACAAGGACCTGACTCCCAAGGCGATCGTCGCTGCGCTCGATACGCACATCATCGGCCAGGATGCCGCCAAGCGCGCGGTCGCGGTGGCGCTGCGCAATCGCTGGCGCCGCCAGCAGCTGTCCGCCGACCTGCGCGACGAAGTGACGCCGAAGAATATTCTGATGATCGGCCCCACCGGCTGCGGCAAGACCGAGATTTCGCGCCGTCTGGCCAAGCTCGCCGACGCACCCTTCATCAAGGTCGAGGCGACCAAGTTCACAGAGGTCGGCTATGTCGGCCGCGACGTCGAACAGATCGCCCGCGACCTGGTCGAAGAAGCGGTGCGACTGGAAAAGGACCGCCGCCGCGAAGCCGTGCGCGCCGCCGCCGAAGAAGCGGCGATGGAGCGGCTGCTCGATGCGCTGACCGGCAAGGGCGCCAGCGAGGCGACGCGCCAGAGTTTCCGCCAGCGTATCCGCGAAGGGCATCTGGACGACAGCGAGGTCGAGATCGAGGTTGCCGATGCGCCGAACATGCCGTTCGAACTGCCCGGCCAGCCGGGGCAGATGAGCATGATCAACCTGTCCGACATGCTGGGCAAGGCGATGGGCGGGGCGCCCAAGAAGCGCCGCAAGCTGAAGGTGATCGAAGCTGCGACGCGGCTGATCGAGGAGGAACAGGACAAGCGGCTCGATCAGGACGATGTCGCGCGCATCGCGCTCGCCGACGCCGAGGCGAATGGCATCGTATTTCTCGACGAAATCGACAAGATCGCGGTCAGCGACGTGCGCGGCGGATCGGTCAGCCGCGAAGGCGTCCAGCGCGACCTGCTGCCGCTGATCGAAGGCACAACCGTTGCGACCAAATATGGTCCGATGAAGACCGACCATATCCTGTTCATCGCCTCGGGCGCGTTCCATGTCGCGAAGCCCAGCGACTTACTGCCCGAACTCCAGGGCCGCCTGCCGATCCGCGTCGAGCTGAGTGCGCTCACCGAAAGCGATTTCGTCCGTATTTTGAGTGAGACCAAGGCAGGTTTGCCCGAACAATATGCGGCGCTGCTCGGCACCGAAGGCGTGACGCTGTCGTTCACCGACGATGCCATCATGCGCGTCGCCAAGCTGGCGGCCGAGGTCAACGAGCGGGTCGAAAATATCGGCGCGCGGCGGCTCCAGACGATCATGGAACGATTGGTCGAAGAGGTCAGCTTTGGCGCCGAAGACATGACCGGGACGGCGCTCGCGGTCGACGCCGCCTATGTCGATCGCCAGCTGGCCGAGGTGGTCGGCGATACCGACCTCAGCAAATATGTCCTTTGACCGGGCACGCTTCGGGCGGGCGTAATTAGGCTTCTTTTCAGCCGTTCGTTCACCGAACTTCATTTGACTTTTTCGGCCTGTCAATGCGATGAATAGTGCGACACGGTCGACAAGGGTTGCAACCGACCGGCGCGGAGACAGTAATGACAGATGAGGATGTCGCCCCGGAGCAGGGCGAGCTGGCGATTACGCGCACCGGCGACCGGCTTCGGCTGGCGCGGGAGGCTGCGGGATTGTCGCTTGCCGATGTGGCGACACGGACGCGGATCACGCAGCGCCACCTCTCCGCTATCGAAAAGTCCGATTTCTCGGAGCTTCCGGGCCGGACCTATGTCACCGGCTTTGCGCGCGCCTACGCCCGTGCCGTGGACCTGCCTGAAGCGGAAGTCGGCGCCGCAGTGCGCCGCGAGCTCGAAGAGGACGCCTATGGCGCGCGGCCGCTGTACGAAGCGTATGAGCCGACCGACCCGGCCCGTCTGCCCACCGCCCGGATGACCTGGACGCTGGTGATTGTCGCCTTGCTTCTTGCATCGGCTTACGGTGTCTGGCGTTTCCTTTCGGTCGAGCCCGGCGAAGCACTGGTCGCCGCGCAGAACCGCGCCGCCGACGCGTCGGAAGCACCGCAGAGCGACGCCGCGGCTCCCCCGACGACCAAGGCCGGTACCGCCCAATCGGCGGTCGCGGCCAATGCGCCGGTGGTGCTGACCGGGATATCGGAAGTGTGGATCGGGTTCGACGACGCGGCAGGCAAAACCGAAAATTGGCGGACGCTCGATCCCGGCGAAACCTATCAGGTGCCGCCGGAATATATCGACCAGTTCACACTGCGCACCAGCATTCCGCAGGCGCTCAAGGTCACCGTTGGCGGCCGCGACGTCGGCGCGATCGGCCCCGCCGACACCCTGGTCAAAGGGGTTTCACTCAAGCCGGGCGACCTGGTTGCGCGGGCGGAAGGCAATGGCGCCGCGACCGGCGCGACGACAACGACCGCACAGCCCAAGGGCTGAATCGGCCATCATTCGGGCCGGTGTGAGCGGCAGCGCGCCGAAATGGGTTTGCGCTGGCGCGCTTTGCCGCGTTATGAGCGACAGATTGGTTAATTGGTGGGGGCCTTACGGCAGATGAAGATGCGTCATATCACTTTCCTCGGCGTGGCCTCCGCCGCGCTGGTGGCCACCATCCCCGCGCAGGCGCAGGACGGTGCCATCGACAAGCGGGTCGAACGGCTGGAGAAGGAAATGCGGGCGGTCCAGCGCTCGGTTTTCCCCGGCGGCAGCCCGACCTTTTTCGAAGGCGAGATCGCACCCGACAACACGCCCGGGGAACGCGCGCGCAGCAACGCGCCGGTGATCGACCTGACCGCGCGAGTCGACGCGCTCGAAAGCCAGCTTCAGACGCTCACCGGTCAGACCGAGCAGAACGCCTTTCAATTGCGCGAACTCGAAAAGCAGTTCGCTGCCTACAAGGTCGAAATGGACAAGCGCTTTGCCGATCCGGCAGCCACGGCGACCCCCGCCAGCCTCTCGCCCGCGTCAACGGTGAAGCCGCCGGTGACGACGTCGACGGTTGCTGCGACGCCTGCAAAAAAGCCGGTGGCAATCCCTGCCAAGCCCGCGGCCGCGACGCCGAACGCGGCGCGCCTCGCGCTGGTCAAGAAGGTCGAGATTCCGGTGACCGGGAACGAAACAAAAGACGCCTATGACTATGGCTACCGGTTGTGGGAGGCCAAGCTTTACCCCGAAGCACAGGCCCAGCTGAAACAGGTGGTGACCAAGTGGCCGGCCAGTAGCCAGGCCAGCTTCGCGCAAAACCTGCTGGGCCGCGCCTATCTCGACGAGGGTAAACCGAGCCTTGCCGCCGTCGCATTCTACAATAATTACAAGGATCGGCCCAGCGGCGCCCGCGCACCGCATAGTCTGATGTTCATGGGCGTCGCGCTCGACAAGCTCGGCCGCAAGGCCGACGCGTGCAAGGCATTTCGCGAGCTCGAAGAAGTTTATGGCGACAAAGCGCCGCAGGATGTCCGCACCGATGCAGCCGCCGCCAAAACAAAAGCAGGTTGCTGACCGCGACCGCGCCGATCGGCTGGCGAGCGACCTTGCCGCGCTCGTCGGATCCGATTGGCACCGGCGCCATTATGGCGTCGCGGTGTCGGGCGGCCCCGACAGCATGGCGCTGCTCTGGTTGATGGCGACGCTGCTGCCCGGTCAGGTCTGGGGCGCCACCGTCGACCACGGCCTGCGCAAGGGATCCGACGACGAAGCCCGGATGGTCGCGGGCTTCTGCGGGCGCGAGCATATCCCGCATTCGACCCTGCGACCCAATGTTCCGATCAAGGGATCGTTGCAGGCGGCGGCGCGGACCGAACGTTATCAACTGCTCGAACAATGGCGTGGGGCGAATGCGCTCGACCATATTGTCACCGCTCATCATGCGGACGACCAGCTCGAAACGCTGGTCATGCGGCTCAATCGCAGCAGCGGCGTCAGCGGACTCGCGGCGATTCGGGCCCGCAATGGCGTGGTCCTGCGGCCCCTGCTGCGGTGGCGGCGCGGCGATCTGGTCGATCTTGCCCTCAGCGCCGACCTGCCCTTTATCGACGATCCGTCGAACAGCGACAATCGTTTCGACCGGGCGCGGCTGCGGCAGGCGCTGCGATCGCAGACGGTGCTCGACCCTGCGGCGGCGGCCCGGTCGGCCGAATGGCTGGCCGAAGCCGACGAGGCGATCGATTGGGCGGTCGAGCGCCTGATTGCGTCCTGGCCCGACGCCTCTGATGTCGCCGTGATCCGCGACGAGGGTTATCCGCCCGAAATGTTCCGCCGCATTGTGGCGCTGCGGCTGCGCGCCAATGCGCCCCAACTGGCAATCCGCGGCGCTTCGCTCGACGGCGTTATTGCCGCGATGCACAACGGCAAGCGCGCGATGGTCGGCGCGCTGTTGATCGATCCGGTTCGCGGGTTTGAAGGGACAATCTGGCGCATTTCTGCTGCGCCACGCCGGAAATCGCCCAAAAAGGCCTGATTGCCTCATTGTCATTTAACCCGTTTATCCTATCTTGTTGGGATGGGATCGCGGCGCCGCGCCGATTAGGAAAGTACTCGCATGCAGGACGACAAGGAACCGCAGGGCAACCCCTGGATGAAGAGCGTGATGATCTGGAGCGGCATTCTGCTGGCCATGCTCCTCGTCGCCTCGATGTTCGGCGGGGCGGCGCAGCCTGCGGGCAGCGCGCTGGCCTATTCGGAATTCCGCCAGAAGGTCGAGGAAGGCAGCGTCAAGGACGTCGTGCTGTCCGAAGACAAGGTGACCGGCACGCTGTCGAACGGCGACCGCTTCACCGCCAACGTCGTGCGCGACCCCGATCTGCTCAAGATGCTCAACGACAATGGCGTCAAATATGACGGCAAAGCCACTGAAGCGCCGAACTTCTGGATGTATATGCTCATCCAGTCGCTGCCGTTCATCCTGATCCTCGGCATCGCTTTCTTCGTGTTCCGCCAGGTCCAGAAGAACAATGGCTCGGGCGCGATGGGCTTTGGCAAATCGCGCGCCAAGATGCTGACCGAAAAGCAGGGCAAGGTGACCTTCGACGACGTCGCGGGCATCGACGAAGCACGCGAGGAGCTCGAGGAAATCGTCGAATTTCTGCGCGATCCGACCAAATTCTCAAAGCTTGGCGGCCAGATTCCGAAGGGCGCGCTGCTCGTCGGTTCGCCCGGTACCGGCAAGACCCTGCTCGCCCGCGCGATCGCGGGCGAAGCGGGCGTTCCCTTCTTCACCATTTCGGGTTCCGACTTCGTCGAAATGTTCGTCGGGGTGGGCGCCAGCCGGGTCCGCGATATGTTCGAACAGGCCAAACGCAACGCGCCGTGCATCGTCTTTATCGACGAAATCGACGCGGTCGGCCGCCATCGCGGTGCAGGCCTTGGCAACGGCAATGACGAACGCGAACAGACGCTGAACCAGCTGCTCGTCGAAATGGACGGGTTCGAGGCGAACGAGGGCATCATCATCGTCGCGGCAACCAACCGTCCCGACGTGCTCGACCCCGCCCTGCTCCGGCCGGGCCGCTTCGACCGCCAGGTCGTCGTGCCGCGCCCCGACATCGAGGGCCGCCAGAAGATCCTTGAAGTCCATACGCGCAAAAAGCCGCTGGCACCCGACGTCGATCTCCGCCGCGTCGCGCGCGGCACGCCGGGCTTCTCGGGCGCCGATCTCGCCAATCTTTGCAACGAAGCGGCGCTGCTCGCGGCGCGCAAGGGCAAGCGCCTGATCGCCAACGACGAGTTCGAAGAGGCGAAGGACAAGGTCATGATGGGCGCCGAGCGCCGATCGATGGTGATGACCGAGGACGAAAAGAAATCGACCGCCTATCACGAAGCTGGTCATGCGCTGGTGTCGCTCCACGTCGAGGGCTGCGATCCGCTTCACAAGGTGACCATCATCCCGCGCGGCCGTGCGCTGGGCGTGACGTGGAACCTGCCCGAACGCGACCGCTATTCGATGAGCATGAAGCAGATGAAGGCGCGGCTCGCGCTCTGCTTTGGCGGGCGCATCGCGGAACAGCTGATTTATGGCAAAGACGAGCTCAACACCGGCGCGTCGAACGATATCCAGCAGGCGACCGAAATGGCGCGTTCGATGGTCATGGAATATGGCATGTCGGACAAGCTCGGCTGGCTGCGTTATCGCGACAATCAGGACGAGGTGTTCCTGGGGCATAGCGTGTCGCGGGCACAGAATATGTCCGAGGATACTGCGCGGCTGATCGACGCCGAAGTTCGCCGCCTGGTTGAAGAAGGCGAAAATGTTGCGCGTAAGGTGCTGACCGATCATCTCGATGAGCTCCACCTGCTTGCCGGGGCGCTGCTCGAATATGAGACGCTGTCGGGGGAAGAATCGAAGCGCGCGATCAAGGGCGAAGACATCGGCCGCGAAGACGATGCCGACAAGCGCGGCACACCGGTGTCGGGCCACGCAGGCTCGCTGCCGCAGATCAAGCGCAAGCCACGCGGTCCGTTCGGCGACCCGAAGCCCCAAGGCGCCTAGCTTTCGCGATTCAGGGGTTGTTCATTGGCTGAGGGCAATTTGCGGCGCATGACCTTCGGGAAACGCGCGCGCATATTGCCCGTCCTGCTCGCGGCGCCATTGCTGGGTGCGATGGCGCCGGGAGACATGAGCGTCGCGGCCTTCCTGACCCGCGCCGACGCGCTGGCACCACTCGGACCGCTCGCGCTCGCGACACCACAGGGCAACCAGTTGAAGGCGGAGGTGATCGCGGCGGGCAAACGCTATAAAGCACGCATCGATGCCGACCGCCGCGCAGGCCGGAAGACGACAAGCTGCCCGCCCGATGCGGGGACGCTGACCCCCGACCAGTGGCTGACGCATCTCAGGTCCTATCCTGCGCCCGCCCGCAAGGCGATCAGCATCAACGCGGCGTTCGACGCGTTGATGAAGAAACGCTACCCCTGCCCCGTCTGATCCGCCATGAAGCGGTCGACATAGGAGACGGCAATGACCGGTAAATCGTGGAAAATTCTGACGCTGGCAATCAGCCTGGCGCTAGCGACCCAGTCCGCTTCGGCACAGGGAACGGGCGCGTTGACCAGCAAGATCGAACTGGAAAAGCTGACCCCGGCGACCGCGGGTCAGGCGCCCGTCAAATCCTATGTAGCGCCCGACGTTGTTGTCCCCGGCGACCGGATCCGCGTTACGTTGACCTTTGCCAACAATGGCACCGCACCCGCCGCGGGGCTGAATCTGACCAACCCGATCCCCGAGGGACTGGTTTATGACGATACCGCTGATCCCACCGGGTTTTCGGTTTCGATCGACGGCGGCAAGACCTTCGGCCCGCTCGCCGCGCTGACGGTGCCGGTGACGGGCGCCGACGCGCGCGCTGCCGTGGCCGCCGATGTCACCCACGTCCGCTGGTTGTGGCCCGACGCCCTGGCGCCCGGCCAAAGCCGCTCGGTTGCCTTTTTCGGCCGCGTCCGGTGATCGGTCGCGGTGCTGACCGATGACCATCTATTGCGATGAATCGGGCGGGCTTAACGCGGGCGCCATGACTTTTTCGGCGGTCATGCTGACACCGCAGGCCGCCGCCGATATCCATGCCCGTTTTCGCACCGTGACCGGGCTGCGCGGTGAGCTGAAAGGCAGCCGGATCAGCATCGTCGAGCGTGCCTATCTGCTCGAACTGTTCGATCGGGCCGGCGGGCGCGCGTGGGTCGCAGTGGCGAAGCGCGATACGCTCGCGCACGATCCAGGCGGGACGCTTCCCAGCGATCTGGCGCTTTACGCGGCGCTGCTGAACCTCGCGATCGGCCGCTGGCTTCCCGAAACGGGCGGCGTGTGCACCGACGTGGTGATCGACGAAGGCCGCTATGACCCCGCCATTCTGGCAAAGGTGCGCGAAGATATTCAGGCCGGGCTGGGCGGCTGGGGCCGCGCCTCGCTGACCGACAGCCGCCGCAGCGACGGCGTCCAGATCGCCGATGTGATCGCCAACAGCCTGTTCAACATCACAGTCGGTTCACCGCGCGCGCACCGCATCCAGCGGATCATCGAGCCGATGCTGGCGTCGAAGGCGATCCGTGTGGCCGAGTTGACGCAGGTTCCTTAGCTGCGGCGTCGGCTTTGGGGTGGGAAGCTGACGTTTGCCTATCCTCTCCTCTTTAGAGGAGGGGATAAGGGCCGCAACCGGTCGCCAGGCGACACCCCGCACGCCTGACCGCAACAAAAAAGGGCCGCGGTTTCCCGCGGCCCCATTTGTATCGCTGTTCGCGGCGCTTATTCGAAGTCGCTGCCACCACCCGCGGGGCTGCGCGGCGGCGCGGCGGCGGTCAGGCGGAGGGCTTCGGCCGAGCGGCTGATCGAGCTGATTTCGTCCGGCGTATCGTCATCGTCGACGACAACCTTCTGCAGCGTCGTGACCAGCATTTCCTTCAGGTCTTTCGGACGCACGGTCTGTTCGGCGATCTCGCGCAGCGCCACGACGGGGTTCTTGTCACGGTCGCGGTCGACGGTCAGTTCCGAACCGCCCGAAATCTCGCGCGCGCGGTGCGCGGAGAGCAGGACGAGGTCGAAACGGTTGGGAATCTTGTCGACGCAATCCTCGACGGTAACGCGGGCCATGTTGTTTCCTTAGAATATCGGAGAGACCAGCCCTTTTTGAAGGCGTGGCGGCAAGCGCTGCGCGCTAGCAGGACGGCCCGCCGCTGTCAATGAATGTGCTGCCCTTGCGGGGTTCGCGCCGCGCCGCCTATGAGCGGAGGATGACCGACGCGCCCAGTCTTGCCAGTAGTTCCGCCAGCGATCCCGATACGCTGACCGCCGACGTCGCGGGCCACCGGCTGGAGGTCATCGTCGATGGCGACGAGCGGCTCAACCATATCCTGGCGCTGCTGAACGGCGCCATCGGCAGCATCGATATCATCATGTATATTTTTGAACATGACGGCGCCGGAACCCGCGTGCTCGATGCGATGACCGTAGCGGCACGGCGCGGCGTGCGCGTCCGTGCGGTGATCGACAGCTTCGGATCGTCCGATATTTCGGACAGCATCTTTACGCCGCTGCGCGAGGCGGGCGGCAGCGTCACCTTTTTCTCGCGGCGCTGGCGTTCGAGTTATCTGATCCGTAACCATCAGAAATTGCTGTTGATCGACGAAACGGTGGCGGTGACCGGCGGCTTCAACATCGCCGCGCCCTATCTGGGGACGCAGCCCGACAATTGCTGGTTCGACCTGGGCATCGTCGTGCGCGGGCCATCGGTGACGCGGATGGTCGCGTGGTTCGAAGCGATCCACGACTATACCGTCAATCACGATGGCAAGCTGTTGATGCTGCGCCGCCTGATCCGCGAATGGCCGGTCGAGGCGGCACCCGTCACCTGGCTGGTCGGCGGCCCGACGCAGCGGCTGTCGCCCTGGGCGCGCGCGGTGCGCACCGACCTGACCGGCGCGCGGCAGCTCGATATGGCGATGGCCTATTTCTCACCCGGGCAGGGCATGTTGCGGCGACTGGGCCGGGTGGCGCGCAACGGGCGCGCGCGTTTCATCATGGCGGCGAAATCGGACAATGCCGCCACGATCGGCGCCTCGCGCCTGCTCTATGGCTATCTGCTGCGCAAGGGCGCGCAGATCTGGGAATATCAGCCGTGCAAGCTGCACATGAAGCTGATCGTGATCGACGATGTCGTCTATATCGGCACTGCTAATTTCGACATGCGCAGCCTGTTCGTGAATGTCGAGGTGATGCTGCGCGTTGCCGACGCCGGTTTTGCGGCGCAAATGCGCCGTTTCATCGCGGCGCAGCAACCCGATTGCGAGAACATCACCCGCGCATCGCACAAAGCGCGGGCGGGCTGGCTCACCCGGCTGCGCTGGACGCTGGCGTGGTTTGTCGTGGGTGCCGCGGACTATACCGTGTCGCGGCGGCTGAACTTCGGTCTCGGCGAACCCGATCCCGATCTGGAAGTTTAGTCTTTCCAGCCCCAGAACAGGAAGCACGGCGGGACGTTGACCCATTCGAACGCATTGTCGATGCGGGCGAAATGCGGCGCCAGGAAATCTCGCGCCCGGGCGCGGAACTGATAGACGAGGAACGCGCCGCCGGGGCGCAGCACGCGGTGCGTAGCGGCCGCAATCGCCGGGCCGACGCCCGCGGGCAAGGTTGAAAAGGGCAGGCCCGACAGCACATAATCGGCCTTTTCAAAGCCGTGCGCCGCAATAATCTCCTCGACCTCGGACGCCGACCCGTGGACCGCGATAAAGCGGCTGTCGCGGATGTCCCCCCGCAGATAGTCGATGAAATCTTCGTTGGTATCGATCGCGATCAGCGTCGCATCGCCTGCCATGCGTTCGAGCACCGGGCGGCAAAAGGTGCCGACCCCCGGGCCATATTCGACGAACAGCTTGGTATTTTTCCAATCGACGGGGCGCAGCATGTGGCGGATCAGCGTCGGCGACGACGGCACGATCGATCCCACCATGACCGGATGCTTGATGAAGCCGCGGACAAACATGCCCCACGGTCCGAAAAAGCGTTTGAGGCCCACGCGCAGCCGACGAGCCTGCGGGACTTTCTTTTCTTGGGCCTGCGCCCGCGGATTGGTCATGATGGCTTTCGCGTTGTTGCGGTTGGCGCTGGCGTGGCAAAAACGGCGCGCGGGTGCAAGGGAAGAGTCAGTCTTGACTCTGGACAGGTCGCCTCGCGCGTGTAGGGAAAACCCACTCGCAGGCACGGGACGGCAAAGGGCTACCGGCTATGGCAAAGACATCAAGCTCGATCCCCGCCGACCGCATGACCGTTCTGTTTGCGGTGATGCTCGTCGCCGCCGCGGGCAATACCGCCATGCAGTCGATCCTGCCCGCGATCGGCGCCAAGCTGCATATTCCCGACGTCTGGGTCAGCCTGGCGTTCAGCTGGTCGGCGCTGCTGTGGGTAATGACCGCTCCCTATTGGGCGCGTCAGTCGGATCAGCGCGGGCGCAAGGCGCTGATGGCGCTGGGCGTCATCGGGTTCATGCTGTCGATGGCGCTGTGCGGGCTCGCGCTGTGGTCAGGGCTCCAGGGCTATCTTGCCGCAGGGACGACGTTCATAATCTTTGCGCTGTTTCGCAGCCTTTACGGCGGCTTCGGATCGGCGGCGCCGCCCGCGGTGCAGGCCTATGTCGCGGCGCGCACCGAGCCCGAGGAGCGGACCCAGGCGCTCTCGCTCGTTTCCTCGTCCTTCGGCCTCGGCACGGTAATCGGCCCTGCGATCGCGCCATTCTTCATCCTTCCTTTCGTCGGTCTCGCCGGTCCGCTGCTGGTCTTTGCGCTGATCGGGCTGCTCGTGCTGATCATGCTGCGCTGGCGGCTCCCCGACGATGTGCCGCGGTTTGCGGCGCGCGGCACGATCGTCGCCTATCCGACCTCGGCGGGATCCCCCGCCGCGGCGACCGACGATAGCGACGACGAGGTTGTCGACCCGGCCACCGCCGCCGCACCGCCGTTGCGCTGGTCCGATACCCGCGTCCGCCCCTGGTTGCTGGCCGGACTGTTCGGCGGACAGGCGCAAGCGATGATGCTGGGCGTCATCGGTTTCCTGATCCTCGACCGGCTTGACCTTCGTCTCAACCCCGACGAGGGCGCTGCGATGACCGGTATCGTATTGATGGCAGGCGCTTTTGCGACCCTGCTGTCACAATGGGGATTGATCCCGCTGCTCAAGCTGTCGGCGCGGACCGCGGTGCTGATCGGCGCGGCGCTGGGCGCAAGCGGGCTGGTCATGACCGGATTGTCGCAAGACCTTCACGGCATCGTGATCGGCTTTGCCCTCGCCTCGCTCGGCTTCGGGCTGTTCCGCCCCGGTTTTACCGCGGGCGCTTCGCTGTCGGTGCCGCGCCGCGATCAGGGCAGTGTCGCCGGCATGACTGCGTCGATCAACGGATCGGCCTATATCGTGTCGCCCGCGATCGGCGTGCTGCTGTACAACTGGCACCCGCTTGCCGCCTATGGCCTGATGGCCGGCTTCTGCGTCTGGCTGGTGTTGTGGGGCTGGTCCGCGCTGCGGCTTGACCAGCCCATCACCAGCTAGTCCTTCACCGCGTCGTCGCCATGCTTGCTTTCGCGCACGGGTTTCAGCATGCCGGGCGCGAAAAAGCCGATCGGATTGACGCTCATTGCCGCCTGCTTGATCTCGCCCTGGATCTTTTCATAATCCTTTTCCATCGCTTCGGTGACCGAGGCACGGGTGTCCTTCAATGCCGCTTCGAAATCGGCCATCGTTACAGCGTCGCTGTTGATCGACCGCTTGAGCGCGGCCAGACCGGCGCGGCGCGTCAGGTCTTCCAGATCGGCGCCGGTAAAGCGGTCCGATTTTTCCGCCAGCACGGCCAGATCGACATCGCCCGCCAGCGGCATCTTGCCGGTCTGGATTTCGAGGATGCGGCGCCGCCCCTCCTTGTCCGGCACCGACACATAGATCAGCTCGTCGAGCCGCCCCGGCCGCAGCAACGCCGGGTCGATCAGGTTCGGGCGGTTGGTGGCGCCGATGACGACGACCGACTGCATCTCCTCGATCCCGTCCATCTCGGCCAGGATCGTGTTGACGACGCGTTCGGTGACCTGGGGCTCGCCCGACGTGCCGCTGCCGCGCGCAGGGACGAGACTGTCGAGCTCGTCGATAAAGATGATCGTCGGGGCTACGGCGCGTGCGCGCGCGAACAGACGCGCGATCTGCTGCTCGCTCTCGCCATACCATTTCGAAAGCAGGTCCGACGATTTGATCGAGATGAAATTGGCGTCGGACTCGCGCGCCGCGGCTTTTGCCAGCAAAGTCTTGCCGGTGCCGGGCGGGCCATAGAGCAGGAACCCCTTGGCGGCCCGGATGCCTAGCCGTCGGAAAGCTTCGGGGTGCTTGAGCGGCAGTTCAACGCCTTCGATCAATTTCTCGCGCGCCGCGTCCAGCCCGCCGATGTCGCTCCACCGCGTCGTCGGCGCCTGGACCATCACTTCGCGCATTGCGGAAGGCTGCACGCGTTTCAGCGCGTTGCTGAAATCATCGCGCGTCACGCGCAGTTCCTCCAGCACCTCGGGCGGGATCGTGCCCTCGGCCAGATCGAGCTTGGGCATGATCCGCCGCACCGCCTCGATCGCCGCCTCGCGCGTCAGCGATGCCATGTCGGCGCCGACGAAGCCAAAGGTGGTGCGCGCCAGTTCGGCCAGGTCGACATCGGCGGAAAGCGGCATGCCGCGGGTGTGAATCCCCAATATCTCGCGCCGCCCACTCTCGTCGGGAACCCCTATGACAATCTCGCGGTCGAAGCGGCCTGGGCGCCGCAACGCCTCGTCGATCGCATCGGGGCGATTGGTCGCGGCGATGACCACCAGATTGGTCCGCGGTTCCAGCCCATCCATCAAGGTCAGCAGCTGCGCGACGAGGCGCTTCTCCGCCTCACCCGTCACCTGCCCACGCTTGGGGGCGATCGAATCGATTTCGTCGATGAACAGGATCGATGGCGCCGCCTTGGCGGCCTGCTCGAAAATATCGCGCAGCCGCTTTTCGGATTCGCCATAGGCCGATCCCATGATTTCGGGGCCATTGATCAGGAAGAATTGCGCTTCGCTTTCATTGGCGACGGCGCGCGCCAGTCGGGTCTTGCCGGTTCCCGGCGGCCCGTGGAGCAGCACCCCGCGCGGCGGATCGACGCCCAGGCGGCGGAACAATTCGGGATAGCGCAGCGGCAGTTCGACCATCTCGCGCAGCTGGTCGATCGTCTCGCCAAGCCCGCCGAGATCGTCATAGGTGACATCGGTGCGGCGCGCGTCCTGCGGCTCCTGATATTCGGGCAGCAACTCGATTTCGGTGTTCTCGTCGATGAACACGACGCCCTTCGGCGCAGCCGACACGACGATCAGGCGCACCTCGGCAAGCGCATAGGCGGGCGCGTTGAGCATCTGGCGCAGCTGCGGAGGCATGTCGCCCGATTCGAGCCGCTGTTGCCCCGCGGTCGCGACTGTATCGCCAGTCACGACCGGTCGCCCGAAAAAGCTGCGCTTCAGCGCGTTCGCCGATCCCTGTAACCGCAGATTTTCCTGCGCCGGGGCGAACACCACGCGCGTCGCCGGGCGCGTCTCGACGCGGCTCAGCATCACCAAGTCGCCCGCACCCGCGCCCGCATTGGCGCGCTGCAGGCCGTCGAGGCGGATCACCTCCAGCCCTTCGTCCTCGGCATAGGGTGCGACAACGCGCGACGCGGTCTGCCGCTTGCCGCTGATCTGGATGATGTCGCCTTCGGTGACCCCCAGCTCGGCCATTGCCGAGCGCGGGATGCGGGCGATACCACCGCCGCTTTCCTCGGCGCGCGAATTCGCCACCTGCAGTTTCACCTGTTTTTCTGTTACCGCGGCGTCGGCCAAGGCGCATCTCCCTCAAAAAGGTCAGAATGCCGAAGATAGGGAGGTCGTTCCCGATTTGCGACCCCTCGGCTCCGATGGCCCTGCCCGATCCTATGCCGCACTGCACAAAATTGTGGCAAGTCGCGCAGGGGCGTGTCATCATCGGCGCCTGATATGCCCCGCCTTCCTCCCCTCAGCAGCATGGAGGCCTTTCTCGAGGTCGCCCGCCACGGCACGGTCAAAGCGGCCGCGATCGAGCTGGGCCTGTCGATGCCCGCGCTGTCGCGGCGGATCCAGACACTCGAACATTCGGTCGGCCGACCGCTGTTCAACCGCCACCATCATGGGCTCAGCCTGACCGAGGCAGGGCGCGCATTGCAGGGTCAACTGGCGCCCATCCTCGATGAATTACGCGCCGTAATCGGCCAGGTCGGCAGTCCCGACGCATCACTCCGCCTGCACCTCAACGTGCTGCCGTTGTTTGCTCAGCAGCGGCTGTTCCCGCGCCTGCCCGAACTGCGCCGCGAGCATCCCGAGCTTCACATCGACATCGACACCATGTCGCACGCCGAAGCACGGCTGGGCGACGGTATCGACGCCGCGATCGCGCTCGCGCGTTCGATCGATCCTGCGCTCTATGCCGCTCGGCTCGATCAGGACAAGGTGTTCCCGATTGCGGCACGCACGCTGACCGATTCCGATCGCCCGATTGCGGTTCCCGAACAATTGCAGCGCATGACCGTCCTCCTCCACCGCGAAATGCCCGAGACCTTTACCGAGTGGAGGAAGGCGATCGGCATGCCTTACCTTGAACCGGCGGGGATCGACTATTTCGATTCGGGACCGTTGATGCTCGAAGCCGCGGCACAGGGTATCGGGGTCGCGTTCATGCACGGACACCACTTCGACGATGCGCACGACCCGCGGCTCGTCCGCCTGTTCGATTTCGACGTCGATAGCCCCTACAGCTATTGGTTCGTCTGCCGCCCGCGCGCGCTGCGCCAGCCCGCCGTGAAGCTGTTCCACGACTGGCTGCTGGCGGCCAAAATATGAAGGAAAATGGTGCTGCTGGGGAGGATTGAACTCCCGACCTCGTCATTACCAATGACGCGCTCTACCACTGAGCTACAGCAGCAACCGGAACGCCCGCAAACGCCTGTTCGCTGGGCAGGCGCGGCCTATGACGGGGCGCCTGTCGCCTGTCAAGGTGCGAGGGTTGACGATCGGCTATTTTCGCGGGCATGGCCGCTCCTGTGAGCAAGCCGCCCTCCCCCGCCGACATCGAACGCGAACGCCGCCTGGCGGAGGCGCTGCGCGACAATCTGCGCAAGCGCAAGACGCAGGCGCGCGATGCGAAGGCGGATCCGCCGGCTAAAGACTGACCGTCACCGTCACCTCGTCGCCCTCAGCCAGTCCCTCGGCCTTGCGCACCGCGGCCTTGACCGGCAGCAGCCAGCCGCCGCTTTCCCGGTGCGGAAAGACCGATGTCTGCCAGCGAGTATCGCCGATCGTCGCTTCAACCCGCGCCGATCCGAACCCTTTGCGGCCATTGAGCCACTGGCCCGTGATCGCTGCTACACGGATGCCATCGGCGGCGTCGCCAGCTATGGTGACGAAAAACCAAGCCGCGGGCGCGGTCGCAGACTGCCAGCGCCAGAGCGGGGTGGTGACGGTGAAGCTATCCACTTCGCTCTCAACCCGTTCCTACCGAGCGCAGTCGAGACACCCCATGTGAGCGCATGCGATCCACGAATCTCGGCGTCGCTCGATGCGAACGGTAGCATATTGTCATTTTGCAACCGCCCGGACCGGCACTGGAATGTTGCAGATGTCGGCGCCGCCAGCAGGCTTGATAAAAAAGGGATCCCGACGATTGGCGCGCGCATCGGCATAGCGCGCGAAGCTGTCGCTTTCGGTCGATAGATATTCGAAACGCGGCTGATCGGCGGCGGCAAGTTCGGTGGCGATCCGGACCGAGGCGATCGGCACGCGCTCGACCTCGGTTTCATAAAATCCCAGTGCGCCGGTTCCGCGCGGCAGGCTCGACAGATGCTCGATCCCGCTGATGACGCGGCCGACGAGCGCGATGTTGCGGTCGAGGTGGCGCGGGGCGTGGCCGATGACGGTGTAAAGCTCCGCGCCCGACCCGGTATCGGGCGACAAATTGCGACCGACACCGACCATGCCGTAACAATGGATGGGCCAGATTTTCGACTGATGCGGATTCATCACGCCGACATAAGGGAAGCCCTGGAAAAACGAACCGTAATTCCAGCTGGGGTTGTCGCGAAATATTTGATGACCCTTGAATGAGGATGGCGACGGGTCGGACGGCTTTGCCTGATAGGCAAGTGGCAGCCCCGCAGCGGTGAAGCCGGGCGGCTCGTTGGTTTCATATTCGCTTTCCGGTACCGCCGCTAAATCCTCCGGCAACGCCTTCTTTTCGGTCGCATCGCCCCATTGCACGACATAATTGTCCTGCACCCGGTTGACGCTCGTCCCGTCCCACCAATGCGCCGCGGCGAGTTTGCGGATATTGCCGATCCACCCCTGGCTGAACGGCGCGGGCATCAGCTGGATCACGACGCGGCGCGGCTTTCCCTTGGCGTCGGGGGCCAGGTCCAGCACCAGCAGGTCGGATGGCGCGATTGCGGTCCAGTCGCTGGCGGACGCGGCTGCCGCGATCTCGCCCGGTGACGGGATGGGTGCGGACTCCTGCGCGGTAACCGGGAGGGCGAGCGAAGCGGCGGCGGCAGCCAGAAGCAGATGTTTCATGCCACCTGTCTGCCACGCTCAACCGACTTGCGAAAGCCCCGCCCAGCGATTAGGGCGCCCGTTCCAAGCATGCGGAGCGGTGGCCGAGTGGTCGAAGGCGCTCGCCTGGAAAGTGAGTATAGGTCAAAAGCCTATCGTGGGTTCGAATCCCACCCGCTCCGCCATCGACCGTCCGGTCCGACCATCAACCTCAAGCGAAATGCAGGCGGCGGTATTTGCCGCGGAAATAGAGCAAGGGATCGCGGTGCGGTTCGAACTGGGCGCGCACCACGCGGCCGACCAGAATGAAATGGTCGCCCGCCTCATGCAGCGATTCGCGCTGGCATTCGAACGACACCAGCGAACTGCCAAGCAGCGGCACGCCAGTCTGCCCCGGCGCCCACGGCAAATTGGCAAAGCGATCCTCACCGCGCGTGGCAAAGCGGTTCGAAGCGGGTTGCTGCCCGATTTGCAGCACATTGACCCCGAAATGCCCGGCTTCGCGCAGTGCGGGCGCGGTGCCCGACGAATTGGCAATGCACACCAGCAGAAGCGGCGGATCGAGCGATACCGAGGTAAAGCTGTTCGCGGTCAAGCCGACGGGTATGCCCGCGGCGTCGACCGCCGTGACAATCGTTACCCCTGTCGCAAAGCACCCCATCGCGTCGCGCAGCGTCCGCGGGTCCGATCCCGCCTGAAATTCAGTCGCCTCGCGCGGTTGGTGGCGTTCGAGAAATTCCAGCAACTGGCCGAGCAAGGCGTCGGTCCGGTCTGCTTCGAGCGCAAGATCGTTATCGTCGATGTCGGCCAGTTCGCCGAACGGCAGCGCGGCGGCAAACGCGTCGCTTCCAGCATTGATTGGCGCAGGTGCAAAGCCGCCGCGCACGACCAGCGTCGGCAGCGCCTGACGCGCCGCAATGCCCTCGGCGACCGCGTCGGCATCGTCGGACATATCGACCAGCACCAGCCCGCCCGCGAGCAATATACCGTCGGTCGCCAGCGCGCGCGTTGCGATCCAGCCGCCGTATCGCGCGGCGACCACCACCGGGCGCGAGCCCATTTGCGCGAGGACGAGGCGCAAATCTTCGACATGGGCGGCGAGTTGATCGATACCGCCGGGCGCACGCAAATCGAGATTGACCACCCGGCGCCCAGACAGCACCAAAGCATCGGCCACCGCGCGCCACGCCGCGCGAGGCTGCCCAATGTCGGGGATCAGCAGCACCGCAGGGTCATTATCGTCCCCGAGCACATCGGCGGACAGCGGGACGCCGCCAAAACCCTTATATTCGATGAGGCTCAAACATTCCCCCTGGCGCACCGGCGGGCGATAAAGCCGTGGGCAACGAAACGATCAGATTGCGAAGAATCGGATCATATCGAAAGCACACGCGGCGCGCCAGCACATCGGCCTAGCGCCGCATCGCAGCGAGCCGCTGATCGACGATCGCGTCGGCTTCGGCGATGATGCGGTCGATCAGCTGCTGACAGGTCGGGATGTCGTGGATCAATCCCTGCACCATCCCGGCCCAGAACACGCCCTTGCTGAGGTCGCCGGTTTCAAGCAGTTCGCGCCCCGCCTTGCCGTTCACCAGTTCGGCGACGTCGGCAAAGCTTGCGTCGGGCTGTGCCAGACGGCGGACGACCTCTTCGCTGACCGCGCTCTTGCCGACGCGGGCGGTGTTCTTGAGACTGCGAAAGATGAGGAAGCTGCCGCGTTCGTCGTTATCGACATAGGCCTGCTTCACATTGTCGTGGATCGGCGCCTCGACCGTCGCGCAAAAACGCGTGCCCATATTGATCCCCTCGGCGCCCAGCGTCAGTGCAGCGACAAGCCCGCGGCCGTCGCCGAACCCGCCCGACGCCAGCATCGGGATCTTCACCTTGTCGGCGGCGGCGGGAATCAGGATCAGCCCGGGAATATCGTCCTCGCCCGGATGCCCCGCGCATTCGAAGCCGTCGATCGAGATGATGTCGCATCCGGCGCGCTCGGCCGACAACGCGTGGCGCACCGCGGTGCATTTATGGAGAATGGTGACACCATGCGGTTTCAGCATCTCCCAGATTTCGCGCACCGCCTGCGTCCCTGCGGTCTCGACGATCTTGACCCCGCCATCGATGATTGCCTGCGCATAGGCTTTGTAATCGGGGGCGTTGATCGTCGGGAAGACGGTCATGTTCACCCCGAACGGTTTGTCGGTCATCGCGCGGCAACGCTCGATTTCGTCGCGTAGCGCCTCGGGGCTCGGCTGCGTCAGCGCGGTGATGATGCCCAATCCGCCAGCATTCGAAACCGCGCTCGCCAGTTCGGCATAACCGACGCTCTGCATCCCGCCCTGCACGATCGGATGCTCGATCCCCAGCATTTCGGTGATGCGTGTCTTGAAAGCCATCGTCAGTCCTTCCCCATGTCGGTCGCAACAAAATGACGCTACGTCGCCGCCGCGCCGGAATTGACTTGACGTTTACGTCAACGTCCGGTTCATTGGCAAGACAAGATATGCGGGAGCGGGACAGATGCGGTCATGACCATCCTTTATGACGAAGGCCAACAGGCGATCGCGACCGAATCGCGGCGGGTGCTCGAAGCCCGAATCAGCAAGGATGACTTGCTGCCGCTGCTCGAATCGGTCGGCGATTATCATCGTCCGTTCTGGGACACCGCAAAGGAGCAGGGCTGGACCGCATTGGCGCTTCCCGAAGCGCATGATGGCTTGGGGCTGGGTCTCGTCGAGCTTGGGCTGATCGCACATCAGGCGGGCCGCTCGCTCAGCGGTGCCCCCTTTCTGACTTCCAACTTTGGGGCTGCCAAGGCGATCGAACTTTACGGAACCGACGCGCAAAAGGCGCGGTGGCTCCCCGGACTGGCATCGGGTGAAACGATCGGTGCGATTGCCTTCGCCGCTGGCCCCGATGCGCTGCCCAGTCAGCCTGACGTGACCATGACCGGCGATTTGCTCGCAGGGGTCGCAAGTGGCGTGTCCGGCGGGCTGGCCGCCGACGTCGCGATCGTGCTTGCCAACGGTCCCGGCATGCTCGCTTTAACGCTGGTCGATCTGGCAGGGGTCGAACGCTCGGCAATCGCAAGCTTCGATAACAGCCGTTGCCTGGCCGACCTGCACTTTGCGGCGACGCCTGCCCAGATCCTGACAATCGGCCAAGGCGCGCGCGATGCCGCGCTCCACATCCTGGCGCTGCAAGCCGTCGTCACCGCGCACGAACAAACCGGCGGCGCCGAGGTGCTGATGGAAACCGCGCGCGACTATGCGCTGACCCGCCGTGCCTTTGGCCAGCCGATCGGAGCGTTCCAATCGGTGAAACACCGGATTGCCGAGCTGTACGGACTGGTCGAACTGGCGCGCGCCAACTGCATTCATGCTGCCGCACGCGAAGGTCAATCCGATTTCATCACCGCCGCCGCGGCGGCGCGGCTTTCGGCGACCGAGGCCTATGACACTGCGGCGCGCGACTGCATCCAGATCCACGGCGGCATTGGCGTGACGTGGGAAATCGGGCTGCACCTCCATATGCGCCGCGCCCGCAGCCTCGCGATCGAACAGGGCAGCAGCCTGTTCTGGGAAGACGTCCTTGTCGACCGGCTGACGGGAGAAGCCGCATGAGCGATCTGGAAACCTATCGCGCCAAGGCCGCGGCGTGGCTCGAATTGGTGGCGCCGACCTTTGGCCGCGACGCGCGCAAAGGACTGGCCGAAGCCGACGATCTTGCCCTCGGGCGCCGCTATCAAAAGGCGAAATTCGACGCGGGCTATGCCGGGATAAACTGGCCGACCGAATATGGTGGCCAAGGGCTGACCCATCTCGAAAAGGTCACTTTCGACGCCGAGGAAATGAAGCACGGCTTCCCCAATTTCTACTTCGGCATCTCGCTCGGCATGCCGGTGCCGGTGCTGATGCAGTTCGGCAGCGACCGCGAATTCGTCAAGGAACGCGTGCTGAAGGCGCTGCAAGGCGAAGAAATCTGGTGCCAGCTGTTCTCCGAACCCTCGGGCGGCTCCGACCTCGCGGGCCTGCGCACCAAAGCCGAACCGGACGGTAACGGGTGGAAGATCAACGGCCAGAAAGTGTGGACCAGCTGGGCGCATTACAGCGACTATGGCGTCATCGTCGTGCGCACCGATCCGACCGTTCCCAAGCACAAAGGGCTGACCTATTTCTGGGTCGACATGAAAGCGCCCGGCGTCACTGTGCGCCCGATCAAGCTTGCGGGCGGCGACAGCCACGTCAACGAAGTGTTCTTCGACGATGTAAAGATCAGCGACGACCACCGCATGTCACCCGTCGGCGGCGGTTTTGCGGTCGCGATCACCACGCTGATGATCGAACGCTATGTCGCCACCGACAGCGCGGGTTTCGGCCCACACCTCGACCTGTTTGTCGATCTGGCCAAAGAGACGTCGCTCAACGGCAAGCCCGCGATCGAGGATGGCCGCATCCGGCAACAGATTGCGCGCAACCATGCGATGCGGTCGGGACTCGATTCGATCAATGTCCGCGCCCGGCTGATGATGCAGGCGGGGATGATTCCGGGCGCCGAGGGATCGCTCAACAAGCTGGTCGCGGTGCGCTCGCGCCAGAAATTGTCCGAACTCGCGATCGATCTGCAAGGCACGGGCGGCTTCGCCTTCGACGAACATGCCTCGCAAAAGGAGGATTGGGCGTCGAGCTGGATCAATGCCCCGACGGGCCGTATCGCGGGCGGATCGGACGAGACATTGCTCAACACGATCGCCGAAAAGGTGCTCGGCCTGCCGCAGGATCATCGCCCCGACAAGGGCATCCCGTTCAACCAAATCCCGGCCTGAGGAGGCGCGTGAGCATGAAGTTCGATTCCACCACATCGGCGGTCGTCACCGGCGGCGCATCGGGTTTGGGGCGTGCCACCGCCGAGGCGCTAGCCGCCGCGGGCGTCAAAGTCGCGATTTTCGACATCAACGAGGCGCTGGGCGAAGAGGTCGCTGGCGCAATCGGCGGGCTGTTTTGCAAGGTCGACATCACCGACGAACAGTCGGTGCTGGACGGCTATGCCAAGGGGCGCGCGGCGCATGGCCAAGAACGGATTTGCGTCCATTGCGCAATGACCTCGCGGCGCGGCAAGACGCTTGCCTATGACAAGGAAAGCCGCACCTTCCGCCGCACCCCGACCGAGGACTATGCCTATGGCGTGGCGGGCATCTTGACCGCCAGCTATCGCATCGGCTCGATCGCCGCCGAAGGCATGGCGACCTTGCCCGAACTCGAAGACGGCGAACGCGGCGCGATCATCTTCACCGCCTCGGTCGCGGCGCAGGACGCACAGATCGGGCAGGTCATCTATGGTTCGGCCAAGGCGGGCGTGAACGGGTTGGTACTACCGATGGCGCGCGACCTGATGGACCTGGGTATCCGCGTCAATTCGATCATGCCCGGCGTGTTCGGCACGCCGTTGCTCGGCAATATGAACCCGAAGGTGAAGGAAAGCCTGGAGGCCTCGGTCCCCTTCCCCAAGCGCCTCGGCAAGGCCGAGGAATATGCCAGCCTCGCGATGGAAATGATCCGCAACACCTATTTCAACGGCCAGGCCGTCCGCCTCGACGGCGCGATCCGCATGGCCCCCCGCTAAACGCTCTCCAAAAGGATATTCTGATGCCCGAAGCCTATATCATCGACGCCGTTCGTACCCCGCGCGGGGTCGGCAAGCCCGGCAAGGGCGCGCTGTCGCACCTCCACCCCCAACATCTCGCCGCCACGGTGCTGAAGGCGATCAAGGAGCGCAACAACCTCGATACCGCGACGGTCGACGACATCATCTGGTCGACGTCGAGCCAGAACGGCAAGCAGGGCGGCGACTTGGGCCGGATGGCGGCGCTGTCGGCGGGTTATGACACCAAGGCATCAGGGACGACGCTCGACCGTTTCTGCGGCGGCGGCATCACGTCGGTCAACCTGGCCGCCGCCACCGTCATGAGCGGCATGGAAGATTGCGTCATCGCCGGCGGCACCGAGATGATGAGCTACACCACCGCCCATGCTGCCGAGCAGGCCAATGCCGGGCTGCCGCCACGCCTGATGGGATCGGGCCATGAAGCGCTCGACGAGCTTCACCCGCAATCGCATCAGGGCGTGTGCGGCGACGCGATCGCGACGATCGAGGGGATCAGCCGCAAGGCGCTCGATGCGCTCGCGCTGGTCAGCCAGCAGCGCGCCGACCGTGCGATCAAGGAAGGCCGATTCGACAAGTCGGTCGTCCCCGTGCTCAACCCCGATGGCAGCGTCGCGCTCGACCATGAAGAATTCCCGCGCCCCGAAACCACCGCCGAAGGGCTGGCATCGCTCAAGCCTGCCTTCACCGGGCTTGCCGATTTCGACCTTGGCGGCGGCTTCACCTTCCGCAAGCAGGTCAATCGCCGCTACCCCGATGTCGAAATTCAGCATTTCCATCACGCGGGCAACTCGTCGGGCGTCGTCGACGGCGCCGCCGCGATCCTGCTGGCGTCGAAGGACTATGCCGACAAGCACGGCTTGAAGCCGCGCGCCCGCGTGGTCGCTTATGCCAATATCGGCGACGATCCGACGCTGATGCTCAACGCGCCCGTTCCCGCGGCGAAGAAGGTGCTGGAGAAGGCGGGGCTGACCAAGGACGACATCGACGTCTGGGAAATCAACGAGGCGTTTGCCGTCGTCGCCGAAAAATTCATCCGCGACCTCGATCTCGACCGCGATAAGGTGAACATCAACGGCGGCGCGATGGCGCTCGGTCATCCGATCGGCGCGACGGGCTCGATCCTGATCGGCACCGCGCTCGACGAACTCGAACGCTCGGGCGGTCGTTACGGGCTGGTGACGATGTGCGCCGCGGGCGGCATGGCCCCCGCGATCATCATCGAACGCATATAATTCAACCTTCGTCATTGCGAGCGAAGCGAAGCAATCCAGAGCGGTTTATGCCAATTCTGGATTGCCGCGTCGCTTCGCTCCTCGCAATGACAGGGCATATTTCTATGAAAGGCGCGACATGACGGGACCATTGCAAGGCATCAGGATCATCGAGTTCGCCGGGATCGGTCCCGGTCCGTTCTGCGGCATGATGCTCGCCGATCATGGCGCCGAGGTGATCCGCATCGACCGCCCCGGCGGGTTCATGGATCCGCGCGACCCGCTCAGTCGCAACCGCACCTCGATCGCGCTCGACATGAAGAACCCCGACGCGGTGGCGATCGCGCGCGACCTTTGCAAAAGCGCCGACGGGATCATCGAGGGGTATCGCCCCGGCGTGATGGAGCGGCTGGGGCTTGGCCCCGACGTCCTGCTCGCCGACAATCCGAAGCTCATCTATGGCCGCATGACCGGCTGGGGACAGTTTGGCCCCTATGCCCATGCTGCGGGGCACGACATCAACTATATCTCGCTGTCGGGGGTGCTGCACGGTATCGGGCGCGCCGGGGAAAAGCCGGTGCCGCCGGTCAATTATGTCGGCGATTTCGGTGGCGGCGGCATGATGCTCGCGTTCGGGATGGCCAGCGCGCTCGTCCATGCCGCGCGCACCGGCGAGGGTCAGGTGATCGATTGCGCGATGACCGACGGATCGGCACTGCTCGCGGGGATGACCTGGGGCTTCAACGCCGCCGGTCGGCTCAAGGACGAAGCGGGCGTCAACATGCTCGACGGCGGCGCGCATTTCTATGACAGCTATGTTTGCGCCGACGGCAAATTCATCTCGATCGGATCGATCGAGCCGCAATTCTATGCGCTGCTGCGCGAGAAGACCGGGCTGACCGACGATCCCGATTTCGATGCGCAGATGGACCCGTCGAAATGGGGGGCGCTGAAGGACAAGCTGACCGCGCTGTTCCTCACCAAAACCCGTGACGAATGGTGCGCGGTCATGGAGATGACCGACGTGTGCTTCGCGCCGATCCTGTCGCTGGGCGAAGCGCCGCAGCATCCACACAATGTCGCGCGCGAGACGTTTGTCAGCGTTGGCGGCGCGGTCCAGCCGGCCCCGGCGCCGCGCTATTCGGCGACGGTGAACGACACCCCGCGCGCTGCTCCGGCGGTCGGCGCCGATGGCGATGCGGTGCTGGCTGGGCTTGGTTATGACGCGAGCAAGATCGCGGCGCTGCGCGAAGGCGGGGCGGTGCGTTAAGACGTCTCGTCATTGCGAGCGCAGCGAAGCAATCCAGAGCGGATCACGCTACTCTGGATTGCTTCGCTACGCTCGCAATGACGGCTGTCGTAGAGCAGTTCACTCACCGCGCCGTCAACGCTGCCCACAACCCCTGGCCGCCGAAGCCGGCAACCTGCCGACCCAGCCTCGCCGCCCAATACGCGTCATTCCCATGCTCCCCGCGCCAGCGCATCAACGGGATGGTCACCCGGTTGAGGTCATATTCGCGGGTAAAGCCGATCGCGCCGTGGACCTGATGCGCGATCGCGGTCACGACACCGACCGCCCGGTTGGCGCGCAGTTTGGCAGCCGCAATCTCGAAATCCGCCGCCGCAGGATCGAGCCTCACCGCATCCAGCCGCGCCGCCAGCGCCGCCGCGGCCGCCTCCACCGCGCGCACTTCGCACGCCATCACCGCCAGCGATTGCTGCACCGCCTGGAACTTGCCGAGCGGGCGTCCGAATTGCTGGCGGGTGTTCACATGCTCGACCGACAGCGCCAACGCCTGCCCCATTGCACCCGCCATCAGGCTGACCGTAGCGGCAGGCTGCAAAGCGTCCGGCGCGATCAGTCCAGCCACCGGCAGGTCGGGGACCATCACCCCGGCGATCTGCAACACGGCGTTCGCATCACCCCAGTCGCCGCCGAAACCGCCCTCGGCCTCCGGCACTAGCAGCTGCGCAAACCCGGCCTCCTCGACGGGTGCAAGACCCGTCGCTGCTGCCTCGGCAAACACCGCGCGCGCGGTATCGCACAGCATCTCGCGCGCCGCGCTCATCGCAGGCCCAACCCGCGCGCGATGATCCCGCGGATCACCTCGCGCGTCCCGCCGCGCAGCGAAAAGCTGGGCGAGGCGATCAGCAACGCGCGCAGCAATCGGCCAAGGTCGCTGGGATCGTCCCAGGCGCAATCCACGATCGCCTGCACCCGGCGCGGCATATCTTGCTCGAACGCATTGCCGAGTTCCTTGACGACCGAGGCCTCGACCATCGGATCCTCGCCCGCCGCCAGTTTCGCCGCGGTCGACATCGACAATTGGCGCAGCGTCCACATCTCGGCGGTGAGTTCGCCGATCAGCGCCGCGACCGCCGGGTCGGGATCGGCGCCCGCCGCATCGATCAGCGCGGCGAACAGCGCGTGGCTCGATAGATAGCGTTCCGGTCCCGACCGTTCGAGGCCGAGTTCGGCGGTGACCTGCTGCCACCCCTGCCCCCGCGCGCCGACAAGCGCCCCGTGCGGTACCAGCGCATCGTCGAAAAAAACCTCGTTGAAATCATGGTGGCCCGCCATGTCGATGATCGGGCGGATCGTGATGCCGGGGGTGTCGAGATCGATCAGCAGCTGGCTGAGCCCCGCATTGCGTTCGCTGCCATCTTCGGTTCGGACGAGCGCCAGCATGATGTGCGAAAAATGCGCGCCGGTGGTCCAGATTTTCTGACCATTGATCCGCCAGCCTTCTGCGGTGTCGCGCGCGGTGGTCCGCACCGCGGCGAGGTCGGACCCGGCACCGGGTTCGGACAGGCCGATGCACGCATAAAGCTCGCCCTTTGCGATTCCCGGCAGGTAGCGCTGCCGCTGCTCCTCGCTGCCATAGCGCAAGATCAGCGGTCCCGTCTGGCGGTCGGCGATCCAGTGCGCCCCGACCGGCGCGCCCGCCGCGAGCAGTTCCTCGATCACCACATAGCGTTCGAGCGGATGCCGGTCGCCGCCGCCGTACCGCGCCGGCAAGGTCATTCCGATGTACCCGGCTGCGCCCAGCGCGCGGCTGAAGTCGGCGTCGAAGCTGGCCCAGCAATTGGCGCGCGCTACGACATCGCCCTGCGGCTGATTCGCCGCAAGCCAGTCTCGCAATTCGGCGCGCAGTGCTGCGATGTCGCCGGGTGGATCGAAGGGATAGAGCGCAAAGCCTTGCATGTCTGCCCAGCCATGCAATAGCTTTTCCCGGGCAGCAAAAGGATTTTCACATGGGCGAGTTTTTGAGTGTCGAGCGGCGGGGCAAGATCGCGATCCTGACCATGATCAAGCCCGAGAGCATGAACGCGATCGGCACCCACGAAGATTGCCAGGACATCATCGACACGCTCCGCGCCCTCGGCGACGATCGCAGCGTCAGCGCAATCATCCTGATCGGCAGCGGCAAGGCGTTCAGCGCCGGCGGCAACCTGAAAGGCATGCAGGACCGCACCGGCATCGGTGTGCTCGACCAGCCCGATTCCACCCGCAGCAATTACCGCAAGGGCGTACAGGCCGTCATTCGCGCGCTGATGGATTGCGAAGTGCCGATGATCGCCGCGGTCAATGGCCACGCCATCGGCCTCGGCTGCGACCTTGCCTGCACCTGCGACATCCGTATCGCCGCGGAAAGCGCCAAATTCGCGTGCAGTTTCATCAAGGTCGGGATCGTCCCAGGCGACGGGGGCGCGTGGCTCCTGCAGAAGGTGCTTGGCTATCCCCGCGCCGCCGAACTGTTCCTGACCGGCGACCGTTTTGACGCGGACCAGGCAAAGGCATATGGTCTGGTCACGGACGTCGTCCCCGACGCGGAACTGCTCGACCGCGCCGTGGCGATTGCCGAACGGATCGTGTGCAATCCGCCGCGCGCGCTGCGCCTGACCAAAAGGTTGCTGCGCGAGGCGCAGCATAGCCGGATGAGCGACATATTGGAGCTGAGCGCCGCCTATCAGGCGATCGTGCACGAAACGGCCGATAACCGGGAGGCAATCAACGCCTTTGTCGAAAAGCGCCCGCCGGTGTTTACAGGAGAATGACCATGATTGCCGAGCGCGTCCTGCCCTTGTCCGGCGTCCATAATTTCCGCGATTATGGCGGCTATGCGGTCGAGGGCGGCGGGCGGCTGCGCAGCGGGATGCTGTGGCGTTCGGCGCATCATCAGGATGCCAACGACGACGATCTGGCGGCGATCGACAAGCTGGGGATCGAGACGATCATCGACCTGCGCGGCGACGACGAGCGCGCCGCCCATCCGTGCAAGCGGCCCGAAGGCTTTTCGGCGCGGGTGCTGTTCGCCGACGGCAACACCGCAGGCCTCGCCCCGCATCTGCAGGCGGCGCAGGGGACGATCGACAATGAAACCGCACGGGCGCGGATGATCGATACCTATGCCGGGATGCCCTACCGCCCGGTGCTCGTCGCGACGCTGCGGCTCTATCTCGCCGCGCTCGCCGAATATGACGCGCCCAGCCTGGTGCATTGCGTCGCGGGCAAGGATCGCACCGGCTTTGCCGTCGCCGTCGTCCATCGGCTGCTCGGGGTGCATGAGGACGATCTGATGCACGATTATCTGCTGACCAACAGCGCGGGCAAGATCGAGGAACGCATTGCCCAAGGCGGTGATGTCATCCGGGCGCGGTATAATGCCGACATCCATGACGATGCGATACGCACCCTGATGTCGGTGAACCCGATCTTCCTCGACGCCGCGCTGACGACGGTCCGCCGCGACCACGGCGATGTCGCGACCTATGCCGAGGCGGTGCTGAATTTCACCCCCGAGATGCGCGATGCGATCGTGGACAAGCTGGTGGTATATTAAAACACGCCGCCCCCGCGAAGGCGGGGGCCGCTATCGGCATCGTGCAAGGTTGCCAGCGGCCCCCGCCTTCGCGGGGGCGACGGTTATTCCCCCTTAACCAGCACCCCGCCCTTGACCACCGCATCGACGCTTTCCAGCTCGCGCACATTGGCCAGCGGATCGCCGTCGACCGCCACAATGTCGGCATAACGCCCGACCGCAATCGCCCCGACATCCTTTTCGCGGCCCAGCGCCTCGGCGGCGTTTTTCGTCGCCGCCTGAATCGCCTGTATCGGGGTCATCCCATATTCGACCATGACGCGGAACTGGCCGCCGACCTGGCCGTGCGGCATCACCCCGGCGTCGGATGCGAACACCATGCGCACCCCGGCGCGGTGCGCCTTGCGAAAATTGTCGCGCTGGATCTGTGCGATCTCGCGGTCCTTGCGCAGATTATCCTCCAGCACGCCATTCTTGGCGCCCTCCGCCTGGGTATATTCGGTGTTGAAGATGTCCATCGCGAACCACACCGGCTGCTTGCGCGCTACCGCCATGCGGATGCCTTCGTCATCGACCAGGCTGGCATGTTCGATCGTATCGATCCCGGCAGCAATCGCGGCGCGGATGCCCGCGCCGCCATGCGCGTGCGCGGCAACGCGCAGCCCCCATTGATGCGCCTCATCGGCAATCGCGCGCAGCTCGTTTTCGGGGACCTGCAACTGTCCCGGTTCGGTGTTGCGCGAGAATACCCCGCCGGTCGCGCACACCTTGATGACCTCGGCGCCATATTTGCGCTGGCGTCGCACCTGATAGCGCAATTCTTCGGGATTATCGCCGATCCCCTCTTCCTTGCCGTCCTTTTTCTCCAGGCTGGGCGGCAGGAAGGTGCTGTCGCAATGCCCGCCCGTCGCGCCGAGCGCATAACCCGCCGGGACGATCCGCGGTCCGATCGCATAACCCGCGTCGATCGCCTGTTTCAGCCCGATGTCGTTGCGGTCGCCCGATCCGACGTTGCGGACGGTGGTGAACCCGGCGTCGAGCATGTCGCGGGCATTTTTTACCGCGGTCATGCCCCAGAAACTGTCGGTGAATTCCAGCCCGCGATAACCGCCGATATCGGCGGGTCCGTCGAGGTGGACGTGCATATCGATCAGCCCGGGGACCAGCGTTTTGTCGCCCAGATTGACATGCTTGACGTCGCTGCCCCAGCGCACCGTCCGCGCATCGGCGATACTGGTGATGCGGCCGTCGGCGCCGACAAAAATCGCCGGGAACTCGACCGTCTTGCCGGTCAGCACATCGACATAGCGCGCGGCGGTGATGACCGTCTGGCCCGCTGTCGCCTGCGCCAGCACCGGAGCGGCGACAAGCGCCACCGAAGCCAAAGCGATTCCCCGCAGAAAACTGCCGAACTTTACCCGCGATTGCATATTTGATCCGCCTGTTGTTGGTGCCCATCCAATTGATGGCAAAACAGGACTTAATAGGACAGCGGAATCTTGTGCTGCGCCAGATGGTCATAGTCGGGGCGGCAAGCGTCGGCGACCGCAAGCTCGCCGTCCGTCAGGTCGGGCTGTGGCTTGTCGGGCGCGCCAAAGCCCGTACTCGCCGCCACCGCATCATACCAATGCGTCGCCCAGACGCCGTCGGTGGCGTGCAATCCCGGCTGCCACGACAGCATCGCCGGATCCCACGCGATCCCCAGCGCCGCGGACAATTTCTGCAGCATCGTTGCCGGATCGCGCAGGATGTCGGCGCTGTCTATCACCGGCGGCGCATGGCCCAATCGGTCCGCCTCGCGGTCGAAAAACTCGACCTGCTTGTCGGTGCCCAGATGATCGGGGCGCACCGCGACGCGCTTTGCCGCATAGCTCGCGACGACGCGCGCCGGGTCGCGGATCAGGAAGGCGTGGCGCAGGCCCGGCAGGTCGTCATGGGCGATCGGGCCAACCATGTGGTGCGCCATATGCTTCTGATACCAGATCGGCGTTGCCGCCGGGTTCGGGCCGGTCATGCTGCGCGCAACGCCGTGCCAGTCGCAGTCCATCGACGCCATCACCTGATCCATCATCGGCTGCGGATCGCCGGTAGCTTTGAGGTAAGCGCCGTAAAAGGGTTCGTCGCTGACATGGGTATCGGCGCGGCTGCCGAAGCTGCGCATCATTGCGGTCGACAGATTGCGCGGCCCCGACCACATCGCGATGCGGACGCATTCGGTCACGGGCGGTCGCGCCCCACAATATCCCGCTCGATCAACGCCTTGTATAACCCCTGCAATCGCTCAACCATCGGCCCCCGCCCCTGGGTCAACACCCGCCCGTCGACCGTATGCGCGGGCACGACCCCCGCAAACGTCCCGGTGACAAACGCCTCATCGGCGCCATGCACTTCGGTCAGCGAGAAATTTTTCTCGAACACCGGAATATCGTTCTCGCGGCAGATGCGGATGACATTGCTGCGCGTGATCCCGGCCAGGCAATAATCGCCGCTCGACGTCCACACCTCGCCCTTGCGGACGATGAAGAAGTGCGTCGAGTTGCACGTCGCGACAAAGCCGTGCGGATCGAGCATCAGCGCCTCGTCGGCGCCGGCCTGCGCCGCCTGGATGCATGCGGTGATGCAGTTGAGCTTGCTGTGCGAGTTGAGCTTAGGATCCTGCACCGCCGGGTCGCCGCGGCGCACATGCACGGTGAACAGCGACAGCCCCTTTTCGACCGTCGCGGGCAACGGATCCTTATACTCTGCGATGATCACGATCGTCGCGGGCGAAATGACGACGCGCGGATCCTGATAGGGGGTCGAGCGGATACCGCGCGTGACCATCAACCGGATGTGGCAGGCGTCCATGCCATTGCCGTCGATGGTGTCGTAGAGCCGCCGGGTGAGCGCCGCGCGGTCGATCCCGATGTCCATCGCGATCGCCTTCGCCCCCTCCCACAAGCGGTCGAGATGCTGGTCGAGGAACGCCATGCGTCCGTTGTGAACGCGGATCCCTTCCCACACCCCGTCGCCCAGCATGAAACCGCTGTCGAACACCGACACGCTGGCCTGCGCGCGCGGCACCAGCGTACCGTTGACGTTGATCAGGATCGCGTCGTTGCGCGGATCGGGGACGAAATCATGCGTACCTTGTGCCATGCTCCCTTGGTAACCGCTGCCGCGCGGCTGTCGAGGGCGAAGCGGCAGCTAGACCGTCTTGCGACCGAAACCGCCGGGGCGCGGCGCAAAGGGTGCCGCCGGTTCGCTTTCGGAAGGGTCGATCGAAACATCGCCCGTCACGCCCGCTTCGCGTTTGCGCAGATAGTTGGCGAGCGCGGCGTCGGCGTCGAACGCCGGTTCGACCACCACTTCGCCGGGCTTGAGCTTGTTATCGACGCCGGCCCCCGGGACGCGGTTCACGCCGGTTGTGGCGCGCAGCAATTTGATGATCAGCGGCAGCGCAAACAACAGGCCGACGATCGACAGCCCGATCACCGTCGGACCCAACCCGATCCCCGCCACGCCCTCGGCAGTATTGCCGCCGACGCCGACGAAATAATAGAGCAGCCAGCCGATCCAGACGAGCGGGATGAGCGCGCCGATGATGCCAAGCACTTTGCCCAGGGAAATATCCATGCCGAAGCTCCCGTAATTCCGCGGCATCTGATAGCAGCGAGAGCTTACCATTCCCTTATTGGGCGGATTGGGGGCCGCCGCGCGAGCCCACCCACCACGCCGCGGCGAGTGCGAACGCCGCGCCCAGCAAGGTGCCGCCGACGATATCACTGGCCCAATGCACCCCCAGCATGATGCGCGAAAAGGCGTTGAGGATGATGATCGCCACGGCAAGCGCCCAGGCGGCACCGCGCCAGCGCGGCGGCGTCAGCCACGCGAGCAGCAGATAGACGACTGCGGCGCTCGTCGCATGGCCGCTCGGGTAGGCAAAGCTCGTCTGATGGTCGAGGGGATCGATGACATCGGGCCGCGCGCGGCCGAAGCCAAGCTTCAGCAGGCTGGACGCCAGATTGGCGAACAGCGACGCGGCCCCCAGCGCCACTGCACAGCGCGGCCCGCACCAGTGCCACATCAGCCCGCACAGCAGGATGACAATCACCCAGCGCGGGATGCCGCCGCCGATCCAGCTGACCGCCTGCATGAAGGCGATAAAGGCCGGTGCGCTTTCGTCGACGCGCAGTGCGAGTGCATGCGAAATCTGCCGGTCCGCCTCTTGGGTCCAGCCTGCGCCGACCGCGAGGCCGAGCAGAACGACGGCGACCAGCATCAGCCCCGCAATCATCGGCGCTTTCCGCCCGGTCAGTCCCACCGCTCACTCTCCCTCGCCGGATGCGCTCTCGGTCCGCGCCGCGCCAGCCAGAAGGCGGCTGTGGCAAACACCGCAAAGACGAGCGCCTTCAACAGGTTTCCCGCGCGCGACAAATGCAGGATCGAAGGGTTCACGCCGCAGCGCCGAAATGCCGGCCGCGATCAGATATGCAGCGGCCGCCCGAACGCCGCGAGCACGCCTTCGTGCATCGTTTCGCTCAATGTCGGGTGCGGGAAGACGGTGCCGATGAAATCATCCTCGACCAGCTCGGCGGTCTTGCCGATCGTATAGCCCTGGATCAGCTCGGTGACCTCGGCGCCGATCATGTGCGCGCCCAGCAGTTCGCCGGTCTTGGCGTCGAACACGGTCTTGGTGAAGCCCTCGGCTTCGCCCAAGGCAATCGCCTTGCCGTTGCCGATGAAGGGGAAGGTTCCGGCCTTGACCTCGTAGCCGAGCTCCTTGGCTTTCGCCTCGGTCAGCCCGACGCTGGCGATCTGCGGGCGGCAATAGGTGCAGCCGGGGATGTTGCGTGGGTCCATCGCGTGCGGGTGATTGCCCGCGATCGCTTCGACCGAAATGACGGACTCATGCATCGCCTTGTGCGCGAGCCACGGCGGCGCGGTAACGTCGCCGATCGCCCATAGGCCCGGGACGTTGGTGCGGCACATCGCGTCGGTGTCGATATGGCCCTTGGTCGTCTTTACGCCGAGCGCCTGCAGCCCGATATTCTCGGTATTCGGGACGATGCCGATCGCGACGATCGCGTGGCTGAAGTCGGCCGATTCGACCTTGCCCTCCTTGCCCTTGATCTTCGCCGAAACGCCGGTCGCGGTGGCCTTCAGCTCCTCGACCCCGGCGCCGGTGTAAATCGTCATGCCCTGCTTTTTGAGCTGCTTCTCAAGGAACGCCGACACATCGGCGTCCTCGACGGGGACGAGGCGATCGAGCATCTCGACCACCGTTACCTCGGCACCCATATCCTTGTAGAAACTGGCAAATTCGATCCCGATGGCGCCCGACCCGATTACGAGCAGCTTCTTGGGCATTTCGGGCGGGACGAGCGCGTGGCGATAGGTCCAGATGCGTTTTCCGTCGGCGGGCGCAAACGGCAGGTCGCGCGCGCGCGCGCCGGTCGCGACGATGATATTCTTGGCGGTGAGGGTCTCGCTGCCCTTTTCGCCCTTCACCTCTAGCTTGCCCGGCGCGGTCAGCTTGCCCTCGCCCATATGGACGGTGATCTTGTGCTTCTTCATCAGGAAGGCGACGCCCTGACTGAGCTGTTTCGCAACGCCACGGCTGCGCTTCACCACCGCGTCGATGTCGGCGCTGATCTGCTGCGCGATCAGGCCGTAATCGCCCGCATGCTGCATATAATGATAGATTTCGGCCGAACGCAGCAACGCCTTGGTCGGGATGCACCCCCAGTTGAGACAGATGCCGCCGAGGTTTTCGCGCTCGACGATCGCGGTCTTCAAACCCAATTGCGCCGCGCGGATCGCCGCGACATAGCCGCCGGGACCCGAACCGAGGACGATGAGGTCGTAGTTTGTTTCAGCCATTATGGGCTCCTTCAAAAGCCCCTCTCCCCTTGCGGGAGAGGGGTTGGGGTGTGGGGCCGGCGCGCGTCTGCGCGCCTGAAGAATCGATGGCATGCAATATCGCTTCGGCCACACCGTCGCTGTTGGTCAGCGCGTCGTTGTTCCAGAAGCGCAAAATACGAAAACCTTGCGCGATCAGATAGGAGTCGCGCTCCGCGTCATAAGCATTCTCCGCATGCTGCCCGCCGTCGGCTTCGACGATCAGGCGATGCTCGAAGCAGATAAAATCAGCGATATAGAGGTCGTCGATAATCTCCTGGCGCCGCCATCTTAGACCTTCCAGCCTTCCGGCACGCAGGATCGACCACAGGCGACGTTCCGCATCGGTTGGATTGGAACGCATCGCGCGCGCGCGTTTCAGCAAAAGTGCCTTTCGAACGAGAGCGTCGGTTACGGTCTTGTGCGCCGCAGACGCGGCGCGTACCCCACTCCCCAACCCCTCTCCCGCAAGCGGAGAGGGGCTTTGGCCCCTCGCGGACATTTTAAGCCACCAACCCCAGCGGGTTCTCCACCAGGTCCTTGAAGGTCTTCATCAGCAGCGCGCCGTCGGCGCCGTCGATCGCGCGGTGGTCGAAGCTGCCGGTCGCCGACATGACCGTCGCGATCGCCAGCGCGTCGTCGACAACATAAGGTCGCTTCTCGCCCGCACCGATCGCCATGATCATCGCCTGCGGCGGGTTGATCACCGCGGTGAACTGCTTGATCCCCATCATGCCCATGTTCGAGATGCTGGCGGTGCCGCCCTGATATTCGCTGGGCTGAAGCTTGCCTTCCTTCGCCTTCGCCGCGAGCTCGGACATTTCGGTCGAGATTTTCGACATCGACTTGCCGCCGGCGTCGGTGATGATCGGGGTGATCAGGCCGCCCGGGATGCTGACCGCAACCGAGATGTCGGCGCGGCTGTAGTGGCGCATCATATCGCCGCCGAAGCTGACGTTGCACGCGGGGACGCGTTCGAGCGCGACCGCGAGCGCCTTGATCAGCAGGTCGTTGACGCTGAGCTTGACTCCGCGGCTCTCCAGGCTGGCATTAAGCTCGCCGCGCAGCTTGAGCAGCGCGTCGAGGCGGATGTCGACGGTCAGGTAGATGTGCGGCGCTTCCTGCATCGACTGCGTCAGGCGGCGCGCGATCGTCTTGCGCATGCCGCTGAGCTTCGTGTCTTCGTGCGGGATACCGAAATCGGGGATTGCGCCCGCAGTGGCCGGTGCTGCTGCCGGTGCAGGAGCAGCGGCGGGCGCGGCAGCGCTGGGGGCAGCCGCGGGCGCAGCGGCACCTGCCGATGCCCCGTCGAGGTCGTCCTTGACGATGCGGCCGCCGGGGCCGGTGCCGGTGACCGTCGCCAGGTCGATGCCACGTTCGGCAGCAAGCCGCTTGGCAAGCGGGCTGGCCTTGATGCGTTCGCCCGAGGCGGTGGGAGCGGGGGCAGCCTTTTCTGTCGCCCCCGCGGAGGCGGCGGCCGTTGTGTTGGGTGCGCTAACGCTAGCGGCCCCCGCCTTCGCGGGGGCGACATCTTGGGGTTCCGCGACTTTGGCTTCTTCTTTGGCGGCAGGCGCCGACGCAGCAGCCGCCTTCGCCGCGCTCGCATCCTCACCCTCGCCCGCAATCACCGCGATGACGGTGCCGACCTTCACCCCATCGGTGCCCTCGGCCACCAGAATCTGGCTGACGACGCCCTCGTCGATCGCCTCGAACTCCATCGTCGCCTTGTCGGTCTCGATCTCGGCAAGCAAGTCGCCCGACTTCACCGCGTCGCCCTCCTTGACCAGCCATTTGGCGAGCGTGCCTTCCTCCATCGTCGGCGAAAGGGCGGGCATCTTGAGTTCGATCGGCATCGTCTATTTTGTCCCTTTTTAACCTGGGGCGCGCGTTTCGCAGGCCGGACCTGCCGCTACGGTTTCTCCCTCGTCATAAGAGCATCGTTCGTCAACGTCCATCGGGGCAAACTTGCCTTTCATACGAATGTGACGCAATCTCCGCGCACAAAAAAGCATAGCGAGGGGTCGGGGCGTGCGAACTTATCTGGTGGTAATCGACGACAGTCCCGAGGCGAGCCTGGCGCTGCGCTTTGCGGCCCGCCGTGCCGGGCGCACCGGCGGCGGCCTCATCGTGCTGGCGATCATCCCGCCGCAGGATTTTGTCGCGTTCGGCGGTGTGCAGGCGACGATCGAGGCCGAGGCGCGCGAACATGCCGAGGAACTGGTTGCCGCCGCCGCGGCCGCGGTGGAACAGGAAGCCGGAGTGACGCCGCAGATCCTGATCAAATCGGGCAAGCCCGCCGAAGTCGTCCGCGACGTGATCGGCGCGAGCGACGAGATTGCAGCGCTGGTGCTGGCGACGGCGGCCTCTGGCGCACCCGGGCCACTGGTCGCGCATTTCACCGGACAGGATGCAGGAACGCTGCCCTGCCCGGTGATGATCGTGCCGGGCGCGATCGACCTCGCCCGGCTCGATGCGTTGAGTTAGGCGGCGACGGGGCGGGGCAGCGCAGCGGCACCCTTGGCTTCGTAGATCGCAAACACCAGCACCCCGATCGCCTGCACAACGACAACCACCAGGCCGAGCGCGGTCATCTGCGCCGCAAAGACACCAAGCACCGCAAAGCTCGCGATGACCCAGCCGAAGTTGCCGACCGCGATCAGATTGGCCAGACCCTTGCTCGGCACCTTCTGGTTCGCGACGAACAGCATCAGCAGCGCCGACGGCAGGCCGATCCAGCCCGCGACGGTCACCACTTCGGAGGGGAGGCCGAGTAGAGTGGCGACCGTCGCAGTCGCGAAGACGCAAAAGACGAACAGGCCGGTGCAGGTGACCGCGTCGATAAGCAGGGTGTTCTTGAGGTTGAAGAGCGACATTGGGGTTCTCCTTTTTGGATGGCCCGCCCCATTTGCCGCCCAAAATGCCGCCAGTCGATTACGCCTGAGGTAATGGAAAAGCCGAAAGCCGGGGTATAGCTCCCGATGCAAAGGAGATAAGCATGCAACCCGCACCCTTGGGCGCCCAATTGCGCGAATGGCGCAGCCGCCGCCGGATGAGCCAGATGGACCTGGCGCTCGACACCGATATGTCGACCCGGCATCTGAGCTTTATCGAAACCGGGCGATCGAAACCCAGCGCCCAGATGCTGCAGCGGATCGCCGACCGGCTGGAGGTGCCCCACCGCGCGCGCAACGCGCTGCTCCTCGCCGCCGGCTATGCCCCCGATTATCAGGAACGCCCGCTCGACAGCCCCGAAATGACCGGGGTCCGCGCGATCGTGGAGCATGTTCTGAAGGGCCATGAGCCTTACCCCGCGCTGGCGGTCGACCGGCATTGGAACATGATCGCCGCCAACGATGCGATCGCGATCCTGATCGCGCAGGTCGCCCCTGCCCTGCTCGCGCCGCCGGTCAATGTCTTGCGCATCGCGCTGCATCCCGAGGGGCTGGCGCCGCAGATCGTCAACTATGGCGAATGGCGCGCGCATATCCTGGAGCGGATGGACGTCCAGATTGCCGCGAGCGGTGATCCGGGGCTGGTCGCGCTGCGTGACGAGCTGGCGGGCTATGCGGTCAAATCGAGCGACCACAGCGCCGGGCATCGCGACAGCCACGCCAGCAGCATCGCGGTGCCGCTGATCCTCGATACCGATGCCGGGCGGATCTCGTTCGTATCGACGGTAACGATTTTCGGCACGCCGGTGGATATCACGCTGTCGGAACTGGCGATCGAGGCTTTTTTTCCGGCGGATGCGGAGAGCGCGGCGTTGTTGGCAAGGCTGGCGGGCAAATGAAACGCCCTCTCCTTTAGGGGAGCGCAGCGAGACTTGGCAGCTTGCTGCCTAGTCGCAGCGGGTGGGGCCATCGGCCTGGCGCCAGGCCGCTGGCCCCCACCCCGTTCGACTAAAGGTCCGACAAGGGCCGGACCAAGCCTCACTGCCCCTCCCCTGAAGGGGAGGGGTTGAATATCTCAGCGCCGCCGCCCTTTGTGCTTGATATTCGCCGGGCGCCCGCGCTTGCCGACGACATGCTTGCCCGCCTTGTCCTTAACCCCATCGCGGCGCGGCCCGCGATTGCGATAGCCCCCTTCAGGGGCATCCGGCAGTTCGAAACGCAGCGCGCCGCTGATCGGATTGGCATCCATCAAGCGCAGGTCGAGCCGCTGGCCGGTGGTGAAGCTGACCCGGCCATGCTCGCTGTCGAGACTGCGCGCCGCTTCGTCATAGAAAAAGCGTTCGCTGCCCAAAGTCGACACCGGCACCAGGCCGTCGCCGCCGAGCCCATCGACCGTCGCGAAGAAACCGAACGGCTGCACCCCGGTGATGCGCGCCTGGACGATCTCGCCGGTCTTGTTCGCCAGATACGCCGCGACATACCGATCGACCGTCTCGCGCTCGGCCTCCATCGCGCGGCGTTCGAGCGCGCTGATCGCCTCGCCGATGCGCGACAGCCCCTTGGCGTCGGCTTCGCCGAGGCCGGTGCGTTCGGGCAGGCCTTTCGGCCTGCCCGGCATTTCCAGCTTGTAGCCATCGACCAGCGCACGGTGGACGATCAGGTCGGCGTAGCGGCGGATCGGCGAGGTGAAATGGGCGTAGCTGCCAAGCGCGAGGCCGAAATGCCCCGCGTTGGCGGGGCCGTAATAGGCCTGCGTCTGGCTGCGCAAAATCGCCTGCATGATCTCGGGCAGCCGGTCGTCTTCGGAAAAACCATCGATCAGGCGATTGAACACCGCGGGGGTGATCACCTGTCCCAGCGCGAAGCTTTGTTCGAAGGTTTCGAGATAATCCTTCAGGCTGACCAACTTCTCGCGGCTCGGCGGCTCGTGGATCCGGTACATCACCGGCGACTTCTTCGCCTCGAGCGCCTTGGCCGCCGCGACGTTGGCCGCGATCATATAATCCTCGATCAGCCGCATCGAATCGAGCCGGTCGCGGATGCGGATTTCGGCGATGCCGCCCTGGTCGTCGAGGATGACCTGTCGTTCGGGCAGGTCGAGGTCGAGCGGGGCGCGAGCCGAGCGTGCCTTGGCGAGCAGCGCCCAGCAGGCCCACAGATGGCGAAGTCCGAGAAGCACATCGGCATCCCAGTCCTCGCGCGCTTCGTCGGCATCATAAGCCGCTTGGGCGTGTTCATAAGCGATGTTAGCGCGCAGGCGCACAAGCGCGCGCGTAAAACGCCATGACGTCACTTTTCCTTGTTTGTCGATGACCAGATGGCACGCCATCGCGGCGCGGTCCTGCCCGGCTTTCAGCGAGCACACGCCCGCCGACAGCGTTTCGGGCAGCATCGGCACGACCTGGTCGGGGAAATAGACGCTGTTGCCGCGCCGCCGCGCCTCGCCGTCGAGCGCGCCATCGGGACGGACATAATAGCTGACGTCGGCGATCGCGACGATCGCGCGGAAACCGCCCTTGTTGGTGGCGTCGTCGTCGGGCACCGCCCACACCGCGTCGTCATGGTCGCGCGCATCGATCGGGTCGATCGCGACGATCGGCAATTCGCGCAGATCTTCGCGGCCATCGGTGGTGAGCGGCAGCTTCGCCGCGACCTCCGCCTCGGCGATCGTTTCGGCGCCGAAAACATGCGGGATTTCGTGGCGCGCAATCGCGATCATGCTGAGCGATTTCGGCGCGAACGGGTCTCCGATGCGTTCGATCACCTTGGCCTTGATCGCGGGTCCGCGCCCGGTCAGTTCGGCGCGCACCAGATCGCCGATATTGGCATCGCCCTTGTCGGCCACCGCAAAATCATAACGCGCGCGCTTGTCCGCGGGACGCAGCCACAGCATCGGCTTGCCGCCCGGCCCCATATCCTCGACCAGCACGCCGATCACCGTCTCGCCGCCCGCCTCCAGCCGTTTCATCGGATGCGCGACATGGCCGCCGCCCCGCTCCTCGGTGCGCGCCAATATGCGGTCGCCAACGCCCAGCGCGCCCTTGCGTCCCTGTTCCATCACGCGCAGCCGCGGCGCGGGCGTTGCCGCTTCCCAGCGCTCGGGCACCGCCCACACGGTGCTGCCATCGATCGCCGCCACGCGCAGCACGGTCACCCGCGGCAACCCGCCATGTTTGTGGAACGCGCGGCCCGGTGCCAGATCGACCAGCCCCTCGTCGGTCATGTCCTTGAGCAACGCCTTCAGAGCGATCTTGTCATTGCCGTGCAACGCAAAATGCTTCGCGATCTCGCGCTTGCCGACCGCATCCTTGCTCTCTTCGATAAAGCGCAGGATTTGGTCAGGCGAAGGGAGGCCGGGTTGCGGCTTGGGCCTGCTCACGTGGCGTCGCCAATTTGGTTCGCACGAAGGCACGAAGACACGAAGAGGGTCGGATCGTTCATCAAACGCCTGATGCCGTCTCTGAAGGTGGGAGTACCGAAGTTCATGACAAATCCGTGGGTCAAACCCATTAATCTCAAATAGGTAATAACTTGCTTCGCATGAACCGGGGCGGTTGTCTCGCTCGACTTGAGCTCTATCAAGACTCGATCATCGACCAGCAAATCAATCCGAAAGGCGTTGGGAATGGCAATGCCGTCGTAGGTCAAGTCGATCGGCATCTGCCTATCGACTTTTAGTCCCAATGCACGCAGTTTGGCCGCCAAGATCGCTTCGTAGGCCGACTCCAGCAAGCCGGGGCCAATATCCTTATGAAGTTTGAAGCCGCAATCGACGACGATAGTGCAGAGCTGTTCAATATCCATAGCCTGCCCCCTTCGTGTCTTTGTGTCTTTGTGCGAACCAAATCTCGCGACGCTTAGATCAATAGGTCCGTCCTATCAGCACGCGCTCGACTGCGGGTTCACCGGTGAAAAAGCACGCGCTGTCGGCGGGAGCGGCGTCGAGCGGGGTGTTGCGCATCGTCAGCTTGAGCGCCTTGAGCTGCTCGACGATCCCGTCGAGCGCGGCGCCGGTCGGACGCGCCCATTGCACCTCGGCCCAACCGACGAATTTCTCGTCGCCCGCGAAATGCGCCTTCAGGTCGGTGACGTCGCGGCGGATGTTGGCGTGCAGGCGCTCGCTGGCCTCGGCGTGCAGGCTCGACTGGATGTCGGTCAGCGTCGCAACCGCTTCGGCGACAAAATCGCCCTTCGCGATAAAAGCCGAATTCAACTTGCCATCGTCCTTGTACAGCCGGTCGCGGCGGATCACCGCGACATTGCCGCCCGCGACGTCGCGCGGGCCGATCTCCACAATGATCGGTGCGCCCTTCTTGACCCAGCCCCAGCGCTTGGTCTGCGCCTTGTTGGCACCGGCGTCGAGGTGGACGCGGAGCGGCTCGCGGAAGGCGTCGAGCGCCTTCAGTTCGGTTTCGAGGTCGCGGCAATAAGCGAGGATCGCGGCATCTTCCTCATTGTCGCGCAGCATCGGCACAATGACGATCTGGTGCGGCGCGATGCGCGGCGGGCAGCGAAGGCCGTCGTCGTCGCCGTGGATCATGATCACGCCGCCGATCATCCGCGTGGACACGCCCCAGCTCGTCGTGTGGCACAGGCTGTGGCCCCCGTCCCTGTCCTGGTAGCGGATGCCCGCAGCTTCGGCGAAACCGGTGCCGAGATAGTGCGAGGTGCCGGCCTGCAAGGCCTTGCCATCCTGCATCATTGCCTCGATCGAGTAGGTCGCAACCGCGCCCGGAAACCGCTCATTCTCGGGCTTTTCGCCCGCAATCACCGGCATCGCCAGCACATCTTCGGCAAAAGCGCGATACATTTCGAGCGCGCGCAGCGTCTCGGCCATCGCGTCGGCCTTGTCCGCATGCGCGGTATGGCCTTCCTGCCACAGGAATTCGCTCGTGCGCAGGAACATGCGGGTGCGCATTTCCCAGCGCACGACATTGGCCCATTGATTGACCTTCAGCGGCAGGTCGCGCCAGCTTTGCACCCAGCGGCTCATCGCGGCGCCGATCACCGTTTCCGACGTCGGGCGGACGATCAGCGGTTCTTCCAGCCGGGCTTCGGGATCGGGCACCAGCTTGCCCTTGCCGTCACCGATCAGCCGGTGATGGGTGACGACCGCCATTTCCTTTGCAAAACCATCGACATGGTCGGCTTCTTTTTCAAAGAAGCTCAAGGGAATGAACAAAGGGAAATAGCAGTTTTGAACCCCCGCATCCTTGATCGCGGCGTCCATGACGGTCTGGATGCGTTCCCATATGCCGTAACCCCACGGCTTGATCACCATGCAGCCGCGCACCCCCGATTCCTCGGCCAAGTCGGCTTCGGCAATGACATCCTGATACCAGGCCGCGAAATCGGCCTGCCGGGTTACGCTGAGCGCATGTTTGACCATGAAGTTTCCGTATTCTGTCGCTGGGGGCGGAGGAGCGCCCGATCCAATTATTTCTTGGCGAGTTCGGCCTTGAGCGCCGCGACTTCGGCCTTGAGCGCGGCGATTTCGGCGTCCTTCGCCTTGGTGCCGCCCGCGCCTGGAATGAAGGCGCCCGCCGCCTGCTGGAACATCTCCATGTTGCGGCGCGTCAGTTCGGCGAGCGGGTTCGACCCGAGCACGCCGTCGAACGCGGCGCGGACGTCCTGCTGGTTCTTGCGGAACGCAGTCATCGACGCTTCCAGATATTGCGGCACCATCGACTGCATCTTGTCGCCGTACATCCCGATCAGGTGGCGCAGGAAATTGACCGGCAACAGCGTTTCGCCGCGCGTCTCTTCGTCCATGATGATCTGGGTCAGGACGTTGTGGGTGATGTCCTCGCCGCTCTTTGCGTCGACGACGCGAAACTCGCGTCCGTCCCGCACCATCGTCCCCAGGTCTTCGAGCGTTATGTAGCAGCTGCGCTCGGTATCATAGAGCCGCCGGTTGGCATATTTCTTGATCGTGACGACGCCATCGTCCGCCGTCGTCTTGGACTTCGCCATCTTGACCTGCGCTCCTTGTCATCCGGCGCCAAGGCGACCGCGCCGCGCCGGATATTCGATTGGTCGTGGCAATAGCACCAAAATATGATGCGCCGCAACATACGCCGGTTGAGCGGGCGACAAAGACCGACAGTTCGTAAAAATTGATCCGGTGCGATCCATCGTCGGTACGCCGACCATCGATCGGCCGCCCGACCCCGGACGATCGGCACGAGAGTGCGCGCCAATGGCGCAGCGATCAAGGCGGCGCCCTTTGCCGTTTTGACATGTTTCATATCTATTACAGCATGTTAACGAAGCATGTTCCCGATCTCATGAGCATGGGAAATGCGGGTGAAACAGGGGCATCCGCTGCTCATTCAGCAGCGCAGCTAAAGTGTACTAGTCCGCATTACAGCGCCCCCCGGGGTTGTGTCGTTTCGGCATTTCGTCATTTTATTGCGCATCCGCTTCAGCGCATGCTGAACCGCAAACCGGGGAAAAAATTATGAAAAAAGCTAGCCTTCTGGTGCGGGGCTCGACCCTGACCGTCGCCCTGTTCAGCGCCATGCCTGCGATCGCGCAAACCGATCCGGTCGCGGTGGACGCGGAAACGGTTGAGGCCGCGGATGATTCAGGAACCATTGTGGTGACCGGATCGCGCATTCGCCGTCCGAACCTTGAATCCACAGTGCCGATCACGTCGATCACGGGCGAGAACTTTTTTCAACAATCCGATACCAATATCGGAGATTCGCTGAACGATCTTCCGCAGCTTCGCAGCACCTTTGCCCAGCAGAATCCGGGCCTTGGCATCGGCATCGCCGGCCTGAACCTGCTCGATCTTCGTGGTCTCGGCACATCCCGCACGCTGGTGCTGGTCAACGGTCGGCGTCACGTTCCGGCGGACATTCTGAACAACGCGGTGTCGCCCGACATCAATACGATCCCGAACGACCTGATCGAACGCGTCGATATTGTCACCGGCAGCCAGTCCGCGACTTACGGGTCGGACGCGATCGCGGGGGTGGTGAACTTCGTGCTGCGCCGCAATTATGAAGGCATCCAGCTGCGGACCCAGGCCGGCGTTTCGGCGGGCGGTTATGGCGGCAACCAGTTTGCGTCGGCCATGATCGGCAAGAATTTTGCCGAAGATCGCGGCAACATCACGCTGCACGGGGAATATGCCCGCCAGTCGCGCGTTTTCGCATCGGACATCTCTGCCCTGCGCAGCCAGGACGGCTTCCTGGTCATCGACGTCGATACTGCGGGCCTGCCCAACGGCAGCGACGGCTTCCCCGATCGCGCGTTTTTCCGCGACATTCGTTCGGCCAGCATCCATCGCAACGGCCTCGTGCCGATCACGCAGTCGGGGAACAACAACCCGCTTTGCGGCACCGGCATCGGATCGACCAACGGTGCACCGGGATCGGGTTCGGGCGCGACTGTCGGCACGCCGTACAATTGCACGTTCATCTTCTCCGAAGCAGGACGACTGACCCCCCAGACGGGTACGCGCTTGGGTCAAGGGATCATCGGCGGCATCGTCGGCGGCAATGGCCAGACCGGCCGCGAAGGCAAGCTTCTTTCGGTTTTCCCGTTCACCGAACGGTATAATTTCAACATGCTCGCACATTTCGAGGTGAGCGAAGCGTTCGAGCCTTTCGTCGAAGCGAAATGGAACCGCGTCAACGCACTCGGCAACAACGCAGGTCCGTCGTTCATCCAGGGCACGTTCGGCCAGTTCGATCTTCGCGAACGGACGCGCCTGGACAACCCGTTTCTTTCCGCCAGCGATCGCACCACGCTCGCCAACGCGATCATTGCGTCGGGCTGTAACACCAGCTTGACGGCAGCGTGTAACGTGACGGGCGTTGCATCGTCGTTCACGCGGACGGCGCGGACCGACGGCAACGGATCGCAAGGCATTGCCGGCCCGCTCAGCGCCGCCGATATTGCCGCGATCAATGCCGGAACCTATCGTTTCGTCACCGCCCGCAGCTTGCTCGATGCCGGGATCCGCGACGAAAAGTTCCAGCGCGACACCTATCGCATCGTTGTCGGTGCCCGCGGCGCCTTCAATGACGACTGGAACTACGAAATCGCCGCAAATTACGGCAAGTTCGAACAGGATGTGACGACGTTCGGCTATATCGACCGTCAGAAGTTCGTGCTTTCGCTCGACGCCGGACGGAATCCGGTAACCGGGCAAATCCAGTGCCGCTCGCAGTTCGACCCCGCCGCGCGGGTCGCCTTCGCCGGCGGCGCAGCACGGCTGGCAAGCGATATCGCCGCCTGCATTCCCTACAATCCGTTTGGCGGCACCGATAACAGCGCCGCAGTCAATTATTTCAGCTATAATTCGCGCACGAAGGCGAGCCTTGAGCAGGTCAACATCTCGGGCTTCGTCGGCGGCGACCTGGGCGGCTTGTTCGAACTGCCAGGCGGTCCGATCAGCTTTGCGCTCGGCGGCGAATATCGCCGAGAGCGGGCCCGCTACCAGGACGACGATTATGTCGAAACCGGCGCGACCAACGCGGTCGTGATCGGCGAATTCGATCCGGCGGCGTTCGAGGTCAAGGAAGCCTTTGCCGAACTGCGCATCCCCCTGCTCAAGGATATGCCCTTCGCGCACGAACTCAGCGTGTCGGGCGCGGGGCGCGTATCGGACTATAAGGGCGCGGCGGGCACCGTTTGGACATATAATGTCGGCGCCGACTACGCGCCGTTCGACGATCTGCGCTTCCGCATCGGTTATGGTAAGGCGGTTCGGTCGCCGAACGTGTCGGAAACCGGCTTCCCGCCGGTCCCTAACTTTGCGCCTGGCTTCCTCGACCCCTGCGCTTCGGCCAATATCGCCAACAACCCCAACCGGCTCGCAAACTGCACCGCCGACCTAGGGCCGCTGTTGTCGTCATTGCCGAACGTTGCCTATTCGCTGCCGGTCGTCAGCGGCAGCAACGATCAGCTGGTCCCCGAAGTGTCGAAGTCTTTGACCGTGGGCGGCGTTTTCCAGCCGAGCTTCATTCCGGGTTTCTCGCTGAGCGTCGATTATTACGACATCAAGGTCAGCAATGTCATCGTGTCGCTGACGGGCCAGGCAATTGCCAACGGCTGTTACGACCAGGCGTCGCTGGACAATATCCTCTGCCAGGCGTTCACGCGCTGGCGTGGTCCGGGCAACAGCCCGGGCGGCTTCGCTCCGGGCCAGATCCTGGAAAACTCGCTGCTGTCGTCACCGCTCAACTTTGCAAAGCGCGTTCGCCGCGGCATCGACTTCAACGCTTCCTACAACACGACGCTGGGCAGCGATGTGAAACTCGGCACAAGCCTGATCTACGTTCACGGCTTGCAAAGCAGCAATTTCGAGAACCCGTCATTGCCCGACTTCGAAAACCGCCTGCTCGGCGAGCTCGGCGATCCGCAGGACGAACTGCGCCTCGATGCCGATCTGTCGTACAAGAACTTCACGTTCGGATACCGCATGCGCTACATCGGTCCGATGGTGGTGAACGCCTATGAAGACTTTTATGGGCTGGATTCGGCCTGCACGGCGGCGGGTTGCCCGCCGGTCAATTCCGACTGGGCCGATATCCGCGAATTCTCGAGCGTTTTCTATCACGATCTTCGCCTGACGTTCGACATCGACAGCTCTGGCAGCTTCGGCAAGAGCTTCCAATTCTATGCTGGCGTGGACAAAGTGCTTAATCGGAAGCCGCCGCTCGGCAGCACCGCAACCGGCGTCGGCAGCGCGATTTACGATATTCGCGGCCGCAGCTTCTATGCCGGCGCCCGCGCCCGCTTCTAAATCGCGGCACCATGTCGCGCGGGGGCGAAAACGATGCTTTCGCCCCCGCGCCCAGCCGACATCAAAGCCAGGTGCCTGGGCATAAAGACACGAGAGGAAAATCGCGCAACCGCCCGGTCCTCCTCTTACTGCGTCCAACCCGGCCCTCGATCGGCGCTATTTCGCTAATTGCTGGCCGCCGATGATGCATACCGCAGTCTCTTATGCGCGCATCGCCAATCGTGCGCGTCTTGGCCGACAGCGGGCCCTTATGCTGTCGCTTCCCGGTCCACCGAGCCAGTAGCCGTTGATTCGCTGTGAATAATAGATCGCCGGCGCTTTCTGTCCGGTCTCGCACCCGCGGTGCCGCCCATCGCGCTCACGCACCCTGCGCCCGTCTCCGCAGCGCACTTTTCTGACCAATCGCAATTTGCGGTCTTCATGCGTTCGTACGGCGCATTTATCTTCCGCCTGACGCGACATTGATGTCGGGCAATGCCGCCCGTACATAATATTCGTGCTTTGCGGGAATGGCCCTGCGCAGGTACGACTGTTGCGGAAATGGCACACTGCCTTCGCATTGAAACATGATTTTACGAAAAATGCCATGCAGGGCTTGTGCTAGTACGCCTTTGTCGTCTTTCTTCCCCCGCAATCCGTTCTCTCCAATCTTTTGAACGGCAACCGGGGATATATATTATGAAGAAGACTAGCCTGCTGGTCCGGGGCTCTGCCCTGACTCTTGCTTTGTTCAGCGCCATGCCGGCGATGGCCCAGGACGACACCGTTCCTGCGGATGAAGCGGCCGAAGCCGCTGCCGAAGGCACCATCGTCGTCACCGGGTCGCGCATTCGCCGCCCGAACCTCGAATCGACGGTGCCGATCACCTCGATCACCGGCGAAAGCTTTTTCCAGCAGGGTCAGACCAATATCGGCGACACGCTGAACGACCTGCCGCAGCTGCGCAGCACCTTTGCCCAGCAGAACCCGGGTCTCGGCATCGGCATCGCCGGTCTGAACCTCCTCGATCTTCGCGGTCTTGGCACCCAGCGCACGCTGGTTCTGGTCAACGGCCGCCGCCACGTCCCGGCTGACATTCTGAACAACGCCGTGTCGCCCGACATCAACACCATCCCGAACGACTTGATCGAACGCGTCGATATCGTCACCGGCGGCAACTCGGCGATTTATGGTTCGGACGCCATCGCCGGCGTCGTCAACTTCGTGCTGCGCCGTGACTATCAGGGCGTGCAATTGCGCGCCCAGGCCGGCGTCGCCGAAGAAGGCTTTGGCGGCAACCAGTATATTTCGGGTCTGATCGGCAAAAATTTCGCCGAAGATCGCGGCAACATCACGCTCCACGCCGAATACGCCCGCACCGAGCGCGTGTTTGCGTCGGACGTTCCGGCTTTCCAGCGGAACGACAACTTCCTGGTCGTTGATGCCGACGGCGGTCTGCCCGCCGGAGCAAACGGAGGCGACGGGATTCCCGATCGCAACTACTTTACCGGCATCAGCAGCTCGACCATTCACTTTAACAGCCTGGTGCCGATCAACCAGCGCAACGTCCCGAACGCGGGCCTTTGCGGCAATGCGACGACGGCCAACAACGGTGGCCCGAACTCGGCAGGTCCGGCATTCAACTGTACCTACATCTTCACCAACGAAGGTCGCCTGATCCAGCAGACCGGCGCTCGCTTCGGCACCGGCATCAACAGCTCGATCATCGGCGGCAACGGCCAGACTGGCCGTGAAGGCAGGACCGTTTCGGTTCTGCCGTTCACCGAACGCTACAACTTCAACCTGCTGTCGCGGTTCGAATTCTCGCCCGCTGCGGAAGTTTTCGTTGAAGCCAAGTGGAACCGCGTGAACGCGCTCGGCAACAACGCCGGTCCGTCGTTCAATCAGGGCACTGGCGGCACGGTCGATTTCCGCGAGCGTTCGCGTCTCGACAACCCGTTCCTGAACCCCGCCGATCGCACGACGCTGGCCAACCTGATCCTGGCATCGGGTTGTAACACGTCGCTGACCGTGGTTTGCCCCGCCGCCGGTAACCTTACGGCCACCGATATCGCGAACATCGCCAACGGCAGCTATCGCTTCGTGACCTCGCGCAACCTGCTTGACGTGGGCCTGCGCGACGAACGCTTCCAGCGTGATACCTGGCGCGTCGTTGGCGGCCTGCGCGGCACGTTCAACGATGACTGGAGCTACGAAGTTTCGGCTAACTACGGCAAGTTCCGTGAAGACGTCACGACCGATGGCTTCATCGATCGCCAGCGTTTCGCGCTCGCGCTCGATGCGGGCCGCAACCCGGTGACCGGCGCCATCCAGTGCCGTTCGCAGTTCGACCCCGCATCGGCCGTCCCGCTCGTCGGCTTCGCCGCCCCGGCGTCGGCCAACGCAGCTCGTCTTGCTGCCGATATCGCAGCCTGCGTTCCCTACAACCCGTTTGGTTCGCCCGATAACAGCGCGTCGGTCAATTATTTCGCGCGCACCTTCACGGTGAGTTCGGGCCTGGAGCAGCTGGTTTTCTCGGGCTTCGTGTCTGGCGACACAAGCGGCTTCTTCAACCTGCCGGGCGGCCCCGTCCGCTTCGCAATCGGCGCAGAGTATCGCGAGGAAAAGGCGTTCTACACGCAGGATCCGTTCATCACCGCGGGCTTTACCAACGGTGTTTCGATCCCGCCGTTCGCGCCGGATCCGTTCGAGGTGAAGGAAGCTTATGGCGAAATCCAGATCCCGCTGCTCAAGGAAATGCCGTTCGCGCATGAACTGACCGTCAGCGGTGCTGGCCGCGTTGCCAAATATCAGGGCAGCGTCGGAACGGTCTATTCGTACAACGCCGGTCTCGATTATGCGCCGGTCGAAGACATCCGTTTCCGCGCCAACTACAGCCGCGCGGTTCGTGCGCCGAACGTGTCGGAAACCGGCTTCCCGCTGGTCCCGAACTTCTTCAACGGCTTCGTCGATCCGTGCAACGTTGTCGCGATCCAGGGTAACCCGGTGCGCCAGGCCAATTGTACGGCGGACATCGGTGCGGCGTTGCTCCCGAACCTGCAGAACATTGCCCAGTCGCTGCCGATCGTCAGCGGTTCGAACCCGAACCTCGCTGTCGAAACGTCGGATAGCTACACCTATGGTGTTGTCCTCCAGCCCCGCTTCATTCCCGGTCTGAACATCTCGGTCGATTATTACGACATCACGGTGGACGGCATCATCGCGACCGTCTCGCCGCAGACGATCGTGAACCAGTGCTATGACTCGGCGACGTTGAACAACATCTTCTGCGGCCAGTTCACGCGCTTCCGCGGCCCGGGCACCGGCCCGCTGGGTGAAGTTCCGGGTCAGGTTCTGGGCAACTCGCTGATCAACGCGCCGCTGAACTTTGCGAACCGGGTCCGCCGCGGTATCGACGTCAATGCGTCGTATCGCACCAACCTGGGTTCGGTGGCGTTCAACACCAACCTGATCTACACCCATGCTCTGGAAAACAGCAACTTCCAGGATCCGACCAATCCGAACTTCGAAACGCGGATCTTGGGTCAGTTGGGCGATCCGAAGGATGAGTTCCGCTGGGACTTCGACTTTGGCGTGGGGCCCGTAACCTTTGGCTATCGCCTGCGTTACATCGGCCCGCAGTTCTACAACGCTTACGCCACACTGTTCTCGATCAACGGCCTGCCCGCGACGGACGTCGACGCTTTCCCGAGCACGAAGTTCAATTCGGTCATGTATCACGATCTGCGTATCGACTTCGACGTCGATAACAACGCAGGCGGGATCAAGTTCTACGCCGGCGTCGACAACGTGCTCAACAAGGGCGTTCCCCGCGGTGCAACGACCGCCACCGGTGCCGGTAGCGCGATCTACTCGTTCCGCGGCCGTAACTTCTACGCTGGCGCACGCGCCCGCTTCTGATCGAGCGGAACCAAAAATAAATGGGGGTCGGAGTCATGCTCCGGCCCCTTTTTTTACCTGTCACAGGGCGGCAAGATGGCGCAAAAGGACATTCTGTGAACTTGACCAATCACGATGCCGAACGAATTGCGAAAGCGGGCGTGCAAGCGCTCCAGGCAGGACGGCCGGCCGACGCGCGGCAATGTTTCGAAACGATCACGCAAAGCGGCCGTGCAAATGCTCAGATATGGCTTTTGCTCGCGGTCGCATGCCGTGCCGACGCCGACGCGATGGCCGAAGAAGCCGCGCTCGATCAGTTGATCGCGCTGGAACCCCGCGCCGTTCGCGGCCTTGTCATGAAAGGCGATTGCCGTGCGGGCGCCGGGGACGACCGCGGCGCCTTGCTGCACTATGAAATTGCCCTTCGCATCGCCGCCGATCAGGATTTGCCCGACGACCTGCTGGTCGAGGTACGGCGCGCGGAAGCCTGGGTGGCGACGATGAAAGAACAGATCGTCGAACGGCGCGAAACGGCCCTGACCGAACGCGGATGGCCGACGGAAAGGCGGAGCGCCCGATTCCAGCAGTCAATCGACATCTTGGCGGGGCGTAAGCGTATTTTCGTTCAGGAACCTACCGGCTACTATTTCCCGGAACTGCCGCAGATCCAGTTTTATGACCCAGCGCGCTTCGACTGGGTTCCTGGTATCGAGGCGGCGGCATCGCGGATTGCACAGGAGTTGACCGCGCTGCTGTCTGAAGGGCTGGCGGGTTTCCGGCCCTATATCCAGTCCGCCGCCAATCAACCACGCGCCGGCGATCGACATCTTGTCGACAATGACGACTGGAGCGCGCTTTTTCTCTGCGAAAATGGCGAACGGTCTGACGCGGTCATCGCGCGTTGCCCGGCCGCGTGGGACGCCGTGCAGGCGGCGCCGCTGCCCTATATCGTCAACTCCCCCACCGTGATGTTCTCGCTGCTGAAAGCCGGAGCACGCATCGCGCCGCATACCGGCACCCATAACGCCCGGCTGACGTGCCATCTGCCGCTAATCGTTCCGCCCGGTTGCCGATTCCGGGTCGGAAACGATGTCCGCGAATGGGAATTCGGCAAGATGATGATTTTCGACGACACGATCGAGCATGAAGCCTGGAACGACAGCGATGAGGACCGTTTCGTGCTGATCTTCGATATCTGGCGACCCGAACTCAGCGCGCAGGAACGAGAAGAGGTTGCGGCGGTTTTCCTGGGTCCGTCTAACGGCTGATGGCGACCATCGTCGACCAGGCTAATGCGCGGCTCGATGCCGGTCAGGCGCAGGCCGCCGTCGATTTGGTCATCGATGCCGCAAAGTCCGGCGATGGCGACGCGCTGAACGAACTAGCACTTTGGCACGTCTATGGCACACCGGTGCCGCGCAGCTTCGCCGCGGCACGGGAATTATTCGAAAAGGCGGGCGCCGCGGGGCATCGAGGCGCCGCGCTGACCCACGCGGTGTTCGTCGCGATCGGCGCTGGCGGTCTGGCCGACTGGCCCGCCGCGCTCGCGCTGCTGGGCATTGCGGCGAAGCAGAACCCCATCGCTGCGCGCCAGCGCGACCTGATCGCCGCGATGGACCTGACGCCCGACGGCGCGTCGGCTTCGCTCTTCCCGCTCGAAATGCTGTCGGACAGCCCGAAAATCGCCGTCGCCCGCGCGCTGTTCACCCCCGACGAATGCGCGCATGTGGCGGCGCTGTCGGCGCAAAAAATGATGCCCTCGGTCGTTGTCGATCCCGCCACCCGCCGCGAAATTCCGCATCCGATCCGTACCTCCGAAGGCACGGTACTCGGTCCGATCCAGCAGGATCTGGTAATTCATGCGCTCGACCGGCGGCTTGCGATGGTGACCAGCTCGCGCGTCGAGCAGGGCGAGCCGCTGACGGTGCTGCGCTACACCCCCGGCCAGCAATATCGGCTGCATCACGACTGTCTGCCCGGCGAAGCCAACCAACGGAGGATGACGGCGATCGTTTATCTCAACGATGGTTATGACGGCGGCGCGACGCAATTTCCGGCGATCGCCACCGACTTTCGCGGCGGCGTCGGCGACGCGATCCTGTTCGTCAACACGCTGCCGGATGGCCGCGTCGACGAGCGCAGTCGGCACGCCGGCCTGCCGGTAACCCGCGGTGAGAAATGGATTTGTACGCGCTGGATTCGGGCGCAGGATTTCGATCCGTGGGGCATGCGCCCTGCCAAGGCTTAGCGCCAGATACGTTCGAACCGGGCGCCGAGCCCGGTCAGCAGTTCATATTGCGACAACCCGCTGCGCGCCGCGGTCGACGGCAAATGATAGTCCAGACTGAGCCAGTCGCCTTCTTCAATCGTGCCGACGTCGCTTGCATCGAAAGCGGTCAGATCCATCGACACGCGGCCGATCAGCGGCAGCGCCCGCCCCTCCCACATCGCGCCGCCGTGGCCCGCGTGGCAACGCAGATAGCCGTCGGCATAGCCCATATTCACGACCGCGATTTGGCTGTCGCGCGGCGCGGCCCATGTCGCGCCATAACCGACCGTCTCGCCCGCCGGGACCGTCCGGACTTGCAGCACGCGCGCCGCCGGAACCGCAACCAGCCGGATATGCCCGACCGCCTCGCCGCGCGGCGTGCCGCCGTAAAGGGCGATCCCCGGACGGGTCAGGTCGAAACCATAGTCGGAACCCAGACACACACCCGCGCTGTTCGCCAGGCTGTAACGCCGCGCCGGGATGCGTTCGCGCAGCGCACGGAACATAGTCAATTGCTGGGCATTTTGGGGACTATCCTCATCCGCCGACGCCAGATGGCTGAGCAGCGTATCGATAGCCAGCCCGTCGAGCGCACCGCCCAGCGCTTCCTCGACGCGCAGCCCCAGCCGGTTCATGCCGGTATCGACCATCACATCGCACGGCCGCCCCTCGCCCGCTTCCCGCCAGCGCCGCACCTGCTCGACGCTGTTCAGCACCGGACGCGCCGGAAGCAGGCGCGCCGCGACCATGTCGCTCGCCCCCACTCCGTGCAGGACCGACAGCGAAACCCCCGCGGGCAGCGGCATCAACGCCGCGGCCTCCGCCCAGGTCGCGACGAAAAAGTCGCGGCAGCCCGCGGCCGCCAGTTGCTGCATCACTTCGCGCGCGCCAAGCCCATAGCCATCGGCCTTGAGCGCCGCGCCGCACGCCGCGCCGCCGCCACGTGCGGCCAGCCAGCGCCAGTTGGCGACAAGCGCGTCGCGGTCGAGGATGAGGCGGAGCGGGGACGGCACGGCAATCATGCTCGGCCCCTATACGGGTTCAAGGGCGCCGCCAATGGGTTGGTTCAGGCCGCGGGTGGTGTACCGGGCGATACCGTGTCCCACTGCCCCTCGACCGGATCCTTGAGCATGAAGGCGGTGACAAGGAAGGCGACCAGCACAACGCCCCAGGTGTACCAGAGCCCGGCGTAGGCATTGCCGGTCAGTGCATAGATGAGGCTCGCGATCAGCGGCAAAAAGCCGCCGAAATACCCAGTGCCGATGTGGTACGGTATCGACAGCGACGAATAGCGAACGTGAGGTGGGAACATTTCGGAGAGCAGTGCGGCGACGGGACCATATGTAAAGCCGGAAAGCGCACTGAGGCCCAGCAAGGCGGCGAAGATAACGACTATCGCCAGGGGTCCAGGAATCTGTTTTTCGAAGCTATAGCCCGAGGCTTCGAGCGCCGGTCTTAATATCGAGGGGTCCTCGCTAGCAACCTTGCGCGAACCGATCATGACGTTGACGCTGTCGAAACCACTTTTTGAAGGTTGAACCACATAAGGCACACCCAGTTTCGTCAGTTCGGCAATCGTGCGTCCACATGCCGTAGCCTGTCCCTTTTGAGCGAAGGGGTCGAAGGAACACTGGCCGCCCGTGACGATGATAGGCGCTTTCGCCGCCGCATCCTGAAGGGTGGGATTGGCGACGCTGCCCATCCACCAGAACAGCGGGAACAGCAGCACCAGCGTTGCGCCATAACCCCAGACGATCGGCTTCTTGCGGCCCAGGCGATCGGACAAATGCCCCGCCCAGATGAAAAAGCCCATGCCCACCGCGGCGGCGACCCCGACGATGATTTCGGCGGCGGTATCCTCCACCTTCATCGGACCTTTCAGGAACGACAGGCCCGAGAACATAGCGGTGTACCAGATGACGGTCAGGCCCGCAGCGATCCCGAACAGCGCGATGAAGATGCGGCGCGGGTTGCCCGGATAGGTAAAGCTTTCCTTGAGCGGGTTTTTCGCCAGCTCGCCCTGCGCCTTCATCGCCTGGAACACCGGGCTTTCGGACAGTTTCAGCCGCATCCACAGCGAAATCGCGAGCAGGATCAGCGACAGCAGGAACGGCACCCGCCATCCCCAGCTTTCCCACACCGCGTCGGGCATCAGCGCCTTGCACCCCAGCACGACGATCAGGCTGAGCACAAAGCCGCCGACGACGCTCGCCTGGATGAAGCTGGTGTAGAAACCGCGCTTTCCGGGCGGCGAATGTTCGGCGACATAGACCGCCGCGCCGCCATATTCGCCGCCGAGCGCCAGCCCTTGCAGGATGCGGAGCAGGATGATGATGATCGGCGCCGCGATGCCGATCGTCGCCGCCGACGGGATCATGCCGACCCCCGCGGTCGCGATCCCCATCAAGGTTACGGTGACAAGAAACGTATATTTGCGTCCCAGCCGGTCGCCGAGAAACCCGAACAGCACCGCGCCAAGCGGACGAAAGCCAAAGCCGACCGCAAACCCCGCCCACACCAGCAACGTTTCCAGCGTCGCATTGTCGCTGGGAAAAAACGCCTTGCCGATGATCGCGGCGAGCGTGCCATAGATAAAGAAATCATACCATTCGAACACGGTCCCCGCCGACGATGCGGCGATGACCATGCGGATTTCCTTCTGCGTCGGCTCGTAAACGGCGCCCGCGGCACTGGCTTCGGTCATATAATTCTGGCTCCCCCACCCGTTCGGGCTTCTTTCTCTTTGGTTCGCATCGAACGGTTACGCTACGTCTAGTTGCACTGCTGCGTGGCGCAAGCCTTCTTGGCGCGAGCCGTCGTTCGTGCCAGACTGCGATCATGCAGTTCATCGACCTGTCGATCGCGATCACCAATCATGTCGTTTCCGACCCGCCGGTGATGCGCCCCAATATCACCTATATGACCCACGAGAATACGTGGGAGCAGATCGCGATGTTTTTCCCCGGTCTGACCAAGGATGATTTGCCCGATGGCGAAGGCTGGGCGGTCGAAAGCCTGACGCTCAGCACCCACAACGGCACGCATATGGATGCGCCCTGGCATTATCATTCGACCACCGACAGCGGCGCGAAACCTGCACCGTCGATCGATGAAGCGCCGCTCGACCTGTTCTTTCGGCCCGGGGTGAAACTCGACTTTTCCGATCGCCCGCACGGCCATGTCGTCAGCGGCGACGAGGTGGCGGCCGAACTGGCGCGCATCGGCCACGACCTGCAACCGCTCGACATCGTGCTGGTTCAGTCGGGCGCGATCTATGGCACCGACAATTTCACCGACCAGGGCTGCGGCATGGGCGCCGAGGCGACGCTATACCTGACACAGCGCGGTGTGCAGGTCGTCGGCACCGATGCATGGAGCTGGGACGCACCGTTCAGCCACACCGCCCGGCGCTGGGCCGAAACCCGCGATCCTTCGATCATCTGGGAGGGGCACAAGGCGGGGCGGATCAGGCCCTATTATCAGATCGAAAAACTGACCAACCTGGCCGCGATCCCGGCGACGGGATTTACCTTCAGCTGCTTTCCGGTGAAAATCGAACGCGCGAGCGCGGGGTGGATCCGGGCGGTGGCGTTGGTTGGGGATTGAGGTTTGGTCGTTCTGGGCCGGGTGTCGGCATGACTGCTAACGACCGGAAGCTGCCCTTGACCAAATTCGTCATCCCGGCGAAGGCCGGGATCTCACCCTCTCGGATTTACGCACCGGCGAGATCCCGGCCTTCGCCGGGATGACGGAAGAGAAGATGTGCGGGAACGACCGAAGTCGGCTGTTCCCCGGCGGAAGCCGGGGTCCAGAGCGTCATCGCGCTATGCTTGCCCTCGAACGCCCTGGGCCCCGGCTTTCGCCGGGGAACAGAAGGTCCGCTCCCCACCCCAAATCCGCCTCCGAACCCGTCTACAAATTCACCGTCACCAGCATCCACAACGTCCACGCGCCCAGCGTCAGCAGCGTGATCCACGTCGCAGCGACGCCGATCTGCCGCGTCACCGGCGGCTTGCCGGGTTCGATCACGGCGTGCAGCCCTGCGATATGCGCGACGCGGCCGATCAGGAACAGCGCGCCGATGACCATCAGCGCCATATGATTGGCGCGCGCGGTTTCCAGCAGGCCGAGCAGGATGACGACGATCGGCGCATGTTCGGCCAGATTGCCGTGGCTGCGGCTGGCCGCGATCAGTTTCGCATCGCCCTGATCGCCGAACGCGGCTTTCAAGCGCAGCCGCTGGCGCACCGTCAAAATCGCGGTGAACAGCAGCAGCAAGGCGCAAATCGCACCAACGAATGCGGTTACCGGTAAAGTCATAATCGTCCCTCCCCCAATATTCGCGGTCAGCCTAACGACGATGCCGTCACGACGCTAGGTCAGAACAGCCGCGATCCGTTGGGCACAGGAACGTCGGGCGCGAACAGGATCACCGCGCCGCCTTCATCGGCGAACCCCAACGTCAGCACTTCTGACAGGTATTTGCCGATCTGGCGCGGCGGGAAGTTGACGACTGCCGCGACCTGCCGCCCGACCAGTTCATCCAGCGCATAACGATCGACGATCTGGGCGCTGCTTTTCCTGATGCCGATCGCGGCGCCGAAATCGATCTTCAGCTTGAACGCGGGCTTGCGCGCTTCAGGAAAGGGTTCGGCTTCGACGATGGTGCCGATGCGGATGTCGACGCGGAGAAAATCGTCGAAGGTGATTTCGGTTGCGGGCGCCGCGTCTGTGGCATGATTTACGTGCATTCCAACAAACTCCGTCATTACGAGCGAAGCGAAGCAATCCCGAGCGGTTTATGCCGCCCTTGATTGCTTCGTCGCTTCGCTCCTCGCAATGACGAGAATTGGGCGTTTATTCCATCTCCAAAATCACCGCATCGACCGCCAGGCTGTCGCCCTGCACCGCATTGACGCTTTTCACCGTCCCCGATTTTTCTGCGCGCAGGATATTCTCCATCTTCATCGCCTCGACCGTCGCCAGCGGCTGGCCGGCCTCGACCTTGTCGCCTTCACCGACATGCAGCGCGACGAGCAGGCCCGGCATCGGACAGATCAGATATTTCGACAGGTCGGGCGGAATCTTTTCGATCATATGGCGGGTCAGCGGCGCGACGTGCCAGGGCAGCACGCGCACATCATGGATGCGCCCGCGCGTCGTCATCCGCCAGCCGGTGCGCGTCTTGGCGACCTTCACCGCCAGCTCGGTCTCGTCGATCTCGGCCACCACCAGCCGGTCGCCCGGCGTATATTCCAGCGCGATATCGAGCTTGTCGCCATCGACCTTGATATGCTTGTGGCCCAGCTTCACCTTATGCTCGCTGCCGCCAACGCTGACCTGCCACTTGGCGGGCGGATCGAGCCGGTCGCCGAGCTGGCCGTCGGTACGCCGCGCGCGGTCGGCCTCGGCCGACGCCATAAAGCCCGCGATCGCCGCCAGCGCGCGGACGATATGATCCTCGGTCGCGGCGCCGTGGAACCCCTCGGGATATTCCTCGGCGATAAAGCCCGTCGTCAGCTCGCCCGAGCGGAAGCGCGGGTGTTGCATGATGGCCGACACGAAATCGATATTGTGGCCGAGCCCTTCGATCTCGAACCGGTCGAGCGCCGCGATCTGCAAATCGGCGGCTTCGTCGCGCGTCTTGCCCCACGTCACCAGCTTGGCGATCATCGGGTCGTAAAAGATCGACACCTCGCCGCCTTCTTCGACGCCAGCATCGACGCGCACGCCGTCGACGCCGCGCTCGTCACCCTTCCATGCCGGAACGGGGGTGCGATAGCGCACGAGCCGCCCGGTCGAGGGCAGGAAACCGCGATACGGATCTTCGGCGTAGACGCGGTTCTCGATCGCCCAGCCGTCGATCTTGATATCGTCCTGCGTCATCTCCAGCTTCTCGCCCGCGGCGACGCGGATCATCTGTTCGACCAGGTCGATGCCGGTGATCGCCTCGGTCACCGGATGCTCGACCTGCAGCCGGGTGTTCATTTCGAGGAAATAGAAGCTCTCGCCCGTCGGGTCGGCGCCCGACACGATCAGCTCGACCGTCCCCGCGCTGTAATAACCGACCGCTTTCGACAGCGCGACGCACTGTTCGCCCATCGCCTTGCGCATCTTTTCGGTGACAAAGGGCGACGGCGCTTCCTCGACCACCTTCTGGTGGCGGCGCTGAATGCTGCATTCGCGCTCGTTCAGATACAGAACATTGCCGTGCTGGTCGCCGAGGATCTGGATCTCGATGTGACGCGGGTTGAGGATGAATTTCTCGATGAAAACGCGGTCGTCGCCGAAGCTGTTCAGCCCCTCGCGCTTCGTCGCCTCAAAGCCCTCGCGGACGTCCTTTTCGTCATAGGCAAGCCGCATGCCCTTGCCGCCGCCGCCCGCCGACGCCTTCATCATCACCGGATAGCCGATCTCGTTCGAAATCCGCACCGCATGTTCGGTATCGTCGATCTCGCCGACGAAGCCGGGGACGACGTTGACGCCCGCTTCCTTCGCGAGCTTCTTCGACTCGATCTTGTCGCCCATCGCTGCGATCGCGTTCACCGGCGGGCCGATGAAGGCGATATTTTCCTTGGCCAGCGCCTCGGCAAAGCTGGTGCGTTCGGACAGGAAACCATAGCCCGGATGCACCGCCTCGGCGCCCGTCGCCTTGCACGCGGCGATGATCTTGTCGGCGATCAGATAGGATTCGGACGCGGGCGAGGCGCCGATATGCACAGCTTCATCGGCCATCTGCACGAACGGCGCACGCGCGTCGGCGTCCGAATAGACGGCAACGGTCGCGATGCCCATGCGCCGTGCGGTCTTGATGACGCGGCAGGCGATTTCACCGCGGTTGGCGATCAGGATTTTCTTGAACATCAGGGACGGCCTATCTTTCTCAGACTCTCAATTCGGTCGTGCGTTATTTTTGTTCGGCAATCCGAGCGGACCTGGCCCTCTGCCGAAGTTTGCTCGACGCCGAAGGCCACAACATCGCAATGCGCGTCACGCCATGACTGCCAAGCAGCCTGCTCCGTCATCACCAACTCGACTTGCCGGTCAAGATTGTCGCATTTCGTCGAATTGGCAGGCGAACAGGCGTGTAACCTATCCATCGCTAAAGCCAGTTCGCGTTGGAGCAGTTTTCCAGCATCTTCGTAGTCACGCTTGGCGCATAGAACCGGGTCGCCCGCTCCACAGCCCGGCGGAGTCCACGCCTTGGTCTCCACTTTAGCTGTTTCGACCACGCCATCATTCTTTGACGAGCCGTAACCGCACGCAGCCAAGCACATAGACATGGCAACGCTCGATAACATCTTCTGGCAAGACGATGGCCTCACTCCGCCGCTTCCATCCGCATCGGCTCTTCGCTCTCCATCGGCTTTAGCCCCAGCTTGGCGAGCAGCGCCGCATCCTTGCTGTCCCCCGCGTTCGCCGTCGTCAGCAGCTTGTCGCCGGTAAAGATGCTATTCGCGCCCGCCATGAAGCAGAGCGCCTGCGTCGCTTCCGACATGCTTTCGCGGCCAGCCGACAGGCGCACCATGCTCAGCGGCATGGTGATCCGCGCCACCGCGACGGTGCGGACAAATTCGATGTCGTCGATTTTCGCCAGCGGAGTATCGGCCAGCATGTCGCCGAGCACGGTGCCCTTCACCGGCACCAGCGCGTTGATCGGCACGCTGCCCGGATGTTCGGGCAGGGTCGCGAGCGCGTGGATGAAGCCTACACGGTCGCTGCGCGTCTCGCCCATGCCGACGATGCCGCCGCTGCACACGTTGATCCCCGCGCTGCGCACTTCCTCCAGCGTGTCGAGCCGCTCCTGAAAGGTCCGCGTCGTGATGACATTGCCGTAATTTTCGGGCGAGGTGTCGATATTGTGGTTGTAATAATCGAGCCCCGCAACTGCCAGCGTCTGCGCCTGCTCCTTGCTCAGCATCCCCAGCGTCATGCACGTTTCCATGCCCATCTGGCGCACGCCCTCGATCATCTCGACGATCGCGGGCATGTCGCGGTCCTTGGGGTTGCGCCACGCGGCGCCCATGCAGAAACGCTGCGACCCCGAATCCTTCGCCTGCGCCGCGGCTTGCAGCACCGCGCGGACGTCCATCAGCTTGGTCGCTTTCAACCCGCTGTCGGCGCTCTTCGACTGCGAGCAATAGCCGCAATCCTCGACGCAGCCGCCGGTCTTGATGCTGAGCAACGTGCACAGCTGGATTTCGCCGCGCGCGTGGTGACGGCGGTGTACGCTTTGCGCCTCCCACATCAGTTCGTCGAACGGCAGGTCGAAGAGGGCGGCGATTTCCTCGCGGGTCCAGTCGGTCCTGCTCTCCCCTCCCGCTTGCGGGAGGGGTCGGGGGAGGGCCTGTTTAGTGGAGAGCGACGCAGACATGCCCTCCCGCAAGCGGGAGGGGGATTTGGTCAGTTCTTCAGTCACGCAGCTTCTCCCAACGGCGGCATATTATGCCCCAGCAAGCGCAGCACATCGGCGGCGCACTCGACGACATTCGACCCCGGCCCATAAATCCCCTGCACCCCTGCATCGCGCAGATAATCATAATCCTGCGGCGGGATCACGCCGCCCGCGATCACCTTGATGTCGGTGCGGCCGGCTTCGCGCAGCTTGTGGATAAGTTCGGGGATAAGTGTCTTGTGCCCCGCCGCCAGGCTCGACGCGCCGACAACGTCGACGCCGCTGTCGAGCGCCAGTACCACCGTCTCGTCGGGGGTCTGGAACAGCGGCCCTGACACGATGTCGAAGCCCATGTCGCCGAACGCCGATGCGATGACGTTGGCGCCGCGATCGTGCCCGTCCTGCCCCATCTTGGCGACCAGCAATTTCGGCTTGCGCCCCAGCCGCCGCGTGACCGCTTCGACCCCGTCCAGCACCTGCGCCCAGCGAGCATCGCCTTCATAGGGCGCCGCATAGACCCCCTTCACCGGGGTCGGCTGGGTGCCATAGCGGTCGAAGCTTTCCTCCATCGCCGACGAAATCTCGCCCAAGGTCGCGCGCGCCCGCGCGGCCTCGACCGCGAGCGCGAGCAGGTTATTCTCGATGCTCGAAGGCTTTGCGGCGCCATCGCGCAGCGCCGCCAGCGCCGCCTGGCACGTAGCCTCGTCGCGCTCGGCCTTCGTCTTCCTGATCCGCGCGATCTGCCCTTCACGCACCTTGGCATTATCGACCTCGAGCGTTTCGAGCAGGTCTTCGTCCTTCAGGCGATATTTGTTCACCCCGACGATGACATCGTCGCCGCGATCGACGCGCGCCTGCCGCGCCGCCGCCGCGGTTTCGATCATCGCCTTGGGCCAGCCCGCGGCGACTGCCTTCGCCATGCCACCTTCGGACTGGACGCGGTCGATGATTTCCTGCGCCGCATCGACCAGCTGCTGGGTCAACGCCTCGACATAATAAGAGCCGCCGAGCGGATCGACGACCTTGGTCATCCCCGTCTCTTCCTGGATCACGATCTGGGTGTTGCGCGCGATGCGGGCGGAGAAATCGGTGGGCAGCGCGATCGCCTCG